>Ga0068711_1001894_pt1 | contig 11164 bp, 7 predicted proteins | sample MTBAKMMethaMetaG_FD_62224 | JGI IMG/M metagenome (GOLD analysis project Ga0068711, IMG submission 62224) | Enrichment culture microbial communities from Arthur Kill intertidal strait, New Jersey, USA, that are MTBE-degrading - MTBE-AKM (Arthur... | ecosystem: Environmental > Aquatic > Marine >...
GGCTACAGCTTTGAAGAGCTGACCAGGCAACCGCTGCATACCACCATCCACATTCAGAATCTTAACGGCAGTCGTTTCGATCCAGACCGCAGCCCTTTGGCGCTGGCCCTTTATGAAGGGTGGGAATACCGCAGCAGCGACATCGTCTTCACCTGCAAATCCGGCGCATTGATGCCGGTCTCGGTCATTCTCCGCCCCATCCTTGAGGATGATCGGCTCAATGGCGCAGTGCTGGCTTTCCATGACATCAGCGAACAGAAGAAATACCAGGAATCATTGCGGGTGGTGAATGAAATTTTGGAGAAGCAGGCCACCACCGATGCGCTGACCGGCATTTATAACCGGCTCAAAATCAACACCACTTTGCAGAGTGAAGTTACCCGCAGCAAACGCTACGGTTCCCCCTTAAGCGTCATTCTGTTCGACATCGATAAATTCAAGTCCATCAACGACACCTTCGGCCACCTGGAGGGCGATAACGTTCTCAAGGAATTGGCCACCCTGGTATCAGCCAATATTCGGGGAAATGATCTGTTCGCTCGCTGGGGGGGAGAGGAATTCATGATCCTTGCTCCGTGCCTCGAGCAAGAACAGGCCTTGGAGTTTGCCGAGAAATTGCGTGAGCTGGTTGCCACCCACGCGTTTTCCATCCGCCAGCAGGTCACGGCAAGTTTCGGGGTTGCCATTCTGCAACATCCGGAAACGCCGGATCAACTGACCAGCCGTGCCGACAGCGCTCTCTATTTGGCGAAACAGAACGGCCGCAATCGGGTCGAAATGGCCTGATTCGGTCACCCTTCCATTTTCAAAAACCAACCCTTCAGAAAACACTCCAACTTTTATTCACATATTCTCTAAAAATATGTCGATAACTATTTGTTTTTAAACAGAAAAACAGGAAAGAGCATCAGACCTTCTTATCGGCGCAGACATGCAGTCCACAATGCAGACATTTGCGCAGATACAGAGGCATGACACCATGCATATGGAAGTAATTGCCGCAACGCGGGCAGCGCACCAGGGCTGCCAGAGAACCGGCGATGCACACCAGGATGAACCAGGCACCGAAGACCAGAAAGGTTTTGGCATCGGATTGAGTCACCTGCAAAGAAACCCAGATGGCAGGCATATAAACGATAATCAAACTCCACAAAAACCAGCGCCTCTGGCGGACCTTGGCCAAGCCTTCGGCGTATTGCTTCATATCCGGGGAACTCTGTTCGGGCAAAACGGTTATCCTTTATCAAAGAGGTGGTTTTGAACCAGCGTCAAGGGTAGAGGCGCATGATACCTCACAAGAAGAAGCGGCTCAAGGGTCAATGCCCTGCCAACTTGCCTACAGCTTCATTCCGAAGATTTTTAAACCATTGGAACAGCTGATTACTCTGTTTTAAGCGACAGCCGAACCAACCTGCCCTTTATCAATTTCAGAAGTGAAACGACTAAAAATATTTGGTTTTTATTCCTCTTCCGCTTCCAATTCTTTAAAGATCGGGTATTCATAAAGTATTAGACTTTCCCACACGCCCAAGCGGACTTCGTTTGGGCGGCTTTATGCCAGCACCAGAATCGTTTTTCCATCGTCATGGTTGAACTCCCGGAGGGAATGCATGAGTGAAGGACAACGCATCCTGATCGTTGACGACAGCCCATCGGGCATCAAGGTTCTCAACGATGCTCTTCAATCCGAATATCAGATCAGTGCCACAACCAGTGGAGAAGACGCTCTGCGGCTCGCCAGGGAACAGCGCCCCGACCTGATTCTCTTAGACATCAAAATGCCTGAGATGGACGGCTATGAAGTCTGCCGGCGCCTCAAGGCCGACAAGGAAACCCGTTCGATTACCGTCCTGTTCGTCACCATCCTAAACGAAGTGGAAGATGAAACCCGTGGCCTGGAATTGGGAGCGGTCGACTACATCGTCAAGCCGATCAGCCCTGCGATTGTCCGGGCCAGGGTGCGTAATCACATGCGACTGAAGATGCATCAGGACCGCCTCGAAGAACTGGTCAAGGAAAGAACCCTGGAGCTGGCCGAAGCCAAATTGCGCGCCGAAAAAGCAAACGCTGCAAAAAACGAATTTCTTGCCAACCTCAGTCATGAAGTCCGAACCCCCATGAGCAGCATCCTCGGCATGACCGAGATGGTTTTATCCGGCGAGTTGAATGACGAACAGCGCGAATGCCTTGAAATGGCCAACGAGGCAGGTCGCACCCTGCTTCGGCTTCTCACCGACCTGCTCGACATCGCACGGATCGAGTCCGGCAAACTCAGCGTTGATTCATATCCCTTCAATGTGGCCAAAGAGCTCTCGGCGATCCTCGGGCTGAGCCAAGCCCAGGCACAGAAAAAGGGCCTCGATTTCGATTTTCAAATCGACCCCCACCTTCCTGAGTTGATCAACGGAGATCCTGGCCGGACCCGCCAGGTGTTGGCCAATCTCATATCTAACGCCATCAAATTCACTGATAAGGGCGGGGTCAAGGTCAGCATCGGCAGCGCCACACCGCCTCAGGGTCGTTCCGAGCCATCCCAACAAAAGGTTCTGACCTTCTCCGTCTGCGATACCGGTATCGGCATTGGAGCGGATAAAATGAGTGAAATTTTCCAGAGTTTCACCCAGGTGGACAACTCGATCACGCGCCATTACGGGGGGCTTGGCCTTGGTCTGCCAATTGCGCGAGAATTGGTCAAGGCGATGGGAGGTGAGCTATGGGCCGAAAGCCAGCCTGGAAAAGGAAGCTGCTTTCATTTCACCCTGCCTCTTGCTTCAGCAAGTCACATGGCGCCTCCGCCCAAGCTCAGTGCGGAACCATCGGGTAAAGCACCGTACGATAGAAACATTTTACTGGTCGAGGATAACGAGGCCAATCGTCGTCTTTTCCAGTTAATGCTGGAAAAACAGGGTTTTCATGTCCAGCTGGCCGAGAACGGCCGGCACGCACTCGATGTGGTCGCCAAGGAAACTCCTGATTTGATTCTGATGGATATCCAGATGCCTGAAATGGACGGCTTCGAGGCCACACGGCGGATTCGCACCATGCTGGCGGACTCGCCCAAAGCGACCATTCCGATCATCGCCTTGACCGCCTACGCCCGTAAAGGGGAACGCCAGACCTTTCTGGATGCCGGAATGAACGATGTCCTGCCCAAGCCCATCCGAGCCCAGGAGCTTTCCGAACGCCTGTTGCGGCATCTGGCTGAAGCGGTATAACGGCATGAATGTGTGATGGAACCTGAGTCTCGTATCCTGGTCGTTGATGACGCCCCGACGAATATCCGCCTGCTCAGCCAGGTCCTGCGCTCGTCTTATGTCGTCTATGCGGCAACCGATGGCGAAACAGCTCTTGAACTGGCTCGCTCGCAACAGCCGGACCTCATATTGCTCGATGTTCTGATGCCCGGGATGGATGGTTACGAGGTCTGCAGGCGATTGAAGTCCGATCCTCAGACCCGAACCTTCCCGGTGATATTCGTGACCGCACTGGAACCTGAGGAATCCAAGGGTGCCGAATTTGGCGCGACGGGTTTCCTGACCAAACCGATTGACCCTGCTTCAGTGTTGGCGCAGGTAGCTGCCTGCCTGAATAAAAATTCGCAATAACGGCATTTTTTCGGGGGCGTCTTCCTTGGCGTGACCTTGCCTTGCGGAACGGAATTGCCATGCTCAAAAAAAACCGCGTCCTGATCGTTGATGACAGCCCCTCAGTCATCAAAATCCTCAGTGAAACCTTACGCGACGAATATCGTGTCAGTGCCGTAACCAGCGGCCAAGAAGCCATAGAAGTCGTCAAGGCCAGCCCCCCCGACCTCATTTTGCTCGACATCCAAATGCCGGGGATGAGCGGCTATGAGGTGTGCCGAACCCTGAAAGCCGATCCACTCACCCGCAACATCCCAATCCTGTTCGTTACCATCATGAACCAGACTGAAGACGAAACTTTGGGATTGGAGCTCGGCGCTGTCGATTATATTGTCAAACCGATCAGCCCCCCTATTGTCAAAGCCCGGGTGCGCAATCATTTACGCTTGAAAATGCATCAAGAGCATCTGGAAGAGCTGGTGCGGGCGCGCACGCAACAGTTGCTCCGTACGCAGGACGTCACCATCCAGAGCCTGGCAACCCTGGCCGAGTTCCGCGACCCGGGAACCGGTTTTCACATTCGCCGGACCCAAGAATATATCCGCATCCTGGCTGAAGCACTGACCAAGCACCCGTTGTACAAACACATCTTTATCCCTGAGAACATTGAGTTGCTGTGCAAATCCGCAGCCCTTCACGATATCGGCAAAGTCGGCATCAGGGATCAGATCCTGATGAAGCCTGCCAGCCTGACCGCAGAAGAGAAGGATGAGATGAAGAAGCACCCTTGGCTTGGATATTCGGCCATTCGTGCTTCGAGCCGGGTCCTTGGGGAAAATTCATTCCTGACCTTTGCCCAGGAGATCGCCTATACCCATCATGAGTGCTGGGACGGCAGCGGCTATCCCCGTGGCTTAAGTGGAGAGGCCATCCCCATCTCCGGGAGGCTGATGATTCTGGCCGACATCTATGACGCCCTGGTCAGCAAACGTCCTTACAAGCCGGCCTTAAGCCATGCCGATTCAGTTAAAATCATTCTGGAGGAACGCCACAAGTTTGCTCCGGAGATTCTTGAGGTGTTCCTGGACCGGAGCTCTGATTTCGAACGAATCGCCCAAACATTCAGCGACATCTGACCTGAAGATTCGACAAGGGGAGGAGCTCATGTTCGACAACCCTGCAGCGACACAATCCCTCGCAGGCGACCGGAGCCTGTTATGAACCTGCGGTCGCCTCTGCTCCTGCTCGTCCTGGTCCTTGTCTCGGTCCTGTTTGCCGTTCAGACAATCGCACAACCTTTGCCGAAAAAGATGGTTATCGCCTGCAGCGCCGGTTCGGCGCCATTTCACTTTGTCGACGATGCGGGCGAGCCCCAGGGAATGTTCGTCGATCTGTGGAAACTGTGGGGCCAGAAAACCGGCGTCAGCGTTGAATTCCGCGTTGCCCAGTGGGGCCAGACGCTGAAGCTGATGCAGGACAAGGAAGCCGATATACACGCCGGGATTTTGTACAGCAAAGAGCGCGAGGCCTTTCTTGACTTTGTCACCCCCTTGTACCAGAGCGACACTCACTTTTTCACCCATCGCAGCCTCGGCTCGCCTTCATCCCTGCAGGAATTGCTCCCGTACAAGATCGGCGTAATCGAAGGTGACTATGCCCTCAACTTCATCGAAAAAGCCCTGCCCGATGCCGCGTTGGGAATATTCCCTGGCAATAAAGAGTTATTCGACGCTGTCGAGCAGGGCCAAATCCGAGTTTTCCTCAAAGAGACCCCCATCGCCACCTATCACCTGAAGAAGCGGGGCATTTACAACCAATTCACGCACCCTTCCGGCGCCCCTCTCTACAGCAACACCTTTTATGCCGCTGTCAACAAAGGGAACGAGGCGGCCCGAAGCCTGGTGAAGGCAGGCATGGCCAGAATCTCCAGCCAAGAACGCAATGCCATCGTCCGCCGCTGGATAGGGAGCGGCACCACCTCCAGCGACACCCTGGTGGTCGGTCTGCCCGACAACAACCTCCCCTTCTGCGGTCACAACTTCCGCGGCGATGCCACCGGGATGCTGGTTGATATCTGGCGATTGTGGTCTGAAAAATCCGGTCAGAAAATCGAGTTCCAGCTCGGCTCGTGGAAACGTATTCTGGAAGCAGTCAAGTCCGGAGAAATAGATATCCAGGGAGGTTTGCTTAAAACATCAGACCGAGAGGCTTTCCTCGACTTTTCGCAACCGTTCTACATGGTCGGCTCCGATATCTTCTACCACCGCAGTTCAGCCAGCCTTGACACGGTGCAGGCCCTTACGAACCAGCAAATAGGGGTGATCGCGGGGACCGTTCAGGAGCAGTTTATTCGCGTCAATTTCCCTGCCATGCAATTGGTCGCGTTTGACAACAATCAAGACATGATCCATGCCGCAATCAATAACCAGATCGATATGTTCCTGGCTGAGACGCCGTCTTCCCTGTCGCTTCTTGAATCTTTAGGTGAAAAAGGGGATTTCCGGCAACTGCGCAATGTGTTGCCCCCCGCCCCTATCTACGCAGCAGTCCCTAAAGGTTCGCCGCTTTTGCAAAGTATTGATAACGGCTTCAATGCCATCTCGGCCCAGGAACTGCTCGGTATCGAAGCCCGCTGGATCATCGATCCCGAAGCGCGTCAACTCAAAGCGTCGGCTCCGCTTCTGCGCCTTACCGAAGCGGAAGAATCCTGGTTGAGAAAACATCCTGTGATTCGCCTGGGGGTTGACCCAGGCTGGCATCCCTTCGAGTTTATCGATGAGAAGAATGGCGAGTATTCCGGCATGGCTTCGGATTATGTGAAGCTTCTGGAAGAACGACTCGGCGTTTCCCTGCAGGTTGTCCCGAATCTGAATTGGGACCAGGTGGTCCAAAAGGCCAAAGCCAAAGACCTCGATCTGCTTCCCTGCCTGACCGATACCCCCCAGCGGCGTGAATTCCTCCTGTTTTCCGATGAGTATTTGTCGTTCCCCCTGGTTATCGTCCAACGCCAGGACTCGACCCTGATCGGAGGGTTGGCGGACCTGGACGGTAAACAGGTGGCCCTGGTTAAAGGTTACGCCATAGAGCAATTCGTCCGGCAAAAACATCCGGAAATTTCCATCGTCCTGGCCGACTCTCCGTCGCACGGCTTGAACTTGGTTGCCACCGGCAAGGCAGAGGCTTACATCGGCAACCTGGCCGTGGTCAGCTACCTGATCAAAAAGGACAACCTGACCAACCTCAAGGTCGCGGCCCCGGCATCCCAATGGAGCGACAACCTGCGCTTCGGGGTTCGCAACGACTGGCCCGAACTGGTCGAGATCATCAACAAGGGCCTGGCGACGATCACGACGGATGAACGCGAAGCGATTCGCAAACGCTGGGTCGAAGTCCACTACGAGTACGGCATCAATCCGGCACAACTTAAAAAATGGCTCCAGTTGGTTGGAGGGGTGATCGTTGTCCTCTTGGCAGCCATGTATGTGCGGAACAGGACATTGCGCCACTGGAACCAACGTTTGAGCGTGGAAATCAACGAACGAAAGCTCGCCGAGGAAAAGGCCGATGCAGCCAATCAGGCGAAATCAGATTTCCTCGCTCACATGAGCCATGAAATACGTACGCCCATGAATGGCATCCTGGGCATGACCTACCTGGCCTTGCAGACTGATCTCGATTCCCGCCAGCGCGACTATCTCCAGAAAGTGGAATCATCCGGCAAAATCCTGCTGCGCATCATCAACGATATCCTCGATTTTTCCAAAATCGAAGCGGGCAAGATGGACCTGGAACGGATTGACTTCGATTTCGACGAAATCCTCACCGACGTCGCCGATCTCATGGCGGACAAGGCCCAGAAACAAGGGCTCGAACTCATCTGCTTCATCAGGCCCGATGTTCCCCGAGCCTTGGTGGGCGACCCCTTGCGCCTCGAGCAGATCCTTCTCAATCTGATCGGCAACGCCGTCAAATTCACCGAGACCGGCGAGGTGGAAATCAGTGCAGAGGTGGCCAGCCAAACGGATCAGTCAGTGACCCTGGTGCTGGTCGTGCGCGACACAGGGATCGGCCTGAACCCTGAGCAGCAGGAGCGTCTGTTCCAACCATTTTCCCAGGCGGACAGCACCATGACCCGCAAATACGGCGGCACCGGCCTCGGCCTGGCCATCTGCAAGCAACTGGTCGAAATGATGGGCGGGACGATTACGCTGCAGAGCACCCCGGGGGTCGGAACCACATTCACGGTAACGCTCGAGTTCGGACGCCAGCCAACGACTGAATCAGCGAAGATCATCATGACGCCCGACTTGCGCGGCTTAAGTGTCATCCTTGTCGATGACAACCACCGCGCCCGGGAAATCATGGCTACCGAACTCGAATCTCTGACATTCAAAGTCACCCAACTCGAATCAAGCAAAGACCTGTTGAGCCTTATCGCCAGCCAACAGGGGAAAGGGATCGACCTGATCCTGCTCGATTGCGAGATGCCTTCGGGTGACGGCATCTCCTGCATTCGTCAGATTCACGACCAATTCCCGGATTTTTCCGTGCCGCTGGTGCTGATGCTCAATATGCACGGCAAGGAACAGCGCAGCCGTGAGGCGTTTGCCGCTGGCGCCCATCAACTGCTGTTCAAACCGATCACCCGCTCCACCCTGTTCGACACCTTGATGTCCTTATTTGCCAAACATCCCGACTCCTCTGCCCAGCCGGTCCCGGAAATTCAGTCCAAACGGCTGCGCCGCAGCGTCCGCCTGTCAGGAGCGCATGTTCTGCTGGTCGAAGACAACCTGATCAACCGACAGGTGGCCAGGGAACTCCTCGAGGCCGTCGGTTTCGAGGTCAGCGAAGCTGCCAATGGCGCGGATGCGGTGCGAATGGTGGAAAACTACGCCTATGACGCTGTCCTCATGGACATCCAGATGCCGGAAATGGACGGTCTGGAAGCAACCCGGCGAATTCGGGCACTGGCGGAAACCCGTGGAGAACGCTTCCAACGCCTGCCGATCCTTGCCATGACCGCTCATGCCATGGTCGGTGATCGTGAAAAGAGCCTCGCCGCCGGAATGAACGACCACGTCAACAAACCGCTCGACCCTGATCGGCTCTATGGCACCCTGAGACGCTGGATCACCAAGGTCGACATTCCGCAACAGGATTCCCGTCCGGAGGTGGAACTGCAGGCGGTCGGGATTCCGGACGACCTGCCCGGTATCAACCTGACCGCCGGGCTGCGTTGCGTCGCCGGAAACGGCAAGCTCTATCGGCAACTGCTGGAAAGTTTTTATCGCGATTTCAACACCGCAGCGGAAGACATTGCCGCGGTTCTGCAAAAGGGGGCATTCGAAGACGCCAAGCGCCTGGCGCACACCTTGAAGGGGGTCGCCGGCAACCTCGGGGCCTTGCAGATTCAGGGAGCAGCCCGCGAGTTGGAGCTCGCCATAGTGCAACCGGACCACGGTTATGAGAAAGAATTGGCCGACTTGAAGGCAAGCCTGGCTCCGCTCCTTGAATATTTAGCGTCGCTGCCTCCCCTTGTCAGTCAAGCTGAGCAGGGAAAAACCTCAGGCTCAAATTCCCTTTCAATGGAAGAGTTGGCTGCGCGGGTGAAGGAACTGGCTGAGCTGCTGCGCATCAGCGATACCGCATCGGAAGGAGTTTTTCAGGATATCCGGGAAATGCTTCGAGATGTAGAGGCTGAGGTGACTGAAGAACTTGGAGAACGGTTGATGATGTACAACTTCAAGGGAGCCCTTGAATCATTGCAACGGATTGCCGAAACGCTCCAGCAGCGCAACGGCAAGACATCACCGTCACCCTGATATTGCAAAATACCTTGAAATAGCTCATGATTGGCGACATTCTCATCATTTTAATCTCAGGGATTCGCCAATGACGCAACAAACGACGATCTGGAAACAACTAGCGCAGCCGGTCAGAAAACGTCTGGCCTGGGGGATATGGTTCGTCACCTGGCTCGGCTTGGTCGGCGGGCTTTTCAACGCCGTATTTTATCAATACGTGGTCATTTTTTCCGGGCTGCATGCCCTCCTGTTCCTGTGGTTTTTCCGCTGCCAATGGGCCGAATTTCCGGTCCAGGTCCGTTTCGCCTATTTTCTCTGGGTCGCCCTGGGCACCTATGTCCCTTACCTGAAAATTCTCCTGTTCATCACCACCGTCGGCTTGGCGACCAACTTGTTCTGGGGCTACTGTCCCCTGGCCCGGTTGATGTCACTTATGCCCTGGAACCGGACCGAGCCGTTCTCCATCGACCTGGTCCGGCGAGTCTTCTTCAGCCCTCCGGTTTCCGGCCGGTTCGTCCCGCCGGTAAAAAACCCAACGTCCAGCGAAGATTGATCATCTAAAAATACAAAAGGCCGGCCCCAAATGGGGCCGGCCTTTGTAATTCTTGATTTCGTTATCTGGGCAGGATGTTCCGCGTTTCAGTCGCAGCTGAAAAAGGCGGGGCATTCTGAGTTCCTCCCTGCCCCTAGGCCAGCACCTCGGTCAGCCGGGGATAATCCTTCTTCAAGGCGTTGATCAGCGAACTGATCATGCTGGCAATCAGCGCTGGGGAGAAATTTTCCAAAAAGGGGACCGAAATGACGGCTGTCACCAGATCGTCTTTGACGTTGTACTTGATGAACGTGTATTCGACGTTGAGGGTGTTGACCAACTCAAGAAGCGCCTGCCGCCTCTTAGGCTTATCGTTCTTGAGAAACTGGTAGCACACGATATTGGCCACGCCGTCGTGGTTGAGAAACATGACGCCAATGGTAACGGGATTCGGCGCACCGATCTGCTCCCTGAAAAAAAATGTCGTCAGGTCGTCGTTGGCGTTTTTTTCGAGCTGGATCTCTTTTTCCTCAAGATACTTTTCGAATTCAAGGGCGTTCTGGGAGACATTCTTAGACATGCGGCTTCCTTTGCGAGGGAGGTTGGTGGTTGGTTTCTGCCTGTCGATAGGCTGTCGCTTTGAAGGACACGTATTAAAATCCGATTCAGTAGAAGATACGCTGAATTGCTCCGGATGACAAGGGGGGACCTGATAAGTGTTGGGCCTGTTTAAGACTGATCGTTCAGTTGATTGCGTGGATAGCTAGACCATAAGAAATGAAGTCAGGCACAATCACAAATCGGCGAGCCACCAGCCGTTGCCGACCCGCCGAAAGCGGCGACGCATCACCGCGGCATCAGCGCGAACACACCCCAGCCCAGGTATTCACGCGTGTAAGTGGCGTAGCGCTCGGGTTCCGAGGTTAGTTTGGCTCGAACATCTTTCGCGAACTCGTCGTCGGGATTGGCTTCAAGCCATCGGCGCATGGTGAGCCACTTGGCCGCCTCGTATCTGTCCCAGCCGTCTTGGTCTGCCAAAACCATTTCCACCACGTCGTAGCCGAGGTGGCCGAAAGACGCGAGAAGTTCTGGAAGATTGAGAAAGTCGGAGATCGAGTTGGCAAGACACCCCCTGGCAACCTCTTCCGTCGGCGGTAACTGCCGCCAGTATGGTTCGCCGATGAGGATGATCCCTCCGGGGCGGAGGCTCTGCGCCAGAAGCTCGATGGTGCCGACGACTCCCC
>Ga0068711_1001901_pt1 | contig 11137 bp, 8 predicted proteins | sample MTBAKMMethaMetaG_FD_62224 | JGI IMG/M metagenome (GOLD analysis project Ga0068711, IMG submission 62224) | Enrichment culture microbial communities from Arthur Kill intertidal strait, New Jersey, USA, that are MTBE-degrading - MTBE-AKM (Arthur... | ecosystem: Environmental > Aquatic > Marine >...
CCCATAACCTACCTCCCCTTCTTCGGCTTTGTGAGCGATCCGGCTATCAAGGCCAGGGGAATCAAGGGGGTCAAGGATCTGGCGCAGTACAGGGTCGTTACCCAGCGCGGTGACAGGATCGTGGAGAAGGCCATCAATCCCCTGATACCCAAAGACAAGCTCACCGTCGTCGCCTCCTACGAACAGGCATTCAAGATGCTGGACGCGGGGCGTGTCGATGTCGTGGTATCCGACAGGGCGAGGGCCTCGCACGAGTTGGCAAAGCTGGGCCTTGCGCACAAGATACTGATGGTGATTCCCCCGCTCATGATCCCGAATACCTATCCTTATTTCAACAGAAAACATGCCGCACTGGCGGAGGAGATAGCCAAGACGATGAAGGCGAAGATGGATGACGGGACGTATCTGAAGATGACAGGCGTTCCGCCCCCCGATCCCAAAACCGATCATCCCCCGGTGGATTAATCCCCGGCGAATCAAGACAATCGGGGACAGGCCGCGCCCGAGAGGGTACATCCGGGCGCGGCCCCATGCAGAAAAAATGCAACCAAAGAAAAAAGTGCAACCAAAGACTAAAGAAACGATATGGAACAACCGAAATATGGTCAGAACAAACAATCGAGGAGGACATGGATTCATGAAGATGAAACACCTGGCAAGAACAATGGTTGTGACTGTTGCATGCGCGGTTGTCTTCTGCGCGCCGGCAGCGGCCAAGGAGTTCGTCCTGGGGACCCTCGCCGACCCCGAAGCCCCTTTGATAAAGACGCGGATCGCGTTTTTGCAGGAGTGTTTCAAGGAACACGGCTATGACCTCACCGTCAAGCACCTGCCCGCTCTCCGGTCGCTCGAGGCCGCAGACAAGGGGGAGACGGACGGCGACATGTTCAGGGAAGTCAACATGGACACGACGGGTTATCCCAACATGGTCATGGTAAACTATCCCTTATCCTACTATCCCCTTTTCGCCTTCGTCAGCAACCCGGACATCAAGGCCAAGGGAATCCAGGGTGTCAAGGGGTTGACGTCGTACAGGGTCATTACCATGCGCGGCGACAGGATCATGGAGAGATTCATCAATCCGGTGATGCCGAAGGACAAGCTCACCGTCATCGCCTCCTATGACCAGGCGTTCAAGATGGTGGCCGCGGGGCGCGCCGATGTCGTCGTCTCGGACCGGTCTCGGGCCCTTCACTTCATCAATGAACTGGGCCTCAAGGACAAGGTCATGATGGTGACCCCGCCGCTCATGATCCCGAATCTCTACACCTATTTCAACAAGAAGCATGCGGCGCTGGCGGAGGATATCGCCAAGACGATGAAGGCGAAGATGGACGACGGGACCTATCAGAAGATCGTGGGCGTCCCGCCCCCCGATCCCAAGAATGACAGTGTCGATACGGGGGACGACACATGGAAAAAGGCGCGCATCGACAAGTAGATGCACAGCCGTGACAAAAATCCCGGGCTGAAGGATACCGGTGGTTGACGGGACCCCCGGAAGATGGAAGGCGTCCCGTCACCGCAGCCCCCGAAGCAGTAAAGGGCAAGCAGGAAACAGGCTGGGCATGACCATATTACGAGACTGCAACCACAGACCGAAGAAATGCGCGAAGCAGCCGAAACAGGGTAAAACGGAGAGCAGGGGAACGGTGATTGAACGCGGGCAGCGCCCGATACCGGGGACAGGCGTGACCGTAACGGGAACATCCCCGGACTGAAGAGAGTGTAAGAAATAGATGGCGGAGGCATGATGATATGCATGGAAATTTGACAAAACGGGTCAGTATGGGCGTTATCGCGGTGACCACCGTTGTAGTGATCGTGTTCGGCCTGTACGCGTACCTGCAAACGAAATCGGCGCTCCTCAGCGACCTTGAGAACTCGGCAAAGATGACCACCGGCCGACTGTCGATCAGCCTGATCGAACCGCTCTGGAACATGAACGACGCGCTGGTCTACGAGATGATCGCATCGGAGATGGGTGACAAACACGTCTTTGCCATTGCGATCAAAGACGCGGAAGGGGCAAAGATCACCCACGGCAGACAGCGCGACCACGCCGGACAGCTCGTGGCGATCGAGGGAAGCATGCCGAGCGGGCTCCTGACGGAGAAGGCTGATCTCATGAGAGAGGGTTCGAAGATGGGGTCGGTCGAGGTCTTCATGACGAAGCAGTACATGAAGGAGGCCCTGAACGGACTCATTGGGAAGATCATCCTCATAGCGGTGATCCTCAATGCGATCATCGTCATCGCGCTGATCCTTCTGATCAAGCATATGGCTATCAAGCCCATCAATCTCCTGAGCAAGCGGTTGAACGGGTCCGCCGATCAGGTGGCATCGTCATCGACCCAGGTCTCATCGACGGGGCAGGCCCTGGCCGAGGCATCGTCCGAACAGGCGGCCAACCTCGAGGAGACGGCGTCATCGCTCGAAGAGATGTCATCGATGATCAAGGCCACGGCGGACAACGCGCAGCAGGCCGATGCCCTGATGAAAGAGGGGAATCGTTCCGTGGAAAGCGCCGGAAGCGACATGGACAAGATGGAACAGGCGATGTTCAAGATCGCCGACTCCGGCCAGGAGATCAGTAAGATTGTCAAGTCCATCGATGAGATCGCCTTCCAGACCAACCTGCTGGCCCTGAACGCGGCCGTCGAAGCGGCGCGCGCCGGAGAGGCCGGGGCCGGATTTGCCGTGGTGGCCGACGAGGTGCGCAACCTCGCCATGAGGGCCGCGGAGGCCGCCAAGAGCACCCAGACGCTCGTGGAAGACACGATCAAGCGGATCCAGGAAGGTGCGGAACTGGTGGACCGGAGCAAATCGGGTTTCAAGGTCGTGGCCGAGTCCTCGGAGAAGGTGGGCTGCCTGATCAGTGAGATCTCCCAGGCATCCCATGAACAGGCCCAGGGGATCGAAGAGATCAACAGGGGCATGGCCGAAATGGACAAGGTGGTCCAGCAGAATGCCGCCAATGCCGAAGAATCCGCGAGCGCCGCCAATGAGATGAACTCGCAGGCCGCGAACATGAAGGAGATGGTCGTCGAGCTGGTATCCCTGGTAGGCGGCAGGAACGAAACGGAGGCATACGACGGCAGAACGCATGATCAGAGCCAGGTCGACCTCATGGAACAGAGAGAGAGATTCCGTATCCATCTCGACGCGAAGAAGACCAGAAGGCAGATAGCGACAACGCCCGATGACGACGAATGGGATATGATTCCCGAAAAGACAACCCCGCACCGGAAATCCCTCCCCCAGGGATTCTAAGGTAACCGGCAGCACCCTTGAAGCAGGCGGCGGTCTCCCTCCAGCTTTCGTGTCTCGTTACCTCCCCTGCCGATGCCGTTCCCGGGATCGAAAAGATCCCGGGAACGGCGACCCCTGATACGGCGTACCGCATCATCCCACCTCACTCATTCACCTCAACGGGTATCCCCGATCATCCTGCGCGAGCGAGTCATACGCGGGGAGAGCTGTGCATAGTGTCCATTTCGAGGAGCGCAGTGACGAGCTATAGTCCCCTTCAGGGGGAAATCTTAAAGAAGCGGATCTCTTAAGTTTTCTCCCTGCGGTCGAAATGACAAGGTGCTGCATGTGGGCAAAGCTCTCATGGGAAGATCATTTTCTGCTCAAGTTCCGGCATGGAATACCGATAGACAGAGTGAAGACAGCATTTTCTGTTACTGAAGGGCAAACCATCCGAAAGGGTGGGGCGCAAAGCCACCGGTTTAAGTCCGCGTAATGCGGATAGGACAGCGGGGCTGCGAGGTAGCGACGCAGTGAACCGCTTTGCCCGCCGGCAAGCGGTTTTTTTTATGCAGTTTACCCGCTCTGCCCGAACCGGAGACAGGAAGAACGGGCGGCACCGCAGCCCATGACGAGCCCAAAAGCCCCCGGGTGCGCAAGGCTTACTGACAGGAGGAGTACAGCCATGATAGACGGCATTACCGCTTCGCCACCGGTACTCAGCATCCCCTCTTCTCCCCATACCGCCGTTAAGAGCGATGCCGGCAATTCGGAGAAAACGGTCGACGACAGAGGAGAGAGGCTGAACAACAACGCGACCCTGTCTGCTCCGGAAGCGGATTCCACGGAAGGTGGGGAACCCGCTGAGCAGAAAGCTGTTGCCAGGGGCGATCAAACGGCTCATCCCCCGGATTCTCTCCGGAATGAGCCCCCCGGAAGCAGGGTGAACGTTCTGGCATAAGCAGGGAGATACCACGCCGTTTTCCTCGATACACGACAGCGGCACGCGGATATCTGCCCGTAAATGTGGGAAAAATTTTCCTCTTGATTTTTCGTTTTTTTCTACTTATAGGTGGTACCTTACACGGGCAGGTGCCGGGTGCATCACATGCGGTGCCATCGTGGTGGAATCCATCATCTCTCAGGTGAGGCTTCTCACGAGAACCGATCCTGTCCAAACGCGCGGATTGGGTTTACGGCCGTGCACGTGGCCGGGGCTCATGGTCTGCATGCACTTGGATACGGTGTAGGCATCACCCCCGGGGGGGCTGACCTCCTCTGAAAGTCTTTTCTGCTCTGCTATGTCGGTGAACCGGAGCCTCGTGCCGACGTGAACGAAGCTCCGATGTTTTTCCCGAATCGGGAACAATTGTAATGGACGCATGCCCATATATACGTGACCTATAAATCCGGAGGGATCTTTGTGCCATGGCCTCAAAACCGACCTACGAAGAGTTGGAGCGAATCATTAAAAAGCTGGAAGAGGAGTCCGCGAAGAGGAGACAGGCGGAGGAGGCCCTGCGCGAAAGCGAGAAGAAATACCGGCTGCTCTTTGAAAACAGTGGCGCAGCCGTATCTTACTACGATACCGACGGGAAGCTTCTCCTGTTGAACAGACGGGGAGCGAAAAATTTCGGCGGGACGAAAAAAGACCTCACGGGAAAATCCCTGCACGAGATATTGCCCGAGACGGCCGATCTCCATCTGGAACGAATCGGTCAGATCATGGAGAGGGGGCGTGGAGCGACGTTTGAAGATCTCCTTGATCTTCCCATAGGGAAGACCTGGGTCTCATCAAACGTCTACCCGGTGAGAGATGAAGATGGAAATGTAAAGGGCGTGCAGATCATCTCCTATGACATCACCGAACGCAAACAGGCCGAGGACGAACTGCGCCAGAGCGAGAGGCGGTTCAGGGAGATGGCGGATCTCCTCCCGACTATCGTGTGCGAGATGGAAACGGATAACCGCCTTACCTATACCAACAGGATGGGATTCGAGACGTTCGGTTATTCCCAGGCCGACCTCGATGCAGGGCTGTTCATCACGGATCTGATCCACCCCGACGACCTCGACATGGCCCTCGGACGAATCGAACAGATCTCGCAGGAGAGGAGACACGGGCCCGAGGAATACCGGTTCCTGAGAAAGGACGGTTCCGAGATCATCGGCCTCACGGATTACGCCCCCATCCACCGGAATCACGAGCTCATCGGGATACGGTTCAGTATCACCGATACGACGGAGAGAAAGAAACTCGAATCCCAGCTTCACCACGCACAGAAGATGGAGGCCATCGGTACCCTCGCCGGAGGCATTGCCCATAATTTCAATAACCTGCTGATGACCATCATGGGAAACGTTTCCCTGATGTCTCTGGAGACCCACCCCGATCATGGGAATTACAAGTACCTCAAGAACATCAAGCAGGCCGCCCAGAGCGGGGCGAGACTGACGGGGCAGCTCCTCGGATATGCGCGGGGAGGGAAATACGAGGTCAAACCCCTCAACCTGAACAAACTGGTGAAGGAGGCCTGCGAGGTCTTCAGTATGACCCACAAGGATATCATCGTCCGTCAGGACCTGTCCGAAGACCTCGCGGAAACCAAGGCCGACCGGAGCCAGATCGAACAGGTGCTCCTCAACCTCCACATCAATGCCGCAGAGGCCATGTCGGAGGGGGGAGAGATCTTAATCAAGACGGCCAACGTCAGCCACCGGGATATGAGAAGCAGGTCCTTCACGCCGCGGCCCGGAGAGTATGTCCTCTTGGTGGTCAGGGATACCGGGGCGGGGATGGACAAAAAGACCATGTCCTGCATCTTCGAGCCGTTCTTCTCTACGAAGGGTCTCGCCAAGAGCGCGGGGCTGGGCCTGGCATCCGCGTACGGTATCATCAAGAATCACGACGGATATATCGACGTGGAATCTCAGAAGGGAAAGGGAACCACCTTCTATATTTATCTCCCTGTGTCGAAAAAGAAGGCCGGAGAGGCCGTCGAGAGTGTCGAGGATGCCCTTCACAAGGGGAGCGGAACCATCCTCCTGGTCGATGATGAAGACCTGGTCCTCGATGTGGGAACAGAATTGCTTGAATCTCTCGGTTACACGACACTCAAGGCCAGGGACGGCGCAGAGGCGATCGATATCTTCAAAGAGGGTAACGGTTCCATCGATATGGTATTTCTCGACATCGTCATGCCGGGCATGAGCGGAAAGGACACCTATGACCGGCTCAAGGAACTCAATCCGAACGTCAAGGTTCTTCTCTCGAGCGGATACGACATCGATACCCAGGCGACCGAGATCCTGAACAGAGGGGCAGACGGTTTTATTCAGAAACCCTTCGCCCTGAAGGACCTGTCACAAAAGATAAAGAAGATCATGGAGACGGAAAAGGAGGTGCTTGCCTCCGCCTCCAATGCGTAACCGCCGGCTGACCAGTGACAATTTTTCCCCCCGGCGATATACATTTTTCCCACCATTCCCCGCGGCCATTCCCTCTTCGGGGGTTCCTTTCTCCCGACGTCCCGGGCAAAGGCGCATTCGGGGCTTCACTCCTCCGATCTTTTGCCATACCTCCGTATCCCGCATCTTTTTCTCTACACCAGTGATCTCGAACCGTTAGCCGACAGGAAATGATCGCCGGTCCCCGCCGGCATCGTCATCTTTCCCCTCCCCTCCGTCCCTTACCGGAACCGCACCCGTGGTTTGCATGATTTTTGCAGTACGATGATTGACCGCACACGAATCTCGATGTGCTCGGATTATGTGACGGGCCGCGCCGACTGGCGGACCGTCCCCTGCCGCTACGCCCAAGGACGGATGGTGTACGGTTGAAATACCAGGGAGGAGGATGCCAGAGCATGACTGCCACCAAGAAGGAAGCACCCGATACGCCGGTGCCGTCCGAGGACAAGGATGACGCCAAGGCCCCGAAGACGTTCAGCGAATCGATAGGAATCGATATCGGAACCGCCAATATCGTCGTGGCACAGAACAAGGGCAGAGAGGTCAGCACGACGATCCAATCGAACGCCTTTTTCACGATTCCCAGTTCAAAGACGACAAAGGAGATCCTCTCCGGAAGATCGGTGCTCTTTTTCGAGAAGAACGACCGGCTCTACATACTGGGCAATTCAGCCGAATACTTTGCCAACATCTTCCGCGGCAACACGCGGAGACCCATGAAGGACGGGATACTGAACCCAAAGGAACCCGAGAGTGCGGACGTCATCAAGACCATCATCAACCACCTCGTCAGGAAACCGAACGAGGAGGGGGAGAAGATCTGGTTCAGCGTGCCCGGTGAGCCCGTGGACAAACCGAACACCGTCACGTACCACAAATCCATCATCAAGATGCATCTCGAAAGCCTGGGGTACACCCCGGTATCCATCAACGAGGGGATGGCGGTAATTATCTCGGAGCTGTCGAGCAACGGGAGCGAATCGACCGGGATAGGAATCAGCGTCGGGGCCGGGATGTGCAACGTCTGCCTCTCCTACCTCTCCATTCCGGTCATCACGTACAGCATCCAGAAAGGAGGGGACTACATCGACACCCTTGTGGGCAATTCCGTGGGAGAACCCTTCACCACGATTAAAGGAGTGAAGGAAAAGGAGCTCAACCTCTCGATCAAACCGAGGAGCCGGGTGGAGACGGCCCTTCACATATACTATGACGATCTCTTTGAAACCCTGGCACAGAGTCTCCAGCAGGTACTGGGATCATCCGACAACGTCCCCAGCCTCCCAAAACCCATACCGATCGTCCTGAGCGGCGGCACGATACTTCCTAAGGGATGCAGGGACCGGTTTGCACGGGCCTTCGAGGATGTCCGCCTCCCGATCAACATCTCCGACATACGCATCGCCGAAAGGCCCCTCTACTCGACCGCGAAGGGGACACTGATGATGGCCATGCGAGAAAAGGGATAGGCTGCGATGTCCCCCGCCGTGCTCATCTACTCCCCGAACGAGATCCGGGGAAAGATCATACTGGAAACCCTCAAGGTGAGAGGGATCGGCGCACATCTGCTCACCAGCCATTTCGAGGTGGAAGAGGCCGTGAGGGAGCATTCTCCGCCGGTCATTATCCTGGACATCAAAAAGAATATCCCGGCCGAGACGGACTTCCTCCATGCCCTCTCTCAGGGGAACCCGGAGTCCCAGATCATCATCCTCGCGGACCGGCCGGTCCCCTCTTCCCCGGATACCACGAAGGCCGGCAACACGCGACATATCCCCGGACCCCTCGCGCCAGAATCGATCTTCTCCGAGGTAAGGGGCATCCTCTTTCCGGAAAGGAATTTTTCCATCGCACGGTTCTGCCGCACCCTGGCATCCACCCTCCTCCTTCGGCTGAAACGCTTCTTCCTCTGGACACTCCCGATAACGGCGACCCTCGTCGTCGGCCTCATCGGAGGCTACCTCTACTGGTGCATCGTCACACTCCCCAGGATCGAGACCCTTCACAGCTATGCCCCCTATGAGGCCTCCGAGATCTATTCGCACGACAACGTCCTACTCTCGGAATTTTACATCGAGCGGCGCAGCATCATCTCCCCCGACGCGATCCCGCAGCATGTCAAGAACGCCTTCATAGCCGTTGAAGACGCGCGCTTTTACAGGCACGCGGGGATCGATCCCGTCAGGATGTTCAGCGCCTTCCTGGTCAACGTGAAAGAGGGGGGATTCGTGCAGGGAGGAAGCACGATCACCCAGCAACTGGCGAAGATGCTCTTCTTCAAGCCGGAGAAGACGATCACGCGGAAGGTAAAGGAGATTGCAATCTCCCTCCAGATGGAGAGACGGTACACGAAAGACGAGATTCTGGGACTGTACCTCAACAACGCCTATTTTGGGACGAGGGCATACGGGATCGATGCGGCCGCCTACATCTACTTCGGCAAGCCCGTGAAGGAGGTCACGATATCGGAAGCCGCCCTCCTGGCGGCGCTTCCCAAGGCCCCCTCGAAATACTCCCCCTTTACCGATTCAAAGAAATCACTGGAGAGGAGAAATTACGTCCTCAAACGGATGCTCGAGACGAAATTCATCGATCAGGGTGAGTATCTGAAAGCCCTCGGCGATTTGATACCGACAAAGATCCACGCGCGCCGGTACAAGGCCCCTTACTACGTAGATCACTGCAGGGCCATCCTCGAAGAGATGGTGGGGGACCGGCTCTACACCTCCGGACTGAAGATCTACACGACACTCGACTACCGGATGCAGGAGATTGCGGAGCGGGCGGTGCAGAACGGCATTGAGAAACTGGAGAAGAGAGGCATCAAGGGGGTGCAGGCGGCCCTCCTCGCGATCGATATCAGGACGGGACGGATCAAGGCGATGGTCGGCGGCACGAACTTCTGGGATTCCCAGTTCAACCGCGTGACCCAGGCGAAGAGGCAGCCCGGCTCCACCTTCAAGCCGATCGTCTACCTCACGGCCCTGAACCAGGGGATGAAACCCACCGATATGATAGAGGACAAGAAGATCAACTACTACGCAAAGGGACGTCCGGGCGTGTGGACGCCCCTGAACTACAGCAGGAAATACCACGGCACGGTCACGCTGAAGACGGCCCTCGCCCTCTCCTTCAACGCCGCAACCGTCAATCTCGCGAGCAAGGTCGGGATACAGAACGTGATCAGGACGGCCCACAGACTCGGGATAAAGAGCGAGATCCATCCCTTCTACCCCTCGGCCATCGGCGCCTCCGAACTCACCCTCCTCGAGCTGGTTTCCGCCTACGTCACCCTCGCCGGCGGCAAGAGGATCGAACCGACCTGCATCACCAGGATCATCGATCGGGAACAGGCGATCCTCGTGGAACCGTCCGCCGAGCAGGAGACGGTCGTCGCCAAAGAATCTCTGGCTGCCATCCGGGATATGCTCAAATCCGTCGTCCTCGAAGGCACAGGCAGGGGCGCGCTGGTCCTGAAGAGGACCGTCTACGGCAAGACGGGAACGACGAACGACTGCGTGGACGCGTGGTTCGCCGGTTTCGACGAGAATATCGCCCTGGGGGTGTGGGTGGGGAGAGATGACCACACGCCCATCGGAGGCGATGAGAACGGCGCCACGATCGCGCTCCCGATATGGATCGATTTCATGAGGGAGGCATACACGGCGTACGAACAGCCGGGGATCACCATATACCCGTCGGTAACGATGAAGACGAGGGCGGTACACGTCAACTGATCTTCGCATATCTCCTCCAGACACCCCACAACAGAAAAAAGGACCGAAGATGAAACGAAGTCGTGTCTTCCGGGATAACCTGTGGTATAATCTCGCGAAAGTTTTACCATACGCGCCGATTGAGAGGTTTGCAGATGAAGAGAAAGATACTGATCGTGGATGATGAGGCATCCATTCGGGACCTCTTCTATGATTCCTTCTCCGACGCCGGCTACGAGGTATCCCTGGCAACCAACGCCGAAGAGGCACTGAGAATCCTGGATAATGAAAAGATCATGGTCATGTTCCTCGATCTGAAGCTGTTCGGCACGGACGGGATACAGCTGTGCCGCCAGATACGGAGGACGGACCATATCGCGATCATCTATGCGATGACCGGTTGGGCGGGACTCTTCGAGATCGAGGAATGCCGGGAGGCGGGCTTCGACGACTTCTTCACGAAACCGATCAAGATCGACCAGATGTCGGAGGCCGTCGAGGGTGCCTTCGAGAAACTGGACCGGTGGCTGAGCCGGCCCGAAGGGCGGTGACCTCTCTCCGACCGGTAAAAAGAAAAGAATGGCGGAAGTGCATGGGAATCGAACCCACCCGGGACGGTTCTAGCGCCCCACACCGGATTTGAAGTCCGGGAGGCCCACCAGTGACCTTGGCACTTCCGCTCGAAACAGCAATCTCCT
>Ga0068711_1001905_pt1 | contig 11124 bp, 10 predicted proteins | sample MTBAKMMethaMetaG_FD_62224 | JGI IMG/M metagenome (GOLD analysis project Ga0068711, IMG submission 62224) | Enrichment culture microbial communities from Arthur Kill intertidal strait, New Jersey, USA, that are MTBE-degrading - MTBE-AKM (Arthur... | ecosystem: Environmental > Aquatic > Marine >...
CCTATCGTGGCTGGATGCGAACATCAGGCTTGCGCTGGAGACAGACGAGTACGGAGCTGCCCTGCGGGACATCCTCGAGGATATCTTGGGGGAGTAGGGGCCGAGGGTCCGGCAGAACGGTTGCACAGCGGCTGGAGGACCTCAGAGCAGGTACAATCTGTTGAGTAGTCGACTCATCGGAGGCGATCGTGACCAAGCTGTTCGAAGGCAAGCGCATTCTCGTCACCGGAGGCACCGGCTCGCTGGGTCAGGTGCTCGTACGGCGCCTGATGTCCGGCATGGACGGCGTCCCCGAGAGCGTGACCGTCTTCTCCCGCGACGAAGCCAAGCAGCACTACATGCGGCTCGATTTCATGCAGCGTCAGACCGCGACCGATGAGGTCATCTTCGAGAACTGCAGGCAGCGCCTGAAGTTCGTCATCGGTGATGTCCGCGACTACGCGAGCGTGCTGCGCGTGGCCCGCAACAAAGACGTGATCTTCGCAGCAGCCGCCCTCAAGCAGGTTCCGAGTTGCGAGTACTTCCCCTGGGAGGCCGTACGGACCAACATCCTGGGAGCCGAGAACCTCGTCCGGGCTATCGCTCAGAATGACCTAGCCGTAGAGACGGTCATGGGCATCTCCACTGACAAGGCGTGCAAGCCGGTCAATGTTATGGGCATGACGAAGGCTATCCAGGAGCGCGTCTACATCGAAGGCAATCTGCGTGCTCCCGAAACGCGGTTCATCTGCGCTCGCTACGGGAACGTGCTTGCATCACGCGGTTCGGTCGTTCCGCTGTTCCTCGACCAGATCGCGGCGGGCGGTCCGGTGACTATCACGACCGCGGACATGACGCGATTCTTGCTGACACTCGAAGACGCGGTCGACACGATCTTCGCGGCTGTCCGGTCCGCCGAGCGAGGCGAGACCTATATCCCGCAGTGTCCGAGCGCGAAGATGACCGATCTCGCTGCATATCTCATCGGCGACAAGCCGATCGAGACCGTTATCACCGGCATTCGCCCCGGCGAGAAGATCCACGAGATACTGCTCTCGGAAGAGGAGGCGACACGCTCCGTATTCGGCGCCGAGGGGTACTTCGCACTTCGGCCGATGCTGCCTGAGCTTGCCGGCCCCGTTGCGGAGCCCGCCCTTGTCGGCGACTACAGCTCTGCGGACGCGCTGATGTCTCACGAGGAGCTTGCGACGTTCCTCGAGACGAAGATCCCCGAGGTCATCGGGCAAAGCTACCTGGAGGCGTAGATGCCAAAGGTCATCACCCTGCTCGGCACGCGGCCGGAGATCATCAGGCTCTCGCGGGTCATCGATGTGCTCGATCAGACGTGCGAGCACGTGTTGGTGCACACCGGTCAGAACTACGATGACCGGCTATCCGGGATGTTCTTCCGCGAGATGGGCGTGAGAGAGCCCGATGTCTACATGGGTGTTCGCGGAGACGGGTTCGGTGACCAGATAGGTCAGATCATCGCCGCGAGCGAGAAGCTCTTCTCGGAGCAGAGACCGGACACGGTGCTGATCCTCGGCGATACGAACACGGGCATCTCGGCCTTCGTCGCCAAGCGTATGGGCATCCGTGTGTGCCACATGGAGGCAGGCAACCGGTGCTTCGACGACCGCGTACCTGAAGAAGTGAACCGCCGCGTCATCGACCATTGCAGCAGCGTGCTGATGCCCTACACGTACCGCAGCGCCGAGAACCTCGTCCGCGAGGGCATCGAGCGTCGCCGTGTCTACGTGACCGGCAACCCGATCAAGGAGGTCCTCGACTTCTACCAGGATCGTATCGCCGCTGCCGACCCGTTCACGGAGTACGGCGTCGAGTCCGGCACGTACTTCCTTGTCACCGCGCATCGCGCCGAAACGGTGGATGTACCGGAGCGGCTCGCCGCGCTTGTGGCGGCACTCAACGCCGCGGTCGAGAAGTACGGTATGCCCGCTCTGTGCTCGCTGCACCCGCGGACCGCGGACAAGATGCGGCAGTTCGGCGTGGAAGAGGGCAAGGTCACCTTCGTGCCGCCGATGGGACTCTTCGATTTCGTGCGCCTCGAGAAGGAGGCGTTCTGCGTGCTTTCCGACAGCGGCACCGTCCAGGAAGAGTGCTGCATCTTCGGCGTCCCGACGGTGACGATGCGCGATGTCACCGAGCGCCCCGAGACCATCGAGTGTGGCTCCAACCTGCTCGCCGGCGTCGAGGGCGATCGCATTCTGCCCGGAATCGACCTCGCGGTACGTTCGCGTGGCGCATGGACACCCCCCACCGAGTACCTTGCCGACAACGTGTCGGACACGGTGGCGCGCATCGTCCTGGGAATCGCGTGAGCGCGCAGCGCATCCTGGTAGTCGGTGCGAGCGGGATGCTCGGCCATGAAGCTATACGCGTGCTTGCGCCTGATTTCGAAGTATGGGGCGCCTGCCGACATCCGGAGTCGCTTCCCGACCTCGGTGTTCCTGCCGAGCGGATCCTCGGTGGCCTCGACGCTACGGAGCCACTCGACGCTTACGCGCTTGTCGAGCACGTGAGGCCCGATCTTGTTCTCAACGCTGCGGGAATCGTGAAGCAGCGCGCCGATGCGAAGGCGGCGATACCCTCGATAGAGGTGAACAGCCTGTGGCCGCATGTCCTCGCGGACGCGTGCGCGCAGTCCGGGGCGCGGATGGTGCACGTGAGCACCGACTGCGTATTCAGTGGGTCGCGCGGCATGTACGCCGAGACCGACGTACCGGACGCGTTCGACCTCTACGGACGCTCCAAGCTGCTCGGCGAGGTGACGGATAGGGAGAACACAGTCACGCTGCGCACCTCGATCATCGGCTGGCAGCTGGGCGAGCCGACCGGGCTGGTGGGCTGGTTCGCCGCCCATCGCGACGAGGAACTGCGCGGCTTCACCCGGGCGATATTCAGCGGCCTGACGACGCGTGCGCTCACCGAGGTGATCCGCGACATCGTGATGCCGGACGCGACGCTTTCAGGGTTGTGGCATGTATCTGCCGAGCCGATCGACAAGCACACGCTGCTGACGAAGCTTGCGGGCTACCTGGGCTGGGACGTGAGTATCTCGCCTGTCGACGAGCCCGCGATCGATCGCTCGCTGGATAGCACGCGGTTCAGGGAGCGTACCGGCTGGGTCCCGCCGAGTTGGGACGAGATGCTTGAGAAGTTGGCGGGGGAGTGGGTCGGCGCCTAGCCGTTCGGCCCACCGCCATTACCGGTTTCGCAGCTGGCCAAGCCACCTCAAGGGACGAGTGACACGCCAGGACGTTGAGTTTCGCAGGTCCTCGTTCTGACGAGTCAAGTCTGCGACGAGTCGATTGATGCTTTCGGGTTCACGACTCTCTCCCTTGTCCAGGATGGCGAAGAACGCGCCGTGCGGAGGGTTGAGCGTACGTCCGTACGCGTCCTGAAGATGGTAGTCATCACACTGCACGATGTCCCATCCCGGGAAGTCTTCTGGTGTCCAGCCCGAGCGGTGCCTCTGCCATTCAGTGCCGTCCAGACCCCACGCGTCTTTCTGCTCATCCTCGCCTTGTGCAAGGAATCCGAGAGGCGTGAAGACGACCACCTGCCCGATCGCGAGCGCAACCGTTGCATCAAGCAGGGATTGTGCCTTGTCCTTCTCAAGGTGCTCTATGACATCCAGTAGCACCACGGTGTCCACAGATGCGGGCGGTAAGACGTTGACGACTTCCTCCCAAGTGCAGTTCAGGACCACGAGATCCGGCCGTTCTGTCATGAGGACTTGAGCGTACTCCGAGTATGGCTCCGCGCAGATGTGCACCAGTGCTGGAGTCAACGTCTGGGGACGTATACCAGGGCCGATATCCAGGAGGGCGTAGACTCTCCTGAGCCGGGAGGCCGCCGTGGGGAAGAGATCCTTCCTTGAGACGCGCACGATGGACGCATGTTCGTTTGACGCATGCCTGCTGGGTGTCTGGTTGTCTTGCGTACTCATTCGGTTCCTCCGAGCCACAGGCTAGTCGAGCAGATCGATGCTAGCACAGTAGGTTCGATTGGCGGCCGGTCTATCCGCTTCGATCTGGATGTGCGTTGACTGACTGGCTGCAAGAGGTGAGTCGCAGCCGCTCATGGTCAGACTGGTGGCTGCGATTCAGCTAGAATGCAGGCTAGTTGAATGTGGCCACGCGAGTGCCTACCCCAGCCGTCGGTGGAGCCTGCATGGGCCAGCCTCGGCAGAACGAAGTACCCAGGAGAGTATGGATGCCCAGATTCACCATCGTCGTTCCCGCCTACAACGCTGAGGCGACGCTCGGGGAGACACTGGAGGCCATCTTGGCCCAGACTTTCGATGACTGGGAGTGCATGGTCGTCGATGATGGTTCCACGGATGCTACGCATGCCCTAGCTGACGGGTTCGCCTCCCATGACGCGCGGCTACGTGTTCTCGCGCAAGAGAATCGTGGTACAGCCGGCGCCTACAACACCGGTGTAGGGGCTGCCTCGGGCGAGTACATCGTCTTGTGTTCGGCGGACGACCTGTTGCTTCCCAACCACCTCGTGGAGATGGCTAGGCTGATTGCCGATGAGCCATGGCATGAGATCTACTCCTGTAACGGCTATCTGCTGTACCCCGACGGGGAGAGGCGACTCAGATACGAGGACGCGGAATGGCAAGAACGTCGCAGTTTGACTTTCGCCCAAGTGGCAGCGGGTTGCTTCTTCAGTGTTGGCGCCGTGTGTCATCGCGACGCCCTGCTGGAGGCTGGCGGCTTCAGAGTCGGAGTCTTTGGAGAGGATTACGACTTGTGGTTGAGAATGATGGCGAGCGGCAGCACTCACTGCTACACGCCGGTTGCGATTGCGGTTCATCGAGTGTCCGAGAGTCAGAAGTCGTCTATGCGCCAGCGCGTACTCGAGTCCGATTTGGAGATTCTAGAGCATCTGCTCGCCTGCGGAGAGCTGACGGAGAGCGACGCGCGCGCAGTCCAGGCCGAGACAGCCGTGCGAGAGACACGCCTGGTGGAAGCAAGGATGGGTGCGACCCTTCAGCAAGGGAGTACACGAGTGGCGGCGCTGCTCCAGCGCGTGTTCGGAGTCCGCTTGGGTGCTGCGGTGCTTCAGGGTATGCATCGGGTAAGCTGGGTCTTCCGCCCCCTCCGTGTCGGTCTGGCGCGTCGACGAGCCAGGAATGGTCGGTGACGGTCTTGTTCCTAGACGGGGCCGCACAGATGTCCGGTGTACCACCGTGCCCACTTGTTAGTGTCGTCATACCCGCGTACAACGCGGAGCTTACTCTGGCGGAGACGGCGAACTCAGTGCTTTGCCAGCCCCCAGATCCTGCTTGGGAGCTAATCATTGTTGATGACGGGTCAACTGATTCAACACTTGCGGTTGCTGATTCGATTGCTGCCGCCTCCGAAGTAGTGACCGTGCTGCATCAATCGAATTCCGGCAGGGGTGCTGCGCTGAATCTGGGTCTGTCGCTGGCTCGTGGGCGATGGTTGCTGCCATTGGATGCTGATGACTTGCTGGAGCCCTATGCTCTCGCCCGTCAGGTGGCATTCATTTCCGCGCACGCGGGCTACCAACTGTACTCGTGGGGGCACTCCCTGCTAAGGCAGGATGGTTCAAGAGTAGACGTGCGACATCCGATAACTGATGTCGTTCACGAGGTGACTCTGGAGGCGGCCGCGAGAAACAGTGAGCCTCGCATGGTCGGCACAATGTTCATCGAATCAGACATGGTACGTTGTCTGGGGGGGTACCGAGACTTCTACGTCGAGGACTTGGATCTCGTCATTCGAGCCGTGGCTGCAGGTGGTCGTTGGCTTCATAATCCCGAGATTCTCCACAGGTACCGTATTCGGCCAGAGTCGAAGTCGAGAAGCGTTGTTCTTCAGACGCAAGGGCGGCTCGAGGTCTACAGAGCGATTGAATCCGAGTCCAAGATTGGCTCCCAGATCTGGCGCCTCGCGCGAGAGGAACGTGTTGCCTTGGAGCGCGCAGCTTCGCTCACGGCGTTCCGACGTGCTTTGGATTGCGGGGACTGGTCGCAAGCGCGCCACACCTTTCCACGTGCCTTCAGACACCTGGGAGCCAAACCACACTGGTGGTTGTTTGGACTTCTTGTCTACCTTGCGCCGGGGTTGCTGAGGAGAGTCCTTGTGCATCAAGACCGAGCGCCCGGCTAGCGCATGCTGTGCCCGGATAGCAAGAGCCTAGGCTGTCAGGACTTCGAGCAAGCGCTGAAAGCGTCGGTCGGGGTCGAATTCGGCAAGGGCCCACTCGCGCCCTGCCTGGTTTAAGGGAATGCCTCCTGATGCATTCTGACCCCTGAGCGCTTTGAGCACGCGGGTCAGGCCTTCTGTGTCCCCGAACGGTACACATATGGTGTGTGGCACATCATATGTGTAGATGACTTGTCGGCCATGCAGTAAGCCCTCCGCCATCGAGTAGCCCGCCCCATCGTGGCGTACGTGGCGAACAACCACGCTTGACCGCGCGTACAGCGAGCTTGGGTCTTCGACGAACCCCAAGAAGGACATGTTCGCCGGTACATCATCGAGGCCGTGCTCGGTACCGCCCATGACTAGAAAGTCGACATCGGGTAGCTGCCGGGCCGCATTCATGACTTCTGGCAGCCCGTAGAACTCCCTGCGAGCTTCCGGTGCGTAGGTGAGTACCGTCATTCGCGAGGGCATCGGTGCCGGGAACACAGGGGGGATGGTTGGCGGCGGATAGGGCACGGTCGTCGCCTGGACGCCTATGTGCTGAAGCTCCTCAGTCAGTCGATCGACGCCGGTGATACTCTCGAACCTGGCGAGACGTTCCATGTAGTGAGGGACGGGCACCGGGCCGTCAACAGCCTCCAAGGCGTTGAGCACATCGGTCCCGATCCAGTAGAGGATCTCGCGTCGCCCGGGTCTCAACCAGCGAGTAGAACGCTGCAGTAGGTCGGCGTGAAAGCGGTGCCTGGAGGCCCTATCCAGCCGCCGGTAGAGGACGCACTTCCGGAACAGGAGTCCTAGCCGAGTTCCGAAGGCCAGGCGTTTCAGCGTCTCTCTGGGCCTGCGGGACTCACGTCGGGGATCTCCGGTGTATCGAGGCAGTACGGGTGGCGGGAATCCCACACGAACGATGACGTCGTCGCTCAGTAGCCTCTTGAAGAACTTGAAGGTCGAACTACGCTCACTCAGTTTCACGGCGGAACAAGTTACTCGTTCGCGGGCCCTGGTATTCAGGCCTTCGGCAAGCTGTGCGGACCAGATGTCCTCGCCGATGAATGTGACTCGAGTGTTCAACAGCCGCGTCCCTGTCTGTGATGAGCGCCCACGGGGACGTAGTTCGTCTCCGTGGTCGAGGCGCTGCTATTATATGCGAGCGGGACGCCCCACACCGTTCCGCGTGCAAATTCCACTTCCATCGTCCGCTCAATCTCATGAGGTTCCAGGTGCAGCCAAAGACGCTCTACACGCTCACAGGAACGACGGTGTGCTACGTCTCGACTGAGGCGTACGGTGGCGTGTGGCGTACCGTCAAGCAGGCGCGGACACTCGCTGAGGCGGGCGCTCAAGTGGTCGTAGCAGGATTCAGTGGCATGATTCCTGAGCCACTTCGCCGGGAGCCGTTCGAAGTCCTGGAGGTTCAGCCGCTCGATTGGCGAGTGGCCGAACGTCATCCAGCCTTGTTCGCATCGGCCGTCTTCGGGTACGTACGCAACCGGCTTGCGGGGACCGCGCGGCGCCGGGAGCGTGTGCCAGCATCTCAGCGCATACGACATCAGGCGCTAGTCGACGCGGTCGTCTCACGTGGTGCGGACGTGGTGGACGCTGTCGACCTCGTGTCGCTTGACTGCGCAGCGGCTGCCGCTTGTGCGCTCGGTGCACGACTCGTATACGCCAGCCATGAGTTGTGGCCGGAGTTCGTTGACAACCCTGATGTCGGTATCAGTCACGAGGTCGCCGAGTCACTCCTGGCAGCGGAGCGGGAGTTCATCGGTGAGGCCGACCTGGTCATCACGGTGAGTGAACCAATGTCGGACCGCCTGGTCGATCTCTATGGGATCCGCCGACCGCTCTCACTTCTGAATGCGCCGCCGCAGAAGGTGGATTCACCACGTGGCGTGTCATCACCAGTGCGCTTCGTCTTCCACGGAGGGTTGTCGCAAGACCGCAATCTGGATGGGCTGATTCGGGCGATGGTGGCACTGCGGGGGTCAGCCACGCTTGATATCCATGGCTACAGTCGCACATCAGACGTTGCAGACCTGCAGCGACTCATTGAATCGCTGGATCTTCAGGACACCGTTCGACTGTGTGGTGCGTTCGAGTACGAGCAGCTGATCGAGCTGCTGTCTACGTATGACGTCGGGGTTTGGACGGCGAAGATGAGCGATGTCTTCTCCATAGCCCTAGCCAACAAGCTCTTCGATTCGATCTGCGCGGGACTTGCCGTCGCGACCGGATGCTCGCCGGCCGTTCGCGAGGTATTGGAGTCGACCGGGTGCGGCATCTGTGTGGATCCGTCCTCTCCTGAGACCATCGCGCAAGACCTCCTGAAGTTGGTTGCCGACCCGGATCAAATCGCCGCGATGAAGCGCGCCGCGGTGGACGCGGCCCCACGCTACTGGTGGCCTGAGCAGGGAGAGAAGCTGGTCGCCGCATTCGAAGACATGCTCGGCCTGGATCCCCGCGACGCATAGCCCCGGCGCATATCATCGGCCGACGACTGATACTATTGAAGGCGGATGCTCCCAGCCGCTTCGAAAGGACGAAGTTGGGCCTCTTCTCCGTCGTGATTCCCGCATACAACGCCGAGGACACCCTCGCAGAGACGCTGGACTCCGTGCTCACCCAGTCCCGCGACGATTGGGAGTGCATCGTCGTTGACGACGGTTCGACCGACGGCACTCGGACTCTTGCCGAGGCGTACGGACGTCGTGATGCGCGCATCCACGTGATAGTGCAACAGAACCGTGGAACCGGTGGCGCATACAACACGGGAGTGCGTGCGGCGGCGGGCGATCAGGTGATCATCTGCTCGGCAGATGACATGCTCCTGCCACCACATCTCCAGATGATGTCCGAGGCGATTGCAGCGGACCCAGGCATCGACATCTGCACCTGCAACGGTTTCTATCTCCGGCCCGATGGGACGAGGACTCTCGTGTATGCCGAGGGAGACCGGGATGAGCCGCGGGATTGGGCGTTGGAGGATCTCTTCCAGCGATGCTTCTTCAGCGTCGGTGCCTGCTATCGGCGCTCGCTCTTCGACGAGGTGGGCGGCTACCGCGAAGACATCTTCGGGGAAGACTACGATTTCTGGCTTCGAGCGATGGCAAGCGGAGCTCGTCACGCCTACATCCCGGAGCCGCTATCCATACACCGGGTGTCGGAGAAGCAGAAGTCTGCGGACGTGGCACGCGCGTACGAGTCCGACATCAGGTCGATCCAAGACGTGGTCGAGACATTCGAACTCTCTGATACTCAGAAGCGTGCTGCAGATCGCGCGCTCAGACTTCGCGCTCGTCTGATAGCCGAGGTCACAGTGCCGGACTCTCTGTCAGTGCGACTCCGACAGCTGGTTCGGCGCATCGTGCACCGGGGCACCCGGTCATGAGCGGTCGGCGCCGCGTCCTCATCATTCCCAGCTGGTACCCCTCGGCGGCGGACCCGACGGCGGGCGTCTTCATCGCGCAGCAGGTGGAGGCTCTTCGCGCAATCGTGGAGGTGGCCGTGCTGCACGTGAGTTCGGGGACTACCTCTGAGGCTCCAACTGTCACGGACGAGGCGGGCGTGACCGTCGTTCGCGGGTCTCACGCCGGTACAGGACTCTACTCGCGCTACTTCGGCTATCGCCGGGCGGGACGAGCCGCATTCGAGGCTCTCCGCGAAGAGTGGGGGATGCCCGACATCGTTCACGTTCAGGCGCTCTGGCCCGCCGGGCTGATAGCGCGTGACCTCAAGCGGCGCCATGGCCTCCCGTATGTGGTGACCGAGCACTCCGAGGAGTACTCGGCAGCGAGCGAACGCCGGCTGGTGAAGACGCCGGGCATGCTGCCGCTCATCTTGCGTCCGCTTGCCCGTGGGGCTTCCAAGACGATCGCCGTGAGCCGCTTCCTGGGCGACCGCCTCGCCGCCCTCGGCCTCGCGCGCGATCTTGTCGTGATTCCCAACGTCGTACCCGTGAGTCCGGCCGCAGAGCCCTCGATGAAGCTGCCTCACGTCATCGCGCATGTCTCGGTGATGGGCCCGGCGAAGAACCTTCCCGTACTCCTCAGGGCGATAGGGACACTACAGAAGCGCCGTTCGGACTTCGTGCTGCGTTTGGTGGGGGACGGGGAATGCCGCGCCGAGGCAGAGGCTCTTGCTGCCTCCCTCGGACTCGGCGATGTCGTGGAGTTCACTGGACGGAGAAGTCCCGGCGAGGTGATCGGCGTGCTGGCCGAGGCAGCCTTCACCGTGGTGAGTAGTACGCACGAGACGTTCTCCGTCGTGGCCGCCGAGTCACTGATGGTCGGACGTCCCGTCTTGTCTACGCGTTGTGGAGGGCCGGAGGAGTTCATAACCGCCGAGGTGGGCATCCTCGTCGACTCCGGTGACGTGGCCGCCCTCGCCGACGGTCTCGACTGGATGCTGGATCACTACGCGGACTTCGACGCCAAGGCGCTTCACGACTACGCGGTGGCGCGTTTCGCACCGCCGGTCGTCGCCGGTCGGATACTCGAGGTCTATCGGGAGGTGCTCGATGCCTGACGCACCTCGATTCTCGGTGACAATCCCCGCCTACAACGCCGAGGACACGCTGGAAGAGACCGTGGCCTCGGTCCGGGCGCAGACCTTCTCGGACTGGGAACTCGTGATCTGTAACGACGGCTCGACCGACGGCACGCTTGCGCTCGCCGAGCGCCTGGCTGCCGCCGAATCGCGAATCCGCGTGCTCTCACAGGAGAACCGCGGCTCCGGTGGCGCCTACAACACGGCGATGCGTGCCGCCCGCAGTGATCTGCTCGTGATGCTGTCCGCGGACGATCTCCTGTTGCCCGAACATCTGGCCACATTCGACACCTTCATCTCGGAGCACCCCGAAGCATCGATCTTCTCTTGCGATGGCTACTACCTCTACGACGACGGCTCTCGCGTGCAAGCGAAGGCGAACTCGACCTGG
>Ga0068711_1001912_pt1 | contig 11094 bp, 10 predicted proteins | sample MTBAKMMethaMetaG_FD_62224 | JGI IMG/M metagenome (GOLD analysis project Ga0068711, IMG submission 62224) | Enrichment culture microbial communities from Arthur Kill intertidal strait, New Jersey, USA, that are MTBE-degrading - MTBE-AKM (Arthur... | ecosystem: Environmental > Aquatic > Marine >...
ACAATCAAACTAACCCTACCAGGTTTCCAATGCGCGATCCCCCTGGCGCGGATAAAGACGCTTGTGTAAATTCGCTGCTTTCAAATGGTGATGGTCGCTGTCTTCATAATGCACATCTCGATCGATGATCCGCCTTTCGGTTGAAGCGACCAAAACCACATCAGACTCAATCATCCTGGCCGGATAAATAATCATCCCCGATCCAATCCGGCAGTTATGTCCCACACATCCGCCCAAAACAGATTGGTTGGAGGGTTTCAATTCTCCACATCCATCCCGGGCTTTAATGGTGCCAGAGAGTAAGTTAAAATCGGTGAAAGTATTCCCCGCCCCCACAAACGCATTGCGGCCGATAACACACATCTGCAGGCAGGTATTTTGGGCGACCATGCTGTTATCCATTAATGTGGTCATGAATAATGAAGCCCTGAACGGAAGAAAAGTACCGTCCCCCACTACCGAAAGCATCAAATGGCATCCCTGCGAGACATTCACATTGTCGCCAATGATACAATTCTCAATCACAGCCCCGGCGTTAATGGTCACATTGTCGCCGATCGTCGTTGGTCCGTGAATCACCGCGGATGGATCGATTACACAATTTTTACCCATCTTCACCACACCTGAGCATTCCAAAACCTGCTTGCCTTCATACAAGGCGCGCGTCAATATGCCCAATTTGAAGAACGGGTCCGTTTCCAGGCGGGCCTCAAAGCGTGCCCCCCGGCCAAACAATCCAAACACCATATCCGTGATAAAAATATGCACCCAGCTATCGATTGAAATCAAACTTCGTAAAGGCACCTGATATACCAGATCCCCCTGTTCACTGGCCATATATGTGGGCACGTGATAGTAACCAATTTCCCTTGACTGTAAATCAATGATTAAAGGTTCCGCGCCGCTTTCTGGTCCGCGCGGGTAAAACCACAAATCTGCCAGGTACAGTTTTCCCGCCGGGGTATAGGAACAGGATAAGGGCAAACAATGTTCGCGAAATGCCGGGTCGTCTATGGAAAAGGCCGCTCTTACTGGACGCCCCCGTTTTTGAGCCGCCTCAATAAAAGCGGAAAAGTAATGTTCATCAAAGAAAAGATTATCCCGGTAGACGATGCAAGCCTGGTTGGTTTGCGGAAGACGGGCATCTCCAGGTAGTTCCAGCTCCCGAGTAATATAGGGCGCCAAAACATCCCGTTGATGAAGCCATAATGGTTTATTTTGGATGCGAAGATCACGGGCTGGCTCATTGAATGGCTCAACCTGCTTTTCTGAATGCAAAATGATCTTCAGCATCTTGGATCCTTAACCTTCCAAAGGTTGTTTTCGAATCAGCAGCTTGCAAGTCTCATCGCCGAGCAATGCGCAACTGGCAATGTTCACCAAGTGCACGCGCCCGCCACTGGCCCACAGCATGAATTCCTGTAACAACCCCTGGTTGAAATAACACATATCCATGCCTTCGCGGCTCATTTCGCGCCAAACGCAACCATCCGCGACCCAGCTCCAGTTGATTTCATCCTCTTGCACGCTTACGTTGGTGCCACACAAATCGCTCAACTGATTCATCAGCGTATTCAAACCTTCTTGAATGCGAGAATTTTTAGGCAATAACCGAAAGCGCTGTGAAAACCATCCCAGCTCTTTGCCATTTTCTTGAAGGAGCACATTAAAAGCGTTTCTCCCCGCCTGAATGGAAAGGCCTTTGCCGCCTGGTTCGCCAAACACATTTTCCAGGGCGGCAAACAATTGCTTTGCCTGAATCATTGAATCTTTTGTTTGTTTATGGGGCTCTGCACTGACCTTCGCCGCGATGGCTATCGCCTTGATTTCTTCTTCCCCCACAGTTTCTTCCAGGCTTTTTAAAATCCACTGGCAAAGCCGGTCATTACAATTAATATGGGCAGTCATTTCCATTTGATTATCCAGCCTTCTGGTGTTGATTCTTATTGGTCTAAAAAGTCTTTTAACGTGTTAAGGAAAATGGGCGGTTCATCCAGCATGATGAAATGCCCCGCCTGCGGAAATCGTTCAATCCGCGCGTGAGGCACTCCTGCCAATAACGGCTTCCACTGTTGTGGGTGAACGATATTATCTACATCACCAAACATACCCATCACCGGAATTTGAATTTGGTTTAGCCGCGGACGTAAATCTGTCCTTCGCAGTGTGGCGATCGAAATGAGAAACGATTCCAAAGTAGTTCGAGATAAATCCTTATCCATTAAATCAGGAAAGGTCGGGTCACTACAAATAAACGGGGAAGCCAGGCGCATAATCGCGCGGAACAATGGGAAAAAGGTGAACAAGAACCTGGCATTGAAAGGAATCCCTGCCAGCTTCAAAGGAAAAGCCAGCGAAGATCCGACAATCGGCGATCCAATAATGACCACTTTTTCTACCCGCTGGGGATACTCCAACGCCACCGAAAGGCTTACCGTGCCGCCCATGCTATGCCCGACTAACGGCGCGCTGGTGATACCCAGTTGTTCCATGAATTGATTGACAAGGCTTACAAAATCTTGCACCTTATAGGTACTGCGTTTGCGGCCAGATTCACCGAATCCCCAAAAGTCAAGCGCATAGGTGCGGTAATTCTGGCCCAAATAGGTCATCGTTTCCCGCCATAAACCCCAAGACCCAAGCCATCCGTGCAGCAAAATTACCGGGCGGCCGCGTCCATAAACTTCATAATGTAGTATGCCTTGATCGGTGGTTATGGAAGACACTTTGAAATCTCAACTCAGGCTTTACCAGATTCCATTTCAGACTGTATGGTAAACAGCAGCTCTAAAAGAACTGTTTTTACTTTTTCCTTTTCTAAAGCTACGCAGGGTAATATCTTCACATGCGAGTCCAGCCTTAAAGCAACCCGCATATCTTCAATGTCCCATGCGTCTGGCGAATCTTGTTTGTTGGCAGCCACAACGTAAGGCGTGGGAGCGTATGCCTTAAAGGTTTGCAGGATGCTGCGCGCTTCGCGGAACGTTTCAGGCCGGTTGCTGTCTACGACCACAATAAAGCCCAGCATCCCCTCTGACAGGATTTCCCACATAAAATCGAAGCGCTTTTGCCCTGGTGTGCCGAACAAATAAAGAACCAGATCATCATCAACAGTGATCCGCCCAAAATCCATCGCCACAGTTGTCGTCTGCTTAACTTTCTCTGCTTCCGCGGTGATCTTGCGCTCTGTGGAAACCACATCAATTTCACTCACGGTGCGGATAAATTCTGTTTTTCCTGCGCTAAAAGGTCCTGTTACAACTATTTTGACCGTTTGCATGAGCAGATCCTCTCCAATGGATTTCTAATTACAAAGCGCGAATACGATCTACCAGCCGGGTGAGCAAATTTTTCTGCTCATCCCGGTTCGGTGTGGGGAACATCTGATTCGTGATTCGCACCGGAGTGCCACCCGGACGGATGATTTCTACCAGACCGGCCTGCAGCAATCCATACACCACTTTCCTGATTTCCATATCAGACAGGTTGGTTGCTTTTGCAATTTGATTAATTGTGTTTTTGGGGTTTACAAAGGATACAACCCGCCATTCTTCCACACTCAAATTGACATTACGCAGATTTGTTTCCGGCCGGTCAGTGAACTTTAATGCCATTTCAAGACTGGGAATCTCATCCTGTAACAATTCCCATTCTCGCATCTGCCGCGCCCCCTCGATAATGAGATTCTCTAAATCCACTTTGACCGCGATCTTATCTTCGGGCAAGGTCATATTTTGTTCAAATTGAAAAAATCCCTCTACCCAGGTAAACAAGCGCTGCACCACATTGATGAAATAAGATTGCAGGCTGGTTAAAATATCTTCCTGGCTGACATAACCCGCGTTGATCAACAGCAATCCCAATTCCTTATCCGTCATGTTTTGGGCGCGATTGGTCAACAGTTGAAATTGGCTGCGAGTAATTTTTTTATTGCGATGCAAAATACTGGATAAGCTGGCGTCTTCATTGGCAAATTGAGCGTACGCCAGTTTTCCCTCTCTGAAAATAACCGTGGCAGATCCCCCGGATCCTTGGATTTCCAAAGTGCCGGTTTTTTTCGCCAGGTTTACCAGATTGAGCAGTTGAGTTATCGTGAAATCGCGTAGATTGCCTTTTAACGCCATAAGAAGGCCTCAAATCTTCACTGAGTAGAAGGATTATACAATCAAGGAAAAACTCAGTCAATTTAATACCAGAAAAGCGTTTAACAACGCGAATCTTGGCAAAAACTCATTTCGAATAGTTTTATTGTAAACCAAAACAAGATCAAACAATACCAATGTGGCTTAACAAATTCAATAACTGGTTGATTTCCATACTATAATTTGAGTTGAAAAATCACATCGCCGGCCGTGGAAATTGGCTGTTAACTGCATTCCCGACCATTAGAAAGAGTACTCCGCATGCCAGACCTCGCCCATACCCTACAGACTCACGACCTGGGATATCTTAAGATGGTTGCCGGTTTGTGGGGCATTGAACTGAACGCGCCTGATGCCCGCAAAGCCCTGCTCATGCTTGAAAATGAAATGCTGGACGCGGAATTACTTACCGAGGTGATTGAAACTCTTCCCGATGGAGCGAAAATCGCACTGCAAGAAATGCTTCGTTCAGAAGGCATGCTGCTTTGGTCCCAATTCTGTCGTAAATTTGGTGAAGTGCGGGTGATGGGTGCTTCACGCCGCGACCGTGAACGCCCGGATCTCAAACCAGCCAATTCCGCCGAGGTTCTTTGGTATCGCGCCTTGATTGGAAAGGCTTTTCTTTCCATTACATCTGAAGAGCCGCAAGAATATGCCTATATTCCAGAAGACTTTTTGGAATTTGTGGTGGAATTACTCCCTCCTCCCCAAGAGGCGCTGCTGGGACGGCCTGCTTCACCGGCCGAATACGAAAGACCTGTTCCGGCCAACGATCACATTCTGGATCACACCTGCACCCTGCTAGCTGCCACACGGGTGGGTTTGACAGAATCTCAATTGGCTGAATTAAACACCCAGATTCCTTTGACCGGATTGCGAGGGCTGTTACAAGCGTGCGGCTGTTTGGATATGGACGCGCAGATCAACCCCACCCGCGCGCGACAATTCCTTGAAGCCTCCCGTGGGGTGGCATTGGAAATGCTCACCCAGGCCTGGCTTGTCAGCAACACATATAACGAGCTGCTCCTGCTTCCCCATCTTGCTTTTGAAGGGGATTGGAAGAACAACCCGCTTTCCGCTCGCCAGTTTATCCTGGAAACCATCAGCAAACTCCCGCCCGAAAAATGGTGGAACATATCCGCTTTCATTTCAGCGATTAAAGAACAATCCCCAGACTTTCAACGCCCAGCTGGAGATTACGACTCCTGGTTCATTCGCGACCTGGCATCCGGTGAATATTTGCGGGGTTTCACCACCTGGGATGAAGTGGATGGAGAATTAATTCACTTTCTCATCTGCGGCCCCATGCACTGGCTGGGATTGGTTGATTTGGCGGTTTCCGCTAATAATTCCGAACCAACTGCATTTAAATTATCATCCTGGGCAGCCGATCTGTTGATCGGCCAACCACCTTCCGGTTTGATGGAAGAAAAAGGGCAAATCCGAATGAATTCTGAGGGGATCCTGGAGGTTCCAAACCTGGTTCCCCGCTCCATTCGGTATCAAATCGCGCGTTTTTGCGAATGGCTGCCTGAAAAAGGATCCGCTTACCGCTACCGCCTGGCGGCCAGCACACTGAACGCTGCAAAAAAGCAAAACCTGCTTCCCCGCCATCTGGTGGCACTGCTCAAGCAGCACAGCGCCGGTCCAATTCCACCCGGTGTCTTGCAAGCTCTTGATCGGTGGGATCATCACGGCATTCAAGCCCACCAGCAAAGCACGATTCTTTTGCGTGTAGAATCACCCGAAGTGTTGGACGCGCTCAAAAAAAGCCATTCCGCCCGCTATATCGTCGAAGTGATTACCCCCACAATTGCCATAGTCAAAGCTGGCAGCGCGGAGAAGATTCGTGCCGCTTTGCTGGAATTGGGTTACCTTTGCGACGTGGAAATCCAAATCTGATTTGAACCGCGTCGCCGCTGGCGGTATAATCTTTTGAGAAGCGGTAAGTTCTTTGCGTAACGCTTTTATCCCACAACTGAGGTGAATATGACCGATCGATTGCAATGGATTCAAGATGAACTGGACGCGCTGAAGGGGCAAGGGCTGTACAACACCATCCGCACTTTGGGATCTCCACAGGGGTCCTGGCTGATAGTGGACGGCAAAAAAGCCCTAAATTTTTGTTCAAACAATTATTTAGGCCTGGCAAACCACCCTCGCCTGGTGGAAGCCGCTAAAAAGATTGTGGATGACTACGGTGTAGGTCCCGCTGCCGTGCGCTCGATCGCCGGCACCATGGAAATCCACCTGGAGTTGGAACGCCGCCTGGCCCAGTTTAAAGGCGTTGAATCAGCAATTACCTTCCAATCCGGTTTCTGCGCCAATCTGGCCGTGATTCCCGCCCTGGTGGGCAAAGAAGATGTTATTTTTTCTGATGAATTGAATCACGCCAGTATCATTGATGGCAGCCGCCTTTCACGCGCGCGTATTGAACGCTTCGCGCACGCCAACCCCGCGGATCTCGACCGGGTGATCAAGGCCAACGCTGGCACCTACCGGCGCGGTCTGGTGATCACCGATGGCGTCTTCAGCATGGATGGCGACCTGGCCCCCTTGGACAAAATCTACGAAGTCAGCAGCGCCCACAACCTGATGCTGATGGTCGATGACGCCCACGGCGAAGGTGTAGTCGGTAAGGGCGGACGCGGCATTGTAGACCACTTCAACCTGCATGGCAAGGTAGATGTGGAAGTTGGCACCCTTTCCAAAGCCTTCGGCGCGGTGGGAGGTGTCGTCGCTGGGAAATCAGTGATTGTGGAATGGCTGCGCCAGCGTGGGCGTCCCTTCCTTTTCTCTTCCGCGGTGACCCCACCCGATGTGGCCGCCTGCCTGGCCGCGGTAGACCTGCTGGAAGAATCTACTGAGCTGGTAGATAAATTATGGGAAAATGGCCGCTATTTCAAAGCCGAAATGAAAAAGCTGGGCTTCGATACCGGTCTTTCCGAAACCCCCATCACCCCCGTGATGCTTGGTGAAGCGCCTTTAGCCCAGCAATTCAGCCGCGAGCTATACAATGAAGGTGTGTTTGCGATGGCCATTGGTTACCCCACTGTACCGCAGGGCAAAGCGCGCATTCGGGTGATGATTTCCGCGTCGCACAACCGTGACGACCTGGACTTTGGCTTGCAAGCATTTGCAAAAGTGGGCCGCAAGCTGGGTGTCATTCAATAATCAGCAGATGATTTAAAAACATAGGGCTGGTCTGCGAATGCAAACCAGCCCTTTTCTATTGGATTTTGCTAATCAGCGTTCGTCCCAGTGCTGCAAAGATGCCCGGTAAATGGCTCGCTGGAAGAAATTTCCATCCGGCTGAATATTGTGAATTCCGCCGCTTTCTGCCAGTGTGCGTAACAGCGGCCGTAATTGATTGCCGTATACTTCCATACACTCTTTGGGTTTAATCCCCGGCCACGAATAACAGGACACCGAGTGCCGGCGGAAGGTGGTATCCACCCCATGTGGAATGCGGTCAAAAGCCGGAGAATCGGGCGCGAAAACATATTGGTCCAGATTCCCTTGCGGAATCCCCTCGATTCCCTTCACGATTGGGGGATCGATTTGGAAATCATACGGGTCGACCGAAAGATCAAGAATCACCGCGTGCTCCGGCATTTCCCCCACCCATTGATTGGGTATCACCGGATGGCTCGCATCGATGCGGTAAGTCGCGTCGATCAACAGGTCCGCATTTCTCAACAACGGGATCATCACCTCAGGGAAAGAAGTCAGGTCATAATCCACAACCTGAACCATCACCCCGGGCACCTTTTGATTCGCCAGCCGGTGATGCAATGCCGGATTGCCGTAATGAATCGCCGCTTGCACCGCGTGATGCCCCACGGATCCCGCTCCCAACAGAACAACCCGGATGGGTTTGCGGTGTTCACTCTCCAAACCGGGCGGCGGGTAAACTTTTTTCAATACATCAAACGCCACGGTTACCCCATTCCAGGCCACCGCTCGTAAATTCTCCACCAGCCGGCGGCCATTATCATCCACCAGCGAATCCAGCGAGATTCCGCAAACCTGATGTTGTTTTAAGAATTCAACCCGTTTTGGTCGGGTGGGATAATGCAGCATGGAAACTAAACAACTTCCCGGGCGCATGGTCTCCACAATCGAGTCACCGGGATAACGCAATACCAGCACAAAATTTTGCTGGTACACTTCTTCGTGGCTGACAAATTTGGCCTGCGGGGCAGCTAAGAGATAATCGGTTTCCTTAAACCCAATTCCATTCCCATACCCCCGCTCCAGAAATACATCATACCCATTCTTTTCCAATTGCCCCACAAATTCTGGCAGAAAATCTCTTTTTTCATTGGTTTCGGCATGCATGCGCGCCATTCCAAGAGAGAATCGCATCTGCATCCTTCCTCCTTTCACACCCAAGTGATCGTCAGTCTTCCTGAAAAAAGAAGGGTTCTTTACTATTGTACAAAAAAGGTGACCGCCAGGCAAAGGAGAAAGCCTGACGGTCTCAGGGAAGCAATACCACCAGTTTTGCTTTGAGCAACTCGGGGGGGACGAGCTACTCCACCTTCTGGTGGGAGACACCTATAAAATTCAGTACCGATAATTTGGTGCCTTAATTTGTAGATAATATACATCATATTTATCAATTTTACATTAAAAATCCTTAAGAGTTTTCATTTAGTCTCACCTTTATTCTTTTTTTGGGAAAACAAATTCAACCAGGCTTCCACTTCACCTTCGCTCAAGGTTCGATCCGCAGAAGTAGTCTCTGGGGCTTCTTTTAACGCTTTTTCCAATTCAATCGCGAAAGAGTCTGCGCTGACCACGGTCGCGCCGGCGGCTCGCGCCTCGCTCTGCACCCGCCGGTCCGAACTCACCACATTCCAATTGCGCGCTTCCCCGCCCATGCGCCTTAACCGGTTCGCGATAGCGTCATCCGCGCTGGAGTTAACGCGCACAAAATGCGCGGTTACAAAACCCATCCGGGTTTTGCCACTTTTCCCTGCCGGCGCCCCGTCAAAGAATACTTCCACCCGTTTGCGGCGAATCCGGCAATATTCTTGCAACAGTTCAATTAACGCGTTCTCATCGTCAATCAGCTTCAAGCTCATCCCTCTGATTTTCGGAATGAGATTATGACCATCGATTAAAAAAGACAAACCATTCCTCCATCGCTTTCCATTCATTTTACTCGCGTTTTGTGCTATTATTCTGAAAGTTAGCCATGAATAAAAGAAGAACACTTTGGCCCTACATTTTGCTGAATATTTTAATTTCCGCCGCCACAACCCTGCTGGTGTTGTGGCTCTGGGACCGCGCCCACACGCCTATTCCCACACCCCAAACCACGCCAATCCCAGCGACCATTACAGCGCAAATATCCCAACCGGATGCCACCGCTGTTCAAACTCCCGCCCTGCCGCCGCTTAACCAACCTGTGATTCAAGTCAAAAACGTGTTTGGCCAGGGAGATTTGCAAACGGAAGTGGTGGTTTTAAAAAGACTCGGAGAAGGTGAGCTGTGGCTGACTGGCTGGAAATTGCAAAACGAGAAAGGCGAAACTTTCGTCTTCCCGGATTTACAAATGCACAAAGACGCGGAGATTCAAATCTACTCGCGCACCGGGGTCAACTCAGCCCTGGCTTTGTATTGGAACCGCACCGCCCCCGCCTGGAATACCGGAGACCTGGTTACCTTATTGGACTATCAAGGCAATATCCGCGCCAGTTATCGAATCCCATAAGCGCCACTTGAGCGAAATCCTCTGCCCGTTTTAGGTTACAATTATAAAGAACCTGCTTGCCGATCCTGGGTCGATTGTTAACCCAGGGTTGGTTTTAACCGGGTTGGGAATCGATTTATCACACAAAAAGAGAACGGAATTACTGCATGTCACAGGCACTCTATCGAAAATGGCGACCTCATCTCTGGGATGAAGTCATCGGACAGGAACACATCATCCGCACATTACGCAACGCCATCCGCTCTGGCCGGGTTGGGCACGCGTATCTCTTTGCCGGTCCGCGTGGGACCGGGAAAACCACCACTGCCCGCCTGCTGGCCAAAGCTGTGAACTGCCTCGAAGAAGATCCGGCCAAACGACCCTGCGACACCTGCGAGCACTGTGTCGCGGTCAATGAAGGCCGATTTCTGGACCTGATTGAGATCGATGCTGCCTCCAACACCTCTGTGGATGATGTGCGCGAGCTGCGCGACAAGATCAACTTCTCGCCATCCCGCGGAAAATTCAAGGTGTATATTATCGATGAAGTGCACATGCTCTCCACAGCCGCCTTCAACGCCCTGCTGAAAACACTGGAAGAACCGCCCGCCCACGCCATCTTTATCCTGGCCACCACCGAGATTCATAAAATTCCTGCCACAGTGCTATCCCGCTGCCAACGCCACGAATTTCGCCGCATCCCGGTGGCCGACATCGTCCGGCAGTTACAGCAAATGTGTGAAAAAGAAGGCTTTCAAGTTCAACCTGACGCGCTTACCCTGATTGCCCGCCAATCCACCGGCGCGATGCGGGACGCGATCTCATTATTGGACCAGCTGGCCGCCACCGGCGAAGAAATTAACCTGGACGTGGCGCAGACAGTTCTGGGCACCGCCACCAATCAAATCGTTTTGGAACTGGTCGAAGCGATTTTAAATCGCGATCCGGCGGGCGGCTTGAATTGTATTCAACGCGCGCTAGACAGCGGCACCGATGCGCGCCAGTTCGCCCGCCAGGTAGTGGAATACCTGCGCGGATTGCTGTTGATTCGCATGGGCAGTGGTGACCAGGTCGAGTCCACCAGCGAAACCCAGGCGCAAATGGCTTCCCATGCCAACCAGTTCACCACCTCCTGGCTGGTCGAGACGATTCGCCTGTTCAACTCCGCCGCTGTGGACGTGCGCGGTGGCTGGCACCCCGGTTTGCAGTTAGAGCTGGCATTCACGGAAGCCATTGAAGAAAGCCAGCCTT
>Ga0068711_1001914_pt1 | contig 11093 bp, 11 predicted proteins | sample MTBAKMMethaMetaG_FD_62224 | JGI IMG/M metagenome (GOLD analysis project Ga0068711, IMG submission 62224) | Enrichment culture microbial communities from Arthur Kill intertidal strait, New Jersey, USA, that are MTBE-degrading - MTBE-AKM (Arthur... | ecosystem: Environmental > Aquatic > Marine >...
GCCCTTCAATAAGATCAGAGGTTGTTATACCGATGCGCAATGATGTGGTGCGGCGGGGCCGTCTCGCTGGAGAACGATCCGGCGAAATGATGCACTTTCTCTCCTCGATGGGAGCTGACCGGCACCTGGCCGATGCGGACGTTCTTGTCGATATTGCACATGTCATGATGCTGAACAAACAGCGGATCATCGAACCGGAGAGCGCGAAGTCGCTGCTCTCTGCGCTTCTCCAGCTCTATGATAACGGTATCCCCGATTCGGCGTTCAGTGATCAGTTCGAGGATATCCATGCCGGGATCGAATCGTACCTCATCGAGAACACAGGAGAAGAGGTCGGTGGAAGGCTGCATTCCGGCCGATCGCGGAACGATGAGGTTGCCGCATGCATGCGGATTCGTATCCGGGAAGATATACTCCGGCAGCTTGCAATCCTCTGTAAACTGCGTGAAGTTCTCCTCTCCCTTGCCGGGGAACACCAGGATGCAGTCATGCCCGGCTTCACCCACCTCCAGCATGCCCAGCCTACGACCCTCGCCCATTACTTCCTCTCCTACGAACAGGCCTTCTCCCGTGATTTTGAACGCCTGATGGAAACATTCCCTCGGGTGAACCGGTCTCCGCTCGGTGCTGCGGCCTTTGCATCGACCGGTTTTCCCGTCAACAGGGAATACACTGCAGACCTGCTCGGGTTTCACGGGGTCATCGGAAACACCATGGATGCTGTTGCCTCCCGCGACTTTGCCCTGGAGGTCCTGGCAGATCTCAGCCTCCTCATGGTTACGGTGAGCCGGCTCTGCGAGGATCTCATCCTCTGGAGTTCTGCCTTTGTCCGGTTCGTCAGCCTTGATGATGCGTTCTGCTCCACGAGTTCCATCATGCCCCAGAAAAAGAACCCCGACAGCGCCGAGATTATGCGGGCGAAAACGGGTTCGGTCCTCGGGGCATTCATTGCGTCGGCAACCATCGTCAAGGCTCTCCCGATGAGCTACAACCGCGACCTGCAGGAGCTGACCCCCGGCCTCATACGTGGCGTGCAGGACACCAAGCATACGACCGGTCTCCTTGCCGAGATGCTCGCTTCTGCGACCTTCGACACCGGGAGAATGCGTGAGGAGGCAGGACGTGGCAATGCCACGGCCACTGACCTGGCTGATATGCTGGTGCGGCGGTTTGGCCTCCCGTTCCGGACCGCACACAGCATTGTGGGGCGGGCTGTCCGGAAAGGGACGATCGACCTCCCGGACCTCGACGCGGCTGCGGTAGAGATCACCGGGGCCCCCCTCTCCGCACGGGGCCTTTCATCTCCCGATATCGCGGCTGCCCTCGATGTTGACAAGAGCCTCCAGGAAAAGCGGGCGACAGGCGCCCCTTCAAAAATTGCCGTCGCCGCGGCCATTGATGACCGGAGGAAGCAGCTGGAGGGGGACCGCGAACAGCTGGAGAAGAGGAAAGAGCAGATTTCAGCGTCAATCCAGTCCCTCATCCGTGAAGCACGGAGGATTACATCGTGACAGGTGATTTTTCCTCAGGGGATATTGTCACCTGCATGTATGGCCGGAACCCGCGGAAGGGGACGTATATCACGGGCAGGGATGGCCATGCCGTGGTAAAACTGGAGAGCGGATATAATATCGGCGTTCCAGTCTCCGTCCTCACCCTGGTCTCCCGTCCGGAAATGGTGCAGCCTCCGGAAAAGACGATATCCCAGGACGAATCACTTCCCGCCCTTTCCATCGTATCGACTGGCGGGACGATCGCCAGCCGGATCGATTATCGCACCGGAGCAGTGACCAGCCAGTTTGACGCCGCAGATATCCTGCGGGCAATACCCCGGCTCCAGACCGTCGGGCACTACCGGGCACGGAAGCTAACCAACATCCTCTCGGAGAATATGACTCCCGCAATCTGGCAGCAGCTGGCAGAAGCGGTATACGAGGAGATCCAGCGGGGAGCAGCAGGGGTCATCGTCACCCATGGTACCGACACCCTGGCTTACAGTGCCGCTGCACTGAGCTTCATGCTCGATACACCGGTGCCGGTTATCTTTGCAGGGTCACAGCGGTCAGCAGATCGGCCGAGCAGCGACAATACGATGAATGCTCTCTGCAGCGCCCGTGCTGCAACAAGCGACCTCGGGGAGGTAGCGGTGGTGATGCATGCCACCACGAATGATGACTCCTGTGCCATTCACCGTGGCACCCGCGTCCGGAAGATGCATACCTCCCGGCGGGATGCGTTCCGCAGCATCGGCACGCTCCCCATCGGGAGCGTTTCGTACCCCTCCCTCTCCGTCACGCTCGAAGACTGTGCTGTGAGGCGGGGCTCATGCGAGCCCTCCCTGAGAAAGAACCTGGAGGAACGGTGCGCCATCCTGACGTTCTTCCCCGGGATGTCCCCGGCAACGGTCGAAGCGTTCTCAGGATATGCCGGACTGGTGCTCTCAGGGACCGGACTTGGCCATGTGAGCACCGTGCTCATTTCGGCAATCCGGAATTTGATTGAGGAAGGGACAATGGTAGTGATGACCTCCCAGTGCCTGCACGGGCGGGTCTGCGATCGGGTGTATGATACCGGTCGCGACCTGCTCAAAGCGGGGGTCATTGAAGGAGAGGATATGCTCCCCGAGACGGCGCTGGTGAAGATGATGTGGGTGCTCGGGAACGAGAAGGACCCCAACTGTGCGGAGCGCCTGATGAGGTCAGACCTGAAAGGAGAGTTTACCGGGAGGTCAACCAATGGACTATGAAGACCTCGGCCTGAAAGCCGGGATCGAGATCCATCAGCAGCTGAACACCCGGGAGAAACTCTTCTGTCACTGTCCGACCGTGCTCAGGAAATTCGATGAACGCTCCGGGGAGATCTTCCGGTACCTGCGGGCGACCGAGAGCGAGCTCGGAGAAATCGATGAAGCTGCAAAGGCTGAGATGAAATTTGAGCGCCGCTTCTGCTACTACGCCTATGACACGACCTGTCTGGTGGAGTACGACGAAGAACCCCCTGCACCCCTCAACCAGGAAGCGCTTGAAATCTGCTGCACTATTGCCCGGGCCCTCTCGATGACCCCTATCGGCCAGGTCCACACCATGCGGAAGCTGGTGATCGACGGCTCCAATACCAGTGGATTCCAGAGGACGGCCCTGGTGGCGCTGGACGGAATACTCCCGAACGGTGGAAGTATTGAGACTATCTGCCTTGAAGAGGAAGCCGCGCAGCGGGTCGAGGGCGATACCTTCTCGCTCGACCGCCTGGGGATACCCCTGGTGGAGATTACCACCTCACCCTGCATGAAGACGCCTGAGGAGGTCCGCGAGATCGCAGCGTACCTGGGAATGGTTCTCAGGTCAACAGGGAGGGTGAAGCGGGGGCTGGGGACCATCCGGCAGGATGTGAACATCTCCATCAGGGACGGTGCCCGGGTGGAAATCAAAGGAGTGCAGGAGCTTGACCTCATCACAGAGGTCGTGAAACGTGAAGTACTTCGCCAGAAGAACCTGCTCATAACCCGCGACCAGCTCAGGGACCGCGGGGCATCGGTCCTGCAGGAACCAGTTGATGTCACAGCGATGTTCGGAACGACAGCATCCTCAATCCTGAAGAAAGCGGCCTGTATTTTAGCCGTCCGTCTCCCGGGATTCGCAGGCCTGGTGGGCAGGGAGATCCAGCCGGGACGAAGGCTCGGAAGCGAATTCTCCGATTATGCAAGGAAGTGCGGCGTCGGGGGCATCTTTCATACCGATGAACTCCCGGCGTACGGGATCACGGCAGGGGAAGTTGCAGACCTGCGGGGACACCTCCTGGTCAGAGACGATGAATGCATCGTTCTGGTTGCCGCAGACCCAAAGACGGCCCGGTGTGCAGCACAGCAGGTGGCTATCCGGGCGGAATGGGCCCTCCGGGGTATCCCGGAAGAGACTAGGAAGATGCTTGAGGAAGGGAGCACTGCCTACATGCGTCCGCTCCCGGGGGCAGCACGAATGTACCCGGAAACGGATGTGGTTCCGGTCACCATCACCGGCGACTGGTTTGAAATGCTGCCCCTCCCCGAGCTCCTGACCGCAAAACGGGACCGGTTTGTCCGCGATCTCCATCTGGATCCGGCACTCGCCTCCCAGCTGGTGTCTTCCGAACAGGTTGTCCTCTTTGAACAGCTGGTCGCTGCCGGAATCTCTCCTCCCCTCGCAGCGCGGACCCTCCTCTCAACCTTAAAAGAGCTTTCCCGGGCCGGTACCGATGTCCGGTGTCTTTCTGATCAGGAAATCCTGGATGTCCTGTCCGCCGTCGAGGGGGGAGAGGCAGCAAAAGAGGCCGTACCCGCCATTCTCGGGAAGGTTTCTTCGGGGGCATCGGTTGCTGAAGCCCTCCGGGAGTGTGCCCCTGCACTGTCCCGGGACGAACTCCGGGCAATCGTGAAGAAGATTGTCGATGAACGGAGCGATTTTATCGCCGAACGCGGGAACGGGGCTCTCGGCCCTCTGATGGGATTGGTCATGGCCGAGGTACGGGGTTCTGCCGACGGGAAACTGGTGAGCGAGGTACTCCGTCAGGAGATCGCAGGATACCTGAAGGAACGAGGGCCCCGACCGGAGTGACAAGGTTTAAGAAATGGCACGACGTATGATTTAAGGAGTTTCATATATGGGAAAAACAGGAACAGTCCAGTGGGTCCAGGTTAAAGGTGTCAAAGGCCAGATCAGGCTTGTACCCAAATCCGAAGCGGAAGTGAAGAGGCCCGGACCCAACCAGCGGTTCAAGGCCGGTGCTTCGCTCAAGAAGCTTGAACAGGCGACCGGAGACGGCCGTGGCGGACCGCGGGGCGGACGCCGGGGAGGCCGTGGCGGAAGGGGACGCGGAGATTCAAGGCCGACCGCAAATCCCATGGTACGGAAATCGATGCGCCGGTCAAAGGCATCGGTCATGGGCGCAAAACAGAAAGCAGGCCGGTAATCAGGCCTGGTTTATCAATACCCAATATTGCTTTTCTGTCCCACCCGGGAGCACGATTTTCCGGAACTATCATCATCGGGTGAGCTGATAAAGAGAACATGGATCTCAAGACTGCCGTAAAAAGCTACCAGTTTGCCGAACGGGCCAAATCCGAACTGATCATCTGCTCACAGCTGCTAACGGCTCTTGCAGGGTTCCCTGACGCCGAGAAGAGGGGAGCGAGGAGGATGCTGGTCATGGTCATGGATTCGGTCAGGGCAGAACTCCACTTTGCATTCCGCGGAACGGAGCAGAGCGAGTTTCGGAGAGCTATCGACCTGATGGGCGAGGCAATCAGCCTTACCGAGAGCGACCAGTATGGTTCCGCAGCACTCAGGCTCTCGGAGTCGATCAGCATGGTGACTACCGCCGCCCAGGGGGCCTGGCAGGTACTCGGAGAGCATGGACTCGTCTGAATTCCTGGAGTTTCTGGCAGGCCGGAGTTCGGTCAGGGACTACTCTTCGACCGGGATCAGCGAACATGAAATCGTCTACCTGCTGGATTGTGCCAGCACTGCTCCCAGTGCAGGAAACCTCGAAGCCTGGGATGTGGTTCTGATCAGGGACTCCGAAAGGAGGGAAGCCCTCTCCGAAGCAGCACTCGGCCAGTACCATGTTCGAAACGCACCCGTCCTCTTTGTGGTCTGTGCAAACTATGTTCGTTCGATGTCGCGGTACGGGGAACGGGGAATCCTGTATGCTGTGCAGGACGCGACTATCGCCGGAACCTACCTCCTGCTTGCAGCCCATGCGCTGCAGCTCAGTTCGTGCTGGGTTGGTGCATTTGATGAAGAAGAGATAAAGAATATCCTCGGCCTTCCGCCCCATATCCGGCCGATTGCCATCATCTGTATCGGCAGGGGAAAGCCTCCTGCAGAACTGACCGGACGAATGCCGGTAGCCGAGCACCTCCATATCGAGGAGTGGTGAAGGAGAGACCAGGAATGCCCGATTATCTGGTGGTACTGGAATCAGCCTGGATTATCAGGGATGTGAAATCCCTTGACGATGCCGTAGGGATCGCTGTCAGCGAAGCCGGAAAACGGCTGAATCCAACAGCAAAGTATGTTGAGATCGAAGCAGGGATGCTCGCCTGTCCTTTCTGTGACGGAGAACTGAACAGTGCCCTGGTCGTTGCAAATACCGCACTTGTCGGCCTCGTCCTGGAGATGAAGGTGTTTCGTGCCGATACGCCGGATCATGCGGCGAAGATAGCCAGGTCTGTTATCGGAAAGGCTCTCCGGGACATCCCGCTCCTGGTGAAGGACGTATGCGAACTATGATCCATGTGGCCGGGCATACGGCAATCGATCACATTTCAAGGGTAGGCATCCTCCCCCATCCGAACAGTTCGGTGACGATCACCGACCGGAAGATCTTTTATGGAGGCGGTGCCGCAAACATCGCTGCCGGAATCGCCCGCCTCGGCGGAGAGGTTACCCTGGTGAGTGCGGTCGGTGACGATTTTCCCGGGAGCGACTACGACGCCTGGATGGACCGCCTCGGAGTGAAGAAACAGTTCTATCTCGTTCCCGGTACCCACACTCCGACCGCGTTCATGTTTACTGATGAATCCGGTGACCAGATCACCTTCTTTGAGTGGGGAGCCTCGGATATCTTCCGGGTATCGGAGCCGCCCTCGTTTCCCTTTGTCCACATGGCCACCGCAGACCCGGTCTTCAATGTGAAGGTCGCTTCACGGGCGGAGTTCTCCTCCTTCGATCCCGGTCAGGACCTCCACCGGTATACCGCGGACCAGCTCTGTGAGATCCTCTCACATATTTCTCTCCTTTTTGCGAATCACCACGAAGTGGAGGGTATGTGCCGGGTAACCGGGCTTTCGATGGACGGTCTCATCGATAAGGTCCCTATGGCCGTATTCACCAGTGGATCCCGGGGAAGTATGCTCTATTGCCGGGGAGAGGAGTGGCACATTCCCGCAGTGCCGGTCCGCATGGCAGATCCGACCGGTGCGGGAGATGCCTACCGGGCGGGTTTTCTGACCGCTTTTACGAGAGATCTCTCCCCGCTCACCTGCTGCAGGGTGGGGACCGTCTGTGCATCGTTCGCGGTCGAGGTCGCCGGCTGCCAGACGAATCTCCCGGGCTGGGGGCAGATGGCAGAGCGGTATATGCAGGCATTCGGGAATCCGGAGGAAATTCACGGGTCCGGACAGCACTGAACCGGGGAGTAACCAGGAGGGATACAGTGAGCTTCATCAATGGGGATGTCAAAATGGAGGGACTCTCAAAGTACATTTTTTCAGCTCCCTCCTGGCCGACTTCCCTCGCCATTATTGTGGTCCTCGGATTTGTGATCGACGGTGCAAGCCTCCGGTTCGGACAGAATATCAGGTTCTTCGGAACACTGGCATTCACCCTCCCTGCCCTCGCCGGTGTGCTGATGACCGGCCCGCTGGCCGCACTCTCCGGAAGACGGCTGACCTGGAATCGTTCGGCCCTGCTGGCCCTCTCCTGCACAGTTATCGGCATCATCATCACGCTCACCGGCATGGTGGTGAGCGTCACCCTGCTCTCTCTCTCCTATGCCATTGCGATAGGATTCATGTTCGGTTCCCGCCTCATCGTACTCTCCGCAATTGTCGACTACCGGTTCACCCGGATGATCGTGCCGGCATTCATCCAGAGCGGGTCCAGCCTTCTCATGGGCCTGGTGTTCTTTGACCCGCCGTTCCTCATGCTTGCCCTGCTCCTCCACCTTGTCTTCGGGGCAGGTTTCATTCTCCTGATGTGGGCGATTGATCGCCCGCTCTACCGGGCATTCCATATCCACCTTCTCAGTTTTCTCAACACATTCATCGCCCACCTGACCGACGGATCAAAGACCATGGAGGATTTCTTCCGTGAAATCGGGGAAGAGGTGTACGTTCCCCAGGTCACCATCTTTTTCAGAAAAGATAAGGGCCGCGGGGTGATTTTCACGGTACCGAACGTCCATCCCGGGCCGATGGGTGAGATTGGGGGAGGGATTCTCCCGAAATACCTCCAGAAGGCATTTCCCGATCTCGTAATGGTCTCCCATGGCACAGCGACCCACGACTTCAACCTTGTCGCCGAAGAGGAGATCGAAAAAATTGTGACGGCAATCCGTGCCGGAAGAGACCGGCCAGAGTATTCCTCCAGCGCTTCAAGGTCGTACCGTTACCAGTCAGGGTCGGTCTCGCTCCTCTTCCAGGTCTTCGGCACGACACTCCTGATGGTCAGTACCCGATCCCCTGAGAAAACTGAGGATATTGAATTCGGGATCGGTATGACCATCATGGCGGAAGGGCACCGTTCATTCCCCCATGTCGCCTTTGTGGATGCCCATAACTGTTTTACCGGGGACATCTCAAGTATCTCCCCCGGGTCCCTGGCTGCCATGGATTACCAGCAGGCGGCACTCTATGCTATCAGAGAAGGTCCGGGTCTCGAGCAGTACCCGGTAGAGGCGGGGTCATCCCAGGTCCTCCCTCCTTTTACCCGGGTCCAGGGTTTCGGGGACCAGGGCCTGGAAACCCTGGTCATCCGGACCGGAGGACAGACCACGGCCTATGTTCTGATAGACGGCAATAATGTCCTTGCCGGGGTCAGGGAGGTGCTCAGGGAGTATGTGCTCACCCTGGTAGATGAAGCAGAGATCATGACCACCGATTCCCATGTGGTCAACACCGTCAGCGGCAAGAACCCTGTCGGGTTCAACGTGCCCCCTGATCACATCATCCCTTACCTTGATCAGTCTGTACGTGAGGCGCTCGATGATCTCTCCCCTGCCGTTGCAGGCGGCGATACTGCCATCTGCGAACGGGTCGTTGTTTTCGGGTCCCAAAGGATAGCCCAGATGGCAAGTACGGTGAATGCCCTGGTGCTCTTCATCCCTCCGCTCTCCATCGGCATGCTCCTTCTGGCGTTCCTCCTCTCCATAGTCATCTACCTCATCATCGGGTAGGATAAGGTGGCAGAGATTGGAATACTCTGGTTCCCAGGCGCATGCGTGCCCGGTATATCAAAAATTTATTCAGGCTGGTCACGGGTACGGGTTCCGCAGCCTGATAAATCTGCGGATACCAGCGGGTCCACTGAGATCCAGAAGGCCGGTTTTCTGCACGAAAACCATGACAGTCACAAAACAGGACCGGTCACTAAAAACAGACCATCATGGCCTGTGCCTGGATACGTAATTGATGCATGAGAGTATCAGCCATAGATCAATTAGAGTATCAGCATTTTCTGCCTAATCCAGGAGTCAGGCCACGCTGGCTTCATTCTTTTGTTGTATTGAGTGGCTTATAAATCTTTCTATAAAGGCCGGGCAGGGAATCCTTATTTTTACATATCACGGCCATTTCGGGCACATGAGTGTATGACCACGCAGGGAACAGAGGGAAACACCGGTGGTTCTGTTTGAATAAAAACCTATTAAATGGCTTCATTTTTAAAAATAAGTGATATATATCGTCAGACGCCACCTTTACATACTCCCCCGTCCATAGATACTATGTGGTGATGTGACATGGGAAAGGTGGCAACCGTCTCATACACCCGGGCAGGCACCGCACGCCGCTCGGGCCGGGGACTCTCTATGGAGATATCCGGAGCCAGATATTTTATCACCCCGGAGGATATCCCTGCCCTGATGATCCACCGCACGGTCGAGGTCGTCGACCAGAGCGGTGAGCGGGAAGGGACTGCCTGGCTCTCTCCCATTCTCGATGCCAGAAAACAGGACCTGACAGCCCTTATCCGGCGGCACCTCTATGTGGTGGGATACCGTGACCTTTCCCGCGTCCTTAACGGACATATCCTGACGGCGCCGGTAAAGGAGTATCACCCGGTCTGATCGGAATTATCGTTGAACAGGCCCTTTCCGGGGCTCCCTTATTTCCCGTCAAAATCTCCGGTCTATTCTCATCCCGGGTCCCGATACGCTGATGCCGGATGATGGGGGCCCGCTGTATCTTTCAGGTTTCACCGTACCTATCCTTTTGAGATGGTGAGACGATACTTCTGGTGTGGACTCCCTGACCCATGCCTTTGCGGTCATTCTGCCTGCACCGGATTCGGTCTCCGGGCTGTATCTCTTTGCCCTGGTGCTGGGAGCCGTCATTCCCGATATCGATATCTTCTTCAAGCCGTTCTCTGATCGATACCCGTCACTGTACATGTTCACCCACGGAGGGGTCACCCACAGCATTCCGGGAGCCGTTGCCATGACACCCCTTGCTCTCACCGGATGTGCTCTTGCCGTTGCAGGGGGAGCTTTTCCCATTCCTGAACAGGGCTTCACATGGGTCCTTATGGGAGCTTTCTTCATTCTCGGGACCTTCACCCACCTCTTCCTCGATGCGCTCGCCTATCCCGGAATCCCCCTCCTCTATCCTGTCACCCCGCAGAAGTACACGGCAGGCATATTTCCGGGTCCGAGCCTCGTCCTCTTCGGTGCAAGTCTCATCTTTGCCATCCTCCTGCTCTCAGGACGGGGCGGGTACGCCCTGACATGGGCATATGCCGCATTCTGTATCCTGTTCATTCTAGCAAGCGGCGGAATCGCCCTTGCTGTGCGGGCCGGCACCCGGGGAAGAGCCATTCCTACACTTCACCCTCTCCGCTGGATCATTCTCGCAGAAGATGACGGGAGGTATATTCTCTCTCCATTCCATCTCCTCTCGGGAACAGGGTCGGAAATGACCTTCCCGAAGTACAGGAATATCTCTCCCCATGAACTTGAAGACCTGGTCCGGAGACCGGAATACCAGCGGTTGCAGTTCTATTCCTACGTGATAACCGCAGACCGTGACGGTGACCGGGTTGTCTTCACCGATCCGCTCCGTGCTGCAGGGATCATATTCTACCCGCCGTACTACGCCGAGATTACCTTCCCGGCACCGGATAGATGACACACCCCTGGCAAAGAAGGGTGGTGACCTGGCGTGGACCGGTCCTGGAGCGGTCTTCTCAGGTTCCTATGTCCTGCCGGAAATGAACAGGTGCACCGGCCATTCATCAGATAGTTATGGAGGAGTCTGCTCCTCCTTACAGTGATGACAGTATATTTCCAGTGGAAATGAAAGGGTCCATAGAAAGGCGATTATCCTCTCTATAGATTCCCCT
>Ga0068711_1001923_pt1 | contig 11045 bp, 10 predicted proteins | sample MTBAKMMethaMetaG_FD_62224 | JGI IMG/M metagenome (GOLD analysis project Ga0068711, IMG submission 62224) | Enrichment culture microbial communities from Arthur Kill intertidal strait, New Jersey, USA, that are MTBE-degrading - MTBE-AKM (Arthur... | ecosystem: Environmental > Aquatic > Marine >...
CTGGCGCTGATGCGGGAATGAAACGACAAGTCAACCTCCTCAACCTGCATCACCTTGATGGAATCAGCCAGCAGACAGTTTAATCCGCTCCGGAAAGACGAACAGGCGATGACCGACCTGGTGACAAAATGGGCGGTCATGGCCAGGGCATGAACCCCGGAATCCGTCCTGCCCGCGCCATGAATCACAATCTTTTCGCCGGTCATCCTGGCAAGTTTTTCTTCAAGCTCACCCTGAATCGTCCGAACGCTTGCCTGGCGCTGCCAGCCGGAAAAATCAGTACCGTCAAAGGAAAGTGTCAGCCTGATGCTGCGTAAATGTACAGATTGTTCACCCATAAGGCAAGGGGAAAGCAGACATCACGGGAAAAGAGGCACGGTTTCAAGTCCCAGCGACTCCTGAAAACCGCAGACAATATTCATGTTCTGTACGGCCTGACCCGCCGCGCCCTTGACGAGATTGTCAATGACCGAGACAAGGACAACCCGGCCGGTGCGCGTGTCCACTTTGCAGCCGATATCGCAGTAGTTGCTGCCGCGCACATACTGGGTCGCCGGGAAAATGCCTGGCCGGCAGATCCTGACAAACTTCTCATCCTGATAAGATGACATGAGAAGATCGGAGAGCTCCTGCGGGTCAAGGTCCCTGGTCAGTTTGCCGTAAATGGTGCTTAATATGCCACGGCTGACCGGCAGCAGGTGGGGGGTAAAGGATATGGTCAGCTGGCGGCCGGCAAGTTTGGCCAGTTCCTGCTCAATCTCCGGGGTATGCCGGTGCTCACCGACTTTATAGGCCCGGAAGCCGTCGGTCACTTCGCAGAACAGCGTACCGACCTGGGCACCCCGGCCGGCGCCGGATGTACCGGATTTGGAATCCGCCACAATGGTGTCAAGATCAATCAGGCCGTTCTTCAGCAGCGGTGCCAGGGCCAGAATAATGGAAGTAGGATAGCAGCCGGGATTGGCGACAAGCCTTGCCCCGGCGATTTCATCGCGATTGATCTCCGGCAGACCGTAAACCGCTTCCGCCAGATACTCCTGGGCGGTATGCGGCTGATACCACGCCTCATAAACCACTGGATCGTCGATGCGGAAATCAGCGCTCAGATCGATAACCTTTTTGCCGGCCTGCAGCAATGCCGGCACGATAGCCATGGCCGTCTGGTGCGGCACAGCGGTGAAAAACACATCCGCCCGCTGGACCAGGTCGGCAATCTGCAGGTCCTCGCAGACGATGTCGGCTATACCGGCCAGATGCGGGTAGACCTGCGACAGCCTTTTCCCGGCATAATTGCGCGAAGTGGCGACAGCAATCTCAACCCCGGGATGCAGGCTGAGAATCCGGGCCAGCTCACCCCCCGTATATCCTGATGCACCTACAATACCTGCACGTAACATACGTTTTTTCTTTCTCCATGCATTTTAAATAAAAAAGGGGAAAGACGAACATATTGTTTCGTCTTTCCCCGTGTATGGAAGATCCATTTACGAAAGGTAAATAGTCAGATCAACGTTTCGAGAACTGGAAGCTTGCTCTGGCTGCTTTCTTGCCGTATTTTTTACGCTCTTTCACACGGGCATCGCGGGTTAACAGGCCTGCTTTTTTCAGAGGTTGACGATTGACTACATCAACATCAAGCAGGGCCTTGGCAATGCCATGGCGTAATGCTTCAGCTTGAGCAACCTTGCCGCCGCCTTTCAGGGTGGCAAAGACATCAAATTTATCGATTGAATCTGTCAGCACAAAGGGCTTGGTGGCAATCTTCTTGTCAATTGCACCGCCGAAATAATCGGCAAAAGCCAGCTTGTTCACATTGATATTACCACTACCCGGTTGCAACCAGACTCTGGCAATAGCTGTTTTTCTCTTTCCTGTGGCATAGTAACGCAGCTCAGACATATCTTTACTACCTCAATTATAATTCAAGATTTTCCGGCTTCTGCGCTTCATGCGGGTGTTCAGAGCCAGCATACACTTTCAGTTTTTTCAACTGGGTACGGCCAAGGGTGTTTTTGGGCAGCATCCCTTTTACTGCGTTGAAGATCAGCTCTTCAGGGCTTTTTTCAAGAATTTCCTTTGCAGTCCGTTCTCTCAAACCACCCATATAGCCGGAATGATTGTAGTAAATCTTATCATCAAGTTTTCTGCCGGTTAAACGGACCTTGTCAGCATTGACAACGATAACAAAATCACCGGTATCCTGGAATGTTGAAAAGTTCGGTTTGTGTTTACCGCGAAGCCTGCGTGCGATCTCTGAAGCAAGGCGGCCCAGTATCTGCCCCTGCGCATCAACCACAAGCCATTTCCGCTCAATTTCTTTGACCGGTGTTAAAATCGTTTTCATTTCAATAACCTCAACTCACTAACAATATGACACCCGTACATCATTAATATAATTATGAAGATCCAGGTGATTTATTGACAAAAAAAGGTCCGAACCCGGTTCGAACCTTAGAATAAGCATGGAGCGGGAAACGAGATTTGAACTCGCGACTTCAACCTTGGCAAGGTTGCACTCTACCACTGAGTTATTCCCGCTTATGACTGTCCCAAAAACGAAATGAATATAACCGGGGGCGCAAATACTTGTCAACAAAAAATTACCTTTATTTCTTTACTTTCGCCCGTAAAGACAATTCGGACAAAACAGAAAAATATCTTGCCACTCAATCAGTTAACTTGTTATACATATACTATATTTGTTCATTTATCCACTCAAATTCATCACAATACCCTGCATACCCAACAATCAACTCTCAAGAGATCCATTAATGAATATTCACCGCGCAAGCACCATCCAACGCAAAACCAATGAGACCGAAATCAGATTAAGTCTCACCATTGACGGAGAAGGCAAGGCCTCCCTGCACACTGGCGTTCCTTTTCTCGACCACATGCTGACACTTTTTGCCGTCCACGGTTTTTTTGATCTCACCGTCGAGGCAGCAGGCGATCTGGAAATCGATGCACATCACACAGTTGAAGATGTGGGAATCTGCCTCGGCCAGGCGTTCAAAACCGCCCTCGGCGACTTCAGCGCCATCAACCGCTACGGTCACTGCACATTGCCGATGGATGAATCCCTGGCCCGGGTCACCGTCGATTTCTCCAACCGCCCCCATCTTCATTATGATGTGGTGCAGTGCGACCAGAAGGTCGGCACATTCGATACCGCCCTTGTCCAGGAATTCCTCCGGGCTTTTTCCCTGCATGGCGGCATGACCCTGCATGCCGAGGTACCTTACGGTCATAACACACATCATATCCTCGAGGCGATTTTCAAGGCACTTGGCAGAACCCTCGATCAGGCAACCGCCAGACATTTACGCACCCAGGGACCTCTTTCCTCAAAAGGCTCTCTGTAAAATTTATTATCCCGAACCACCGGAGGCTTTCCATTGAAACGTTTTGCCATTTTCTCATTACCGATTGCTCTTTTCCTTGCAGCGTTCCTGCTGCTCTCCTGTTCAGCCAAAAAACAGCCGCCTGTTGAGGATGCCAAGGCTCCCGTGGCCATCGCCTCCCTGATCGTCCTGCCTCCAGAGATTGAGAGACCGGACAACGACTCTGACTATACGGCCACCCGCCAGCTCGAGGCAGGGGCCGCCGCCATCAACACCATTTTACAGGAAATGATGGCGGACAAAAAAAACATACTGCTCTTATCTGAAAATCAGAGAGAGTCATTACTGACCGATTTCAGCGGCAATCCACAGGCCACAGCACGTTATATCGGCCAGCAGCTGGGGGTTGACGCCGTTATGGTGACCGTTGTCAGCCGCTACCGTGAACGGGACGGCGGTGATTACTCCGTCAACCAACCCGCTTCCGTGTCCTTCAAATATCATCTTATACACGTAGCCACCGGCAAGGCGCTCTGTATGGGAGTTTTTGACGAAACCCAGCAAACCCTGCTCTCCAATCTTTTTTCCTTTTCCAAGGCATCCAGCCGGGGATTCAAATGGGTAACCGCTGAGCAGCTGGCCAGGGAAGGCCTTCGTGAAAAGCTAAATGACTGCCAGTATCTGGCTGAGTAAAACACCATTTGTCGCACTGCCGCAAGCGGCCAAATGATCATACCTAAAACCATCAACCGCCTCATCGGTCAGGCGATGCACACCTATAACATGCTTGCTGACGGCGATTCCGTGCTGGTCGCCGTCTCAGGCGGAATTGACAGCCTGACTCTTGCCGCGGTCCTGCAGCAATGGCAGCAAAAAGCCCCGATCCGCTACCATCTTGCAGCCGTCCATCTTGACATGGGATTTGATTCCGGCAGGGTGTCCGCCTTGGTGCGGCAACAGCTGGCCAAAATCGGCATGAATGTCGACGTGGAGTGGACATCATTCGGCGCGGATGCCGTTGCCGGGGCAAAAGGAGAAAGCGGTTGTTTCCAGTGCGCCCGCAACAGAAGAACAAGACTGTTTTCTCTGGCGCGGGAAAAAAACTGCAACAAACTGGCATTAGGGCATCACAAGGAAGATATTATTGAGACGTTTTTTCTCAATCTGCTTTACAGCGGCAACATCAGCACCATGGTGCCCGGCCAGCCTCTCTTTAACGGCAACTTGACGGTCATCCGCCCCCTTGCCTTTGTCGACAAGCAGCAGATCATCACCATGGCTGAATCTATTCAACTGGAGGCAGCTGAAAATCCCTGCCCTTATGCAGGCACATCCAAACGGGAAAAGGTCAGACAGCTACTGAACGATCTCTATGAAGGGAATCCGCAAATGAAGGGAAACATCTTTGCCGCCCTGGCCAATGTCAGGACTGAATATCTCCTGCGACCGCCTGCTCATCCTGACATTGCCGCCGAGCCCTTGCTCGACATGACGGAACAATCTTAAGCAGCAATTCTGCTCATATGGTCTCTGAGGAACGCGACATTCTCCCCCGCCGCCTGCAGGTCATTAAAGTAGAGCCCGCCGAATTCGTTGGTGCAGTGAGGACAGCCACGCAACCAGAGGATATGATGCCGGTAACTGTTCTTGGCAAATTTCCGGTAAACCCACTGGCTGCTGCAGCATTCAAAACAGAAAAGCAGCGTCCATTCAGTGCCGAGCAGTGCGGTTGCACAATCATGGCAGACCGGCACAACCATCTCCCGTACGGCAACATCAGTAACCGCATTTTCAGCATAGCCGAAGGGCATGATAATGTAATCACTTGCCGGAAATTGTTCTTGCCGTGTATTCGGTCCGTGGTTCAGCTCGCAGAATTCATGGGTGAGGTCCGCCATAAGCTGAAGTTTGTCTATTGCGTTCATGGTTCCTCCTTGAACCGTCCTGCCGGTTGCATCTAAAGTTGCAAAGAAAAGTTATCACTATTTATCTGATCGGAAAAACTGCACAAATTGATTAAGCAAATTTTAAAAAAAATTACAGGACATCAACTGGTCAATTCATGAACTCATGGCAGCATGTCCCGCCTGTGTTTGGAAGATGTTGATTTTACTTGATTGATCACCTCCCCACCCAGCACATTTGCGGTCTGATCCATCTTTGCGAATTGTTGTTTTCTATGTTATAAGTATTTTTTTCATAAACTTTTTTAACATTAGCCAAAGCAACCTGCGTGCCACAATGTGATAATATCTATTACTAAAGAATTATGTAATAATAATGAATCATTAGAGATTATTTAAAAATGAGTGAATGGTCATTTTCTCAATATATGGAATTTTCCCCGATAAAATTTTGGTATTCTGGAAAAATAACCATAATTGCTGGAACAATTTAAAAAAAATTTAGAACTCACCCAGGGAAAAACTATCCGGCATGGGAACAGCACTGAAACAAATACTCTTTGAAGAGCAGACATTAACCAGCAGGCATGCCGAATTCCCGGCCAGATATATGGCCGCCTGCAATCTGCACGCACTTGCCCGCAGTCAGCCGCACAGCATAACAGTGGATAACGTCGTCAATCTGGAAAAACTGATGCATGACCCGTATGTTCTCCGGCATCGTCAGTGCTTTTTTCTCTTCCGCGAAGCTGCGCGAACCATGACGGCTGTTGTCATGCATCAGTGCCCGGACCTGACCGACCACACTCTGGCCACCCTGCAAAGACTGCTGCGCTCCGCCACCGGCAATTCTCATCGGGCTGCCACCGAAGCCGTGGGATCGCTGCCCGTTACGATCAGTCAACGTTTTCAGATCAAGACAAATGAACAGCGCATGATCCCGGCCGTTTTTTTCGGAGAAATCGCCCGCCAATGCGGCGACCTGTCTCTCGGCCAAGGGGCTTTCAAGGGCAGGAGCCTCATCTTTCCCTTCGCCTCAGGCAAAAGGATGCTGGTTATTAAACTTGCCCGCCGGGATGATTCGCCTGATAATCTATTTGGCGAAACATGCTGGATGAAAAACTTAAGAGAACACTTTTCTTCCCTGCCGGCCCGTTTCAACATACCGGAACCACTGGAGATAGATGGATTCTCCCTTTTCCGCATCAAAGACCTGCCCCTTGCTCCTCCCGCTGATCTGCACTGCCATCCGGACACCATCGCCATCGCCTTTGCGGCCCACCGAGAGTATTTCGCCTACGCCAATGACCCGTATCAATACAGTCATTTTTCAGGAGTCAAGGAGGTCATGACCCGCAACAGCTGGCTGTTGGGCCATCTTGCCTCCCAGGGCAACATCCACACCGCACCGATCCCTCTTTTCCACAACCGGGTACAGAGCAACAGAAGAGAAGACAACGGACTTTACGACTGGCCGCTTGGCGGCCGGCTTGACCAGTGGCTGGCCTCCTGTCAGCACCCCAATTTCGGTATTTCCGGTCTCAGGGATTTTGAACATTTCCAGGCAACGAGCACATCAGGGGAAAGGCTTTACTGGAGTATCGGCGCCCACATTCTCAGTCTTCTTCTCGTCTCAGCCAGCTACTTCCGCAACCAGGAGAAAAAATTGCAGGGCCTCACCCCGGAAGGCAAACCTGTGGACGCCAGACATCTTTTTGATGAAAATCTTCTCCGGGAACTGATCAGGGACACCCTGACAGGCTATTATAAGGGTTTTGTCGGTCATGATTATCCCGGCGAGATGCCGTTTGACATAAAAAACCTGGCCTCCCGCATGATTGCGGAGATGGGGGTTGACCGCCACATGGAAGAGATGCTGCGCCAGGCCGATCAGCAGCAGATGAGCGACAGGGAGTTCCGTCTGTTTCTGACGGCAAGAGGCTTTAGCGCCGCCCAGGCTGCCGCGACCCCTAAAGACACGCAGGATATCGTCCTGCACACCGGGCCGCATCTCGGCGGATTCAATGAGGGTATTTCCATCCCGGAACTCATCGCCGCCACGGCCGCCATGGCGGCAACATGCGTCCTCGGCAGGTATGCCGACGAAAATTCATCACCTGCCGCCGGACATTGAACCATGCGGACAACACTCGACTGCCTTCCCTGTTTCCTGAAACAGACGATATACACAGCACGGCTCTGTACCCCATCGCCGGCTGTGCAGCAGGAAATCATGTTTGAGGTGATAAGACACTTTCTGCCGGCCATTGATTTCACCATCAGCCCGCCTGAAAATGCCCTTCATCTCTATGAACTTATCGCCGGGGTTTCCAACTGTCCGGACCCGTTTGCCGCAGTGAAAAGAGAAAGCAACCGCTTTGCCGCAAGCATTGCCCCCCTGATCAGGCAGAAAGTCAATGAAGCGGACAATCCGCTGCTGGCCGCCCTGACCTTTTCCATTGCCGGCAATATCATCGATTATGGCTCCCTGCACCAGTTTGACATGGAACAAACCATTCACCAGGCCCTTTCCCACCGCATGCCGATCAATGACTTCGCCGAACTGGAGACCGACCTGCACCAGGCCCGGACCATTTTATACCTGGGCGACAACAGCGGGGAACTGGTCTTTGACGGAATTGCCATTGAGAAGTTGAACCGGGACGTAACCTTTGCCGTCAAAGAAAAGGCCATCATCAATGACGCCCTGCTGGAAGATGCACGGGAGTGCGGTCTGGAAAACAGCTGCCGGGTGACCTCCAATGGCACCGGCTGCCCGGGCACCCCCCTGCCCCATTGTTCAGCAGAATTCCGCAAACTGTTTCATGATGCCGATCTGATCATCAGCAAAGGACAAGGCAACCTGGAAACCCTCTCCGAGGTGAAGGCGCCCATCTATTTTCTGCTGACCGTGAAATGCCCGGTGGTAAACGATCACCTTTTTCAGCTGACCGGCTCCCCTGCCGGCTGGCCGGTGAAACTTCCCTTTCCCGTTCTCCTGAAATCCCCGCACTATGCCAAAAACAGGGGATGATTCCCACAGCATGGCTGTTTCAAGGCCCGGTCATGGACCGGAAACATGAAACAGCATACTCTTTTTTCACTGTTTCACCCTGTTTCATCCGTTCCATGCCCATAACAGGATTTGCCGGTCCAACGGAACAGACAGCGCAACCGGTCCATCCTTCCCCAACGCTTCAATTCCCCTCCCCCCTGACATGATCCCTATTTTTTATATTCACTTTCCCAGAAATCTATGAATATAATGGGATTGTTGGGGCAACTCTTCCCAGCGAATCAACATTCCTGAGGCTGCAGGAAATTCTGACTGCCGCAAGGCACCAAGCCGTCAGGGCATCGCGTCAACATGCATTATCATATTTCAGTCAGCCGGCTGCATAAACGTTGTTTATACCTAACAAGGAGGGAAGATATGACAATAGCAAAGAAACTTGGCCTGGCGGGCGCCATCTCCATTCTGGCACTGCTGGTTCTTTTTGGCGTGATGTTTTTTGCCAACCGCACGGTCAACTCATCCATGGATATCAGCCAGCTGAGAAACCATCAATTAAACGATATCAATGAGATGGAGAAGAGCACCATCGAACTGCTGCTGGCCGCCATGGATTCCATTATTGACAGGGATCATGGTTTCATCGACAAGGAACGCATGGACAACATAAACCGCTCCGCCTCCTTTTTGAAAACCAACCTGCCTGCTCTGACGGAGGCCGCTGACAATGCCGAGGAAAAACAACTGGCCACGGCCCTGGTGGGCAACGTGGAGCAGTTGGTCAACGCCATCCAGAAAGATCTCAAAGATCTCATCGAAGCATCCGGCAGCGAGATGACCCGCATTGAAAAAGACTTTGACCATATTGACAATATCCTGGATGAATACGGCGATGCCGTGGGCGGTAATCTGGGCAAACTGGACGAGTCGCTGCATGCCAGGCTTGAAGGGGCAACGGGCAAGGACCACGAGGACCTCACCGAGATGATCCTGCTGATCACCGATATGCGCATCGCCCATCTCGAGGTGATGCTGGCTGCCATGGATTCCATCATTGACAAGCATGAAGGCAAAATCGATGATGACCGGCTTGCCGTCATCGACAAAAATCTGAAATATCTTTACGCATATCTTGACAAACTCACCTCCTTTCCCGCCCACTCAAGTGAGCGGCAAATGATCACCGAAATCAGCAAAGGGGTTCCTGCCCTGGAGAAAGGCATCAAGGTGGAACTGAAAGAGCTCATTGAAAACAGCGCGGTACAGCTCAAACAGATCGAAGCCTCCTTTGACAAGATGGACGACGACCTTGATGAATACGGCACCTCGGTCACTGAAGCCCTGCATAAATTTGGCGTCTCCGTGGAGGGTGAACGGGCTGAGGCGGAAAAACATCTGGCCAGCGTGGTCTCCTCCGCCAACATCATTGCCCTGCTCACCTTTCTGCTGTCCGCCGCGGTGCTGGCGGTTTTTCTTTACAAACTCTCCCGCTCCATCATCGACCCGCTCAACATAGGGGTAAAATTTGCCGAATCAGTGGCTGACGGCGATCTCACCGTGCAGATGACCCTGGAGAGCAACGACGAGGTTGGCGCCCTGGCCAATGCCCTGCGCAAAATGGTGGCCAGGCTGGAGGACACGGTGGTGACCATCCGGGAAATCGCGGCCCAGGTGACAACCGGCAGCAATGAACTGGGCGCCACCTCGCAGACCGTGTCCCAGGGGGCCAGCGAGCAGGCAGCCACCGTGGAAGAGATCTCCTCCTCCATGGAGGAAATGACCAGCACGGTGGACCAGAGCGCCGACAGCGCCCGCCAGACCGCGGTCATTGCCAACAAGGCGGCCCATGATGCTGAAAAAGGCGGCCAGGCCGTGGCTGATACGGAAAAGGCCATGCAGACCATTGCCGAAAAAATTGAAATCATTGAAGAGATATCCCGTCAGACCAACCTGCTGGCCTTGAACGCCGCCATCGAAGCGGCCCGGGCCGGCGAGCACGGCAAGGGATTTGCCGTGGTGGCGGCTGAGGTGCGCAAACTTGCCGAACGGAGCCAGACAGCGGCCATGGAGATCAAAGGGGTGGCCGGCAGCAGCGTGGAAATCGCCGCCAACGCCGGCAAATTGATTCTGGAAATGGTGCCGCAGATCAAAAAAACCGCCGATCTGGTGGAAGAAATCGACGCGGCCAGTGCGGAACAGGCCAAGGGCGTTCAGGAAAACTGCATGGCAGTGGAACAGCTCAATCAGGTCATCCAGCAGAACAGTTCGGCCGCCGAGGAGCTTTCCGCCTCTGCCGAAGAACTCAACGCCCAGTCCAATGAACTGATGCGGGCCATCTCCTTTTTCAAGATCAACAAGGAGTACTCCCCGCAGATGAGGCACAGCACAATTCCCACTCCTGCTGCCAAAAAACTGACCCTTCCGCCTGCCCAGAAACCGAAGAAAAAGGCTGCCGATGAATCCCAGAAAGGCGATGGGGTTAAATTAAAGCTGAACGAATCAGACGACGATTTCGAAAGATATTAAGGAGGCTGACATGGACAAGCAGAATGAAACCGTCAGCAGTCAGTATCTCTCCTTTACCCTGCGTGATGAAGATTTTGCCGTGGAGATCTTCAAGGTACGGGAAGTTCTCGACGTGGCCACCCTGACCAAAATCCCGCGCATGCCTTCCTATCTCTGCGGGGTCATCAACCTGCGGGGCAACGTGGTGCCGGTGGTGGATCTCGGGCTCAAGCTGGGCATGGAACCGGTCAAGAAGACCATCAGCACCTGTATCATGAT
>Ga0068711_1001924_pt1 | contig 11044 bp, 10 predicted proteins | sample MTBAKMMethaMetaG_FD_62224 | JGI IMG/M metagenome (GOLD analysis project Ga0068711, IMG submission 62224) | Enrichment culture microbial communities from Arthur Kill intertidal strait, New Jersey, USA, that are MTBE-degrading - MTBE-AKM (Arthur... | ecosystem: Environmental > Aquatic > Marine >...
GGTGCGCCGGCCCAATTCGCGGATGGTTATACCCAGCTCCGTCCGGCGCTGATGGATTCTTTCCCCAATTTCAGATGGATTTGTCATTGTTTTTTTCTTTGAACTGGTTTCGGAGAGACGATATTTCCTGATTAATCACAATCCTATCCAAATCTAACCTGAATGTCAAGCAAGGGTTAATTTAGAATCAAATATCTTTCAAGATCAGGAAATGCCCATTTGCACATGCGAGCGGGGATAGGAACCCAAAACTCGAAACAACAAGGCGCGTGTCTGCAACTCTTCCAGCGCTTCGGCGACCTTCTGCTCTTTAATGGATCCTTCGAAATCAATATAAAATAGATATTCCCACATCTTTCCTGACCAAGGGCGCGATTCCAACTTGAGTAAATTGATATTCCGATCGGCAAACACCCGAAGCGCTTCAAATAAGGCGCCTGGTTGGTGTTTCAGTGAAAACACCATCGATGTTTTGGCTGGTTCCTCAGGGTCGAGGGCTTGAGGGTTAATTTTTAAGAAGCGGGTGAAATTGGACCGGTTGTCTTGAATACCTTGATCGAGAATGCGCATGGAATAGATTTCCGCGGCACGTTCGGAGGCGATCGCCGCCGTGGCGCGGTCGCCTGATTCTTTGAGCATTTTTACGCTTCCGGCAGTGTCGTAAACGGCAGACACTTTGACGCCAGACAAACGCGAGAGATATCCGGCGCATTGAGCCAATGCCTGCGGGTGGCTGATGACCTGGCGCAGGGATTGGATTTCTGAATCCGGAAAGCCGATCAGGCAATGGTTGATCTGGTGATAATGTTCACCGGTGATAGTCAGGTCATATTTCAACAAGAGATCGTAATTTTGATGGATGCTTCCAGCCAATGAATTTTCGATCGGGATCAACCCCTGATCAGCCTGTCCGCCAGTCACTGCCTGGAATACTCCTTCAAAGGATTCGCACGGCAAGGTAATGATTTCGTTCGAATAACTGGCGAAAGCAGCCGCTTCTGAGAAGGCGCCATGCTCACCTTGAAATGCAATGGTTAAATTTGTAGTATTCAACATCTCTCCCGGCGAAAGAATGGTTTTATAGGTGGGCAAAAGCTGCCAGGAAATCTGATCGCTGGCAGCTTTGAAAATAACAGATGCGTGATCACCTTAAGGTACGTAATGCAGCCAATTTTGGTATTTTTCATTCTGGCCGTGGATGACAGCTTGATACGCTTTTTGAACCTTGCGGGTGATTGGGCCGCCGCGACCACTGCCGATCACCCGGTAGTCAATCTCGTAAATCGGTACGCATTCCGCCGCGCTACCACACACAAATACCTCGTCGGCGATATACAGCTGATCACGGGAGACAACCTGTTCGACGATTTCCAAACCCAAATCCCTGGCAATGGTGATTAAGGTATCCCGAGTAATGCCCTCCAAAATGGATGTGGTCGGCGGCGTATAGATTTTTCCATTGCGAACGATGAATATGTTTTCTCCGCTGCATTCACCCACATATCCTTGCGGATCAAGCATAATGGCTTCATCAAAGCCCAAACGTACAGATTCTGTTTTGGCCAGCACACTATTGGCGTAGTTGCCAGTGATTTTGGCTTTGGTCATATTGACATTGGGATGCAGACGAGTGAAAGAAGAAACATTCGCGCGGATGCCTTTTTCCAGGGCTTCTTCACCCAGGTAGCTGCCCCATTCCCAGGCGGCAATCCCCAACTGCGGAGTGCCGCTATCCAGATTTAACCCTAAATTCGGCGCGGACACATACAAGAGTGGGCGGATGTAACATTCTTTAAAACCATTCGCGGAGACTACTTCTAAAGTGGCTTTGTCAATTTCTTCCAGTGTATACGGCAGGGTATTAAACCCCATCACTTTTGCGGATTGGATCAAGCGTTGTGAGTGCTCAGTGAGGCGAAAGATGGCTGGACCTTTGGGCGTGTCGTAGCAGCGAATGCCTTCAAATGCGCCAATTCCATAGTGCAAAGAGGTATTGAGAAAGTGCACGGTTGCTTTTTCAAACTCAACCAGTTTCCCATTCAGCCAGATATATTTTGATTCAAGGGTCATGATGTTTTCCTTATCGGGTGGGGTTTAAAGATGTCTGATGATAAATTCGGTAGTCTGTGCAGTGGATAAAGATCCACCCAGATCACGGGTATAAGCCCCTTCAGAAAGGGCTTGGTCCACAGCGTTTTCAAGACGGCTCGCTTCCTTTTCCAAATGCAATGAATGGCGCAACATCATCGCCGTACTCAGCAAAGTGCCGATGGGGTTAGCAATTCCCTGGCCGGCAATATCGGGGGCTGAACCGTGGATTGGTTCATAAAGCCCGGGTCCGTGATCGCCGAGCGAGGCGGAGGGCAATAATCCCATTGAACCCGCCAGGAGGGAGGCCTCGTCAGTCAGGATGTCGCCAAAAGTATTTTCGGTGACCATTACATCAAAGCTGGCCGGGCTGGCGATGAGTTTCATCGCGGCGGTGTCTACCAGCATGTGTTCGAGAGTGACATCCGGAAATTCCTGAGCGACCTGGTTGGTGACCCGCCGCCAAAGGCGAGAGCTGGCCAGCACGTTGGCTTTATCGACAGAAGTGACCTTTTTCTTACGGCTTTGCGCCATCAAGAAAGCCAGGCGCACAATCCGTTCGACCTCATTTTCATGGTATTCCATCGTGTCCACGGCGCGCATTTGCCCATTGACCATTTCCTCTCCTTTTGGCGTGCCAAAGTACAATCCGCCAGTCAATTCGCGCACCACGATCATATCCACATCTTTGAGTAATTCTGGTTTCAGCGGAGAGGCATTTGCCAATGAAGGGTGGACTTTAACCGGGCGTAAATTGGCAAACACCCCCAACCCTTTGCGCAGTTTAAGCAAACCCTGTTCCGGGCGGACGGCAGCGTTGGGATCATCCCATTTTGGACCACCAACCGCGCCCAGTAAAACCGCGTCTGAGGATTGACAGACTGCTAGTGTATCCTCGGTGAGCGCAGTACCGAACGCATCGATGCTGCAGCCTCCAATCAAGTGATTGGTGAATTGAAAGGTGTGGTTGTAGCGGTTGGCAATTTCATCCAAGACCCGTTTTGCCTGTTCCACCACTTCGGGGCCGATTCCATCACCGGGTAGTAATGCGATGTTCGCTTGCATGAAGACTCCTTAAGATTTTTATTTCAATTCCAACAAACCGTATTCGACCGAATCGGATAAAGCATGCCAGCTGGCTTCAATGATGTTGCAACTGGCCCCAACTGTGCTCCAGGCTTTGGTTCCGTTGCGGGTATCAATCAACACGCGGGTGGTGGCGCTGGTGCCTTTATCGCCGTCAAGGATACGAACTTTGTAATCCGATAGGTGAAAACGGCTGATTTGCGGGTAATGGTGCTCCAGCGCTTTGCGCAGCGCTTTATCTAACGCGCTGACAGGTCCATCGCCTTCAGCGGCAGTATGGAAAACCTGACCCTGGACTTCTACTTTAACGGTGGCTTCGGCAAAAATGCCGCGACCCTGCCGGTGTTCCACTTGCACAGAAAAGTCGATCAGCTTGAAGGGGGGAACATAGTCCGGTTTTTGGCGTTTGATCATCAGCGCTACCGAGGCTTCGGCGGCTTCAAATGAGTAGCCCTGGGATTCCAATTTCTTGATATCTTCAAGCACCCCTTTGACTGAGTTTTGATCTTCCAGATCGAGCCCATATTCCTCAGATTTTGAGAGCAAGTTTCCGCGGCCGGAGAGTTCAGAGACCACCACATGCATCTGGTTGCCTACCAACGCCGGATCAATATGTTGATACGAATCCGAATTTCTGCGCATGGCGGCTACATGCACACCACCTTTATGAGCGAACGCGGCTTTCCCAACATAAGGCAAATGATCATCGGGGGCCAGATTTGCCAGCTCGGAGACAAAATGTGAGAGATCAAATAATTTTGGCAATTGACCTTCTGGCAACACCTTTACTCCCATTTTTAGTTCCAAGGCGGGGATAATCGAACATAAGTTGGCGTTGCCGCAACGCTCACCGTAGCCATTGATTGTGCCCTGGATGTGGGTGCAACCAGCCCGGTAAGCGGCAATGGAATTAGCCACCGCGAATTCGCTGTCATTATGGGCGTGGATGCCCAACGGAGTTGACGTGATTTGGGTACCCACATGGCGGACGATTTGGTCAACTTCCCAGGGGTGAGAACCACCATTTGTGTCCGCCAACACAATGCGAGTGGCTCCGCCACGCACCGCTGCCTGCAAGGTCTGCAAGGCATATTGCGGATCAGCCTTATAGCCATCAAAGAAATGCTCGGCATCGTAGACCACCTGCCGTCCCTGGCTGGTGAGATAGGCACAACTGGATTCAATCAGGCGCAGATTGTCATCCAGGGTGGTGCGGAGAACTTCGGTAACGTGCAAGGTCCAGCTTTTTCCAAATAAAGTACAAACCGGTGTTTGCGATTCGAGTAAAGCCTGGATATTGGCATCGTCTTCCGGGTTGGTTTTTGGGCGACAAGTTGAACCAAATGCACTGATTTTGGCGTTTTTCCACTGAATATCTTTCGCGCGGGAGAAAAATTCAATATCTTTGGGGTTAGAGCCTGGCCATCCGCCTTCAATGTAATGCACGCCCAATTGATCCAGCGCTTGAGCGATGCGCAGCTTGTCCTGGCAGGAAAGGGATATCCCTTTCCGCTGGGTACCGTCACGAAGGGTGGTGTCGTATATCTCTAGCATAAGTAATCTCCCGCCCGCAATAAGAGGGATTAAACCGCCTGTCGGGCCTGTTCGTATTGAAGGATTTGATTTTGAAAAGAAAGGATGTAATCCAGGTCATCCATTCCATTGAGTAGACAATGTTTTGAGAAGGGATGAAGATCAAAGGACTGATGGGTGCCATCCGGCAGGGTCAACATTTGGGATGGTAAATCAATCGTCACGGAGGCCTGGGGATCCTTCTCCAATGTTTTAACTAATGATTGGTGAACCGGGGCAGGCACCACTACGGGTAATATTCCATTTTTTTGAACGTTATTAAAGAAAATATCGGCAAATGAAGTAGAAATAATGGCACGAAACCCAAAATCTGCCAGCGCCCAGGGCGCATGCTCACGAGAGGACCCACAACCAAAATTGTCGCCCGCCAGCAAGATACTGGCTTTGTCGAAAGGGGATTGATTCAGAATAAAATCCGGGTTTGGCAGCCCATTCGGTGTGTAGCGCCAATCAAAGAATAACTTGGTACCCAATCCGATCTTGTCGATCCCTTTGAGAAAGCGAGCCGGAATAATTTGATCGGTGTCGATGTCGTTGACCAGAACAGGAGCCACAATTGAGGTGAGTTTGGTAAAAGCTTGCATTGTTCCTGGTCTCCTTTCTAGATGATTTCTCTGGGATCGGTTACGCAGCCAGTTAAGGCGCTGGCCGCGGCGGTGGCTGGGCTGGCCAGCAGTGTGCGGCCGCCTTTGCCCTGACGCCCTTCAAAATTGCGATTGCTGGTGCTAAGGGCGTATTGTCCGGATTGAATCATGTCTCCGTTCATCGCGATGCACATACTGCAACCTGCGTCTCGCCATTGAGCACCCGCTTCAGTGAATACCCGATCCAGTCCTTCTTGTTCCGCCTGTCGCAACACTTCCCGCGAACCGGGAACAACCAGAACGGTAAGCCCTGGGGAGACTTTGCGGCCTTTAAGGATTTCGGCAGCTATGCGTAGATCAGAAAGGCGACCATTGGTACAACTGCCGATGAAGACGACATCCAATTTTTGTCCGGCGATGGCTTGCCCGGCTTCAAAGCCCATATAGGTGAGGGCTTTTTGCAAAGCTGCCCGCTGAGATTCGTTTTCGTAATCCGCGGGATTTGGGATATTGCCGGATACCGGTATGCCCATCCCGGGATTGGTCCCAAAAGTAACCATCGGCTGCAGGCTGGCAGCGTTCAAAATGATCTGCGAGTCATATTGGGCGCCTTCATCGCTGGGAAGTTGTCTCCATGCGGTAACAGCCGCGTCCCATTCCGCCTCACTGGGAGCATGCTCGCGTCCTTTGAGGTATGCGAAAGTGACCTCATCAGGGGCAATCATGCCCGCGCGCGCGCCGCATTCGATGGACATATTACAGACCGTCATGCGTTCTTCCATACTCAAACCTCGAATGGCTTCGCCCGCGTATTCTATGACGTGGCCTGTGGCGCCGCCAATGCCGATTTGGGCGATCAACGCCAGAATAATGTCTTTGGCGCTTACACCGGCGGGTAATTTCCCTGCGACGTTCACCAGCATGGTTTTGGGTTTACGCTGCAATAAACACTGGGTGGCCAATACCTGTAAAATCTCGCTGGTACCAATCCCAAAAGCCAGCGCGCCAAAGGCTCCGTGTGTGGAAGTATGGCTGTCACCACAGACGATGGTCATGCCGGGCAGGGTGAGTCCCTTTTCGGGGCCAATCACATGAACAATGCCCTGGTCCTGGCTGGTATGGCCAAAACACGGTATGCCAAAGTCTGCGCAATTCCGTTCAAGTTGGTGAATTTGCGCCTTGGATGCATCATCCGCGGTGGTCAGGCGATCACCGGAAGGGTGAAATACCGTAGGGATGGAATGATCAACTGTGGCAAAGGACCGATCTGGCCGGCGCACGGACAGATTTCGTTCGCGCAGCCCGGCAAACGCTTGTGGTGAAGTTACTTCGTGCAGGTATTGGCGGTCTATATACAGTACCGCCGGGGAATCGGGCTGCTGGGTAACGACATGCGCGTCCCAAATTTTCTCAAAAAGCGTACGAGGTTTCATAGCGATGACATCTTTTCTGTGTGATTGAGGTTGACTAGTTTTTTAGAAAATCCAACCAGAGGGCATGGTGGTGGTTTTTGGGAATTTTTCAGGTGAGCGAGGTGATTGCGCTTCTTGCTCACCGGCGGAATGGTGACTGCTGTCGGAAGCCTGGGAAGAATCCTGCATCGATGCTTCGTGACTACTCATATCCCAACCTTCTGGGAAGGTGCGGGTTTTGGGGAATTTTTCCTGAGATCGTTCGGTTTGAGGTTTCTGGTTTTTCATCTTTTTCCTTCCTTTCAAATAACAGAGTTTGATTTCCAATTTGGGATCAAAAATTGAATTTGGTTTATTGTTCGTTTTGATTGGCGATTAATAACTTATTGATCGCAGCCAGATAGGCTTTGGCGCTGGCGACGATAATGTCTGTGTCGGCACCGTAACCACCAAAAGTGCGCCGGGAGGTTTTCTCTTTTTGGGCGTCCATGGTTTTATGACCATTGCAGCCCTCAATTCGCACGGTGACTTCACCCAGCGCGTCAATGCCTTCGGTGATGGCATGAATGGTGAATTCCAGCAGTTGATTTGGCGCATTGGTAATGTGGTCAATGGCTTTATACGCCGCATCCACCGGGCCGGTTCCAATGGCGGCATAGGTATGTACTTCATTATTGGGACCTTGCATGCGGACCGAAGCAGTGGGCATGCCCATCGTTCCGCAGGAAACCTGCAGGCCATCCAGCGTAAAGACTTCTTGATGGGTTAACAATTCATCTGAAACCAGGGCTTCCAAGTCGGCATTGGTGATGGTTTTCTTTTTATCGGCCAGGTCTTTGAAGCGGGCAAACATTTTTTCCAGGTCTTCTTCGGAGAGTTCGTACCCCAATTCTTCCAGGCGGGCCTTGAAGGCATGCCGGCCAGAGTGTTTTCCCAGCACCAGCTGGCTCTGGTTGACGCCAACTGTCTCGGGGCGCATGATTTCATAGGTCTGCTGGTTCTTGAGAATGCCATCCTGGTGAATGCCAGCCTCGTGAGCGAACGCGTTGGCACCGACAATGGCTTTATTGGGCTGCACGACGATGCCAGTGAAATTGCTGACCATGCGGCTCAGGCGCATCAATTGAGTGGTGTCGATGCCGGTTTCAAGGTGATACACCGGTTTTCGGGTTTGCAGCGCCATCACCACTTCTTCCAGTGAGGTGTTCCCAGCGCGCTCGCCTATCCCGTTGATGGTCACTTCCGCCTGGCGGGCGCCAGCATGAATACCGGCCAAAGAATTGGCCGTAGCCAAACCAAGGTCGTCGTGACAATGGACAGAAACCACGCAATTTTCGATGCCGGGTGTGTTGGCGATAATTCCGCGAATGAGCGCGCCGAATTCATCGGGAGTGGTGTAACCGACCGTGTCGGGGATGTTGAGCGTCTTTGCGCCCGCTCGAATGGCTTCAGCCAGCACCTGGTAGAGAAATTGTGGGTCACTTCTCCCGGCATCTTCAGGACTGAACTCGATATCAGGGCATAAGGAACTGGCATAGCCAACCATCTCGCGCACTTTTTCCAAGACCTGCTCGCGGGTCATTTTTAGTTTGTATTGCATGTGGATTTCGGAAGTGGCGATGAAGGTGTGGATGCGGGGATGGAGGGCGGGGCTGACTGCCTCCCAGGCTTTATCGATGTCTCGTTTGGCGGCCCGCGCCAAGCCACAAATAGCGGGCACGCGGCCGTTGACCGGATTGTTGCCCACTTCCTGGGCAATCCGGCGCACAGCTTCCAGGTCGTCAGGAGAAGCGGCGGGGAATCCCGCTTCGATCACGTCCACACCAAGACGGGCAAGGTTGCGGGCGATTTCCAGTTTTTCTGGACTGGTAAGGGTCGCGCCGGGAGATTGCTCGCCGTCTCGTAAAGTGGTGTCAAAAATTCGGACGTAATTGTCAGTCATGGGATTCCCTCGTCGTGTGTGATATTTATAGGTTAGGATTGTTTGATAAGGCTATTTATTCCAGTTTTCAGGGCGCAGAGAGCGCACGGCAGCGCCGGTTTGCCACATTTCGGATTCGCGCATGGCTTTCAGTTCGACTTCCAGCTTTTCACGGTAATCTGGCGCGGAGTTGGCAGCCAGCACCACACGGGTTTCTTCACCGGAGAATACACTCTGGTAGAGTTCTTCAAAAGTGGGTTCAACGGCAGCTTTAAAGCGAGGCAGCCAGTCCAACGCGCCACGTTGAGCGGTGGTGCTGCAATTGGCATACATCCAGTCCATCCCGTTGGCGGCTACAAGGCGGATGAGGCTCTGGGTCAGCTCTTCAACAGTCTCATTAAAGGCTTCGGAGGGAGAGTGGCCGTGCCGGCGCAAGGTGTCGTATTGGGCTTCCATGACACCAGCCAGCGCACCCATCAGCACACCGCGTTCGCCGGTCAGGTCGCTATAGACTTCATTCTCAAAAGTGGTGGGGAAGAGATACCCGGAGCCAACGGCGATGCCAACTGCCAGAGTACGCTCTTCCGCGCGCCCGGTGTAATCCTGATGGATGGCATAACTGGAGTTGATACCACTGCCGTTTAAGAAATTGGCTCGCACACTTGTGCCGGAACCTTTTGGGGCAACCAGGATTACATCGATATCCGCGGGTGGGATGATTCCGGTCTGATCTTTGTAAACGATGCCGAAACCGTGCGAGAAATATAAGGCTTTCCCAGTGGTGAGATGCGGTTTGAGTCGATCCCATACCATCATTTGAGCGGCATCCGAAACCAGGTATTGGATGATGGTGCCTTTCGCGGCGGCTTCTTCTAGAGAGAACAGAGTTTCACCGGGTACCCAACCATCTTTAACGGCCTTGTCCCAATAAAACTTATCCGCGGGTTCCTGCCCGATAATTACCGGGATGCCGTTATCGCGCATGTTTAACGCTTGAGCAGGACCTTGAACTCCATAACCCAAAACTGTAATGACCTCGTTTTTGAGGACTTCGCGGGCTTTTTCTAAAGTGAACTCATCTCGAGTAACCACGTCTTCCGTCACGCCGCCAAATACCATTTTTGCCATGTTTTATCTCCTTTGCGATGTATATAAGTAATTATTTAAAAACCCGCTTGTTAGAAGCTGATTTCTTGCGAGTGATAGCCATTCCCATTCCCATTGCTACTGGCTTGCATGCTGAATTCTGGAATGGCGTTGGATCCGCGCGCCATAGCCACAATGCCGGTGCGCACCATTTCAACCACGCCAAAAGGTTTCAAAACGTCGACGAAACTATCGATTTTATCCTCTACGCCGGTGATTTCAACGATCATCGAATCGTTGGCCACATCGACGATGCGGGCGCGGTAGACATCCACCAGTTGCATGATTTCGGTGCGGGTGGCGGCTTCGGAGCGGACTTTGATCAAAGCCAGGTCGCGTTGCACCGAGGGTGTAGTGGCCAGATCGCTGACTTGCAGGGTGTTGACCAATTTGTATAAATTGGCCATTACCTGCTCGGCGCTGGTTTGATTGCTGTCTACCACGATAGTCATCCGCGAGACACCAGGGCAATCGGTGTGGCCGACAGTCAGGGATTCGATATTGAATGCACGCCGGCGAAATAAGGATGCAACCCGGTTGAGTACGCCAGGTTTGTCTTCTACCAGTGCTACCAGAGTGTGCTGCATTTTTCCTCCAAAAGTGTTCTAACAATTAATCAAAATTACATTGGCCGGCGGATCATTTTGTGCAAGGCAGCTCCGGCGGGAACCATCGGGTACACACAATCTTCGGGTTCGATGCGGAAGTCAATCACTACTGTTCCGGGGGTGTTACGGGCGGTGTCGATCACGTCTACGGCTTCCTCGCGATTGGCGGCACGCAAACCGGTGAGCCCGTGTGCTTCCGCTAATTTCACAAAATCCGGGCTGGTGATGGGTGTCGCAGAGTAGCGGCGGTCAAAAAAGAATTCCTGCCACTGGCGCACCATGCCCAGGTAGCCGTTATTAAGAATTGCGATGTTGAGTTTGATTCCTTCCTGCGCGGCAGTGGACAATTCCGCCTGGGTCATTTGAAAACCCCCATCTCCGGCGATGACCCAAACTTCCTGTTCCAAGTCGGCCATTTTCGCGCCTACCGCGGCTGGCAAGCCAAATCCCATGGTGCCCAGGCCGCCAGATGTGATCATTTTGTAGGGGAAGTCGTGTTTGTAATATTGAGCTGCCCACATCTGGTTTTGACCTACATCGGTCACAATGATGGCTTTGCCTTCAGTCGCGCGCAAGATATCATGGATCACATGAGCGGCATACAGG
>Ga0068711_1001932_pt1 | contig 11017 bp, 7 predicted proteins | sample MTBAKMMethaMetaG_FD_62224 | JGI IMG/M metagenome (GOLD analysis project Ga0068711, IMG submission 62224) | Enrichment culture microbial communities from Arthur Kill intertidal strait, New Jersey, USA, that are MTBE-degrading - MTBE-AKM (Arthur... | ecosystem: Environmental > Aquatic > Marine >...
TCCATTCATCGCCTTGCTGATTGTCCTTGATGATGGTTTTCCTATTATTTATAAACAAGAACGCTTAGGCAAGAATGGAAAACCGTATGACATCATTAAATTCCGCACCATGATCAAAGAAGCGGAAAAGGAAGGTAAAGCTTTAGTCGCAACAAAGAATGATAGCCGCATCACTCGAGTGGGAAATTTCTTAAGGAAAAGCCATGTCGACGAATTTCCGCAATTCTTGAATGTGTTACGCGGAGAAATGAGCCTGGTTGGCCCCAGAGCCGAAAGAGTGGAATTGGTTAACAAACTGCAAACCAAGGTTCCCTTCTATCGAGCGCGTTTGTTTGTAAAACCGGGGCTTACCGGATGGGCACAGGTCAATTACGGCTATGCTGAGACGGTGGAAGACACCACGATAAAATTGGAGTATGATCTTTATTACATTAAACATCGCAATCTAATGCTTGACCTGCTCACCATATTTCGAACAGCCGGTACAGTGTTTGGTTTGAGAGGGCAATAATGAAAGCCCAACCTACAATTCGTAATCGCTATATCTTTTTGGGCGACCTTTTGCTGATGATTGTTTCAGCATTCGGAAGCTATGTTTTACGCCTGGAATTAAGTTCCGCGTTCTTCTTATACATGCCATCCGCATATTTTATGATGCTGGTTGTGCTCCTGATTAAGCCGCTGATTTATCAATATTTTGGTCTGTACCGGCGAATGTGGTTGTATGCCAGTGTGCAGGAGCTGAAATTGATCGTCGCCGCGGTAACGTCCGCTTCTGTCCTGGTTTCGCTGGTGATGGTCAGCCTGTTTACCTTGGGCGCATTCCGGGCGTTCCCCCGCTCGGCATTGGTGATTGATTGGCTGTTGTCTCTTATTTTGGTGGGCGGGCTGCGCTTTTCCCTGCGTTTGGTCGCCGAAAATAAAATCATGTCGTCCATACCAAACCTGACGGTTAAAGCCAGACGGGTATTAATTGTTGGCGCTGGCGATGCGGGGGCTTTGGTGGTCCGCGAACTGCAAAAGAATCCGCAGCTTAATATCGCCCCGGTAGGTTTCCTGGATGATAACCCCGCCAAACAGAAGCAATCCATTTACGGTGTTCCGGTTGTGGGCTCCATCTCAGATCTATCCAAGACGATTGACAATCGTAAAGTAGATGAAGTGATTATCGCCATTCCCAGCGCGCCTGGACGGGTGGTGAGAATTGTGGCGGATGTGTGCCGCTTAAAAAACACACCTTTCCGCACCATGCCGGGTATTTATGAGCTGCTGGGTGGAAAGGTCAGTATCAGCCGCTTACGCGAAGTCAATATTAACGACCTTTTGCGACGCGAGCCCAGGCAAACCGAAGACGATCGGGTGGGGGCGATTCTAGGCGGCAAGGTGATTATGGTCACTGGGGCTGGCGGTTCCATCGGCCGTGAAATCTGTCGCCAGGTTGCGCGGTGGGGTCCCTCGGAATTGGTTCTGTTGGGGCACGGTGAAAATAGTATTTTTGAGGCCTTGATCGAACTGCAAGAGAACTTCCCGTCATTGCCTTTACACCCGGTGATATGTGATATCCGTGACCGCCGCAGGTTGGAGTCGGTCTATGAACGTGAACGCCCGCAGGTTGTTTTTCACGCGGCGGCGCATAAGCACGTGCCGATGATGGAAGTGAATGTTGAAGAAGCAGTCACCAATAACATTCTGGGCACTCGCAACGTGGTGGATTTGGCTTTGGAATATCGAGTCGAACGCCTGGTCATGATCAGCACCGATAAAGCAGTCCGCCCGATTAATGTGATGGGCGCTACCAAACGAATGGCTGAATTAAATGTTTTGGATGCCGCCAATCGCTCTGGCCAACCTTATTGCGTGGTCCGCTTTGGAAATGTTCTGGGAAGCCGCGGTAGTGTGGTGCCGTTGTTCCAACGCCAGATTGCGCGGGGTGGACCGGTTACTGTAACGCATCCGGATATGAAGCGTTATTTCATGACCATTCCAGAAGCGGTGCACCTTGTATTGCAAGCGGCCAGTTTAGGGGAAGGCGGCGAAACCTTCATGCTGAACATGGGCCAACAAGTGCGCATTTTAGATTTAGCGGAAGATCTAATCCGCCTTTCGGGATTGGAACCTGGCCGCGACATAGAAATTGTGTTTAGTGGTATTCGTCCGGGCGAAAAACTCAGTGAAGACCTGTGGGATGAAGGCAATGTGTTCCAGCCAACCCGTCACCCCGATATCTTCCAGGTAGTGGGAACAAATGAATTAACTGGATCCGCACTAAGAAGTTCAGTGGATGAACTTATCCAGTTATCCCGGGATGCTGAAGGTCAATCCATAATTAGCTTACTGGATGAGTTGATCCCCGGTTCAGCAGTACATATTACTCCACCTCCAGAAATGACTTCGATTGACTGATGCCTGAAATTTCTTTTCCTGAATGGGACCAATTCGTAGATCAATTTCCTCAGGCGCATGTTTTACAAACATCCGCCTGGGGTGTTTTAAAATCAAAATTCAGCTGGCGGGCTGTGCCTGTACGGGCGCAAAATAGCGGCGCGTTGGTATTATTTCGACGTTTACCTTTCGGGTTTCACATCGCGTATATCCCTAAAGGACCGTTGGGAACCGATTGGCAGGCTTTATGGCCAGAAATTGATCGGGTATGCCGAAAGCACCGGGCTGTATTCTTGCAAGTGGAACCTGACGCGTTTGAGCGCGAAGGTTTAGATTTCTCGGAATCCCTTCCCAATTTCATCCCTGTTGAAAAAACCTTCCAACCCAGACAGACGATTGTGTTATCGCTGGATGGCGAGCAGGATGATTGGATGGCGCGGATGAAGCAGAAAACACGCTATAACATTCGACTTTCAATTAAGAAGGATGTAGTGGTCCGCGAATCGCAAGACGTAGCCTTGTTTTACGATTTGATGACCACAACCGGCGAGCGGGATCGCTTTGGGGTTCACAGCCTGGAATATTATCAAGATGCTTTTCAATTGTTTCACGAACGGGGAGAGTGCGCTTTACTGATCGCGGAATATGAGAATCAGCCGCTTGCGGCGGTTATGGTATTCGCCCGCGGAAAGCGCAGCTGGTATTTTTATGGTGCCTCCAGTAACCGCGAACGAAACCGAATGCCTGCCTATTTGGTGCAATGGGAAGCCATGCGTTGGGCTGCCGCCAGAGGCTGCAAGGAATATGACCTTTGGGGAATCCCTGATTTGCCTGAAGAAACCCTGGAAGCCGGTTTTACCGAGCGCGACGAGGGACTATGGAGCGTTTACCGTTTTAAGCGGGGATTTGGGGGCAGCATCGAGCGGAGTGTGGGGGCCTGGGTACGGGTCTACCGACCGCTTTTGTATCGCGCGTACCAATTGTTCGTTAAGTGGCGCGGGCAAGGCGAAGGATAGGGGATGGAAACCAGGCATCATTGCTATCAGTGCGGCGCGCAGTTGCATTTGAAATGGCATGAAGAGCGCTTGCGAGAAATCTGCCCGATTTGTGGCTGGGTGAATTATCCGCAATTGAAGGTGAGCGCGGCGGCAATGGTGGAAAATCATGGCCGGTTATTATTGGTTCAGCGGGCGTATGATCCCTGGAAAGGGTGCTGGTACCTGCCAGCAGGCTATGTTGAAGCAGATGAATCACCATCCCTTGCGGCAGTACGGGAAACATTTGAAGAAACTGGTTTGCGCGTAGCCGTTCATAAATTAAAAAATTTATATTATTTTGACGATGATCCACGCGGGAATGGGGTGTTGATCGTGTACCAGTGTGAATTAAAGGGCGGCACCATGCTTGGAAACCGCGAGGTGCTCATGTGTGGTTTTTTCTCTCCGCAAGAGTTGCCTAGTCCGCTGACTGGGGCTGGCCACGAGGCAGCCATCCGTGATTGGTTGACGTTGCAAAATTTGAACTAGAAAGATTTTTTATGGATTTTCCGGATTGGAATGAGCAAATTGCCGGCCTCCCCGGCGCAAATATCCTTCAAACCCGCCAATGGGCTGAATTAAAAAGCCATTTTGGTTGGCAACCGATATTTCGTACATGGGAAAGCCCCAAAGGTAGCGTTGAAGCGGCAGCTTTGATTTTGGTGCGTACGGTAAGATTGGCAGCCGGCTTGCTCAAAATTCGCGTGATGTATGTGCCGCGTGGTCCATTACTGGATTGGAATAACGAAGCATTACGTATCCGCGTTTTGGATGACCTTCAGACCCTGGCAAAAGAGCAGGCAGCCATTTTTATCAAAATTGATGCTGATCTTGAATTGGGGTCGGGAATACCGGGCGATGAGACGGCTGAAGAGCACGCCGTTGGATTTGCAGTCACTCAAGAATTATCCGCGCGCGGATGGCTGTTTTCAGATGAGCAGATCCAATTTCGCAACACCGTTCTGGTGGATTTGGAAGAGCCCGAAGAAGCGCTCCTGGCACGAATGAAGCAAAAAACGCGCTATAATGTGCGCCTGGCTGCCAAAAAGGGGGTAGTCGTCCGCGTGGGTATCGAAGAAGATCTGCCAGCTTTATATCAGATTTACGCAGAGACCTCCATCCGCGATGGCTTTGTCATCCGGGATGAGGGATATTATCTGCAATTATGGGGGATCTTTTTCCAGGCAGGTTTGCTAACGCCATTAATTGCCGATTATAACGGTGAAATCATCGCGGCTGTGATGCTGTTTCATTATGCCGGAAAGGCCTGGTATATTCATGGGATGTCCAGAGATCAGCACCGAGAAAAAATGCCCAATTATTTATTACAATGGGAAGCCATGCGTCACGCCAAGGCTGCTGGCTGCCAGATATATGATTTGTGGGGCGCCCCAGATGAATTTAATGAAAATGATTCAATGTGGGGTGTATTTCGATTCAAGGAAGGACTGGGAGGGCGGGTGTCGCGCACTTTAGGTGCGTGGGATTTTCCAACGAAACCCATCATTTACAAAATGTATACCCAGGTTTTGCCCAAAGTGTTAGATTTGATGCGGCGGCGGGGGAAAGAAAAAACCCGGCAACAAGCCGGGCTTAGCTAATCTTATCTCGTTTTTGGATCAGGGAAGCACTGGCTGCCAGACCGCTTCGTAATCTTGAGCGGGGTCATCGGTCAGGCGGGTCAGGTTTGCTCCGTTACGGGTCATGCGATAGATATCCATGTTGCCATCTTGGGTACTTTCAAACACCAACCAATAACCATCGGGTGAAAATTTCGCGTTAACAACCGGCCGAAGATCAGACACACGCACTTCGGGTGCGTTGGCAACGCCGGTCTGCCGCGCGGTAAGGCCAGGGGGAGAACTCTGGCTATAGACCAGCACATCTCCAGTGGGAGACCAGGCAGGATGTGAAGCCATGCCGTTGTTGAGGATTGAAAACTCTTTTGGTGTTTCACCTTCTGCGGATATTGTCCAAATCTGGGGAATACCAAGGCGGGTGCTCTCAAATGCCAGAGTCAAACCATCGGGAGACCAGGCAGCCTGACGATCAAAACTGGATTGGCTGGAAATACGTTTGGAAGTGTTATTGCTCAAATCATACACATAGATATGCAAGATGCCGTCTCGCAGTGTGGAAAACGCAATTCGGTTTCCGTCGGGTGACCAGGAAGGTTCAAAATCACCACCCGGCACCGAGATAAGCGGGATCAACCCGGTGCCATCCAGATTAATGATAAATAATCCTGAACCCGGATAAGTATCTTGTTTGGAGCGGCACGGAGAAACGTACACCAAACGATTTCCATCCGGAGACCAGGAAGGCTGGCAGGCGCCATCCGGGTTTTCGATAATTGGGGCTACCTCACCACTGGCTATATCCAGCCGGTAGAGCTGTGGAATGCCTGACCGGTCCGATACGAAGGCGATCGATCCCGCGCCACCTCCCACCGGCGTTGCCGCTATGGTGGCGGTCGGTTGGGGGAGATCGGTGGCCGTCACGCTGATGACCACCTGGGTGGCAGGCGGTGGTTGGGTGGCGGTTGCCTCAGGGATTTGCGTGGAGACTACCAGAACTTCAGTGGGCGCCTGTGAGGGCGCATCCGTAATTTGAGGCGGATTGTTTGGATTATTATTGAGCAAGCCAGGGATAATAAAAATTCCGGCTCCAATCGCGGCAACCAGTAAGAACAGCGGAATGACTACCACGGGAAACTTCTTTTGCTGTTTTGGGGTGGGCGCAACCGCGGTTCCTGCTTGAGGAATTGCCCTGGCGGCGTGGTTGTTATACACGGTAGGTTGGCCGGAAGATTGTTGTGAATCCTGGTTTTCTTTCAATATTTGCCTTGCTTCTGGGACTGCGTTTAACAAAGCATTGCGAAAATCCAGCGCGTTTTGATATCGATCACTTGGATCCACAGCCATCGCTTTTTCGATAACCCGTTGAAGTTCTTCACTTACATTCGGATTGAAATCGCGCAGGGGGGATAAAGTCGATGTTTCTAATTTTCTGGCGAGGCCATCTTCAGGTAAGCGGTTGGCGAGCACAGAATATATTGTGGCGCCCAGTGAATAAATATCAGAGCGCAAATCAGTACCCGAGCCATAGTGTTCTGGGGAAGCGTAACCAGGGGTGAGGGCACGGGCGCCGGTGGTGGTTTCCGTGCCTTGTTCAGCAATTTTGGCCAATCCAAAATCGACCAGGAATACCTGTCCGGTGGGGCTGATTTTAATATTTCCCTGTTTGATATCCCGGTGGACAACTTGCGGCTTGCGACTGTGCAAAAAGGTGAGCGCATTACAGACTTCTGAACCGATCAATACCGCGTCGATGGGAGAGAAAGAGCCGGTTCGCTTGACCCGCGCGCGTAAGTCTTCTCCTTCAATGAAATCCATCACCAGGTATTGCCCCTGATCAGGAACAATGAAGTGGTCTGTCACGCGGGGAAGATTAGGGTGGCGCAAAGCCGCCAGGAGAGTGGCTTCACGATGAAATTGTCGCGAGGCTTCTTCGGAAATGATCAGGTTTTCCTTAACTGCAACCAAAACACCCAGGGTTTCATCCTGGGCGCGATAAACTGCACCCATCCCTCCTTTGGCAATCACTTCCAGAATACGGTAACGACCATTTAGGATGCTGTTAATTTGTATGGCCATTTTCACCTTTCTGTAAATCGTCAACTAATCAGGGGCAGCCACAGGCGGTAAAGGTCGCCAATCTGGTTCAAAATCAAATCCAGGGTCTGTAGTAATCCGTTTGCGATTAAATCCGTCTATATCCATGATGTAAATATCATGGTTGCGGCCATCCGGCCAACTTTCGAAGATGATCCATTTGCCATCCGGTGAAATCGTCGCGCTAGCTTTGGGGTCGGTATCGCCTTCATTAAGCGGAGGTATTCTGCGCTCTTCTTTTCCTCGGTCTTCGTATGTTTGGCCTAACAACCAGGGGAAGAAAGGACCTTCTTTGGAGCGGCTGAAGAGGATAAATTGATTGTCTGGTCCCCAATCAGGCCAGTAGTCGTTGACGTTCCCGTTGGTGCTGAATTGCATCCGGTCTTCACCGGTGATCGACATGATAAAGATATGGTTGTACGCTTTCTGGCTGACAAAAGCCAGTCGTTTGCCATCGGGAGCCCACGCCGGTTGAAAATCTGCCTGAGGGGTGTTGGAAACCTCTGAGATCGTGGTTTCAACCAAGTCGTAAATAAAGATATGGGCAACTTCATTGCGCTGCGAGGTAAAGGCGATTTTCTTCCCGTCCCAAGACCAGGCCGGATCAAAATCACCTCCCGGGCTGTTTTCCATTAATGGACGCATGTTGGTGCCGTCGGCATCCAGTAAATAGATCCGGGCGTCTTCATAATAAGGGTTTCTTTTTTGGCTGCAAGGAGAAATTACCGCGAGGGTCATTCCATCCGGTGACCAGGTCGGTTGGCAAACGCCATCTGTCACGGTGGTGAGCTGACGCTGATTGCTGCCATCGGTATTCATAATCCAGATTTGCATGCTGCCAGTCCGGTCGGATGCAAAAACAATCTCACCCGTTCCGCCACCCAATTGAGGCGTGATGGGGATGGGGGTAATGGTGGGAGTTGATTGCGCTTCAGTCGTTTGAGCTGGTAAAGAAGTGGGCTCTACGACCACCGGGAGGGTTGCGGTAGGTGGTTCACTGGTGGGTTGGCTTTCAGGAGTCCTTGTGTTGAAATTCGAAGGGGTGGACACGGCAGGTTCAGGCGTAGGAGAAACAAAAACGCTGGCCATTACTGCGTTCGTCAGATCTGGACGCAAGATGGCTGTTGAAACCAATCCAACCAATACCAAGAAGACAGCCAGAGAAGTGAAAACTCTTCTTCGGGCTTTGCGTTTTCGCGCAGAGCGTATCTTTTGGCTGGCTGATATGGCTTTTGGTCCGCTGCCCTTTTTCGCAGGGGTTGATGAGTTGCCGTTTTCTCCCTTTTGGACGTCTGGTGGGGGAGCGACAACATAATGTGGTCTTGATAATTCCGCCAGATTGTCAATTTCTTGTAATAATTTTTCTTTCAGTTCTTCCGCGCTTTGAAAACGGTCATCTGGCTCAACTTCCAATGATTTCTCAATCGTTTCAGCTAGATGGCGGCTGATTTTCGGGTCCAATTCGCGTAATGGTGTCAGATCGGCTTTACCGGTGGCGCGCGCCAGGCTGTCTTCGGGGATCATTCCGGTCATCGCGGCGTAAAGAGTTGCGCCCAGGGAATAGATATCTGAGCGAACGTCGGTGCGCGCGGTACCATATTGTTCGGGAGGTGAGTAACCAGGGGTCATGGCGCGGGCCCCGGTAGTCGTGTTTTGGTTCCCTTCCATCAATTTCGCCAAACCAAAATCGACCAGGACGGCATCTCCGGCCGGTGTGATTTTGATATTGCCGGGTTTAATGTCTCGATGAACCACGGGGGGCTGGCGATTATGCAAGTAGGTTAGCGCGTCACAAATAGCAGCGCCAATCAGCACCACATCCCGGGTGGAAATGGTGCCAAGCCGCTCAATGCGTTTGCGCAAATCTTCGCCTTCAATGAAATCCATGATGAGATATTGCCCCTGTCCTTCGACAGTGAAATAGTCAACTACACGGGGTAAATTGTTTTGGCGAAAGGTAGCCATGATGTTGGCTTCGCGTTGAAATTGGCGCGCATATTCATCGGAAAGGAACAGGTTTTCTTTTACGGCAACCGGAATGCCCAGATTGGTGTCGTGTGCGCGATAAACCGCCCCCATTCCGCCTTGTCCGAGAATGGATTCAATCTGGTATCGTTTATTGAGAAGTGTTCCGGGTGTGAGTGCCATGTAGTCCGTCTTCTAAGAACTTGATATTGATTTTACTAAACTCTTGAACAATGCGCAACGTGATCGCTTGATTGTTAAGAATTAGCAAACCACCCCGCAAATGATTTTTGACTTGCTCATCACAGCTGGGTAAGTATGCCTGTGTTGAAAGGAATAATACTTTTAAGTCCTTATTAAAGCGAGAATCTGAAAACCACAATCATAAAGCGGGCATGCTATAATACAGTGTCAATCAATTCTTGCAAGAAACTGTTATCATGAATCTGGATATTCAAACTGGCGTAAAAACGGCATTTTTCCTGGCGATCATAGGCGTAATCCTGACGCTATATTTAGGCGTGCGGAACATAAATGAAGGGTCAAAACTGCTTTTCTTCCGCAAGCGGCGTGATTTAATGATGCGTGGTTGGAGATTAATCTTCAGCGCGATCATTTTGGCCGCATTTTCGTTTGTGCTAAATCAATACGCGGAACCGGTGGTGTACCGCTTTTTTCCACCGTCTCCCACGGTGACCCAAACCCCGACGATCACTTTAACCCCGACCATCACGCAAACCCCAACCATTACTATTACCCCTTCGATCACAATCACGCCTGAGTTTACGAACACCCCCGCGATTCCCCCCGAGTTGTTGGAAGAATTTACCAGCGTGGTTACCCCCTTCCCAGAAACCTTATTCAGCCCGATTCAAGTTTCCTCTGAATTGGATGAAAATTTCTTGCCGATTGATCCGCAAGTTGAGTTTGAAAATCCAATCCCGGTCCTGTACGGGGCGTTTAGTTATGACCAGATGGCCACTGGCGCTCAATGGACCGCAGTCTGGGTGAGATTATTGGATGAGGAGATCATCTGTTACGAGACCAAGCCTTGGGATGGAAGTACAGGTGGGTATGGTTATACCGATTGCGCGCCAAGTTCATCAATTTGGCAGCCGGGTGAGTATGACGTGCGCATATTTATTGGCACCCAATTCATTACCTCAGGCCGGTTTATCGTCGCGGGGGAAATACCCACACTGACGGCGACACCCACCCCCTCCCGCACAGCGACCATCACCGCCACACCGACCAATACGCGCACACCAACCAATACGGTTCCACCCACGCGCACAGCCACCCCACGTCCCAGTGCGACCATAACCTTGACGGCGACGATCACTCCTACCCGCACATCGACCTTCACTCCAACAGTAACCAGAACCCTGCCGCCCACTTCTACAATGCGTCCCAGCCGGACGCCCCGGCCAACCGATACAAAATGGCCAACCTTAACACCTGCTCAATAAACACACAAACCGCGGCATTCTCACCGCGGTTTGTCTATTAAAAAATTGGTTATTAGATATTCCGGTTGAGTGGATTGAGTTTGGAGATTTCAATCGCGATTTGGGCGGCCAGGTTAGCATTGTTCTTCAATAGATCTAAATTGGCTCGCATGCTGTCTCCGCCGGTCAACTCATTCACTCGCTGCAACAAATAGGGCGTGACTGAGGCGCCGCGGATACCTTTTTCATGCGCTTCCAAGACAGCGGATTTGATGATGCTTTCAACCTGGGCAGCCGGCAGCGCGGATTCCGCCGGGGGCGGAACCACCACCAGCACTGCACCCGGCAAACCCAGATCCCATTGCTCTTGAGCGATCAAAGCGATTTCGGTTGGGTTCGCGGCGGATGCGGTAACGGGTAAACCGCTTTCGCGCGAGAAAAACGCCGGGAATTCGTCCGTCTGGTAACCGACAACCGGTACTCCCTGGGTTTCCAATACTTCCAGGGTGGC
>Ga0068711_1001945_pt1 | contig 10958 bp, 8 predicted proteins | sample MTBAKMMethaMetaG_FD_62224 | JGI IMG/M metagenome (GOLD analysis project Ga0068711, IMG submission 62224) | Enrichment culture microbial communities from Arthur Kill intertidal strait, New Jersey, USA, that are MTBE-degrading - MTBE-AKM (Arthur... | ecosystem: Environmental > Aquatic > Marine >...
CGTGTAGGCCATCATGGAGGGATACACATCGCTCCAGTAAACGCCGGAGGTCAGGATTTCCATCCGGATGCCGATCTTCTTCCCGGACACGAAGTTCGTGTTCGGGGAATCGCAGTTACAAAGGTCGAAGATGACCTTGCAGTCTTTGTCATAGGCGCTCGATTCGCAGTAGCCGTAGCCCGTTTCATAGTCGAAATAGCTCGTGTAGGGCGTTGCCTGGCCGCTGCTGACACAGCACTCGATCTGGCGCAGAGGGCACTTGCCGCAGTCGACGCAGGCGTCATCCGCCGCCATGGCCGTCCAGGCGAAGGACAGTGCGAGGACCATCGCCAGAAGAGCCGTGAATACCATTCTTTTCTTCATGTCTTTCTCCTCCAATTCTTAGTGTTTTCCTGACATATTTCCCTAAATTCAAAACCTCTCAGAGAATTCCGCTGTATCCTTTCTTTCCGCACCCCCCTCCTTTCCTTTTTTATAGTCCAGAAGTCAAATTGCGATAACGCTAATGAAATTCTTCGTAATTGTCAAGACCTTTTTACCCGTTCTCTTCCGCCGCGATCTCATCGACCGGGACCGTCACGGAAAGGGGAATGAAAATGCTTTCCCCGTTTCCGGGAACCGTCAGTTCAACGCTTTCCACCGGGTCCGTTCCCGCCGCCGAAACCTCGTACGGCCCCTCGGGAAGGACGATCTGGAAGCCGCCCCCTTCCCCCGTAAGGAGGACCTGGGTAACGTCTGAACCGGAGATGGTAACCTCAACGCCTGAAAGAGCCTCGCCGGGATCGAGAAGACCGTTCCCGTCGAGATCGGAAAAAACGACACCGACAATGCCGAATTCTATTGCAATTCTCGTGCCATACTCTGCGACCAGGAGGCCGACATGGTCCCCGCAGATGCCGCCGAGGCTCTCCGAATCCCCTTCGGCAAACCCGACGCCCGCTTCGCGCAGCGAAGGATTGAAGATCAGCCGGTCTTCCGGCGCCGTCCGGGTCAACTCGACGATCGCCGAACGCTGGAAGAAAGCCTTCACCTGTTCCGCGGGGACCCGGTCCCCGCAAAGGGCCAGAAGGCCCCTCGTCTCGCCGGATTCCACGGCTTCCTCGTACCCCGCTTCCAGGATCCGGTCCATGGGGGTCCTGCCGTCGAGGGAATCGGCGGCGAAGTAGCCGGCGGAGAGCATGTCCACGGCATGGGCCCTGGCCGCCTGGAAAAGGGTTTTGACGGGAAAGAGGGGGGGCATGCCGGCATAAAAGGCATCCAGCCCTTCCTGAAGGTCCGGCATGAGGCGGTCCGCCGAAAGACCCACGGACAGGAGGAATCCCTCGGGATTCGAGCGGGCCTGGTTCACCAGCGCGAGGAAAAGTTCCTCCTCGGAGCCTGCCCGGCAGGGCTCCCCGAAATCGCATACGGCGATGTACACGTTGAACAGGTAGCCCCCGTACTCGAGGACTCCCGTTCCGACAGCGATGCCTACCTCGGAAAAGCCGGGATTCAGAAGATTCCACTTTTCATCCGACGGATTCAGGAGTTCTTCCCGGAGCATGTTCTCGAAAAGAATCGAAACGGCCGCATCGGGGGCAAGAAAGTTGGCAAAACCGACCAGGCCGATGGACTCGCCCACGGAGACGGCCCAGTAGCCGGCCGCGGCCGCCCGATCCCCCGCCGTCAGTCCCTCGGGGTTCACACGGTCCACGTATCCCCGGGCGAGCATGTCTTCGTTGTGGGCTTTCGCGGTATCCGAAAGGAGTGACGTCCACTTGAGCTGGGACATTCCTTCTTCCGGCAGTTCCAGAAGCTCCGGCCGCGCCGCCGCAAGCTGCTGCGGATCGATGCCGATCGCGGCGGCCGCAGCGAAGGGGGCCTGGCGGGCGGCATTGATTCGGTCGAGAAGGGCCTGCTCCTCTTCTGAAGGCGCAACGGCACCCCATGCCGTCCCCGCCATGAGGATGAAAAGGATGAAAAAAAGGATGCCCTTGTGGATCGACCGCGTTCTCATGACCTCATATGAAGCAACGATCATGCCAGGCCGATCGTCTGTCAGATGCATCCTGCGATCCGGCGTTTCGGCGGCTCCGGGGGGGTGCCGGCCTCCTTTAAGACCGGCATTTCTGGCTACGATGGAACGCTGCGGGTCATATATGACCAACGCTGATGAGCCGGCGGGCAATCCGAACGACGCTTTTTCGGGAGGCAAAGGGAAAAATCCCGGAAGGCTGGACCGCCGTTCCGAGGACCCAAGCGTCACGTTTCGTGCGCCTTTCGAAGCCGTCAGTCCTCAGGATCCCCCGCCGCAGTACCGTTTCATCAGGCCGGGGAAACCGGGGTAGCTCCTGATGTTTTCCAGGTCGGGGTCCGTCATGGCGTTCCGGCAGTTCCTGTACCCGGCCTGGAAGGCCTCTTCCAGCAGCAGGAAGGCGGCTTCCCTCCTGTTCCGGAGGGACTCGAGACAGGCCAGGTTGTACCGGACGACCGCCTTCAGGGCGGGATCGATTTCCTGCGCCTTCTCGTAACGGGCACGGGCACCGTCGAAATCCCCCATTCTCGCAAGAACGATGGCCAGGCGGTTCTGAAGAACGGCATTCCGGGGACGTACTTCGAGGGACGCTTCAAACCGCTGCCGGGCGCCCCGGAGGTCCCCCCGGGCCATGAGGATCCCCCCGAGGTTCTGGGAAGCCTCCCAGTCCCGGGGATCCACCTTCAGCGCCTTCCCGTACAAATCCGCCGCGGCGGCGAGATCCCCTTCCCCTTCGGCGAGGGCGGCGAGGTTGAAGAGGGCCTCACCGTTCTCACCGTCGATACGGAGGGCCTCCTCGAACGCCCGGCGTGCTTCCGGAAGCTTCCCCCGGACCAGGAGGATCGCCCCGAGGGCGCTTCTCGCCCGGCTGTGGCCGGGATCGATCCGGATCACCTCGGCAAGGAGCTTCTCGGCGTCTTCATAGCGTTTTTCCTCCGTCATCATGGCGGCAAGGTTGAGCCGGGCCTCGACGGACCGCGGATCGGCGCCGACGGCCTCCCGATAATACCGGAGGGCGCCTTCCCGGTCGCCGGCCTGCCGTTTCAGGTTTCCCATGGCGGTGAGGATGGAGGGGTCCCCGGAATCCTTGTTCATGAAGTCGGCAAGCTTTTTTTCCGCCTTTCCCGTCTCCCCCCGGGCTGACTGGATTTCGGCAAGGAACACCCCGGCTTTCTCCTCGGTCGGGTCCAGCCGGAGGACCTCCTCGAATTGCGCCGCCGCCTCCTCAAGCCGTCCCTCCTTCCGGAGGGCTTCCCCCAGACCCATCCGGGTACGGAGTTCGGAAGGGTATTTCTCCAGGACCGACAGGAAGACCTCCCTTGCCTGCGCGGGCCTGTCCCTCTTCAGGAGGACGAATCCCAGATTGATCCGGGCGAGTTCATAACCCGGCTTGATCCTGAATGCTTTTTCCAGGTCCTCTTCCGCTTCCTCCAGCCTGCCCGCGTCTGCGAGGACCGTGGCGAGATTGTTCCATGCCCGCGCATTCCTGGGATTTTTCTCGATGACGTCCGTCCACAGGGTTATCCCGTCCCGCCAGACCTCGTTCCGAACATGGGCGGTGACGGCAAGGGCGGCGACGATAACCGCCAGGAGAACGACGGCCGGGACTCTCTTCCACCGGAAGATTCGGAACAACCCGTCGGAGAGGGCGACGGCGAACCCGAACAGGGGAAGGTAGAGGCGGTGTTCGAAGAGGGCATCCCGGATGGGAAAAACGCTCGACTCCACCGACAGGGTGATGAAGTACCAGAACACCCCGAACGAGAAGAGCGTAAGCCTCTTCCTCAGAACGACCGCCGCCGCCAGGAGGGCGAGGAGAAAAAGAAAGGCCAGGGGCGTCCAGCCGGAGAAGAACGTCCGGTGGAAGGGGTAGATGTAGTCGACGGACTGGCCAGTGGGAAAAACAAGCAAGCGGAGGTATTCCACGAGGACGTTGAACTGGGTGAGGAGATAGGTCCACCGGCTGACAAGCTCCGTTTCCATGCTCCTCCGGGCAAGGTCCTCCAGGACGCCTTCCCCGGAGAGGGAGTCGAACACTCCGAGGGACAGGAAAATGAAGGCCGTCCACAGGGCGAACCCCAATGCGATCCAGGGTATTTTCCTGAGCCAGCCTTTTCCCGTCCGGTCGACGAAGAAATATTCCACGGCCAGCACCGCCAGCGGCAGGCTCGCCGCATTCTGCTTGGACAGAAAGGCGAGGGCCGCCAAAAGGGCGAAGAGCCCGTAATACAGAAAAACGATGCGCCCCACCCCTTCCGGACCGGGAGTCCGCGCCTTGAGGTAGAAGAGGAGGGACGAGAGGTAGAAGAGCGCGGCCATGGAGGTATAGCGCTGGATCGTGTAGGTCACCGCCTGGGTCTGGACGGGGTGGGCGACGAAAATGAGGGCGGCGAAGAGGGCGACAAGCCTGTGCGTGACGACTTCCTCTTCCCCCCCGGGCCCCGGCGAAGAGGCTGAAAGCCTCTCCAGAATGGCTCCGGAGAGAAAGAACACCACGAAACCGTTCAGGACGTGAACGGCCAGGTTCACCAGGTGATAACCGAAAACGTCGAGTCCTCCGATCCGATAATTCAGGGAGAAGGTCAGGTTGACCAGGTTCCTCGGGCTGAGAAGGAGGTTCCATTGGAAATCCCTGAGGAGATTTTTGATGAAGGACCTGTTCACAAGGTGGTCGATGCTGTCGAAAACGAAGGGGAAATCGAAGATTCTCCCGTACACGCAGACAGAGACGAGGGCAATGAGGGCCAGGCACGCAGGAATGCCCGTCACGATTCTTGTCATGGAGGAACGGTTCATCGGGAAGACTCTTTCTCCTTCTCCCGGGAGGGTTTTGAGTATCTGGCGCCAAGCTCCCGGTATTGTTCCAAAGACCGGAGGGACGCAAACGCTTCGTCGGACTCGACGGCGCTCCAGTTCCGGAAGCCCGACGCAAAGGCCCTCTCGAGTCCGCGGAGGGCCTGGTCCGTTTCCTTCTTCATGGCATGGATCCTGGCGGCGCGCAAATACGCCACGGGGACCGCACGGTCCCCCGATGCGGCCGCCTTTTCGTAATGGGAAAGGGCCCGGTCGTATTCGCCCTTTCTCTCGTAAATGACCGCCAGGTTGAAGCGGGCCTCTCCGTAATCCGGTCTCAGCCGGAGGGCCTCATTCAGTTCCCGGACGGCGGCGGCCTCATCCCCCATTTCCAGGAAGGCGCTTGCCAGGTTGTTCCGGGCCGCCGCATCGGCCGGGTCCGCCTTGACGAGGACCTTGAATTGCTCCGCCGCTCCCCTGTAATCCCCCTTCCGGAGATGCAGCGACGCAAGACCGTATCGGGCCCCCCTGCTGAACCGGTCGACTTTCAGGGCCTTTTCATACATGGCAAGGGCCTGTCCCCCGTCACCCCGTTCCAGATAAAGGTTCCCCAGGTTGACATATGCGTCGGCATACCCCGGATTCATCCGGAGGGCTTCGCGGTAATGCCGCTCGGCACCCGTTCCGTCTCCCTTTTTTTTCAGGACATTGGCGAGGTTGTAATGGGTGATGGCGTCTCCGCCGGCGGCGCTCACACGGAGAGCCCACTCCAGAAGGGCCACCGCCTCTTCCAGTCGCCCCCTCTCCATCTGGAAAGTCCCCAGGTAATTGAGCCCCCGGACGCTTCCCGGGTTTTTCCGGACCACGTCGGACCACAGGACGGTTTCATCCCGCCAGACCTGGTTTCGCAGGAAGGATGCCGTCCCGAGGGCCGCCACGAGGATGACGCACAGGCCCGCCGCCAGCGCCTTCCGGTTCCCGAAGAGCCGGAACACCGTCCAGGCGAAGGCCAGGGCACACCCGAAAAGGGGGAGGTACATCCGGTGCTCGAAGAGGGCGTCCCGGATGGGGATGATCGTCGATTCCACCGAAAGGGTGACAAAGAACCAGAAAACGCCGAAGGAGAGAACGGGCCATCTCCTGCGGACCAGGAAAGCGCCGGCGGCGAGGGAAAGGAGAAACGCAAAGGCAAAAGGCGTCGTCCCGCCGAAAAAGCCCGTCCGGAAAGGATACATGTAATCCAGGTTCTGGTTCACCGGAAAAAAGAAAAGCCGGAGATAGGTGACAAGGACGTTGAACTGGGTGAACAGATACGACCAGCGGCCGACGGCGTCCGTTTCCCGGCTTCTGCTGTCCAGTTCCGCAAGGAACCGCCCCCACGAGAATCCGGGCCGGAACAGCCCGGAGACATAAAGGTAGAAGACCGCCACGGCGGCCACGACCGCGACGATCCAGGGAATCTTCCTCTTCCAGCCCGCCCGGGAGCGGTCGACGGCGAAATATTCCACCAGGAGGATGGCGACGGGAAGGCTGAGCGTGTTTTCCTTGCACAGAAAGGCCACGAAGGCGCACAGGACGGAAAGAACGAAGAAAAGAACGATCCGGAATGCCGTCCTCCGTCCGGGAAGGGGACCGGCGACAGCCTTCTCCGCAGCCGGTCCCGGAGCGGTGCCGTACCCGGCGGGAGCAATCTTCCGCTTCTTCTGTTTTTTCTTCTTCCCGGCGGGCCTTCCGGCGTCGGCGGGTCCATTCTCCCGCACCGTTTCAAGGACCGCCGTCGCCGGTTCCCCTTTCTGAAGGAGCCGGGCCGCCAGGTAAAAAAGGATGGAGGCCATGTAAAACAGGGCCGCCATGGAGGTGTACCGCTGGATCGTGTAAGTCACCGCCTGGGTCTGAAGGGGGTGGACCACGAAAAGAAGGGCCGTGAAGAGAGAAACGAGCCGGGCGGAGCCGTTTCCGCCGTCCCCGGCGGGGCCGGACCTGCCGGCCATCCCCCGGAGAAGGAGGAGGGACAGGAAATAGACCACAATGCCGTTGAGGATATGAATGAGGATGTTGCCGAGATGATAACCGGAAACTTCGTATCCTCCGAGGGCGTAGTTCACAGCGAAGGTGAAATTGACCGCCTCCCGGCCCTGGGACAGGACCCTCGAGCCCAGGAAGCTCGACAGGGAACGGATCCGCGCGTTCTCCAGGATATTGGGAGCGTCGTCGAAAACGAAGGGATAATCGAAGATTTCCCCGTAAACGGCGAACGCCGCGGCGATGACGAGAAACACCGCAAGGGCGGAGAATATTCTACGGTCCGTCATCGTGTCGCGCAGCCCGGATCGTCATAAGGAGCCGTTGTCGGGATCCCACTCGGCCCTCACCATTCTTCTCGCCACGTCCCGCATCCTGGACCTCGCTTCCCAGCCCAGTTCGCGCCAGGCCTTGCCCGGGTCGGCCTTCATCCTCAGGATGTCCGCCGGTCTGAACAACTCCCTGCCGATCTCCACATGTTCCCGCCAGTCAAGGTCGAGACAGGAAAAGACCGCATCGACGAAATCCTCGAGGGTGTGGCTTTCACCGGTGGCGATGACGTAATCGCCTGGAATTTCTCGCCGGAGCATCAGCCACATGGCTTCCACGTATTCCGGCGCCCAGCCCCAGTCACGCTCCACGGCGATGTTTCCAAGGAGGAGTTTTTCCCGGCTTCCCCTGGCGATGCGGCAGGCGGCGTTCACGACCTTCCGGGTGACGAACCGCTCCGGACGGAAAGGCGATTCGTGGTTGAAGAGAATGCCCGAACAGGCGAAAATCCCGTAAGCCTCCCGGTAGTTGACCGTCTGCCAGAAACCCGCGGCCTTGGCGACGCCATAGGGACTCCTCGGGTGAAACGGCGTGGATTCATCGGCCGCCGTTCCCCCGGTGTCCCCGAAGCATTCGCTGGAACCGGCATGGTAAAACCGGATCGGCGCCCCCAGAAACCGGATGACCTCGAGCAGATTGAGCGTACCGATGCCCAGGCTCTGGAAGGTCTCCACGGGATGTTCGAAGGAGAGGCCCACCGACCCCTGGCCCGCCAGATTGTAGATCTCGTCGGGCTTATACCGGTCCACCACCTGGAGCACGCTCCGGAAATCGACCAGGGAAACCGACTCCAGAAGGAGCTTTTCCCGTATACCGAGCCGTTCGAGGTTTTCAAAACCCGCAATCTGGGCGTCCCTGGAAGTGCCGATCACCTCATACCCTTTTCCCAGCAGGAATCGGGCAAGGTACGATCCATCCTGGCCGGAGATTCCGAATATCAGAGCTTTTTTCATGAAACGGCGCCCCTCGGCGCAGTCGGCTTTCCATTCCCCCGCCTTTTCTTCGGGGGCCGCTCCAGGGTCTTTCGTTCTTCTTCAGCCATCATTCGTACCACGTCCTCCATCCTGTAGCGGGCCTTCCACCCCAGCTTCCGGTGCGCCTTCCCGGGATCGGCCCGGGTCACCAGGATCTCCGTGGGCCTCATCAGAAACGAGTTCGTCTTCACATGTTCCCGCCAATCCAGGCCCACGGCCGCGAAGGCCTCGCGGACGAAGTCCTCCAGCTTCCGGGTTTCCCCCGTGGCGATGACGTAGTCCTCGGGAGTATCCTGCTGCAGCATGAGCCACATGGCCTCCACATATTCCGGCGCCCAGCCCCAGTCACGCTCCACGGCAATGTTTCCCAGTTCGAGCAGGCTCGCTTCGCCCTTTGCGATGCGGCAGGCGGCGTTCACGATTTTCCGGGTCACGAACCGGAGGGGCCGGAGGGGGGATTCGTGGTTGAACAGGAGGCCGGTGCAGGCGAACAGTCCGTAAGCGTCCCGGTAGTTGGCCACCTGGCAGAACGCCGTCGCTTTGGCCACGGCATAGGGGCTCCGGGGATGAAAAGGCGTCGTCTCGTCCGCCGGGTTTTTCCCCGCATTCCCGAAACACTCGCCGGATCCGGCATTGTAGATCCTGACCGGATCGTTCAGGTACTTCACCGCCTCGAGGAGGTTCAGGGTGGCGATGCTGACGCTTTGAAACGTTTCCAGCGGCTGGTCGAAGGAAAGCCCCACGGAACTCTGCCCGGCAAGATTGTAGATTTCGTCGGGCCGCACTTTCCGGAGCACCTGGAGGACGCTCCTGAAATCCTTCATGGAAACCGATTCGATCCGGACCCGGTTCAGGATTCCGAGATGGACGAGATTGACAAAACGGTTCATCTGGGCGTCCCGGGAACAGCCGAAGACCCTGTATCCCTTTTTCAGGAGAAATTCGGCAAGATACGACCCGTCCTGGCCGGAGATGCCCAGGATCAGGGCTGTCTTTCCCGTGCGCTCGCCCATTGCTTCTCTTGAAGTCATATCAACTCTGAGTCAATGCAAGACGTAAAGGAAGCGCGTAATCGATCGCATGTATCGAGTGTAGAACCGCACCCCTGTCCCCCGGTAAAATTCTGACCGTGGCATAATATTTTTTTTCATCAATGGCAAGAGACATATTTTGTTCCATTTGTTGATTTCCGGAACATGGCATCCATCGATTCATTGACAAGCAACCGTGAAAATCCCGTCTCCCATAAGGCCCGATGAAGCGCCGGCACTGCCGCAAAGAGCGGCCCCTATCCTTTCCCGGTTCTCGCCGTCGATGCCATGCAGAAGAACAGCAAATCTCCCGCCACGGTCACAAGCCGGCCCAGGACAACCGCCAGCAGTAAATTCGTTTCCATGACATAGCCTTCGAGCAAATAAAGAAGGACCAACTCCCGCACCCCGACACCGGCCGGCGCTCCGGGTGTGACGAGCCCGGCAAGCCACGCGATCACGTAAGAGCCGCAGAATGTGGGCAACAGGGCGAAATTGACACTCTGCGGCGCGACCAGGGCCAGGACCCCCACGAAAACAAGGCCTGAAATGATGAGAAAGACCCATTGCCAGGCCAAGGCCCTGGCGACGGAAGGGGCCGACCAGCACCTCAAACCGGCTTCGACCGACAGAAACACTCCGACAAAGACAAGAAGCGGGGCAAAAAACGGCAATGAAGGAAATAAAAGGTCCAGGATGAGACCAAAAAACATCACTCCTGCCAGAACAAGCAGACCCAATTCCCAGACCGTCGACTTCGCAAGCATCCATCCCTCGAACCCGGCGGCCATCGAGAGCGCCTGTCGGCTCGCCAGGTGGAAGATGTTGCCCGGGACATATTTGGCAAGCTGGGATACGCCGTAAATGCGCCATGCACAACCCCATCCGGCGGGGGCTTTGAGAAATTCCATCAGGTTCCACCAGGCCCTTGCCAGGAGCGTATTGGCGGTCCCGTAAACAAGCGCGAAGAAACCTGCCAGGAGCCACGCCTTCCAATGGAACCGGGCAAGATCTATCTCCGCCATATAGCCGGAAAGCCGGATTCCCACAAAGGCGACACCCGCCAGACTCAGCAGGCCGCCCGCTATATTTAAAGCGAGTTTCAAGGCACGATGCATCAGAGAAGGCTTGATCGCCTGGCCCGGCACAAAACCATCGTCCAAGGCAGAGGCGCCCTCATCTCTACGATATCGAAATAGCGCTGCACCAGAGAGCTGAAACCTCTGCATGACCAATGCTGGACATGCCCCGGGGTATTTCCGAGAGCACCGATGTATCTGCCCCGCAGCAGGTTCAGCACGCGCCAGACCGGCTCACGGGGTACGCTTATGATGACGTATCTGTTCACGACACGCTGCAACGCATGCAAAGCGCATTCGGGATGTTCCAGGTGTTCGAGCACCTCGAGGCACATGATCAGGTCGGCGTCGTCGCGGCCATGCTCCATATCAAAGATATTTCTGGTCTCAAAAACACGGGGATCGACACCCCGCATCCTCGCATTGGCCCGTGCGATGTCTATCACTTTGCTCGAAAAATCCGTCCCTCGCACGTGAAGGCCCTGGCCGTGCCAGTGGAAAACCCAATAGCCCTCACCGCAACCCACGTCGTGTATGGAGCGCGCCGATGTTCCTGCGACGAGGCTGGAAAACGATCTGTCGAAACCTCTCATGAGGAAACGTACGAAAGAGCTCCTCGCACCATACTTATTGTAGATGTTTCCGACAACGATATCTTCATCTCTCAAACCACCCGAAATATCCATGAAGCCTTCTCTTTGAGACGCGGATTAAT
>Ga0068711_1001954_pt1 | contig 10923 bp, 10 predicted proteins | sample MTBAKMMethaMetaG_FD_62224 | JGI IMG/M metagenome (GOLD analysis project Ga0068711, IMG submission 62224) | Enrichment culture microbial communities from Arthur Kill intertidal strait, New Jersey, USA, that are MTBE-degrading - MTBE-AKM (Arthur... | ecosystem: Environmental > Aquatic > Marine >...
GCGCGCATCGCTGCGGAATGCAATCTGGATGCAATTATCATTACTGACCACAATGTCTTCCCGCGAGGATTCGACGGATACTATACGTACGGGAAAAAGAAAGTCCTGCTTATTACCGGCGAAGAGATCCACGATCAAAACCGACAACCGCAAAAGAATCACTTGCTGGCAATTGGCATCTCCAAGGATTTCTCACGGCTATCCAAAGATCCACAAAAATTAATTTCGGCAATTAACAAAGCCGGGGGCTTAACTTTCATCGCGCACGCGTATGATCCTGCTTTGCCACTAGCTGGAGAAGAAGATCTCTCGTGGGTAGACTGGACGGTTCAAGATTTCACCGGCCTTGAACTTTGGAACAATCTCAGTGAATTCAAAGTCCGCGTCAGATCCAGATGGCAGGCATTGTTTTTTGCTCTTTTTCCCCAGTGGCTGGCGTTGGAACCGCCCAAACAAATAAGGAAGATTTGGGATTCATTATTGATAAAAGGTCAAAAAGTCGTCGTCATCGGCGGATCGGATGCCCATACAATTCCATATAAGTTAGGCCTGTTTGAAAAGAACATTTTTCCTTATCGCTATCATTTCAAATCCATCAACAACCATATCCTGTTAGAGCATGCGTTCAGCGGTGACTCCAAAGAAGACACACAGATGATAATAAATGCAATACGAGCAGGGGCGTTGTTCATCGCATACGACCGTATCAAACCCTCTCGCGGATTTCGATTCTATCTCAAGGATGGCCAAACAAACCTGCCCATGGGTTCCGCCACGCTCTTCAAACCCAACCAAAAGTTAGTGGTCGAGATCCCATTCGCAGCACATTGCCGCTTGATTAGAAATGGAATGGTGTTGGACAATCAAAAGAATTCCAAAATGCATACTTGGAAAATCAACCAGCCTGGAGTTTACCGGGTGGAGTGCACCCGCAAATTTTTAGGAAGGCGGAGAGGCTGGATTTTCAGCAATCCAATATACGTATGCTGATTTCAGCCTTTGATCACCGCCAATGGAGCCAGAGCGGCGACTTTTTTTGCCAAACCTGCGCCTTCAATACAGGTGATAACTTCATCAATATCCTTATACGCCTGCGGCGCCTCCTCTGCCAACCCCGCTAATGATCCAGCCTGAACGTAAATTCCATTCTCCATTAATTGCCTGCGTAATTGATCTCCCCGAATCATCTTCTTCGCCTGGGTGCGGCTGAGCAGCCTGCCTGCTCCATGACTGCAAGAGCCAAAAGACTTCGTCATGCTGGCCTGCAAACCCACCAGCACCCAAGATCTTGTGCCCATGCTGCCCGGCACCAGTATGGGCTGACCGATCTTTTGATATATTTCCGGTAGCTCACTATGCCCAGCAGGAAATGCCCGCGTTGCACCTTTGCGGTGCACGCAGACTTTTGTTTTTTTATCCGCAATTGAGTGCAGTTCGATCTTTCCAATATTATGCGCCAGATCATATACATTACGCAGATAATGGCCAACAAAAAGATCTTCGAAAACCTGACGAGCGGAGGATGCCAGGATTTGCCGATTGCAGAAGGCGTAATTCGCAGCGCAGCGCATAGCTGCCAGATATTTGCGTCCTTCGCTGGATTGCAGAGGGGCACAAACCAATTCACGATCGGGCAAATGAATATGGTATTTTTGCACAACCTTCTGGAATTCTTTGACGAAATCCGTGCAGATCTGATGACCGAATCCGCGTGAACCCGAATGAAGCTGCAAGGCAAGGTTGCCTTTCACAAGGCCCATCGCACCAGCGGCCTCCTCATCGTACACCTGCTCAACGACATCAACTTCAATGAAGTGATTGCCAGCCCCCAAAGAGCCGACCTGGCTTGCTCCCCTTTCGAACGCTCGGCTGCTGACAGCAAAAGGATCGGCTCCTTCAAGGCAGCCTTGATCCTCTGTGGTCTGGATATCCATGCGAGAAGCGAAGCCCTTCATAAGCGCCCAACCAGAACCCTGCAAACAAACTTGCTTGAGGTCTTTACTGCCCAATTTTATGCTGCCCGACACGCCGACTCCGCTAGGGCAGGCTTGATTGAGCTTAATGGCTAATTCGTGGAGGTAAGGTTTTGCATCAACATGTGAAATATCTCCAGCCAATAACCTCACCCCGCAATTGATGTCATATCCAATCGCACCTGGAGAAATTACTCCATCCGCGAAATCGGTAGCCGCAACACCGCCAATAGGAAAACCATAACCTTGATGCACATCCGGCATGACGCACACTGCCTGCAAAATACCGGGCAAAGCGGCAGCCTGCATAGCTTGTTCGATTGAGCGGTCCTTTAAAGCATTTCTAAGCATTGCTTCGCTGGCAAAGATGCGCACGGGTACATTCATAAATGGCCGCGTATTCGGCGCAATTTCCCATTCATAATCGGATATTTTTTTTATGTCGCGCAATTCCATGCTATCTAAATATCAAAGATGATCCTGGTCTGGTATCCATTTGCATTCTGGTGAATAAGCAAGTCATGATATGTCACTGCTTTTATTTCGCGCTTTTGTGATAGGCTCGCCGTCATTTTCATTTCTGCATCAACGCTATTTTTTTCAACAAGAATTTTGAATTCGCAAGCTACTGCTTTCTGATCTGCATAGAAAAGCAATTCCTCCAAGAATGAAACCAGCAGACTTTCAAGGTCTATTTCTGTCAAGTGCAAATGTACCTTACGCTGTACCTCGGTTCCTTTTCGGATGCCTAGAATATGATATAAAGCTTGTGCAGCTTGAACGAAAAGCTGGGGCAGATTTGCCGCAAATACATCGATCGCAATGTCAGCCGTATGGGGAACTTCTACAAATCCAGAAAATGGGCGTTCAGCGTCCATCAGCTATAATTATACGATATGAAAATTGACCTGTTGAGAATTGAGGATAGACTGAAAGCTTTTTTTGAAAAAGATCTTCAGATCGTTTCAAACAAAGACCCCCTGCAGCAATTATCCGAACAAATCATTGCTTGTATGGAAAAGAACATCCATCAAACAGCGGGGAAACTCTATGCGCCGAATATTTATCGGATCTCCATTAAAGAAAAAAGGTTGGCTGATGAGCTTGATCTAAAGGAATGGAAAAAGCATATTCAAGAAATAATGAAGGAAATTGCGCGGGATAATTCATTGCGCTTGGCCGGCCCTTTACACATACAAATTTTCCCTAATTCCAATCTTCAGGAAGATTTTGAAATTACGGTATCTAATTCCGCCATCCCTTCCGGAAAAACCATGAACATTTATCATGCGGATAAAGAAGAAGCCAAACAGACGCCTTGTTTACATGCATATCTGATCTTGACAGACGAGAGCTATTTCCCAATCGAGAAAACGGTTACGCATATCGGCAGACGGGAAGATAACGATCTGGTGATCGATAACCTGAGGGTTTCCAGAATTCATGCCCAGATCAGGCAACTGGAAGAGAGACATGTATTATTTGATCTAGATTCCGCATCCGGTACGAAAGTCAATGGAGTCAAAGTACGCCAACATGCTCTCAATCCAGGTGATGTGATCGAGATTTCAGACGTACCCCTAATTTACGGAATTGACGGGGAGTCAGGCGCAGACCTCAATAAACCGTCCAAAACTCGAACATTTTCCACAAACAAGGCGGAAAAAACAGCAAAATGAGCGCAATTATTGTCCTGATCTTGCGAGCCTTTTTCGCGATCTCTCTCTTTGTTTTCCTGGGATGGATTATTATCGTTCTCTGGAAAGATTTGCATCAATCCATTCAAAAAGATCGGGAATATCAAATTCCCTCCATCACGCTGCAGGTTATTGACCAAGGTGGAATGGCAGGTACATTCAACCAGCCGGAATTTTTCATTGGGCGCGATCCCCAAGCAGATTTCATGATCGCAGATGAAACCCTGTCAGCCATCCATACGCGCGTTTTTTATAAAAATGAACAATGGATGATAGAAGACTACCAATCCACCAATGGAACATTCATCAACGACGAAAGAGTATCATCTCCTTTTGTGCTGGTCGAAGGTGATGAAATAACCTGTGGCCGGGTAAACGTGAGAGTGCATTTCGAGCAGTCAATAAAAGCGCATGATTTATAATGGAGGCAGATTCTTCTTCTTAACGGAGCGATTGAAATATGCAGGCAAAACCTATTTTGGCAGTCATTGGAGGATCAGGTCTCTATAATTTTTCGGGATTGAAAAATACACGTACAATCGAGCTAGATACACCATTTGGCAAACCCAGCTCTCCAATTGTATTGGGCGAAATTTCAGGTCGCATGGTCGCTTTCTTAGCCCGCCATGGCATCGGCCATGTGTACCTTCCTTCCGAGGTCAATTATCGCGCCAACATCTACGCCCTCAAGTCAATCGGAGCAACCCGCATCGTCAGCGTCTCTGCCTGCGGCTCTCTGCGAGAGGATTACTCTCCCGGCCATATTGTCGTTCCCAATCAACTAGTCGATTTCACCCGCCAGCGCGCGCGTACATTCTTTGGCGAGGGCATTGTTGCGCATATTGGCGCCGCTGACCCATATTGCGAAAATCTTTCTAACCTGGCCTATCTGGCTCTACTGGATAGCGGCGCTACAATTCACAAAGGCGGCACTTATATCACTATTGAAGGACCTCGTTTCTCAACCAAGGCGGAATCCAATTTATATCGTGAATGGGGCATGTCCATCATCGGCATGACTGCCTGCCCTGAAGCGATGCTGGCACGCGAAGCTGAAATGTGCTACACAACCATGGCGCATGTGACCGATTATGACGTCTGGCACGTGAGTGAAAAACCTGTTACGGTGGAAATGGTTGTCCGGGTACTGCAGCAGAACACGCAGATTGCCCAGGAATCCATTCTACGGCTGGTTGAGAGATTGCCAGAAGAGAACAACTGTGACTGCCAGCACATTCTGAAAGATGCTATCATGACTCAAGCAGACAAGATCAGCACAGAAATAAAACAAAAACTTGACATCTTGATCCATAAATATATTTAAAGTGTCTTTTTTTTCTCTCTCTGCCACCCCAAAAAAGAATCTTCAAGGGCAATTATTCCTCCTGGCGGGCATCTCACTGTTTCTGTTAGCAACGATTCTGACCTTATCACCGGTTGTAAGATACAGGTCCTGGCATGTTGATTTCAGCTTTTTTCACTGGCTAGCCTTCTTGATCTGGGCAGGTGGAGCCTACTTGACTTTCTATACCACCAGCAGGTATTGCAGCAATTGCGATCCGATCCTACTTCCCACAGCATTCCTGCTGGCAGGCTGGGGAATGCTCACCATATGGCGCTTGAACTTCATATTCGGCATTCGCCAGTCGGTTTGGTTTATCAGCAGCGTGATGATCGCCAACCTATTCATGAAAGAGGAGAGGGTGCTTGATTTTCTAAAAAAGCGCAAATATGTCATCCTCACGCTTGGCCTTTTGCTGGCAATTCTGACCTTTCTATTTGGTGCTTACCCCGGCGGTGAAGGTCCTAAGCTTTGGCTTAAATTCGGCGGAATATATTTTCAACCTTCCGAACCGCTTAAGCTTATTCTGATCATCTATCTGGCAGCATTCTTCTCTGAAAAATACCAGCTCAAATTTAATCTCCTGCAGAGTATTTTTCCCACACTTATTCTGGTGGGTTCCGCCCTCTTTATACTGGTTGGTCAACGCGATTTGGGTACTGCCTTGATTTTTATCGTGATTTATATCGGCATGCTGTATACTATTTTTGGGAAAAAGCGCATCCTTGGCATCGGAGCAATCATTCTCGCCTTAGCTACAGTTTTTGGTTATCTTTTCATTGACCTCATCCGCATCCGTTTCCAAGCCTGGATACAACCTTGGTATGACGCACAATCCGGTTCCTATCAGATCATTCAATCCATCATCGCCATCGCTGCAGGCGGCGTGTTTGGAACCGGTATCGGAATCGGATATCCGCGCTTGGTGCCCATCCCGCATTCAGATTTCATCTTCTCGTCCATTGCAGAAGAAACCGGATTGATTGGCAGCATAGCATTGATCGGATTGATCACGCTGATCTTTTACCGCAGTCTGCACATAGCCCTGAAAACCGCCAACAGATTTCACAGGTTCCTATCAGCCGGAATCAGCATCTTCCTCGCATTTCAAACCATCTTGATCATCGGGGGCAACATCCGTTTATTACCTATCACAGGCGTGACCCTGCCGTTGGTCTCCTATGGGGGATCATCGCTCATCACATCCGTTTTGGCCATTTTCATCCTCGCAAAAATCAGCGATTGTCCTGCCAAACAACGCAGCCGCCCCAACGAGCTCGTGCCTTTCAGCGCTGGTGCGGCGATTTTTTCTACTGCGCTGATATTGCTGGCATTGGTCACAGGTTGGTGGGCTGTGGTGAGGTCAAACGATCTTCAGCTGCGACCGGATAATTCCAGAAACCTGATCGCCGCAAGTTATGTGAAAAGGGGAACAATGCTAGATAGGAACGGACAAAACCTCACTGACACCAAGGGAGTAACCGGAGATTATCAGCATACGATTACCTATCCCCCATTAAGCAACACTTTAGGATTTTTTCATCAAACCTACGGTATCGCAGGCCTCGAAAAAACCTACGATGATTACCTTGCGGGAAGAAAAGGTTATCCGGCCTTCAATATCTGGTTCAATTATCTGCTCTACGATCAACCTCTGCCGGGCAGAGACGTCAAACTTACCTTAGATAAAAACATTCAGCAATATGTTGACTCCAACCTGGAGGGATACAACGGGGCAGCAGTCATACTGAATCCTGCCAATGGAGAGATTCTGGCTATTTCTAGTCAACCCAATTTTGACGCAAATACACTTGATACTCATTGGGAAACCTGGAACAAAGACGAAAATGCCCCTTTTCTTAACCGCGCAACTCAAGGCTCCTACCCGCTTGGCAGTTTAATCACCACGCTCTTGGTAGCAGAAGATGAAACCATTCTAGAAAAAGACCTGGCAAAATTTTCTTTATCCGGGGAAGAAACTTGCGCGATACGCAATACCATCCCAAAGACCTGGTCGCAAGCTATAAAAAACGGCTGCCCGCAGGCGCTCTCTCTGGCATTAGAGGATCAATCCACAGCGCTGGTCACAGCCATCATACAAAATTCTGGTTTGAACGCGACGATTGACATCGGTTTGCCGGTGAATACCCCTCAGACTATTAATGAAAACGCGACCTCGCGCAGTCTGTTTGCTGGCAGCCAGCAACTGCGAGCCAGTCCTTTTCAGGTCGCATTTGCTTTCTCACCCTTCAGCAATAACGGCAGACAAGTCATCCCTCAAATCTTATCCGCAATCGATACGCAGCAGGAAAGCTGGGTCACGGTTGCTAATCCTCAAGTTGATCAGCAAAGATCAGAGGAATCCGTTCGCAGCATCAATCACCTTTTGTCATCTGACAGAATCAGCGGATGGGAGCTCTCCAGTTATTCGAATGATGACCAAGGTGGTTATTCTTGGTATGTAGCAGGCACTCCTTACGATTGGAACGGCACCCCTTGCATCCTGGTCTTGGTAATCGAAAATGCTGACGCACTTAAAGTGCGCCAGATTGGCCGTTCAATCTTCACTTATACGGGTAATCCCCAGTAACTTCAACATCTCCCGACCAACCTCAGGAATTTTCTTTTTCCAACCTGTAAAACCCCTTCACTTAACTCAGCCTTCCAGTCCGTGATAGTTTTCTCATTCAGCTTGACGCCATTTTGATTGATTAAATTTCGCCCTTCCGTCCGGCTTTTCACCAATCCAGCATCCATCAGAACATCCAGACAATTGCGATTCTCAGATAACTGGTATTCTTCCATCACTTCTGGGATGGATTTTTGCTGGAATTTAACCACGAAATCCTGTTCAGCAGCCTTGGCGTTCTCGTCTCCATAAAACGCGCTGGTCACTTCAGCAGCCAGTTGCATTTTCGCATCACGAGGATGCAGACCGCCCTCTTTCAATGCTTTTTCCATGCTGTTCACTTTCTCTGGCGACCAGCGTGTAACCAGGCGGAAATAGGTCGGCATGCAATCATCAGGAATGCTCATCATCTTCCCATACATGTCTTGGGGGGTTGTATTGATGGGAACATGATTTCCTAGCGATTTGCTCATTTTTTCAACCCCATCGGTTCCCGGCAATATCCCCAGGCAAATAGCGATGTTGGGTTTTGCCCCCAAGGCAGTCATAACCTTGCGCGCCGCAGTGACAATATTGAAAAACTGGTCGGTACCCCCCACCTGCACATCTGCCTGCAATTGATATGCATCATAGCCCTGCATGATGGCATATAAGGTTTCGTGAACATATAACGCGTCACCACGTTCCCAACGCAGTTTAAATTTCTCACGGCTAAGAAATTGCTGAATTGTAAAATTCTGCGCCAGCTGTATGATTTCAGCAAAACTCAATTTGGATAACCATTCCGAGTTATAACGGATAATCGTTTTTTGCGGATCAAGGATGCGGAAAGCCTGTTCGGCATAGGTTTGTGCATTAGCACGAATCTCTTCATCTTTCAGTACGGGTCGAGTAACATCTTTATCTGAGGGATCCCCGATCAGAGCAGTGTAATCTCCAATCAGAAAGGTCACCTCATGGTCAAATTCCTGAAATTGGCGCAATTTCCGCATGGTAACTGTATGGCCTAAGTGCAAATCGGCTTTGGTCGGGTCGTAACCACAATATACTTTTAATGGACGCTGTTCTTTTTCTGCCTGCAACAAACGTTCACGCAACTCAGTCTGCATGGCGTTTTTTATTTCTTCATCCCCATACTCAGTTCCCTGCATGAGGATTTCAACCTGCTCTTCGATGTGCACACTTGCCTCCAAAAAAACCTAAGAATATCAAATGATGGATGATTATACCAGTCAGCGTTTATGTGATTTACTCTACCCATGTAAGCCAAAAAAAGCCTGTGCTATAATCAGCGCAGGTTTTAGCCATGGAAAGCGTTCTTGTGCTCAATGCGAATTTCGAACCATTGAATGTCTGCAACATTCGCAAAGCGGTTTGTCTTATGGTCATGGATAAAGCCCTGCTGGTCATGAACGGCAGAGGTGAGATCCATACGGTCAACCGCTCCTTTCCGCGTCCATCGGTCATCCGTCTGCAGTACATGATCAAGCGCCCGCGTCCAAAAGTGAAATTGACTCGTAAAGAGATTTTCCGCCGCGATGCATTTACCTGCCAATACTGCGGCAGCACTTCGCGGGCTCTAACCATTGATCATGTTCAACCCAGACATCTCAACGGTCCACACAGCTGGCAGAACGTGGTTACAGCCTGCGCCTACTGCAATCACAAGAAGGGCGGCCGTACATTGGAACAATCCGGCATGAAATTACTGAAGAAACCAGAAGAGCCATCTTCTTCCCCAATTTATATCTACAGCCATTACTTATCAGCGAATGTGGAATGGGAGGAATTCCTGCGAGGCTGGTAAAAAAAAAGGTTTCTTTTGAAAAAGAAACCTCCTTTTTATCATGGCTACGCAGCCGTTTCCGTCTCGGAATCTCCAGGTTGGATTGTTTTTCTTTTGCGGAGATGGTTGAAGATCAGCATCCAAGTTGCGAACACAGCCACACATGCCATGCTGATCTGATTAATATTCACATTGCCAACTAGAGAAGGATCCACACGGATGAACTCCAGCAGAAAACGACCGACTGGATATACGATCAAGTACACATACAACAAATCACCCGGCAGCAGCTTCTTTTCAAATTTTTGCTCAAGGAAAAGAAGCAGGAAAAAGTTAAATAGATTCCAGATGGATTCATACAGGAACATCGGGTGAAAGCGGGAAAACTGCTCATAACCGGCTAAACGGTGCGCAGGATCAATGTAAATTCCCCAGGGAAGGTTCGTGGGTGGTCCATACAACTCCTGGTTGAAAAAATTTCCCCAGCGACCGATGGCTTGCGCCAGTGCTAAGCCAGGCATAATAATATCTGCCCAAGTTAGGAAATCCAATTTTTTACGTTTGGAATAGAGCAACAAGGCGATCACACCGCCTAAAACCGCTCCTGGGATGCCCAACCCTCCCTTGCGGGTATTCAATATTTCTATTGGATGTGAAAAATAATACTCTGCTCCCACGCCCATTGAGGCTGAAGGCGTAAAAACGTGCCAGAGACGAGCGCCAACAATTCCGAAAATTAGAAGCCAGGGCACCATATCCCATACATATTCACTATCCAATCCGCGCTTGCTAGCTTCTTTGACTGATACCCAAATTGCTGCCAGCACTCCTATCATGATTATGATCCCGTAAAAATATATTTTTAAAGGGCCAATTGTTAAACCATCAGGCATGTTAAAATCCTTTCCAGTACGATATTCGCATAATTCTAATGCAATTCTTTCCAGGCAAAGAATAATCTCTGCAAGATTGTCACAAAGGTCAAAGCAGTTAGAATGCCCAACCCGATTAATGGCTTGGCGAATACCAGACTAAGGAAGATCACCAAGCAGCGTTCTACGCGGGTTAGAATCCCTACTTTTGGATCTGATCCCAAAGATTGAGAACGGGCACGCACATACGAAACCAGCAAGCTGCCTGACAAAGCCAGCAAAACCAGCAGGCAGCCCGTCTCATCTTGGTGCCCAAGGAAATACAGCATCAAACCCAGCATAATGGCAATTTCAGAAACGCGGTCAGCAACTGAATCTAGCAGTGCTCCGAAGGGTTTCGAGTTACCCAGCTCACGCGCGAGCGCACCATCCAAGGCATCCAAAAGTCCGCTGGTAAGTACGATCCAAGCCCCAATTTGCAGCTGTCCTTGATGGATAAAATATGCTCCGGCACAATTGCCAATCACTCCCAGCAGAGTAACCGTATCAGGTTTTATGCCGATTTTGGCCAATGACCGCCCTAGGGAATTCAAGATCTTACCAAACAGGCTGCGGAGTCTCTCT
>Ga0068711_1001960_pt1 | contig 10907 bp, 7 predicted proteins | sample MTBAKMMethaMetaG_FD_62224 | JGI IMG/M metagenome (GOLD analysis project Ga0068711, IMG submission 62224) | Enrichment culture microbial communities from Arthur Kill intertidal strait, New Jersey, USA, that are MTBE-degrading - MTBE-AKM (Arthur... | ecosystem: Environmental > Aquatic > Marine >...
AACACCGTGCTCCGCGGCCTGCCCGGGACCGGGAAGACGACGGCGGTCCGCCGGCTCTTCGCCGAGATCGGGGAGACGAGCGGGCGGGTGGCGCCGGTGCTCGTCTCCTGCCAGACCGACCGGACGGCCTACGCGGTCTACAGCCAGGTCTATCTCGCCCTCTTCGGCCACCCGCCGCCCGACTCAGGGATCGCGAACCGGCGGATCCTGGCCGGGATTGCACGGCAGCTTTCCGAGCGGCGGGCGGTGCTGGTCGTCTGCCTGGACGATGCCGGGTATCTCCTCCCCGACGGGGTGCTGAACCGGGTGCTCGCCGGGATCCTGCGGATGCACGAGGCGTGGCCGGGGACGCGGACCGGCGTTTTGCTGACGGTCTCGGACCCCGACCTCGACCTCTCGCTCGCCCTCGACCCGGCGACGCTCTCGGTGCTGCGGGCGTCGGAGGTGTACTTCCCGCCCTATACGGCAGCGGAGGTGCGGGGGATTCTTTCGGACCGCGTCAGGGCCGGGCTGTACCCGGGCGTGATCTCGCCCGCGGTGCTCGACCTGCTCGCGGAGCGGGCGCACGCCTGCGGGGACCTCCGCGTGGGGCTGGACATGATCAGGCGGGCGGCGCTGGAGGCCGAGCGGGAGGCGAGAAAGGAGGTGACCGGTGCGGACGTGCTGGCGGCGTACGCGGTCTCCAGGCACCTGCAGGTGGCGATGAATATCCGCTCCCTCTCGCAGGGAGAGAAAATCGTGCTCGACGCCGTGGTGGCGGCCGACCGGGAGGGGCCGGCGACCTCGGGGATGGTGTACGGCCGGGTCTGCGAGGGGGAGCGGGTGGGTTACACGGCGTTTTACGAGCGGCTGCGGAAGCTGGAGTACCTGAGACTGGTGGACCTGACGGTGTGGCACGGCCGGGGGCGGTCCCGCGTGGTGATGCCGAGGGAGGGGGTGGAGGAGGTGGTGGGTACAGGCCGGCGGTACGGGAGAAGGCTGCAATAAGCTGAAGATCACGGTCGCTTTTATGGGGTGCTCAGATGCAAGTCACACCGAATCTCTGCACAGGCAAGATTGGTGGGCAGCCCCCTGACCCTTCCAAGCGCCCCCTCTTTTACCGACAAGATCCACTGCCTCGACGCTTCTCCCACGCTGCTTCTTGATTCACGATTCTTCAGGAAGACACATACAAACATTTTTATTCTAAATGGATGATGACAGATTCCTCTTTGGGCTCACAGATGCGGCGCTCATAGAGCTTAGAGGTGAAGAATTTGGGCATTATTGTCCGAAAGTGGCCTCATATCGATAATAGACAGATCGATTTCGTCGGTCTGAAGGGAAGGGAGGGTCGATGGGTTTTACAGATCAAATACGATCCACTTGTGAAAGATGGATGACAGCAGTGCGTGCAGCGGGTGCAAAAGTTCTTGACTTAATTAAGAACATAGAACCACTGAGAATTCTTGGAGACTTACTCAAACTGATGTTGAAGACTCCTTCAGAGAATTCAGCTAGTAAAATCCTTCTTGACGGCACTGTAGGAATTACGTTTGTTTTTGGAATTTTTACGGCTCTGGATGGCGCACTAACTGTGGAGATGATGACTGCATATGGCATGATTATCATTGGCTTCGCTATAACTGAAATGATAAATTATGTCCTTACTCGCATCTTACCATCGTATAATGGTCAAAACTCGAGCAAATATAATGGAACTGCCACCATATAATTTTCGGATAAAGTAAATAATATCAGCAGAATAGTTGCGCCTTGAGGATCAACGGCTGTTTCTAGCCGCGCTCTTGTCTGTATCTCCACAAAAAATTGGGGATTCAATCTCCCCTTATCTTTTAATCCCCTGCATCCGTCTGGACACTTTTCTCCAGTCCCTGCAGTATTTCCCTGACCTGTATAACCTGATCCTTTTTTGGCTTCATCTTCCTGCCAGACATCTTCTGCATATGCCTTAGAAGTGCAATCTGATCATCAGAAAATATCTCTGCTTTTTCTGCATCCCGGACGATTTTCAGCCACTTCGGTGGGTTTAAAGAGTTAATCATACGTTCATAATCTACGGATCCACCGGAATCTGCATGGAAACCCTCATCTACCTGCTCATCATCAGAAGCAAGTTCTCTTTCAGATTTCTGGCGAATTCTGACGTCACGTGCCAGTGCCGTGTCATCATCAACCAGTTCAGCTTTTAATGCTTCAGGGAGAGGGATAGCCATCTTCAGCAACGACGTCCAGCACTCCTCTTTTTTGCACCACTCGGTAATGTTCCTCCCTCCCGGAGGATTTGTTATATGGGCCTGCACTATTCGAGATAGATCAATTATAGCATCCTCAAGAACAGGTGAGAGTCCCTGTTCCTTCCATATCCGTTCGAGGTCAATGTGCTGATCTGTAACCCTCGACAGAAGTGCAACCGTGTACGTGACGATATTTGCCTTATAACCACCATACTTCAGACTCTGGACGATCCTGTCCGCGCGTCTGAAAAGAATTGCCTTTGCAATCAGGAGGCGGAAGTACGGGGCGTCCGGAACAAATTCGCCCTGTTCCCTGTACCGAATAATAAAGTCGCGGTAATTCTTCTCCGCACCGAGGCTGACAATATGAGGCACCTGATCCCAGGACTGTTCAAATTTTGCAAGATCCGTCTTGGTGAAACGCTGTCCGGTCGGGTTCTGCTCTCCGAAAACCCTCCTCTGTTTCGGGGTGATTTTCCGTGCCTTATCATCCTGGTATTGTCCACGGGCGCGTTCGTAGTACCAGTGAGTTTCCATCTGACTCCCCCGTTTTGCCGGAGCCCACATCTGGCGGGATAACTTCTGGATAGTAACGTGGAAGGGATCGTTGGAGGTAAAATCTGCAGCGTTAATTTTGTTCTGACTGTTGGCATACTCAGAGATCTTTGGAACAATATTATCAATATCGTCTGGATTTTTCAGAACGGTCAATTTAACCTGAACATAGACACCTGAGACATCTATTCTGTCCTTTGTCCGGGTGTGATAGATTGATGCAGTTGTTTGCCCCCCATTAACAATCTGAAAATCACGGATCCTGCTGATTGCTGGCATCGAACCGTTAAGGGTTACCAGTTCAACCGTTTCTGCGGTTGCAGAAATTCCGTTATTGTATGCAAGGAACATATGCGGCTGGTTGACAATCGTATCACGAATACCCTTGTTCACATTGCCTCTCATCTGCAGATAAGCCCGTACGTTCCGCTCCAGGAGTCGAGGGCCGTATTTTTCATAGAGATCGGCAAGGACATCTGCCGGGATGATACAGAGATATGTAGTATAGACAGGGTTTTCTTCCGGCATCGGGAGGCAAAGTAGCGGTTTTCCAAACTCTCTGACCAGATCAATCTCGATCGGTTCCGGCCGGTTCTCCGAACTTACCACCCGATAGAGTCGCTGCAAATCCCAGACATGATGAGAGATACGATACGAACCGCAGATCTCATCTTCAATGGTGTCGATGCTGGCAATACCATCAGTCAGAACGAACAGACGGACAATATTCAGATCGTCCCGGAGTTGATATATACGGTCAGCGAGATCAAACGCAGGGGAAGATTCCTCAAGACTTGTGTAATCACGCCTAACTGCCCTTTCAAAAAATGTTCTGAGCCGCTTTAGTTGCTGTACCAGATCCCCTTTTGCAACACGAGCGGGAGGACATTCCCCCGCGTAATGCGAAACAAACAGATCAAGAGCCCTATTATCATTGAAAAACGCATAGCCGTTTATTTTGATGCCCCTGGCCTGATGCGAACAAATTTCATGATCATCAATCTCCCCTGCATCGGCAAGGTATCCCAGCATCAGATCCGTGAATTGTTCTTCTGAGAACACTTCGGCATCCACATCACGGGAGCCAGCAATGATATCCTGATGAAACTTCTCCGCAAACTGCTCAAGATCCGTATCACTCATTTCTGCACCCTGCAATCTCTATCCGGAAAACGTCATCATCCACGACAAAAGGAGCACAGGCAGAGAGACTCACTGAATATTGAACATCCCCCACTCCGTTAAAAAGAGATCGCTCGGTTATGCGGGGAAATCCTTCCCTGACACGGAATATCTGGCCCGTGCGATCCGCGTACCCCGTATCCTCATACTTCTCTCTGTGTTCATTCAGATATCCTGCCTTGATCAGGAGATCCTCAAAAAGAGTGGAAACCACAGGATCATCTGATATCTGCTCACGGATTCTATCAACAATTCCGGGCAGTGTCTCGCCGCTGCCATGCAATTCTCGGAGTGATAGATGATAAACATACAGCGCATTCAGACCGGTGTCGTCAAGTTGTTGTTCACTTGCAATTGACACTTTTTGATGCTGCTTGGCAGCACTGGTCTTTACCTCAATGGCAACGCCAGACATCTGAAAATCCTGCTGGGCTCTGTGTGGTCCTTTCCATGCTTGAACGGCCTTTTCAACCCCAACAGAGGGTATAAGATAGTCATGGAGGAATCTGAGTTCGCCATACAGACCCTGCTGTGCAGCGGTGCTCAGGCCCTCCGCCCCATACCGATCAAGGAACTGTTGCCACATCGCCAGCCGCATGAGAAGCGCCTGGATCATCGCCTTTTCTGAAGATTCACGGGAACAGAAGGATGCAACATCCTCTGTAAGCCGGGAGAATATATCCTGATACCGACGATCGTTCAGGATCAACTGGAGCGTTGCATGGTGCCCCCGATCTTCTGAAAGAACGGCCTGTCGGATTTCAAAGCCTTTTGAACACGGAAGTGAGCACTGATTAATTACGTTTTCACGTGCGATACGAATCAGGAACATCCGGATGTTTTCCGGCACCTGAACACCAAGGAGGAAATCAAACGCTGATTCCTGAAGTATTCGCAGTGTAAGAATGCCTTCATGGTCAGCGGCTCTGGCTTTCAGTTCAAGGTCTGCCCAGATGTGACCAAAATCTTCAGCTGCCAAATTCCTGCTCCCAGTAGACGTTATTCACTTTATACTCTACCTTCACGTCTCTATCACTGTGGGAAATACTGAATGCAAGCCCCATAACCGGAACTTCGACCTTTGGCCGATCAGGATCCAGCGGATATATCAAAAGCAAGCCTCGTTGAGGGGGCCGGACCTTCCGGATGTAAGGGCCACTCGGAACTTCAGGAACATTCTCTGAGCGGGACTTTCTCTCCGGGTCAGCTCGCATCATCTGGAGAGCTTCATCGAACTGCTGTGGCGTGAGGTCAATGTATTCGTGCTTGGGATCGATAATGTGCCCTTTTATCAGTTCATACTTCGGACCAGAGGGATTCCTATCAGCACGCTCAGTGAGACCGATCTCATGACCACCGATGGACAGAGTCCGGCTTGCTTTACTATTGTTGATCAGGGCAACTGTCCAGTGCGTAAGTTCACCCATGGACGATCTTTTCTCAATATAATCTTTCAGGAGTCCAGGATTTGCTTTTTTGCAGGCTTCATGTATGATATACTCATTCAGCATTCCAAGAACAGCCAGGGTAGGCACATTATCCCAGAGAAGGTGCTTTCCGGCCGAACTGGAGGAGGAAGGGCTGCCCAGTCCCCGAATAAATTGATCGATCACGTTCAGATTATTCCTGAGAGGAACTGTATCTCTATGGAAAAATACTGTTTCAATAAGGGAATTGCCATATGATACGTTCATTACTGTTCCATTCCGCATCTTATTCACAGCGGTGATCAGCAGTCCGTCTGGATGTGTCCGAACACGGAGGCCGTAAGCGGATGGAGTGCTATTCAGAGATGCCATATAGTCAAATTCAGTCCGCAGCTCCTCGGATGCAAGGTTGATATACCGATACCACTCGACCAGATCACGAGAAGTATAGAGCCTGCAGAGATCGACATATCCCGGGCGGAAGCCAAACCACCGCCCCATCTGCATTAACGTATCGTACATTCGTGAGGCACGAAGGTAGTAACTGACACTGAGACCTTCCAGTGTCAACCCCCGGGAGAGTTTGTCCCCGCCGATCGCAATAACGCTCAGCCCTTCGGAACACTCATTATAATCCAGGATATCACTTGCTGTCCCGTTGATCAGTTTTATCTGAATCCTGGCTGCAGCATCATACAGATACGATCGCAACTCGTCCCATGCAACTCTGGTAACCAGCGGATCGTTAATCTGTTGCAGAACAGAAGAGGTCGTTGGAACATAATCCGAATCCCAGATTTCCTCCATCTCTGCATAAATCCCTTCATGAGAGAGAGGGTCTGTATACTCCAGCTGGCGGCGCACGAAGTTCAGTTCATCGTTGACCAGCCTGCCAACCTCTTTCTGAACGGCAGTGAACCGTGTTACATGGATCAGCATCGAATTATGATTTTGCTGTTCACCGCGGACTCTTCGAGCGGCGCAGGAGAGAATAAATGATTTTATAGCCTTTTTTAATGATACAGGAAGATTTCCAGGGATGTGATCCTTCCAGTGATCATCAGGCATAAACTTCTGGTAGTCACTGATAGTCCGGATTACTGGAAGGCCGCTCTGATCGTCCCGCCCATCATCAACACTCCGGGAAAAGCCGAAAATCTGTGACGGACCGATATAGTTCGGCGGCGGAGGGAGATTAATGATGAAATCACGGGGAAAGAGATCTTCACCGTGACTTGTGGTCTCCCCCTCCGGATAGATGAAAATATTGGCAAATGGTGTCGCAGTGTAACCTACATATGCACTCTTCTCAAAGTGGCTCAGGAGAGAACGGATTTTACCATTTATTGCGCTGACATCGTAATCCTCAAGCGGAATTCCGTTTTCATCCAGTGGGATGGAGATCGTGTTCACCGATGCGTTATCAGCTTCATCATCAATAACAAGAAGAGGAATGTTGTGTACGATCTTCTTCTGGGTGAGGGGATCAATCTGACCTCTGATATTCACAGCCCAGTTGATCAGATTTTCCAGAACAGATTTGTTCTTCTTGACCACAAGCAATACGGGATCACTACCCCCGGGCATTACTCCAACCTGAGACGCGACTTTTCGGTTAAAGTCACCTCGATCAGCACTGCTGGTCAGAGAATGGACCGTAATAAATTCCTCTCCAGGCAGTCTTCCAACACCAATTCGAAGATTTTCATGGTCGAACGCACGATTCAACTGTGTATCAAATCCGAGGAAACCCTGATCAAGACGCAGCTGGGTCTGACTTCGCAGACTTTTATGCATACCGGCAAGAACAATAATGAGTTTATATCCTGCATCGGCGGCCTTACAGATCAGACCTGTATAATTCGCAGTCTTTCCTGACTGAACATGCCCGACTACCATCCCCCGAGAATCCCACGAACCCTCTCTCATCGGGTTCTCAAGCCGTTCAAGTACACGGTCAGTGAGATCATCAAGAGTCATGATACTCTGCTCAGAGAATCCTTTTTCCTCCATCAGATAACGTTCATACCGCTTCCAGAATTTCCATTCGACCTGACTTTTCCTGTACGGGAGCCAGACGGTATGATTCTTTTTTTCTTCCAGTATGGTTGCTTTACCCCGCCAGATCTCACATCTGGATTCAATATCTCTGATAAGCCGGTTTCTATCCAGAGAGCCAGATGGATCTTCCGATTGAAGCATCGCAATGACAAGATCCGCTTTTTTTTGAATAACTTCTGAATTGGGATTTGATTCTCCTTTCAGCATGACAAGAATAAGCGAGACGGCCCTATCATAAACGTCTGTCATTGTTTTCCTCCACAGATTTGAGAAATGTGGCTACGTACTTAGGATAATCACAGAATGGTTCCATTTTTCCGAGTCTTATTCCTGCATCAGTAGAGGACAGACCAGATCTTCTCAGGGATAACCAGATCTCTTCCATCACCATACGAAGTTCCTCAGATGGACAATCTTCGAAAGGCCGGTGAGGTCTGTCAGGATTGTCCCGATTATTCAGGATAATTGTCGGTACCGGGACAGTTTCCTCGATCAACCTTAGCATCGCCTCGATATGCTTCCTGCTGTCATTCGAATTATCAAGGGCGGCTGCAACAAGAGGGTGCTTGCGGTTGACCGTATAGAAATATCTTCCATCCCTGACATTCGTATTCCATGGGAATACAAACTCCTCGGCAGTCTGACGTTCAACAATTTTTCCCCGATGTCTGTATACAGCCGTAGCACGCTCAATCGTCAGACGGGCAATACGTTTGAAATCATCTCTGAGATGGGCTGGAGGACGGGCAACAGATTTTTTAACATCGATCTTCCAGTCTTCATCCATTGAATTGGGAATATCCACAAGAATCCGGGCGAGTTTGGTGTAATCTTCCTTCCTGAACCCCAGACCGAGCCAGTCACCGGCGACGATTAAACGATTGTTACGGTAAATGTAGAAACCCTGCCGGGCATTCCATCCACCGACACCCCCGGCCCGTTCGAACGCTCGATCACCCAGTTTGGAGCGGTACGGAAGGACATAAGGACGGACAGTTATCTTCTTATCTGAATGATAGAGTGGTTCTTCTGGAAGTTGCTGTGTTGAGGGATGATTCCGCAAAAATGGATCCCACGGCTCAAGAGCACGACCGTTAATATTTATTTTTAATGAACCCGGACCTTCCAGAAAACGATGAAATACCATTGCAAGATGATTTTTCACCGCATCGACATGCTCATAAAAGAGGCCCTCTCGTTTGGAATCATTGGTTGCGGCGCCCTGAACCAGCCTATCAACATGTTCCCAGAGTACAATTGTTCCTGAGGGTTGTTTATTCAGACTGGAGAAGAGTCCATCGGCATAATCGAGACCCTCATGTTTTAATCGCCACTCTCCACTTCGGTTCACATAATCCAGATCCCAGCTCCGTATGACGATAGCCATTTCTGGTGATTTCGATCCGACTGTGAGCTTCCGGCATTGTGAAAAAGATGCAGTCTTTAGACCCAGTCCAAATCGACCGAGATCGGAAGGATCCCGAACTTCAAGTGGATTTCTGCTCCCCGGCCTCATGGCAATAATGAGCTCGTTTTCGCTCATTCCACAACCATCATCCATGATGGCGATTGTGGAATCCTCCCCCCGCCAGGCAAACTGGATCTGTATATTACGAGCACCCGCTACAATACTATTGTCTATAATATCAGAGATGGAGGCCTCAAGGCTGTATCCAAACGCTCGTAAAGATTCAATTAACGCTCCGGGATCAGGGTTAACGATATCAAAATCTCTGGAGTTATCTGAATACATATTCGGTCATCCGGGGTTACTGAATCATGTTAAAGAACTAATATTCAATCAGGAATATGTCACAAAGTGACATTTAATTATTTTGATCCTGATTTAAAACCAGAAGTAGGCATGAAATCTTTAAAACTCGATTATTGATTCATCCTACTCTGAACTGCCTCTCTGTAGTACCCGCACATCCCCTTCAGCGGGCACTCCTGATGAAGCGGATTCTGCGCTCTGCACAACGCAGCAGTAAAATCCAGGATCGCAAACAAAAATATACCCGGATTATCCACGGAAAAAAGATCTCCGGCGATCGTTCTGATCTCTTTCTTCCTTCTGATCTCCCCGGTAAGGTCCAGGCCATACAACCTGTTGATAAAACGGGCAATATTCGAATCGATAACCGGGTACGATTTTCCATAACACACGGTGAGGATCGCTCCGGCAACATACTCTCCAACACCCGGTATGCCTCTCAGTTCTTCCTCTGCTTCAGGAAACGATCCGCCATGTTCCCCGACGAGATATCGGGACGCCTCGACAAAGTGCGCCGACCTCCAGTGAAGCCCGAGGTGCTCCGTTACCTTTCTCACATCAGAAGGATCCGCCCGTGCAAGGCTGAAAACATCCGGGTACTGACGGATAAACTCTGTATATACTGGAACAACCTGATCCGCCCGGGTCCGGTGCAACATGAACTCAGCAATCATGATGCGGTAGGGATCGCGGGTGTGGCGCCAGGGAAAGTCCCTGAAATGATCCCGGCCCCACTGCTGTAACACCCGCTGTACCTCTCCGGTATCCACCGTATCCCTATGGAGATGAGCCTCCTGTTCAGACATAATCCAGACTCTCAAGCATTTCCCGGATCACCCGGGCTATTTTCTGTGCTGCAATGGGGCTGACAGCATTGGCAACCATCTGATACCTTATACCAAGACCCATCCCGGCAGGGAACTGGAACTCTGGAGGGAACCCCATGATACCCAGTGTCTCCCGGACGGATAAGACCCGCAGGGGGAAGTTCCCATCACCAGCCCGGGGATGGAGTATGTAGGTCTTCATGACATTACCAAAGGACGGGGCATAACCATCATATTCCAGCTTCGACCACCCGAATCTGCCTGACTCATAATACTCCCGGTAACGTCCTATGGTATTGAGTTGCGGCCATTCGTGATCAGGGATCTCCCCCTCTGCGCACCCTTCATATTTTCCGATAGCCTGACCGACGGTGAGCGGCAACTCCTTTAAACGGTCGAGACGAATGAAAAAATCCTTTGCATCAAGTCCAAAATCTCTGAAGCCCACGGTGAATAACCGCCGCCTTTTCGTCGTCGCTCCGAAATCTAGGTATTTCAATGACTGTGAAACAACGCTATATCCTTCTCTTCTGACCTTTTCAATAAGGGAACGGAAGCCATCGTCGCTTCCCATCGGGGGTACATTTTCCATCAGGAACGCACGGGGCCTGAGTTCAATCACATGGTCGAAGAACCGTTCGAGAAGTTGATAATCAGGATGGCGCAGTCCCCTCCTCTGTACGTTGATGCTCGACCAGGGGCGACAGGGGGGACCTCCCATCACGACATCGAATGCCCCGACAACAGAGTCACTGGTAAGGTCGATCTTAATACATTCGCCGATATTGTTGATTGAAAAAATCTCGGCAGAGTACTGATTGATGTCAGCACCTGTTACAGAAAA
>Ga0068711_1001965_pt1 | contig 10896 bp, 7 predicted proteins | sample MTBAKMMethaMetaG_FD_62224 | JGI IMG/M metagenome (GOLD analysis project Ga0068711, IMG submission 62224) | Enrichment culture microbial communities from Arthur Kill intertidal strait, New Jersey, USA, that are MTBE-degrading - MTBE-AKM (Arthur... | ecosystem: Environmental > Aquatic > Marine >...
CGCCACACACGCCCTTGCTGGCGATTCATGCATCCTGTAGAGTCCGTTAGCACTACTCTCGTGCGAAAAACTACGGTCCCTGCCCGCACGCGAACCCTCCGTTCACACGCCGGGCGAGACAAGGAGTCGTCGATGGAAGAGCTAACTCTCGCCGTCCCCGACATGTGGGCCGATCACCATGTGCTCGCGGTCCGGGAGCTCCTTCACCAAGACACGGGTGTCGCGCAGGTCGTGGCCAGCGCGCGCGACATGGTTGTGACCGTGACCTACGACCCCAGCCTCACGAACGCCGAGAAGCTCGGCGCGCAGCTTGCCGACGCCGGCTACACCCCCGGCGAGCCGGCCGCGGAAGAGGCGCCGCCGACCAACAAGCCCGCCTGGGCGAGCGCCGGCATCCGCGTCACGGCGACCGACCCCATCGATCTCGTGATGTCCGGAGACCACCGCAAGTACTGAGTCTGCCCGGATTCCTTCGTGTAGTAGTTGTCGCGGCCTCGCGCGTACCGGCATTCGCGACGAGACCCAGACGAGACCCGCCCTGCGCCCGCCTCCCTCACTCGCGGGCCACGGCCAAAGGAGCTAGCGCATGAGCGACGTGAAGAACGAGGGCGCCAAGGTCGAGGCTCCCAAGAGCATCGACCCCGCAGCCCTCGAAATGCTGCGCCACGCCGACGCGTGTGGCCTCGAGACCGTGTTCCACCGCGCCGACGCAATGAAGCCCTGCCCGATCGGCGAGAAGGGTGCCTGCTGCCGCATCTGCTCGATGGGCCCGTGCCGCTTGGTCGGCAAGGATGCCGAGAGCAAGACGGGCCTCTGCGGCGCCGACCTGCCGACCGTCGCCTCGCGCCACTTCGCGCGTCAGGTAGCCGGTGGCGCGGCGGCGCACTCGGACCACGGCCGCGACATGGCGATGACGCTGCACGCCGTGGCCAGCGGCCAGGCGCCGGGCTACAAGATCAAGGACGAACAGAAGCTCATGGCGGTAGCCGCGTACCTGGGCATCCCCACCGCCGGCCGCGAGGTCAACGAGATCGCCCTCGACGTTTCCGTCAAAGCGCTGGAGCAGTTCGGCCAGCCGTTCGGCGAGATCATCTACACGAACCGCGCCACCCCCAAGCGCCAGGAGTTGTGGCGCAAGCTGAAGCTCACGCCGCGGGCCATCGACCGCGAGATCGCCGAGGTGCTGCACCGTACGCACGAGGGCGTCGACCTCGATCCTGAGAACATCCTGAAGAGCGCTTTGCGCTGCTCGATCGCCGACGGCTGGGGTGGATCGATGTTGAGCACCGACATCAGCGACATCCTCTTCGGCACGCCTTCTCCGCTCTCCAGCGAGGTGAATCTCGGCGTTCTTAAGGACGATCAGGTCAACGTCGTGATTCACGGCCACGAGCCCACGCTCTCGGCGATGATCGTCGAGGCGGCGCGCGACCCGGAGCTCATCGCCGAGGCCAAGGCGGCCGGCGCCGAGGGCATCAACCTGGCCGGCATCTGCTGCACGAGCAACGAGATCCTCATGCGTTACGGCATCCCGCCGGCGGGCAACTTCCTCCACCAGGAGCTGGCCGTGCTGACCGGCGCCGTCGAGGCCATGGTGGTCGACGTGCAGTGCATCATGCAGGCCCTCGCACCCCTCTCTCAGCGCTTCCACACGAAGCTTGTCACGACGTCTCCGAAGGCCAAGATCCCCGGCGCGCTTCACATTGAGTTCGACGAGCACCGCGCCCCGGAGACGGCCCGCGAGATCGTCCGTCTCGCCATCGACAACTACAAGAACCGCGGCCCCATCCACATCCCGGACTACCATGAGCCGCTGGTCGCCGGCTTCAGTCACGAGTACCTCAACTACATGCAGGGCGGCTTCCACCGGGGCTCCTTCCGGCCGCTCAACGACGCCGTCATCGCCGGCCGCATCCGCGGCCTCGCCGGCGTCGTCGGCTGCAACAACGCGCGTGTGCCTCAGGACCAGGGCATCGTCACGATGATCAAGGAGTTCATCGCGCGCGACGTCATGGTCGTCGTCACCGGCTGTGCCGCGACCGCGGGCGCCAAGGCCGGCTACCTGAGCCCGGAGATCCTCGATGCGGCCGGCCCCGGCCTGCGCGAGGTCATGGAGGCGATCGGCATCCCGCCGGTGCTCCACCTCGGCTCCTGCGTCGACAACTCGCGCATCCTCACGGTGCTCACCCAGGTCGCCACCGAGGGCGGCCTCGGCGAGGACATCGACGACCTGCCGGCCGTCGGCCTCTGCCCGGAGTGGATGTGCGAAAAGGCGATCGCCATCGGCACCTATTTCGCCGCCTCCGGCGCCCACGTGATCTTCGGCGTGAGCAGCCCGGTCGAAGCCTCGTCGGTCGCCACCCGCCTCATGACGGAGGGCTGGGAGCAGCTCGTCGGCGGCGACCTCGAGTTCATCCCCGACTGGGACGAGATGCTGGCCCGCTCCCTGGAGCTCATCGATGGCAAGCGCGAGGCGCTCAAGCTCAAGCCGTACGACCCCGCGCAGTTCGGCAGCAGCGGCGACACGCCGTACTTCGCCGCCATCCGTGAGTACCTGGCCGAGCGCAGCGAGGTCGAGACGGTCGGCTCCGCCGTCTACCCGTTGGCCGAGGGTCACTCGCACGATCACGATCACGGCCACCAGCACACCCACGGCGACGGAGAAGACCAATGAGCCGCTACATCGCCAAGCGCGCCATTCGCGGCGCCACCGCCCTCGTTGCCGAGGCCGAGAAGCTCGTCGCTGAGGCGATCGAGGAACTGGGGCCGGAGACGCCGGTCCAGTTCACCAACACGGCGTACTTCCTGCCGGTGATCTACGCCTTCACCGGCAGGAAGGTGGAGAAACTCGGCGACCTGCCGCCGGTGCTCGAGCGCTGCCGCTCCCTGCTGCACCCGTTGCCGGCCGACAAGATGTGGCTGCCCTACCTCGGCGAGACGCTCGACAGCGGCGTCGCCACGCTCTTCGCCGAAGAGGTCATCGAGGGCGTGCGCTTCGCCCGCAAGCAGGAGCCGCAGATCATCAGGCTGGACGGCGATCCAGGCCACACGCACGACGGCGAGCAGCGCTTCTCCGCCGGCGCCGGCCTCGGCGCGCACGGCGGCAAGATGAAGCTCAACGGCCCCATCGACGACATTCAGCTCCGCGCCTGGGGCATCCAGCTCGTCGACGGCCGCATGCCCGGGTTCTGCGCCATCGTCGGCGCCGCCAAGAGCAACGAAGTCGCCGTCAAGATCGTGCGCGAGCTGCAGAGCCGCGGCATCCTCATCTTCCTGAGCGGCAACGTGAACGGGCGGAGCATCATCCACCAGCTGCAGGAAGAGGGCATCCAGCTCGGTTACGACACCTTCACGGTGCCGTTCGGTCTCGACACCATCTCAGCGGTGTACGCGCTCGGTTTCGCGGCGCGCTCGGCGCTCACCTTCGGCGGCATGGACGCCGGCAACGCGCGCGACATCATGCTCTACAACAAGTACCGCGTGTTCGCCTTCGTCCTCGCCCTGGGCGAGGTCGACGACCTCAAGTACGCGACCGCCGCGGGCGCCATCAGCTACGGCTTCCCAGTCATCGCCGACACGCGCATCCCGCAGATCCTGCCCACCGGCGTCACCACCTACGAGCACGTCGTCAGCATGCCGTTCGACGAGATCCCCGGCGCCGACGACATGGAGCGCACCGAGAAACTCATCCAACGCGCCATCGAGGTGCGCGGCGTCAAGGTCAAGATCGCCAAGGTGCCGATCCCCGTCTCCTACGGATCGGCCTTCGAGGGCGAGCGCATCCGCAAGGAGATCATGTTCTCCGAGTTCGGCGGCAAACGCAGCCGCTGCTTCGAGTTCCTGCGCATGCGCAACTCGGACGAGGTCGAGGACGGCAAGATCGTCTGCGCCGGTATCGACTTCGACGAGATGCAGGAGGGCGACGCCTACCCGCTCGGCATCGTAGTCGACGCCTCCGGCCGCAAGATGCAGCCCGACTTCGAGCCCATCATCGAGCGCCAGTTCCACTACTTCATCAACGGCGTCGAAGGCGTGCAGCACAACGGCCAGCGCGACATCACCTGGATCCGCGTGAGCAAAGCCACGGTTGCCAAGGGCTTCAAGATGGAGCACTTCGGCAAGGTGCTGCACGCCCGCATTCACGAGGTGTTCGGCAACATCGTCGATAAGGCGCAGGTCTATCTCACCACCGACCCGGCTGAGGTCGACACGCTCATCGAGGAGGCGCGCGAGGCCTATCGGCAACGTAACGAGCGCATCGCCACCCTCACCGACGACTCCGTTGACACCTTTTACTCGTGCCTGCTCTGCCAGAGCTTCGCGCCCAACCACGTCTGCGTCGTGAACCCCGAGCGCGTCGGCCTCTGCGGCGCCTACAACTGGCTGGACTGCAAGGCCTCGTTCGAGATCAACCCCACCGGCCCCAACCAGCCGGTGCCCAAGGGCGTCTGCCTCGACCCCGTGAAGGGTGAGTTCACCGGCCCCAACGAGTACATCTACGCGCACTCCAACCAGACGGTGGACCGCGTGACGTTCTACTCGATCATGGAAGCGCCGATGACTTCCTGCGGCTGCTTCGAGTGCATCATGGTGCTCGTGCCGGAGGCCAACGGCTTCATGATCGTCAGCCGCGAGGATCCCAGCATGACCCCCTGCGGCATGACCTTCTCCACCCTGGCCGGCACGGCCGGCGGCGGTATGCAGACGCCGGGCATGATGGGCTTCGGCAAGTACTACCTCACGAGCGAGAAGTTCATCTCCGGCGACGGCGGCTGGCCGCGCATCGTCTGGATGAGCTCGTTCCTCAAGGAGAGCATGCGCCCCGAGATCGAAGCGCTCTGCGAGCGCGACGGCTTCCCCGGGTTGCTCGAGATGATCGCCGACGAGACGATCTGCACCAGCGTCGACGAGCTGCTCCCGTACCTGGAAGAAAAGGGTCATCCGGCCCTTGCTATGGATCCACTCTTCTGAGCCGCGAACACTTGGAGTGCTGATGACTGCTGTGGAGACACCTCTCGAGAAATGGCCCGGCTCCGTGCGCGAGGTCACACTGGGCGGCGGCAGCCGCTCGCCGGTCACCGTGGGCGGCGAGACGACGCTGCCCTTCCTCGACTTCGAAGGCCCCATGCCGCATCGCCCGGCCCTGGCCGTCGAGATCGAGGATCGCAAGCCGGAGACCTGGTCGCCGGAGCTGCTGGCCGCGTGGGGTAGCGCGCTCGACGACCCGGCGGAGTGGGCCAAGCGCGCGGTCGAGCTGGGCGCCGATCTCATCGCCGTACGGCTCGACAGTTGTCACCCGGACCGCGGCGACCACGACGGCGCCTACGCCGTCGGCGTCGTCAAGAGAGTGCTCGACGCCGTCAACGTGCCGCTCCTCGTCTACGGTCCCGGCACGGCCGACAAGGACAACGAGGTGCTCGTCGCCGTCGCCGAGGCGACCAAGGGCGAGCAGCTCGCGCTCGGCGTTTGTGAAGAGAAGAACTACCGCACGATCGTCGCCGCCGCACTCGGCAACGGCCATATCGTCATCGGCGAGACACCGATCGACGTCAACCTTGCCAAGCAGCTCAACATCCTCATCTCCGACATGGGCCTCACGCTCGACCGCGTGCTCATGGACCCGAACACGGGAGCCCTGGGCTACGGCCTCGAGTACACCTACTCGGTCATGGAGCGCCTGCGGCTCGCCGCGCTGATGGGCGACAGCATGACGCAGCAGCCCATGGTCTGTCAGGTCGGCGAGGAGGTCTGGCGGCAGAAGGAAGCGCGCGCCACCGATGACGTTCCCGAGGCGTGGGGCGACCTCGCCACGCGCGGCGTGGCCTGGGAGATCAACACCGGCACAACGCTGCTTCAAGCCGGCGCCGACATCCTGCTTCTCCGTCATCCCGACGCCCTCAGCACGCTGCGCGCGGCGCTCGACGACCTCGTGAAAGGGGCCTGACCGTGGCTCTCACCGGACTGCAGATCTACAAGCTCCTGCCGCAGACCAACTGTAAGGAGTGCGGCTTCCCGACGTGCCTCGCCTTCGCCATGAAGCTCGCCCAGAAGGGGACGGAGCTCGAGAAGTGCCCGTACGTGAGCGAGGACGCCAAGACCGCACTCGACGCCGCCTCGGCCCCGCCGATCAAGCTGGTCACCGTGGGCAGCGGCGAGCGCGCCTTTGAGATCGGCAACGAGACCGTGCTGTTCCGTCACGAGAAGACCTTCTACCATCAGCCCGGCCTCGTCGTGCGCGTCAAGAGCGACGATCCGCAACTCGCCGAGAAGGCCGCGAGCGCAGCCGCGTACGGCCTGGAGCGCGTCGGCATGCAGCTGCGCCTGGACGGCCTGGCCGTGCAGCAGTCGGGCGGCGACGCGGCCGCCTACGCCGCCGCCGTGGCGGCGGCCCGGGCGGCCGCTCCCGGCCTGCCGATCATCCTCGCTACCGGCGACGCGGCCGCGGCCGACGCGGCCCTGGCCGGCGGCGCCGCGGCCGAGAAACCGCTCCTCTGGGGCGCCGACGCCGGCAACTGGCAAGCGATGGCCGGCGTCGCCAAGAAGCACGCCTGCCCGCTGGTCATCAGCGCCGAGGGCGGCGACCTCGGCGGTCTCGTCGACCTGTCGGAGAACGTACGGGGCGCCGGCGTCGAGGACCTCGTCCTCGATCCGGGCACGGCCTCGCTGAACGCCGATCTGTCGGCCTTCACCCAGCTCCGCCGCCTGGCGCTCAAGAAGGGCACCCGGGCGCTCGGCCTCCCGATAATCGCCGACGCAGGCGCCCCCACCTGGCAGCAAGAACTGGTGCGCGCCACTCAGGCGATCGCGAAGTACGCCGGCATCGTTGTTCTCGACCATGCCGAGCCGGGCGCGCTCTACTCGCTGCTCACGCTGCGTCAAAACATCTACACGGACCCGCAGAAGCCGATCCAAGTGGATCCCAAGATGTATGAGGTCGGCAACGTCACGGCGGAAAGCCCTCTGCTCATCACGACCAACTTCTCGCTGACCTACTTCTCGGTCTCGGGCGAGGTCGAGGGCTCGGGCGTGCCGGCGTGGCTGCTGGTCGCCGACTGCGACGGCCAGTCGGTGCTCACCGCCTGGGCGGCGGGCAAGCTGGACGCCGAGAAGATCGCCAAGTCGGTCAAGGACTCGGGCATCGGCAACAAGCTCACCCACAAGAAGCTCGTCATCCCCGGTCACGTCGCAGGCCTCTCGGGCGAAGTCGAGGAGGAGCTGCCCGGCTGGCAGATCATGGTCGGTCCGCGCGACGCCGTCGACATCCCGTCGTACCTTAAGACCGTCTGGCCGGCGGCGTAAGCGCACGATGAGCGATTCGCCCACGACGAAGAGCACGACCGTCATGGCGACGGTCACGTTCGCGCCCTCGGGCGAGTCCATCGAGGTACCGGTCGGCACGAGCCTGCTCGACGCCGCCATCCTCTGCGACCTCGACCTCCCCGCCCCCTGCGCCGGGCAGGGCCGCTGCGGCCGCTGCCGGGTCCAGGTGACGAGCGGGGAGGTCGTGCGTCGCAGCAACGCCGGCCTCGAGGTGGCCGAGGTGGCCGAGGGCTGGACGGTCGGCTGCCAGGCCTTCGTCGCCGGCCCGGTCGAGGCGTACATCCCGCCGCGCAAGCGCGAGAAGGTCCGCCCCCACGGGCACGCCGTGGCCCAGCCGGAGTCGCTGCCGATCACCTGCGACTGGAGGCAGAACCCCTCGATCAAGAGCTTCGTGATCGAGCTCGAACCGCCCTCGCTGGCCGACAACACCAGCGACCTCGACCGCCTACAGCGCGAACTCGCCCGCCAGGCCGGCGTCGTCGGCCTGCGCGCCCAGCTGCCCATCCTGCGCCAGTTGGGCGGCGTGCTGCGCGCCGGCAACTGGAAGGTCCGAGTCACGCTCGAGATGGCCGACTGGGCCGACGGCGCGACGCTTCCGCCGCGCCTCATCGACGTGCGCCCGGCGAGCGAGGAGCCGCGCGACTTCGGCCTCGCCGTGGACGTCGGCACAACCAGCGTCGTCGCCTATCTCGTCGACTTCGCCACGGGCCACATCGTCGACAGCGAGAGCGCCTACAACAAGCAGATCTCCTGCGGCGAAGACGTCATCTCGCGCATCATCTTCGCCCGGCGCCCGAGCGGCCTCGAGCAGCTCGAGATGCTCGTCCTGAGCACCATCAACGAGCTCACCGACAAGCTCGTGGAGCGCAACCACATCGGCACGCGCGACATCCACGAAGTGGCGATGGCCGGCAACACGACGATGATGCACCTCCTCCTGGCCATCGACCCGCGTTACCTGCGCGAGGAGCCGTACATCCCGACCGTCTCGCAGGCGCCGCGCCTGCTGGGCATAGACCTCGGCCTCGAGGTCAATCCCCTGGCGCGCGTGCACTGCCTGCCGGCGGTCGGCAGCTACGTGGGCGGCGACATCACGGCCGGCGTCATCGCCTCGGGCATGTTCGCCACGGAGAAGCTCACGCTCTTCATCGACATCGGCACGAACGGCGAGATGGTCCTCGGCAATCAGGACTGGCTGCTCTCCTGCGCGTGCTCCGCCGGCCCGGCCTTCGAGGGCGGCGGCGTCAAGCACGGCATGCGCGCCAGCGAGGGCGCCATCGAGGACGTCTACATCGACGACGCCTTCGAGCCCTCGTACCGCACCGTGGACGACGCCGCCCCCATCGGCATCTGCGGCAGCGGCCTCATCGACCTCCTCGGCGAGCTCTTCCTCACCGGGCTCCTCGACAAATCGGGGCACCTCGACCGGCAAGCGGCCACGTCCCGCATCCGCGTGCACGAGAACGTGGCCGAGTACGTCATCGCCCGCGAGGGCGAGAACGGCGCACCGAACGACGTCGTGATCACCGAGTCGGACATCACGTCGCTCCTGCGCGCCAAGGCGGCCATCTATGCCGGGTACGAAGTGCTCTGCAGCAGCGTCGGCGTGGACCTCGCCGACGTCGAGCAGATCCTCATCGGCGGCGCCTTCGGCCAGTACATCAACGTCGAGAAGGCCATTCGCATCGGCCTGCTGCCCGACCAGCCGGTCGAGCACTTCCACTTCCTGGGCAACACCAGCGCCCGCGGCGCCTACGTCACGCTGCTTTGCGCCGACATGCGCACCAACGTGCGCGACGTGGCCGCCAAGATGACGTACCTCGAGCTCAGCGCCGACAACAGCTTCATGGACGAGTACACGTCGGCGCTCTTCCTGCCTCACACAGATCTCGACGCGTTTCCCAGCGTGCGTGACGCGCTCGCGGCACGCGCTGCCGGAGGAACCTCCTCATGACCATAACCTTCGCCGTCGCCGGCAAGGGCGGCACCGGCAAAACGACGCTCACCGGCCTCCTCATTCGCCGCCTCGTCGAGGCCCAGGCCAGCCCCATCCTCGCCATCGACGCCGACCCCGCCAGCAACCTCAACACCGTGCTCGGCCTCGAGCTCGAGAAGACCGTCGGCGACGTCCGTGAGGAGACCAGCGAGAAGGCCCGCGCCAACCTGCTCGAGGCGGGCATCGCCAAGCGCGACCTTCTCGACTACGAGATCAACTCGAGCCTCGTGGAAGGCGTCGGCGTCGACCTGCTCGCCATGGGGCGCCCCGAGGGCGCCGGCTGCTACTGCGCCGCCAACAACATGCTGCGCGCCATCATCGACACGATCGCCGAGGGCTACCCCTGGGTCGTCATCGACAACGAGGCCGGCCTCGAGCACCTCTCGCGGCGCACAACGCGCGACGTCGACATTCTCTTCATCGTGAGCGACGCCAGCGTGCGCGGCATCACCACGGCCGGGCGCGTGCGCGCCGTCCTCGACGAGCTGAAAACGAAGGTCGGCCGGCACTATCTCATCGTCAACCGGGCCGCCCACGGGCTCACGCCCGAGCTCGAGAAGGCCATCGAGGAGCAGCGCCTGAACCTCCTCGCCGTCCTCCCCGACGACCCTCTGGTGGCGGCCTTCGACGCGTCCGGCCGCCCGATCTTCGAGCTCCCTGAGGAGAGCGAGCTCAAGACCGAGTACTACCGCGTCCTCGAAACACTCCCCATCGACTTCTCCGGCAAGGAGGCCGCCCGTGCTGATCATCGGTGAGAACATCCACATCATCGCCCCGCCCGTCAAGCAGGCGATCGAGGCGCGCGACGCCAAGTTCATCCAGGATCTCGCCGTGAGGCAGGTTGAGGCCGGCGCCGGTGTCGTCGACCTCAACATCGGGCCCCAGAAGAAGTTCGGTCACGAAGTGATGCCGTGGATCGTGCAGGCCGTGCAAGAGGCCGTCGACGTTCCGCTCTCACTGGACACGACCAACCTCGCGGCGATGCGCGCCGGCCTTGAGGTCTGCAAGCGGCCGGCGATGCTCAACTCGGCCTCGGCCGACCCCGCCCGTCTCGACAGCGTGATGCAGCTCGCGGCGGAGTTCGACGCCAAGGTCATCGCGCTCACCATGGGCGTGGACGGCATTCCGACGACGGCGGACGGCCGCGCCGGCATCGCCATGGAGGCGCTGCTGCCCGCCGCCGAGGCCGCCGGCCTGGCCATGCCGGACGTCTTCCTCGACCCGCTGGTCCTCACCGTCACCTGTAACCAGGACGTAGCCGAGGCGGCCATCGACGCCATCCGCATCTTCAAGCAGCTCTCCGACCCCGCGCCCACGACGGTCGTCGGCCTCTCCAACGTCTCCAACGGCTGCCCCGCCGAGTTCAGGCCGCTCATCAACCGCACCTACATGGTGATGCTGATGGCTGCCGGGCTCGATGCCGCCATCGCCGACCCGCTGGACGCCAAGCAGAACGAGTTCATCCGCATCGTCGAGTCGCGCGACGAGAGCACGCCGGTCGGCAAACTGATCGTCGCCCTCCACGACGCCACGGCCAACATGGAGGATCTGGACCCGGCACTCGTCGACCAGGACGATCC
>Ga0068711_1001969_pt1 | contig 10866 bp, 8 predicted proteins | sample MTBAKMMethaMetaG_FD_62224 | JGI IMG/M metagenome (GOLD analysis project Ga0068711, IMG submission 62224) | Enrichment culture microbial communities from Arthur Kill intertidal strait, New Jersey, USA, that are MTBE-degrading - MTBE-AKM (Arthur... | ecosystem: Environmental > Aquatic > Marine >...
GACCGAGCGGGATCCTTTTAAAAAAATTCCCTTTCTGGCGGATGAATCCCTCCGCTCGCTGGAATCAACAGCCCGGTTCTTCAAGGGATGGTCCAATTACAATTTGACGGCGCTGGTAAGTTATACCGACGATTTTTCCAGTCTTGATAACGATACCACTTTGCAGAAATATCCGGAGATCAATTTTACAGCCGTCAAGCAGCCGCTTTTTAAGTCGCCTGTTTATTATGAATTTACGGCGCTTTATGACTACTTTTATCGCTCTGCAGGACAGAGAGGTCATGTCCTCGACCTGAATCCTACCTTTTCCATGCCTTTTAATATCAAACGGTATGCCCGGATCATGCCGCAGTTTTCCTTGCGGGAGACATTATGGATCCGTGATGATGATCAACTCGGCAATAATGACCGGAATGATGAGCGATCTGTCGCTAATTTTTTGGTAAACGCCAGCACTCAGGTTTCGCGGATTTTTGACATTAAAATACAGAATTGGGACCGCATCCGGCACGAAATTAAGCCGGAAATAACTTATTCTTATACCCCTTATGTTGACCAGAAGGATATTCCAAACTTTCTGCCCGTTATTACGCCGGTTGTAACTCCCGTTATTGCCGCCTCTTCCAATGCCATTGAGGAACAAAATGCCTTCATGTGGGGTTTGACCAATACATTTACGGCCAAGTTGAAAGACGCCGGAGGCAATTTCAGCTATCTCGAATTCCTGCGCATAAAACTTTTTCAAACTTACGATGTCAAGGAGGCCAAGAGAGGCAGGGAAGGCATAGAGCGGCGTCCTTTAGGGGAAATGGCTGTAGAAGTTGATTTGCAGCCACATCCCTATTTTTCGTTTTCCGCACGCAACCAATACAGCACCTATACCGGCTGGACAATAACAAACTACGATTTCAATATCAGCGACTGGCGGGGCGACAGCCTGACGGTCGGTTACCGGTATACTTATAATTCGATTGAAGAAATCAATATGTATTTAAAAATGGTGCTCACGAAAAAAATCGATGCCTTAGCCATCTTGCGCCAGGACAAATTCAATAAAAGAATGGTGGAAAATACGGTCGGCCTTTTGTACAAAGAGCAATGCTGGGCGTTAGGGCTGGATGTAACAAGAACGGAATCGCTGACATCCACCGCCGATGCTCAGGGAGTAATCAGTAATGATAAAAGCAGGGATACCAGATTTGTTTTAAAATTGTGGTTAACCGGATTAGGCCGTTTGGGTTTATAATTTTAAACTTCCGCTGGCGTCATTTTTTCTGCATTTCTTTGCTATTTCCTTCAAAAGGATGGGTTCGTCTTGGAAATAAACCGCCGTTTGAGGTAAACGAACGCAATTTTATTTGCTGTATTTGATTTGAAGATGACTTTGAGGCAAAATCAATCATATCTATAATTTACAACTTACGGAAGGTTTGTTTAAATAATCCGGGGAAAGAATAATTAAATGAATATTTTTCTTGACAAATACGCCGAATTTGCATAGCTTTCCCCTTCAATTTTAATTTATTGGCGGTTGGTAATTATGAAGACATATATGGCGAAAAAAGAGGAACGAACACAGCAGTGGCAATTGGTTGACGCCTCTGACAAAATATTGGGAAGGCTGGCGGCCCAGGTGGCTTACCGGCTGCGCGGCAAGCATAAAGCAACTTATACACCTCATGTCGATACCGGAGATTATATCATTGTCATCAATGCGGATAAGGTCAGATTAACCGGGAAAAAGATGGACGAGAAGATATATTATCGCTACTCAGGCTATCCGGGTGGTTTAAAGCAAACAAGCGCCGGAAAAATGCTTAATGAAAAACCGGAGAATTTAATCCGGCTGGCGGTTCAGGGAATGTTACCCAAGACTAACTTAGGCCGGAAAATGTTGAAAAAACTGAAAGTTTATGCCGGTGATGCCCATCCGCATGAGGCACAATGTCCGCAAGTCTTGTCGGTTTAATTTTTTGACTTAAAGAATGTATCTGAATTATATTTAAACTATTGGAGAAGCTATGGTACAGACACCGCAACGTTACTATGCAACAGGCAAAAGAAAAAGCGCCATCGCTCGAGTTTATATGAAAGCGGGCAGCGGCAATATTCTGGTCAACAAAAGAAACTATGAGGAATATTTCACACGTCCCAGCTTAAAAATGATTATTAAGCAGCCTTTCGAGATTACCGGTAAAAATGGTCAGTTTGATTTATTTGTTAATGTCAGTGGTGGAGGGGTTGCCGGTCAGGCGGGAGCAGTCAAACATGGAATTTCTAAAGCCCTTTTGGAATATGATGCCCAACTGCGGCCAATCCTGAAAAAAGCAGGGTTCCTCACCAGGGATGCTCGGATCAAAGAAAGAAAAAAGTATGGACAGCCGGGTGCCCGGAAAAGATTCCAATTTTCCAAACGTTAAATTTTACAAGGGGGGCTTTGGGCCTCCCTTTTTTTTGGAGCTTTTATGATCCGCACAGCAATATTTGGCGCCAGTGGCTATACCGGCCAGGAACTTATACGGATATTGTCCAATCATCCCAAGGTGGAGCTGGTTGCCGTTACTTCCCGGCGCTTTGCCGGTCAGCCGGTGGCAAGCGTGTTTCCCAGTTTTCATTCTTTGACATCATTGAAATATCAAGATACGACGCCGGCGGCCATTGCTGAAGCATGTGATGTTGTTTTTCTTGCTTTGCCACACAGTGTCTCGATGGAGATGGCACCTGTTTTTTTGCGGGCGGGGAAAAAAGTGATTGATCTTTCGGCTGATTACCGCCTGCGGGATGTCCGTACCTACGAAAAATGGTATGCACAACATACCAGCCCTGATTTCTTAAAGGATGCTGTATATGGCATCCCTGAAATTTATCGAGAGGCAATCAAGGATTCGTCGCTTATTGCCAATCCCGGCTGTTATCCGACGAGCATTGTTTTGGGGTTGGCGCCGGCCCTGAAAAATAAGCTTTTAGATGTCCATACGATCATCGCCGATTCCGCTTCCGGTGTCAGTGGAGCGGGCCGGGAACCTCTGATCGATTCCCTCTTTTGTGAAGTGGACGGGGGCTTTAAAGCATACAAAGTGGGCAAGCACCGGCATACCCCGGAAATTGAACAGGAATTAAACTCTTTAGCCGGGGAGAGTTTTTTCATTTCTTTTACGCCGCATTTGCTGCCGGTAAAGCGTGGGATTCTAAGCACAATTTATGCGACTTTGAAAAAAGACATTGCTGCGGCTGATCTACATGCCCTCTATTCGTCTTTTTATGCCGCCGAAAAATTTGTCCGGATTTGTCCTTCAGGATTATTTCCTAATATATCTTCTGTCTGTGGCTCCAATATTTGCAGCATCGGCCTGACGGTAGATCCACGGACAAGAAGAGCAATTATCGTTTCCGCAATTGATAATCTGGTGAAAGGTGCGGCCGGCCAGGCTGTGCAAAATATGAATGTCCTTTACGGCTGGGAAGAAGATACCGGATTGCAGATTGCTCCTTTATATCCTTAGTTAAACGATTAATTATGCCTTTAAAAATATACAATACAGCAACAAGGGAAAAAGAGCTTTTCCGACCGATAAAGGAAGGACGAATTGGCATCTACGTTTGCGGTATTACGGCTTACGATATTTGTCATGTCGGTCATGCACGGGCTGCCGTTTTTTTTGACACGGTCGTCCGACATCTGCGGAAGCGCGGGTATGAGGTAACGTATGTGAAAAACTTCACCGATGTTGATGACAAGATAATTGAACGGGCCAAAAAGGATGGCGTGGAGTTTAAGGAAATATCGGAACGCTATATCCAGATGCATGATGAAGATATGGCCGCACTTGGTGTACAGCCGCCCACAATAGCTCCCAAAGCCACAGAACATATGGCGGAGATGATTGATCTGATCAAAGCCCTGATGGAAAAAGGTTTTGCCTACGCCGTGGACGGCGATGTCTATTTTGCTGTAGGCAGCTTTCCCGAATATGGCAGGCTTGCGGGGCGTAATCTTGACGATATGTTGGCCGGAGCCCGTATTGATGTTAACGACAAGAAAAAAAATCCGATGGATTTTGCCCTCTGGAAAGCCAGTAAAGAAGCTGAGCCGTTTTGGGATGCCCCTTGGGGCAAAGGACGGCCGGGATGGCACATTGAATGTTCGGCAATGAGCAGGAGTTATCTGGGAGAAACTTTCGATATTCATGGCGGGGGTGAAGATTTAATTTTCCCGCATCATGAAAATGAAATTGCCCAGTCAAAGGCGGCAACAGGCAAACCTCTAGCTAACTACTGGATGCACAATGCCTTCGTCAAGGTAAATTCCGAAAAAATGTCCAAATCGCTCGGTAATATTTTCCCTATCCGGGAAGTTTTAAAAAGTTTTCATCCGGAAGTTTTGCGGCTGTTTATGCTGCAGAGCCATTACCGCAGCCCCGTTGATTATTCGGACAGCTCGCTTAACGAAACCAGATCGGGATTAATCAGGTGTTATACGGCCATCCGGCAATTGCAGGAATTAAGTAAAGATTTATCCGGTAAAAGCGACAATTTTTTTGCTGATCAAGCAACAGATAAAAAGGATGATTACAGCGGTAAATTGAATGATTTGAGGGAAAAATTTGATGCCGCCATGGATGATGACTTCAATACTGCTCAAGCATTGGGATGTGTCTTTGAGGTTGTCAGGCTGACAAATAGCTTTGTGGCGGCTGAGAAAAAAATCCATGCTGTAAATAAATTGGCCATTTTGGATGCGGCAGAAAAGAATTTTGCCCATTTCGGCTCAGTATTAGGCATTTTCCGGGATGACCCTGATTATTTTTTCCGGTGGGATAGAGAGATGGAAATCCGGAAGAGAGGGCTGGATATATTGGAGATAGAAAAATTAATTCATGCTCGGCATGCCGCCAGAAAAGACCGAGATTGGGTTAAGGCCGATGAAATAAGGGAAAAACTTGATCGGCTTCATGTTGTGCTCAAGGATTCTAAAAATTGCACTACTTGGTCGATACAATAGCCTTGCCAAGATGCCTTGATTCTGTTGACCTTAGAGGTTATTAGAGTTGTCACCTGCTCAAAATGTCGTAATTATCCTCCAACCCAGTTTTCATTTTGGCTGCGGCTGATCACCTGTCGCAGATTTTTCCTTCCGCCATAAATTAGTACAACGCAGGGTGGCCTATATCAAGAAATTAAATCTTCGACTTTAACTCCTCTGCCCGGCAAAATATCCATTTTTATTAGAAATGTGAAATATATGGAAAATATTGGAAAAAGTGGTATAAATATAAAAAATTACCTGCTTCATCGTGAGGATTATCATGAAGAATTATTCTAATAGGTGGCTGTTATTAATTTTTATAATTCTTGGATTATTTATCCTTGTCGGTCCTTATAACGACAGTAAAGTATCTGCTCTGGATAAAGGGATCTATAAAGACATCAAGACATTTAATGAAGTCTTCGATATAGTCAAGAAAAACTATGTTGATGAAGTGGAAGCGCAGTCATTGATCCAGGGTGCCATCAATGGGATGATTAAAACACTTGATCCCCATAGCGTGTTTATGACTGCTGATATGTATAAAGAGTTGGAGGTGGAAACGCAGGGCCGGTTTGGCGGGATTGGCATTGAAATTACTCTGCTGAAAGACGTTTTAACGGTCGTTTCGCCTATTGAAGATACCCCAGCCTACCATGCCGGAGTGAAATCAGGGGATCAGATCATAAAAATTGACGGTAAATCAACTAAAGATATTACAATTATGGAAGCAGTAAAAAAATTGCGCGGTCCTAAAGATACCAAAGTCACCATTACAATTATGCGGGAAAATATGGCCAAACCCAAGGATATAGTATTGACACGCGCCATTATCCAAATTCGGAGCGTTAAAGCCAAAAACTATCCGGAAAATATCGGATATATCAGGATTGCATCTTTCCATGAAAATACGGCGGATGCTTTGCGCAAGTCTTTAAAGGAAGTTGAAGATGAACTGCATCCTCTAAAAGGGCTTGTTTTAGACTTAAGGAATGATCCGGGCGGATTGCTTATTCAGGCAATAGAAGTTTCTGATATATTCCTTAAAACAGGTATAATTGTTTCCACACGTGGTCGGACAAAAAATATGGAATCAAAAATAAACGCCAAGGATAACGGCAATGAAATAACCTGTCCCATTGTTGTTCTGGTCAATGAAGGTACAGCCAGCGCCGCGGAGATTGTCGCCGGCGCACTTCAGGATAACGGACGCGCACTGATTATCGGTACCCCGACATTCGGCAAAGCCTCAGTGCAAACTGTCATTCCTCTGGAGAATGGTTCAGCATTGAAACTGACCACAGCTCGTTATTATACGCCTAATGGCCGTTCCATCCAAGCCGAAGGAATCAAGCCTGATATCGTTGTTAAATATATAAAACGTGCGGATGATACGGATGGCGGCTGGGATGAGCGGGTGAGAGAAAAAGATCTCAAAGGTCATATTAAGCCCGCTAAAGAAGACGGAACCAGAATTCCCGAACTGCAAACTAAGGAATTGAAGGATACTGATGATTTCATCAATGACAATCAACTCAAGACGGCGATTGATATTTTGAAAAGCTGGAATATTATGAAAAAGAATCTGAACAGTTAACTTGGAAGGAAAGTACAGTATCATCTAACAATGAAACGATTACACCGTCTCCTTCAGGGACTGCTCATAGTGTTGATTCTGACATCTGCTGCCGCCATTATTTATGTTTTGCAGTGGCACGAAGAACCGGCAAAATTAAACCTGTCCAAGGAAAAAACCGGTCGGCTTGATCAGCCCTCCGTAGTTTTGTCGCAGGAAGCAAAGGACAAGCTGTTAAAAGAAACATTGCCTTCCTCCGAGAGTGTCGCGCCAAAGGAAAAAGAGAAGATAGCTATATCAAAAATAGGGAAAATTCCTCCGCCGCAACGGGAGATCGCAATTATTATCGATGATATAGGCCACGATCTGGGTCCGGTGAGGGAACTGCTGAAAATTGATGCTGCTATAACTTTCGCCATTTTGCCTTTCTTAACCCATACCCGTGATGCTGCGGAGATGCTGCATGCTGCTCGCCGTGAGATTCTTCTGCACCTGCCGATGGAGCCTGCTTCATTTCCCCGCGAGAAACCGGGGGAAGGCGCTCTCTTTTCCGACATGAATGAGCATGAGCTTCTATCCCAGCTGGACAGAAATCTGGCCTCTGTTCCTTATATTTCCGGCGTCAATAATCACATGGGTTCGAGATTAATGAACGAAGAAGATAAACTGAAACTGATCTTCGAAAGATTAAAGAAAAAAAATCTTTTTTTTGTTGATTCGCGTACGACATCCAACTCGAAGGCCCAGGTTGCTTCCGAAAAAATTGGTTTGCCTTTGGCGTCGCGCAGCATCTTCCTCGATAACAGGCGTGACTATAATTTTATTTATAAAACATTAGTCGGGATTGCTCAGAAAAAGATTGGCGGCGACGCCTCGTCCTTTATTGTAATCGGCCATCCGTATCCGGAAACTATCCATGCCCTGAGGGATGCGTTAAAGGTTTTACAGGCCAAAGGAATTGCGGTGGTTCCAGTTTCTAAATTGATTAATAATGAAGGCCGCGGCACTACTTCATAGTTAATGTGCTTTAATATTTTTTTGAAACAAGATCATTAGCCGATATGAAAAAGAAACAAATATATTTTTTTCTGATATTTCTCCTGGCTGCGATAATCATCAGCGGATGCGGCGGCCTCCACCCTGTTCGTTCGGAAACGGTTTCTGCCGATAAAAGTTCGATAAAGTCGAAATATCATTATTCATTGGCTGTTTTGCTGCGCTTGAATGGTCAGCTTACGGAAGCACTCTCCGAATTAGAAAAAGCGGTTGCTGCTGATGAGGAGTCGGCTTATTTGAAGACAGAGCTTGTTTCTCTGTATGCGGAAAAAGGAGATTTAGCCAAAGCCAAATCCCTGGGAGAAAAAATGCTTACCCTTTACCCAGATAATAGCAAGTTACACATGATTATGGGAGGCTTATACTTTAACGCTCGCGACCAGGAAAAGGCAATTAGAGAATACGAAACGGTGATCAAGCTCAAGCCAAAAAGTACGCCTGCTTACCTTTACCTCGCCACAATTTATGCGGAAGAAAAGAAATATGAAAAATCAGAAAAGGCTTTTATAAGTTTATTCAGTATCGATCCAGATAATGTAACGGCTCTTTATTATTACGGCAAGGTATTATCAGAAATGAAACGTTATGATGATGCCGCGAAAACGTATCAGAAAGTAATTTCTTTGCGGCCCGATTTTACAACGGCGGTAATTGATCTGGCTTTTCTATATGAACGGCAGGACAAAAATGACAAAGCAATCGAAGTTTATCGCCGTTACATGGATGACAATCCGTTCCGGATAAACATACGCGTGAAGTATGCCCAGCTGCTGATCAAGGACAAAAGATATGAGGAGGCGAAAAAAGAGTTTCAGGAAATATTGAAGATTTCTCCGGATAACCGCGAAGCGAGAATTGCCCTGGGGCTTCTATATTATGATTTAAAACATTTTAGCTTGGCGGTTCAGGAATTCCTGAAAGTTCTGGACAAGAATGCCGGAGATGACAGGGTCCGCTATTTGCTGGCGACTGCCTATGAGGAAAACAAGGAAAATAAATTGGCGCAGGAAGAATATAGCAAAATATCTCCCTCGTCGGAATTATACTCCAACGCTAATATCCATATCGGTATGATTTTAAAGGAAGCCGGTAAGTTGGCGGAGGCCATTGCCGTTTTGCAGAAGGCGATCGCCAGAAAAAAAGATCAGTTCCAGCTTTATCTCTATTTGTCGTCTATTTATGAAGAAAATAAAAATTTGCCGGCTGCGGAGACGATATTAAAAGAAGGGATCAGCAATATACCCAAGAATGTTGATCTGCATTATGGCCTGGGTGTAATCTACGAAAAAACAAACAGGTTCGAGGAGAGCGTTCGGGAAATGGAAACAGTTTTAAGCATTGATCCGGACAATGCGGAAGCTTTGAATTTTATCGGCTACAGCTACGCCGATCGCGGGATTAAGCTTAAGGAAGCTGAAGAAATGATTTTGAAAGCACTGAAAATAAAACCTGGCAATGGTTTTATGATCGACAGTTTGGGGTGGGTGCATTTCCGGCAGAATAAATTGGACAGCGCTCTGAAATATTTAAAGGAAGCAATGGAAATCCTGCCGACTGACCCCACAATCGCTGAACATTTAGGTGATGTTTACCTGAAGTTGGGCAAGCGGAAAGAAGCAGAGGAAATGTATAAGAAGGCGCTGCAACTTGATCCTCAAAGCAAAAGACTGCAAGAAAAGCTGGAAGATGCAGCGAAGAAGATAACAAAATAACTGCCATCCGGACAGCATTTTACTGCCAAGCATTTTTCTATGTCAAAACAGTTACCTATATTAATGAAGCTCATGGTTTTATTCATGTTGGCCTTTTTTTGTTCCGGGTGCTTTCAGCGTTCGATGCTTGTTCCGGACACCCTAGCCAGGGTATCTCTTGCCGCCGTTGCCGGGGCCGTTTCTGAAGCCGATACCTTGAGCGCCATTGCCCAAATCGATTTAACGACATCGACCGGTCATTACCCGGCTAAGGCCGCCCTTGTGCTCAAAAGACCCCTTTATCTGCGCTTGGAATTATTGTCTGTTATGGGGCCATCAGATTTTTTTATCGCGATTAATCCCCAGGATCTGAAAATTTTGCTGCCTTTGAGACGTGAATTTTATCGAGGTAAACCCAGCGGCCAAAATTTAGCAAAATTTCTGCCCTGGTCCTTTGATATCGGAGATCTGGTTTCGATATTGGCCGGCTCTTACCCTCCTTTGCCGGGAGAAGCTGCATATCAGGGATATACGGAAGGCAATACCATGCGCATATCAATGAGTAACAGCTCCGGAAACTCCCAGACAGCATGGGTGGTTGACAATCAGCTGATCAAATTTGTTCGTTGTGATTCATCTGGACGTGAGTTATACACTGCAAAATATGAAGATTATCAAAAGGGGAGCCTTCTGGCGGGCAGAATAACGATTATGCTGGCCGATGGTGTAACATCCATTTCCGTAAGGTATGCCGACTACAAAATCGAAAAGGCTGCTGATTTGACGGTTTTCGATTTGCCTGCTCCGGAGGGTTTCCGTAAAATTATGCTCGATAAAGTCGGGTTGCCATAAAAAAAAGGGGCTTGCAGTATCAGCCCCTTTTCCCTTCTGGTTTTCGCGGCCGGGAATTATTTTATTTCCTGCAGCTTAGAGCGCGCTATCCTCGCCTGATTTGTATTGGGGTAATCTTTAATTACCTGCTGCAAAAGCAGTTTGGAGCTGGTTTTATCATTCAGTTTAAGGAAAGAAAGCGCCTGTTTTAACAGGGCATAAGGAACTTTATTGCCTCCCGGATAATTCTTTGTTACTTTTTCATACTCAAGAATTGCTTTTTCATAATTTTTTTCAAAGAAAAAGCATTCACCAATCCAAAACTGAGCATTGTCGGAATACTCGCTGTCCGGATAGGCGGCTAAAAAGTTTTGAAACTCGGTCCGGGCTTTATCATAATTGTTTTCTTTAAAGGTCTGATATGCCTGGGAATACATAGTTTCTTTATCATGTTTTTTTGCAGGATCTTTAGTGGCAACAGATGCTGCTGATCTTCCCTTATCTCCGGCGTCGCCAAGCCCCTCTTTTTTGCCGATTTCCAGGAAATTTTCAATAAAATTAATTTTCAGGATGATGTTGTCAAACTTCTCCTTATATTCATCCTCTCTTTTTGTGTTGCGGGCCAGGTCTTTTCGTAACACCTCAACTTGGCCGCGCAATTGCTGAAGGTTGTCGCGTAAATCGGT
>Ga0068711_1001975_pt1 | contig 10836 bp, 9 predicted proteins | sample MTBAKMMethaMetaG_FD_62224 | JGI IMG/M metagenome (GOLD analysis project Ga0068711, IMG submission 62224) | Enrichment culture microbial communities from Arthur Kill intertidal strait, New Jersey, USA, that are MTBE-degrading - MTBE-AKM (Arthur... | ecosystem: Environmental > Aquatic > Marine >...
GAAAGTCGATCTTTTTATACGTCATCAGGTCGCGGAGCGCCTTCCATCTCCTTTCAAGCTCAGCAGTGGAGATAGGTCGAATCACCCTTTCCCTCAACAAATCAGATTCAGTCATGACAGGCCCCTTGCCAAGAGAGCAACTCCTAGTATCGTCTACCGAAACGGACAGGATCCCTGTCCAGTTCCGTGATAAATTCTGTCAACAGATGAAAGCCGTCCTTTATGTCATTGATGTGGCTCATTTCGACCTGGCTGTGGGCATACCGCCTTGGAAAGCAGATGGATCCACTGGGTATCCCCCCACGTGAAAGATGAACCTGAGAAGAATCCAAATACGTACTGGCCATCACATCAACTTGATACTTGATCTTTTTTGACTCTGCCACTCTCAAGAGGCTCTTTCTGATGGCTGGATGAGTGTACATCCCGTATTCCAATTGAGGGTATCTGTCAAAAATCCTAATGACCGGACCGCGGTTCAGGTCTATATCGCAACAGTCACAGGCATAAGGGTTCTTAACGGGCACCGTGTCCAAGGTGATTGTCATGCAAGGCTGTGAATTATACGCTACAACACGTGCACCCTTGGCCCCGATTTCCTCCTGGCAGGTAAACATCCCTATCACATTGATATTTTTAATTGTATCTTTTAAAGTTCTCAAAGCGCTCATCAGGACTGCGCAACCGATCCTGTTGTCCAGTGCTTTTCCCGTTATGATGCCGTTTGGATACCTTTGGAATTTCGTAGAAAAGACAACCCCAGATCCAACGCCAACACCACGCTCCAGAACCTCGGTGGCGGTTTCCGCCCCTATGTCAATGAATAGTTGTTGATTTCTTCCTCGGTGCTTTTCCCCCTCGGATATTTGAAGATGACGGCTTTGGTTTCCGATCACCCCCCGTATCAATTTCCCATTCTGGGCAATGATGTCGACTTCCGTGCCAAACAAGACACCCTGATCGATATTGCCCATCAACTCAAAACAGATAAGTCCCTTCTCTTTAATTTTGCTAACTATTAGACCAACTTCATCCATGTGCGCCAATATGCCAATGGAATAGTCCTTACCTGGACGAACCTCTACAATCAAGTTACCGATGGAATCTTCCCGCAGATCTTTGCAATTCGGCCTGATAATATCGGCGATATAATCTCTGACCGCATCCTCCTGACCGGGCGTTCCTGCGATTTCTGTCAACGTCTTGAGTGTGTCTATTGTTTCATCCATCCCATTATCTCTTCATCGGCAGGATCGGCGATGATTTATGTTGAGTGGATATAATCGACTGCAATTTCATGAAACACTACCGTCCGGGAATCCATGATATTACCCTTTATCCAGCATATATCGTCGAAATAGAGGAGGGACTATTCGACATCGCTTTTTTCATACTGGATCAGATAGCAGGAAAATGTAACTTTCCAAACACTCAGTTCGGGCATCTCATTTCCCGGACGGTAGTGGTCCAATGTTTCTTAAAGCAACACCTCCATCAAGGCATCTTTCAAGGATCGAATGGCCTTTAATCGGCCCTTCCCTTTTATCGGAAACCCAGGCCGTTAATCAGAGATGACTGGATTTCAATGAACACCCATTAGATCTTCAAAAGACCCTTTTTGACCGCATCGTCTGTAAGCTTGCTCCCCGGGGCGAAAGGATCAACGCGGTTACCATCTATCCCGTGGAATCTCGGATTGATGCTCTTGGGCTCTTTATGGATTTTCTTAACCGTTACCGTAAGCGTTCCGATCTTTTCAATTGTCCCTTCGACCACATCCCCTGGATAAATATAGCCGATACCGCTTGTGCAGCCCGTTGCAATAATGTCCCCCGGCTCGAGGGTCATGATATACGATATGTACGACACCAATTTATCGCACTTGAAAACAAACTCCTTTGTATTTCCTGTGCTGCTTACTGATCCGTTTACGGACGATGTTATATTGAGATTGTGGGGATCTCCGACAACTTCCTTTTTTACAACATGATATATGGGAGCGAATGTATCAAAGCCCTTGCTGATCATCCACGGAAGTCCCTGGTTAAGCAGCTGCCCCTCGAGAATATGATCTGTAATATCCTGAATGATGGAATAACCATAAATATAATCGTAAGCATTCTTCAAAGGCACCCTGCTGGCTTTCTTTCCGATAACTATCGCGAGTTCTGTTTCGTAATGGATGGTTCGCAACTGGGGAGGATACACAACTGTTCCCTTATCCCCGATTAAAGCAGAGGTGGGCTTTAGAAAGAGTATGGGCTCCGTGGGTTGAATGGTTGAAAATTCCTTGCACAACTTCTGATTGTTATATCCGAGAGCGATGATCTTTGTGGGTATCAAATCCGTTGGAACAATGCCTTTCTCAGTGATTTCTGTAAGTCTAAACATTTTTTGTCCCCTCCTCTCCTTGAACCTTGTTAGTAGTCTAATGTTTACGGCAACTGGAATGGTTTCGCTTCTTGTCTAGACATAGTTAACTCAACAAAATACCCGATAGACACCCCCTTTCTGCAAAATAGTCTTGATTAAACAAGCAGACATTGCAGGGACAAGATGATTGTCCAACCGCACCACAAAAGACCTGTCTGCGATGCTTCATGACCCAATACCCCTATCCCATTTTTTCATATCTTCTTTTATGAAATGGTACAAATCTGGTTTTGCTTAACATACCCATACGTAGACTGCTCAATGGCATTAATCGCCTCTATGCTATTGAAACCATTTTCAGTAAGCCTAAGCACAATGGTCCTCATGTCTGCTACATTCAGGTCTAGAATCACATTATCCGTCGTTGCGTATTTTAAACAAAGGATCTGTGCCCCTTCATTGTTTATAATTTCAATCGCTTTCTCTAAACAGTCCTGAGACTCGATTCTGATCAGTATCTTTGCGTATTTTTCCTGAGGTGTAAGTTCCATATTTTGATGATTCCGATCCAAGATATCAGCACATCGCCAGCCTTTATTCTGATCTTCCTAGTTCCTCAAGACTCTCCTCAATGATCGACAATCCCCTTTCAATCTCATCTTGCGTTAGATTGAGTGGCATGAGAGTACGAATGGTGTTTGAATATGTTCCGGCAGAAATCATTAATAGGCCCTTGCTCCGGCATGTATTAATCAACTTCCTTGTCAATTCTGTTGCGGGTTCCTTGGTCTTTCTATCCAACACAAGTTCCATCGCAACCATTGCCCCCAATCCGCGCACTTCGCCTATAAACGGATACTCGTTTTGAAGCTTCTTAAATCTATCTAAGAAAATTCTGCCGATTTCCTCCGCCTGCTCTAGGATTGGCTCCTCGTTAAACACATCAATAACCGCAATAGCGGCACTGCAGGAAACGGGGTTCCCGGCATAAGTACCGCCAAGTCCTCCGACCTGAGGATGGTCCATCAGTTCAGCCTTCCCTGTTACAGCACTGAGCGGAAGTCCTCCCGCCAGAGCTTTTCCCGTTACAACGAGATCTGGCTCTACTTCATAATGCTCTATTGCGAACATCTTCCCGGTCCTGCCGAAACCGCTTTGAATCTCATCCGCTATGAACAGAATCCCATTCTCATGACAAATCTCATATATGATTTTGAAATATTCCTTTGGAGGGACAATAAACCCCCCTTCACCAAAGACTGGCTCGGCTATCAAGGCTGCGACTTGATTAGATGAAACATGCGTCTTGAAAAATTCTTTCAGATGATGGGCACATTTGATTTTACAAGAAGGGTACTCCAATCCAAAGGTACATCTGTAACAATACGCGCAAGGTATGCGATAAATTTCCGGAGCGTAAGGCGCGTAACCTTCTTTATATGGATGGACTTTACTCGTTAAACTCGACGCCAGAAGGGTACGCCCGTGAAAAGCATGCTCAATAGCTATGATTGCAGGACGACCGGTAGCATGACGTGCAATCTTTATCGCATTTTCGACGCTCTCAGCCCCGCCACTTGCAAAAAGCGTTTTCTTGAGAAAGTTTCCCGGCGTAATTTTATTCAACCTTTTGGCCAATTCCACATAGGGCTCATACATCACCACATGAAAACATGTGTGAAGGTATTTCTGGATTTGGCCCTGAATGGCCTCCATTACCTTTTCGTGTCGGTGGCCGATAGCACAGACTCCAATTCCTGTCGCAAAATCGAGATACTGCCTACCCTCTACGTCTACGACAATGGCCCCTTTGGCCTCCTTAACGAAGATGGGATGAACAAAGAAGGACCCCTGAGGGATGTTTTGAATTCTTTCCGCCAATAATGCATCATTTGTATTCATAAAATAAAGACACTCCATTGTATTTAACGGTGTTATAATTTCACTATATGTGCCAATTTCATTAAGCAATGAGCTGGCCGGACGTTAATAATGGGCTTCATTCTTGATAATATTGATGATTTATATAATTAGGGAGTGTATTGGATTTCAACTTGAGCGGGAAGCTCGCTTCACGGTAGGCTAACTATCTATGCATAATAACATCATATTGATTCACAATAGTTCACATAGAATATTAAACAAATAATATCATTAAATATTATTTATGATGCATATTAACATCGTAATGATGTAACACTGCAACTATTCTATATACCACGCAGACTAAGCTTTGAAGGCAATTCTGTACTTCTTCACTTTCCTTGAAATTGTTCCTTGATCCACTTTTAGAACCCTAGCTGCCCTTCGCTGGGAACCATATTTGTCGATGGTTTGTTTAATAAGCAGCATCTCGAACTTTTCAACAGCGTCTTTGAAAGGAGTGTTTGCTGTCAGGAACATATTTGTCATCGAAGTTGAGACATCCCTGCTTATGAATTTGGGCAAATCAGTGATCTCAATCCGTTCGTTGTCACTCATGACGATAACTCGTTCGATGATATTCGCAACCTCCCGCACATTTCCAGGATAATCGTACTCAGATAAGGCATCAATCGACGCAGGCGAAAAATTCTTTTTCTTCTTATAGGCCTTATTAAATCTCTCTGTATAATAAAATATAAGCGGGATAATATCCTCTCTCCTTTCTCTTAATGGAGGAATGTGTATGGGGACAACATTAATCCGGTAGTAAAGATCTTTTCTGAACATTTTTGAAAACACCATTTTCTCAATATTCTTGTTGGTGGCAGCAATAATCCTGACGTCAATTCTTTTAGCCTGTGTGCCCCCGACACGAAGGAGCTCATGATCCTCGAGAAAACGAAGAAGTTTCGACTGAAATTCAATTGGCACCTCTCCAATCTCATCCAGGAAGAGAGTCCCATTGTTGGCCAACTCGAAAATACCTTGCTTACCCTCTGATTTGGCACCGGTAAACGCTCCCTTCTCATATCCAAATAATTCGGATTCCATCAGAGAAGGAGGAATTGCTGAACAATCAACCCGAAAGAAAGGCCCGTCCTTTCGTTGCGAGTGTTTATGAATAAATTTCGCGACCGCTCCTTTCCCTACGCCTGATTTACCCAAAAGAAGAACAGTTGAATCAACCATCGCAACCCTGAGTCCTGCCTCTATGACTCTGGACATGCCTTCGCTTCGGAAAATGAAATCAGTCAGATCAATTTTATTGATCGCGAACTCGGATAATCTTGAATGATATCCACCCGCAAGAGCATGAGCCTCCTGAAGTTGTCTTCTCAAATTATCTAACTCAGTTACATCACGCTCATTGGTCAACACGAATGTTATTTCACCTTTTTCATTGAAGATGGGGTTTCCCGTTATGAGAATCTTTCTCCCTCCCTTAACCTGTTGTATCATTGTGATGGGAGTTCTATTCTTGAGCACCTCAATGGTCACCGACTTATCAAACAGTTCAGCAGTAATCAGATCTTTCATGTTTTTTCCGATAACATCTTCTGCCTTTATATGATTGATTTTTTCCGAAGCTCTGTTAATTCTTATAACCGTACCCTCCTTATCGCATATCCAGAGACCATCGAATGACGAATCTATAATTGCATCCAATGAGCTTTTCATATTTTTGAAAAAATCCAGTTCCTTCGTAATCTTCTCTACTTCGGAGATTTCCTGAAAAACACTAACAGCCCCCAGAATGCTATCGTCGCTGTATATCGGATTGATATTTGCCATGAAAGATACTTCTTGACCCTTAAGGATTTCACCGACAAAACTTTTCTTATCTCTTATGCACTCAAGAAGTTTTCCTCCTGTATTCGGAAGAATATCTAATATGTAATTATGAAGAGCATCGGAAGCGGATATATTAAAAATTCTTTCCGCTGTTTTATTGAAATACCGTATTAATCCATCCCGGTCGATTGCAACGATACCATTATATACGGCATCTTGAATCAGAGCTTTGTCAAGTAGTTCAATTTTTTGCATTCCTGTCGTCCTTACATTGATCCCTGAAATAGAAAAGGCTGTTGATGGTGTATAACATACGATAGAAGGCAACAGGAAATCGGTTGTAGAGTATTATCGCGCAATGACCCTGCGATGAACCGTAAAGGCCTTAGCTCCCAAAACCACCCGGTACGGCCACTCATGATGACAACACCCTGCAGACGGCGTCCGTCACCTCGCGGGTGGTCGCCGTTCCGCCGAGGTCGCGGGGCAGGCGGTCCCCCCGGGCCGTCACCGACTCGATCGCCGACATGAGGAGAGAGGCCGATTCGGCCTCACCGAGGTGTTCGAGCATCAGGACCGCCGACCAGAAGGTGCCGATGGGGTTGGCGATCCCCTTCCCCATGATGTCGAAAGCGGAGCCGTGGATCGGTTCGAACATGGAGGGGTATTTCCTCTCTGGGTTCAGGTTGGCCGTCGCCCCCATCCCGAGGCTCCCCGAGAGGGCCGCCGCCAGGTCGGAGAGGATGTCCGCATGGAGGTTCGTCGCCACCACGACATCGAGGGTTTCCGGCCGGAGGACCATCCGCGTCGTCGCGGCGTCGACCAGCATCCGGTCCGTCGCGACGTCCGGAAAGCCGGCGGCCGTCTCCTGAAAAATCTCGTCCCAGAGGACCATCCCGTGGCGCTGGGCGTTGGATTTTGTCACCAGGGTGAGTTGGCGCCTTTTCCTTTTCCGGGCCAGGTCGAAGGCGAAGCGCATGATCCGGGAAACCCCCGCCCGGGTGAAGACGGAAACCTCCATCCCCACCTCCTCCGGGTGGCCCGTGTGGGCCCTCCCGCCGACGCCGGCGTACTCCCCCTCCGTGTTCTCCCGGACGACGACCCAATCCAGGTCTTCCGGGCCCCGGTCCCGAAGCGGGCTCCGGATCCCCGGCAGGATCCGCGCGGGGCGGACGTTGGCGTACTGGTCGAACCCCTGGCAAATGGGAAGCCGAAGACCCCAGAGGGAGATGTGATCGGGAACCGAGGGGTGGCCTACGGAACCGAAGAAGATGGCATCGAAGGCTTTCAGGGTCTCCAGGCCGTCCTCCGGCATCATCCTCCCGTGGGCGTGATAATATTCGGACCCCCAGGGGAAGGTTTCAAAGGTCATCCGGAAGGACCCTGTCCGCTTCTCCAGGGCCTCCAGGACCCGGATCCCCTCGGGGATGATCTCCAGGCCGATCCCGTCGGCCGGGATGGCGGCAATGCGGTAGGTGCGCATTTTTTTGCAGCTCCTTTTGACTTTTACAATTTGAAAATCGCTGTCCCTCCGCGCGCTGGATATTTTTCGACTCTTCGCCAAAATGGCAAAGGCAAAACTTGTCCCCGGGCGCCCCGTTGCGGGGGCGGTGTGCCCGGAAAAATCTCCAATGCGCGCTTCCGGGACACGATTTTCAAAGGTCCCTTTACCCTTATTCTATCTTGATCCGAGGAGCTCCGTGAGGCGGTCGTCGAAGGTCTTCCCCAACTCCTCGTGGAGGCTCCGCCCGTGGGCGTCCATCGTGACGATCCCGGGGAAGCGGTGGAAGCGGATCTTCCAGAAGGCCTCGGGCAGGCCGAACTCCTCCTTCTTGAAGACGTCCAGCACCTCGACCATCGCCTGGGCGTTGGTCGCCCCCGCTCCGCCGATCCCGTGCAGATAGACGGCCTTGTGCTCCTTGCAGGCGGCCAAGGTCCGGGGCCCCATGCCCCCCTTGCCGATGACCACCCGGAGGCCGAAGGCGGCGATCACCTTGTCCTCGTAGATCTCGTCGCGGATGCTTGTCGTCGGCCCGGAGGAGACGATGCTCCAGCGCCCGTCTTCATTGCGGACGATCGGGCCGCTGTGGTAGATCGCTCCCTCCCGGTAGATCGCGCTCAATTCTTCGAAGAGGCGCTGATCCTCGGCAGAGAGGGGCTTTGGGCCTTCGATCAGCTTCTCCACCAGGTACTTGTGGGCCGCATCCCGGCCCGTCGTCGCGATCCCGGAAATCGCGACCGTGTCGCCCGCGTGGAGAGACAGGATCTTCTCTTCGGAAATGGGGATGTTCAGTTCGATCATCTCGGGTGCCTCATCCTGTAAAGCGCCAGGTTCCGTCCGCCTCGATCCGGATCGCCCGGCGGCGGTGCTCCCAGCACATGTAGGTCACGGTGACGAAGAAACAGGCGGGGACGCGGTGGCGGGCGCCGATCTTGACCCCCATCAGGGTTGTTTTCCCCCCGAGCCCCAGGGGGCCGATCCCCAGGGTGTTGGCCTCCCGGAGGATCCGCGCCTCAAGCTGGGCTAGGGCGGGATCCGGGTTCACGTCGTCCAGCGGCCGCAGAAGCTGGTGCTTGGAGTGGACATAGCCCGTCCCCCGGTCGGCGCCGATGCAGACCCCCAGGATCCCCGGGGGGCAGCCCTTGCCCTCCGCCCGGCGGACCGCGTCGAGGACCGCGCGCCGCACCCCTTCCAGGTCCCGCCCGGCATCGAGCGAGTCGTCGGGCAGGCTGTACTGGCGCCCCACGTTCTCACTCCCCCCCCCTTTGAGCATCAGGGCGACGGAGATTGCTTCCTGGTCCCACTCGTCGAAATAGACCCCCGGAAAACCCTCTCCCACATTGTTTCCGCTGTTTCGACCCGTGACGGGATGGACGGCGTTCGGCCGGAGGAACTGCTCCCGCGTCGCCCGCGCCACGGCCTCCTCGCAAACCTTCACCATCGCCCTGTGCGAGAGCCCCGGCGGGTGGTGGACGAAAAAGAGGGGCATCCCCGTATCCTGGCAGAGGGGAACCTGTTTCTCCTTCGCCAGGGCCATGTTCTCGAGAAACAGGGCGAGGATCGTCCGTGCCGTCGATTCCGGCGCCTCCTCCTCATGGGCCCGCTTCAGCGCCGCCGCCACATCCGCAGGCAGCTCGCTGGCCGTCCGGCGGACGAGCTGGAAGAGGGCCTCGCCGAAGGCCGGCTCCTCCAGCCTTTTATCGATATCGCATTCCACTTTTGGTTCTCCTTTACCCAAACCACTCACCTTCGGGCAGGGGCACCTGCAACAGGTACCCGAAGATCAAAATGATCAGGTACGTAATCGCAAGCCCCACGACGAGCGCCTTGACAATGGTCTTCCAATCCTTGCGCTGCCCGCTGATATACCATGCGACGGACGAAAAGCCCAGCACGCTCGACAGGGCGAACCCCACATACCTCAGCAACAGAACCCACAGCAGCAGGATCGCGATGACAACCGTCATCTCCAGCCACCGTTTTTTTGATGTCTTGGGCTCTTTTTTCTCATCCTCCTCTTCCTTCATCACCCCATAAGGGGTAAACGAGAGAATTAGGGTCAGAACCACGAAGATCGCCATGAGGACCATGATCCCGTCGGGAAAGATGCCCCCAAAAGGGGTCGTATAGCTCCTCTGTCCCCAGAGGATGGCAATGACCGCCAACATCAGGACGGATCCCAACCGATCCCGAAATGTTGCTCCCATAGAATGACCTCCTTAACCCAACGATCGCAACCAGTTACGGAACATTCACTTGCCCTTCAGCCGCCCCTTGATCGCCCCGAAATAGGGCCAGAGGAAGGAGAAAAGGGACATGGCGATGAGAACCCAGGAGATGGGGTTGACGAACAGCGCGAACCAGGGGGATGCGTACGCCTGTCCAGTCAGATAGGCCTGGACGAGGCCCGTCTCCATCAGGGGACCCAGGATCAACCCGAGGACGATCGGGGGCGCCGTGAAACCCAGGCGCCGCAGTCCGAAACCGATAACGCCGAACATGAGCATCAGGATGACGTCCAGGAAGTTGTTCCGGATGGCGTAGGAACCGATGATCGTCAGGATCGCGATCCCTGGGACCAGGTAGCGGGTCGACAGAGTCGAAACGAAGCGGGAGAGAAGGCGCCCCCCATAGATCCCCACGGGAACCATAACGATGGCCGAAAGACCCACAGCCAGCATGAAGGTGTAGGTGATGTCCGCCCGTTCGGCAAAGAGCTCCGGCCCCGGCCGAAGGCCCTGGAGCATCAGAACGCCGTAGATGATCGCGTCGGGAGGAGCACCGGGAATCCCCAGAGTCACGAGAGGGATCATCCCCCCGCCGACGACGGCGTTGTTGGCCGTCTCCGTCGCCACGACCCCGTCGATGATCCCCGTCCCGAATTTCTCCGGCGTCTTGGAGGCGCGTTTCGCCTCGTTGTAGGAGACGAGATTGGCGATGTTCCCTCCCGCCCCGGGCAAAATACCGATGATCGTCCCGATGATCGAGGAACGGATCAGATTTCCCGGCATGGACAGGACGTGACGGGTCGTTTTCCAGAGGACGCCCTTGGTCCGTTTGTATTCGATCCTCTCTTTCTGTCCTTCTCCCTGGATGATCAGGTTGAGCAGCTCCGGGATGCAGAAAAGGCCGATGAGCATGACAATCAACTCCACGCCTCCCTGCATAGCGGGCATTCCGAAGGTGAACCGCACGTCCCCGCCGATCGGGGCGATGCCGATCGTCGAGATGAGAATGCCGAAGGC
>Ga0068711_1001977_pt1 | contig 10830 bp, 10 predicted proteins | sample MTBAKMMethaMetaG_FD_62224 | JGI IMG/M metagenome (GOLD analysis project Ga0068711, IMG submission 62224) | Enrichment culture microbial communities from Arthur Kill intertidal strait, New Jersey, USA, that are MTBE-degrading - MTBE-AKM (Arthur... | ecosystem: Environmental > Aquatic > Marine >...
GGCCCAGGCCTTCATCCTGTTCCCCATCATCGTCGACAAGAAGCCCATCGGCATGTTCTACGGCGACAAGGACGCCCTGGGGGAACTCACCATCCAGGCCAAGGAATTGAGCCTGCTCAAAACCCTGCGCAACCAGGCGGTGTTGGCGATCAAGCAGAAGTATTAAGAAGCGCCCGAACTGCGGAAAAATTTCAAAATTCCCCGGCAGAATAACGGGTTATCTTGCCTCCTGTCCAAGCTTGTTCGTCGCACCCTCTGACCAAATCCCTGGAATAACCGCGTAAATTCATTTTGTTATACATCGTGCCCAGTGTGTGGCAGCCCGCCTGAGAACGGATTAGTAATTTCCCCTACCATGATGTAGGTAATTTTACTAACTGGTTTACCAAGTGGAGGACCAGTATCGTTCCGGTGTAGCAAACAATATGTTATTTGCCGCCCCCCCCCAAAGAGGAAAGCATGGTCAATGCGGACCGTTTATTAGCCTTGCTGAATTGCGTGACAGAGTCCGCCTGGTGCGAGACTTTTTTCGCGCTCAGCAAGGCAATGGGTTTCGACCAAGCACTATTTGGCATCGTACGAAGCAAACAAACACCTTTGGAATCTGCATTCCTACGCAGCAGCTATTCGTCGCAGTGGCGCCGTACCTACGACTCCGAAAAGCTTCACTACGTTGACCCCACCGTCGGACATTGCCTCTCCAGTACCTTGCCCCTGGCTTGGTCACCCCATGTATTCAAGACGCTGCGCCAAAAGCAGTTATATGAGGAAGCGAGTGGTTATGGTATTCGCTCCGGCATTACCTTTCCAATTCATGGCGCAAACGGTGAGTTCGGCGTTATCAGTTTTGCATCCGACACGCGCTCTAACCGTATCTCTCTGGAAGAGATAAGCTACGCCCTGCCTGAATTGGCGCTAATTCGCGATTACGCTTTCGAGTCTTCGTTGCGGTTTGCAAACCTGAAAAATACACCCCAGATGGGGGCTCATATTACCCCTCGCGAACTGGAATGCCTGAAATGGGCGATGGTTGGGAAAACATCCTGGGAAATCGCCAACATTCTTCACTGCGCCGAAGCAACGGTTAATTTCCATATGTCCAATATCCGGCGCAAATTCGAGGTAACCACCCGGCGTCAGGCAATCGTCAAAGCCATCCGTCTCGGACTGCTTTCCCCGCAATAGTTAACTTTCGGCCGGTCTCTTCTCCCGACATCTTTTTGGGCGAGCGTTTCTACGCGCACGCAATAAGTCTCCGTCAGAAACCGTTCCAGCTAAATACAGACTCACGAGAATTGCAACGGGATAGGGTATCTCCACGCCCAGTTCAAATCGGCTTCCTCGTGACTGGGTTACCCCGAAACGCTTCCAAAACTTGGTCTGGCTTTCTCGCTTATTCATGCGCAATTTTCTCAACACCTCCGAGTTGAGGATATTGTTCTGCTCGTTGAATCCGTTATCCATATTGCTTGGGAATTCTTTCGTGAAGGGATTTGACGCCTCAAAAGGTGCCAACGTCATGACAGGTTAAGATTCTTGTCCGCAATCTCCGGTCGTTTCAACCTATCCGTTCTGATAGTTACGCGATTACCCAATACGCATAACCATAGATGCGCCATGGGTAACTATTTACGTTTAGGGAGAAGCTAGTGTCGCTACAAATTCAGATCGCGCCTCGGCGTGAGTTTCAAAGCAACGTGCTGTGGGAAATGCATAAGCTGCGCGCCAAAGTGTTCAAGGGTCGGATGGGCTGGGAAGTGCCCATCATAAGCGGAATGGAAATCGATGGTTACGATGCCATCGATCCCTATTACATGGTAATACGGGAGCCGAGCGGCAATTTACGGGGATGCTGGCGACTGTTGCCAACAGAAGGGCCATACATGCTGAAAGATTCGTTTCCTGAATTGCTTCATGGCGTAGCCGCGCCTAAAGATGAAAAAATCTGGGAATTGAGCCGTTTTGCCATTGAAACCGACGGCCGCTCTAGCTTTGGATTTTCCGAAGTAGCAATGGACTCCATCCGGGAGATCATCGCATACGGCCACAGAATGAATCTTGAGCACTACGTCACGGTTACCACTACCGCCATTGAGCGGTTATTACACCGTGCCGGAGTTCAATTTACACGCTTTGGCCATCCAATGCGGATTGGCGTCGAAAACGCCGTGGCACTTTATGTTGACATCGGCAAGACATACCACACCTTGTTTGACGAATTCCGTCCCACAAGCACTGCTTTTCGGAACACCTCAAGGCAACCATGCCCAACGAGGGGGTGCCGCCGCACATTCTGGCAACAACACCATTAGAATATGACGGACAACAAGGCAGTCCTCTTTTAGCGTCTTCTTCACGGTAGGTCTTGCCGCGACAACCCATGCCAATCGACGAAATAGCTTTTTTGCTTTCCCGCAGCCAGCCCCAGCGTGCTCTGGAACGAGCCAAAGACATGCTGGTGGGCGACTCCACGAATGTAGAACTGCATAACTTAGCTGGAATTTGTGCGGCCACCCTGGGCGATTATAAGCAAGCTGCGCAATTCTGGCGGCAAGCGATCGCCCTTAATCCTGCGGATGCGCGGCCATATGGCAACCTTGGCGTGATGCTGGCCAGCCTCGGGCAAAGTGAGGATGCGGAAAAATGTTACCGGCAGGCGCTTGCCATCGATCCCGAAAATTCCGCTACCCATTTCAACTATGCGGTCTTGCTGGCGAACCAGAAAAGAGAAGGCGAGGCGGAACTGAGTTACCGCAGGGCCATCGACCTGGACCCCAACCACATGGCAGCCCATGCCAATCTCGGCATCCTGCTCGCCGGCCGAGAGTCGAATGACGAAGCGGAACAATGCTATCGGAAAGCGCTGGCCATCGACCCGGCAGATGCCGGCACCTATTCCAACCTCGGGGTCTGGCTGACCAGCCGCCAACGATTCGATGAGGGCGAACAATGCTACCGCCGCGCCATCGACATCCAGCCCGCGAATGCCAACGCTCATTCCAACTTGGGCATATTGTTGGCGAGGCTTGGCCGGACCGACGAAGCGGAACAGTGCTACCGTCAAGCCATTGCCCTAGCTCCCGACCATACCCAAGCCCATAACAACCTTGGGCTATTGTTGGAGAGCCTTCATCGAGACAACGAGGCAGAAAAGCTCTACCGCCATGCTTTGACCTTGCACCCCACTTCCGACGAAATCCATGTCAATTTGGGCAATCTGCTGGCCAAATTACTGCGCCCGGAGGAAGCTGAACAGTGCTACCGTAAAGCCGTCGCGGTCAATCCGAGGTCCGCCATCGCTCATTCCAATTTAGGCGTGTTGCTAGCCGATTACCGGCGGGATGCGGAAGCGGAACAAGTTTTCCGTCAGGCCATAGCCCTCGATCCATCATACGCCCGCGCCCGGCACAACCTCGCGCCGTTGCTGCTAGCCCAAGGACGGTTCGCGGAAGGATGGGGGCATTACGAATCCCGCTACGATCCTGGAATGCTGGACCGGGGAAGCATTCCGCCGACGTTGCCGCTTCCCCAGTGGCGAGGTGAGCCGTTGGCTGGCAAGTCTCTGCTGGTGTGGCCGGAACAAGGCTATGGCGATGAAATCCAGTTCTGCCGCTACGTACCCCTCCTCCGGCAGAGAGGCGCCTCGCGCATCACCCTCGTTTGCCGTCCCGCCCTCAAGGCCCTGCTGGAAACCCTGGAAGAAGTGGATACGGTGCTGGTCATGGACGATGTCGCCTCCTCTATTCCACCTCATGATTATTGGACCTTCCCCCTCAGCCTGCCGCTGCATTTCGGAACCGACTTGGCGGCCATTCCCGCCAAGCTACCCTACCTTCATGCCCCGCCCGAACGCCGAGGACGCTGGTCGCCCCACTTGCCGGATGACGGTCTCAAGGTAGGCTTGGTATGGAAGGGGAATTCGGGACACGCCAACGATGTGGCGCGGTCCTTGCCGGGGCTCTCGACCATGGCACCCCTGTGGGCCGTTCCCGGCATTCGTTTCGTCAGTCTGCAAAAAGGCAACGGTGAAGATGAGGCGCGCCATCCTCCCGCCGGCCAACCGTTGCTGCATCTGGGGTCTGACGTGCGGGATTTCGCCGACTCTGCCGCCATCGTAGACCAACTCGACTTGGTGATCTGCGTCGACACCGCCGTTGCCCACTTGGCTGGTGCGTTGGGCAAGCCATGCTGGGTGCTGCTGCCCGCCTATCGGACCGATTGGCGTTGGTTGCAGGAGCGCGACGATTCGCCGTGGTATCCGAACACCCTGCGCCTCTTCCGCCAACAAAGCCGTGATGACTGGGGGCAGGTTATCGCTGATATCCGGAAAGCATTGGACGCTCTGGTCACCTTAAATTAACAGAAATTCTTCCTCGCTGGCCTATCAGTTCTACTAGGTCACAAAATTCCCGACGCGCGTTAGATTGAACTGCCCTCTTTTCTCTTTCAGCGTATCCCCCGGAATGACACGGACTGGACTTATCGTTGTGATTGGCTGGTGGATAGAAAAGGAACGGCTGGGTTCTGATCAGATGGCCTTAATTTTAATCTTTACCTAATCAGGAGATACCATGTTGGCGAAATTGAAATTCCTTAGCGTATTTGGCCTGCTCATGCTCGGCTTGGTTTCGTCCGCCTCAGCGGCTACTTGCACAATTTATTATTCGGGAACCGTTTATGGCAGCACACCGGTCAACACGACGACAGAAGCGGTTGCCCCTTTTACCGTCAATTGCGACGGTGCATACAGCGGGTCACTGACGAATCTTTCAAGCGCATGGCTGACATTGCAGCTTGAGAAGCTGGTTAATGGTGCTTGGACAGTAGTTAGTAGTGGGTACATCTCATACTCCGGCACGGCAGGGACCTATCGGTACACCGTTAGAAATAGCGGCAATGGAAACGGAAGTTGGAGTGTGACCTACAGGCATCCTTGACCTTGGGTGCATGAAGGAAAATTTCGAGAAGGATCGGCGGGATTATAGTCGCGCCATGGTTCCCGCCGATAATAAGGCAGCAGTTCTAAAATGAGGAGGTGCCGCCATGCGCATTGACATCCATATCCCATGGTTAGCGCGCAAAATCACCGCATTGAAGATATCTACTCCAACAGTCACTCAGTTGGCATCGCCATCAGGGGGTGCCGGTTCAGGGACCAAGGTTACCCTTTCCGACGCCGCCCGGCACACGGCATCTGCCGCCGACGCTCCGGTAGGTCATGCCGCTAAAACCAATGCCATATCCGAACTCCGTGACTTGATCAAACAGTATGACTTTCACAGCATCACGCCGCGCCAAATGGCGACACTTGGCGGCGAGTTGTTCAAGCGAGGCGAGATATCAGAGGAAGCCGCGTGCAGCTTTAATGGGATAGAACTGGATACAGTTGTGAAGAGGGACCCGAACAAACCCATCGATATCGTTGCGCACTTTAAATGGATGCTGGATACGGTTGAGTCTGCGGCACGCAGCGACTCCACTCTCAGTTATGGCGTCGCCTCTCGGAGAGAGGCATCCCAAGTGCTTGCTAACGTCATGTCCTTCGTTGATTCAGACCGGCAACACATTTCCGGGTAGTTATGAACTATAAATTCAACCGAGCCTTGTAGCATTCCTTGAGCAATAGGGAGGAGAAGAGGGGCTCCGTCCCCAAGTGTTGTTTTTACCTTCGACTATGATTTTCTACCACCGAGCAGGACAGTGATATGGTTTTTTACCCGCCGCGACACGACGCCCGCCTATTCTGTGTCGAACCGCACTGCAAAGGGACCTTCATTGGGTTTTCTCTCTCACGCGCATGAAGTAAATGCACGAACCGTGCTGTCAGCTCTGACTTATTTTTTTAGCTTAAACTTGGTCATGCTGCCATTGGCCGGTATCTGCACAGACATCATTGCCGCACCACCAAATTTTCCTAATCAAAACGCCACCATCCCCTTGAGTCTCGATGATGCGGTATTGCTCGGCATGCGCAATAACCGTAACGTGCAGGCGGCCTATTTGCAGCGCATCACTCAAAAATTCAATTTATACGTCAGCGAAGGCAAGTTTTTCCCAAAGCTTACGATTGCGGGTTCTTTTAACAAAAATAGCGCTGACGGCATCGCCACAAAAACTAAGGCGTTGACGACAACAGCTTCCATGAATTTACCGACAGGGGCTGCGTTATCGTTGGCATCCACCAATTCCGGCACTGTTGGAAGCGCATCTTCTTCGGTAAAGGTGCTGACATTGACCCAGCCCCTTTTGAAAAACGGCGGGATCGAGGCCAATATGGCTTCTGTTCGCATGGCTCGCATTGATGAGCAGATCAATCAGCTCAACCTGAAGGCAACACTTTCCCAAACCGTCACACAGATTATCTATGCCTATCGGGAGCTGCTGCGTGCGCAAGAGCAAAAGAAAATCGCCGAAGCGGCTTTACAGCGTGGCCGTGAACTATATGAGGTAAACAAACTGCTGATTTCGACGGGACGGATGGCGGAGGTTGAAATCATCCAGACGGAAGCCGAGGTGGCGAATCAGGAAGTTGCGGTGGAGGAAGCGAAAAACCAAATAGATGCTTCGCGGCTGGCGCTACTAACTCTATTGGCGCTAGAGCCGGCAACTGCGGTGGACGCGAGTGGCTTTGATGCCATTACTGCCAAGGTGCCCGATATTGACCAGGCTCTTGCTGCCGCTCTAGAGAATCAGCCGGATTATCTGATTTCCCTGTTATCCGTTGACCGAGCAAAAATCAATCTTGATTTTGCAAGGAACCAACAGCTTTGGGATGTCTCGCTGGTTGCAGGGAAAACCCGCGCGCAAGGAGGCGCCGCCGCTATCGCACCGCTCAGCGGGGGAACTGCTACCCTGCCGCCCGATTCGACAAGTTCCTATGTCGGAGTGCAGGTCGCGATCCCACTAGGGGATCGGTCTATACCGCAGGTGGCGGTTCAGGCATCCGTGGACCTAAAGAATCAAAACCTTCGTGCCCAGGACATGCACCAAACCCTTGAGCAGCGAGTACGGGATGCGGTGCGGAATGTCCAAACCCGGTGGAGACAACTTGAATTGTCAAAAAAAGCGAGGGACCTGACCCTGCGGAAATTGGAGGCAGAGAAAGAGAAGCTGACGGTCGGACGTTCATCCAACTTTCAGATACTGACCTTTGAGGGGGATTTGCGCAATGCAGAGAATGCTCAACTTAATGCGCAAATTGCCTATTTGAATGCGTTGACCGACTTCGATGACAAAACGGGCAGAACACTGGACACGTGGAAAATCCCAATTATCGAATTGGATTCCTTAGCTTATGAATTCTAGGATACCTAGTGTGGCCCTCGCCAAAGCAAGGGTTGACCACTTGCTCCATTCCAAGCAACAACGGAAAACTTGGGGGGTGATCGTTGGAGTGGTTACATTTGCACTCATTGCATTTTGGCGTGCCGAACCTGGTGCCTGGAGTTTGTTCCGCATGCAACCTGCCGCTTCGAGTGAAATCGTGGTTCATGAAGAGGTACTTCAGTCGACCTTATCGGTTGTAGGCACGATTGAAGCCGGCGATAGCGTAAATGTCACCGCACCGTTTGACGGCATTATCCAAGAGAAACATTTCAGCTTCGATAGCCAAGTCGAGCGTGGTCAAGTATTGCTTGTCCTGGACTCAAGCGAAATCCGGGGACGTGTCCAGGAAGCCAAGGCGGCCATGCTGAAAACGGCACGGACGCTCCATGATATTGCGCATTGGAATAAGAGCCCGGAAGTAGCGCGCGCATCGCGAAATGTTTTGTTGGCCAAGTTCGCCCTTGAAGAGACAAAACGTAAGGCAAATGAGTCAGATAGATTATTGAAGCGCGGCATTATTCCACGTATGGAATATGATGCTTTGCTTGAACAAATCCGTAACCAGGAAATGCAATTGGCGACAGCCAATGACGATTTGAGGGGCACGAGAGAAAAAGCCGATGCTGCTAATATGGAAATTGCCCGTATCGAATCGGAGAGTGCGGCAGCAAAATATGAGGAATTGATCAGAAGCATCGGGAATGGCACTGTCAAAGCACCACTCTCTGGAGTGGTTTCGCAAGTGTCGTCCGCGGGTAACGGACAAACCCAATCCTCGCTATATCCTGGCACTCGCGTAACTAAAGGACAAATGCTGTTCAATATTTCCGCACTTGCAAATCTTGGGATTACAGCCAGAGTCGATGAAGCGGATGTGACACAGTTAGCACAAAATCAAGAAGTGGATATTTCCGTGGACTCGCAAGACTTACCACCAATCCGAGGGCGGATATCTCGAATTTCGGCTCAAGCAATACCCAACATCGGCGGAGGACCAAAAACTGCGCTGTTCGAGATCAAGGTCGAGATGCCGCGATTATCGGAAGAGCAGATGCATGGAATTCGCTTGGGCATGTCGTGCAACTTGACAATTGTGAAATATCGCAATCCTCGCGCGATTGTGCTGCCAATGTCTTTCGTTCAGCGAGAAAGCGGGGTGCCGTTTGCTTGGGTCAAGGACCAAGACGAAAATGTCCAAAAGCATGTGCTCAAGTTGGGACGGCCGACCGAATCGGGCATTGAAGTACTGAAAGGTTTGCGGGCGGGGGAAAGGGTAATCCTGCCCGACAGACAGTCAGAATCGTGACCCTGGCCGAAAGCTATGCTGACCCTCGACAACGTCTGCAAATCCTATGCGCTCGGAAGCCGCAGAATCCCGGTGTTAACGGGCGTCTCATTAAAAATCGAGGCCGGTGAGATGTGTTCCATTATGGGATCATCCGGGTCCGGGAAGACCACATTATTAAACATCATGAGTCTGCTCGATATGCCTAATGAAGGCCGTATCTTTTACCAAGGGCAGGAACTCACCGGTACCAGTGAAGCGATTAAAGCAAATATTCGAAACCGCGTATTTGGTTTCGTATTTCAGTCATTCAATCTTCTTCCTCGGTTATCGGCTTTGGACAATATTGGATTGCCATTGCTTTACCGAGGCATCGGTAAAGCCGAGCGTCGCCGTATCGCTTATCCCTTACTGGAGAGAGTCGGCCTATCCGATCGTGCCGAACACCTCCCAGATACATTATCCGGCGGGCAAAAGCAGCGCGTTGCTATCGCAAGGGCATTGGTCGGCAAGCCGGAAGTGATTTTTGCGGATGAGCCCACAGGCAGTCTGGACGCCGCATCGACGAAAAACATTTTGAATCTCCTTGATGAGTTGAATCGCGAAACCAGCGTGTCTGTGGTAGTGGTAACCCATGATCCGAATATCAGCACCCGATACGCAAGGCAGATCGTCGTAGACAACGGTGGAGTAGCCATCCGCAAGGACCATCTCAAGAATCCGCGAACGTAGTGGAATCATGAATTCTCGCCCTCACCTCTTGGCTATGTTGGGAATCATGGTTGAAGAAGCCATCGATAACCTTCATGGCGCTCAACAGCGCGCCGTTCTCGCTCTCGTTGGAATTGTAATCGGCGCCGCCTCGGTGGTTGCCCTAATTAACATCGGAGAAAACGCAGCTACAGAATCAATGCGGCAATTCCAGTCGATGGGCACCGATGTGCTGGTAATCCAGAATGGGCTGACTATGCCCGGTGCTGATTATCACCCATTAACCATGGCAAGCATTAACGAAATGTCGGCAGCAATTGGCGTTGTTTCCGTTGCAGCACCGATTTCGAGCGCCTCCGCCACTGTGCGGTTCCATGATAAATCTGTTGATACAAGCGCGGTAGGCGTAACGCCGGAACTAGTTGACTTGGCTCGATTGCAGTTGCGCCAAGGACGTTTTGTTTCAGAGTTTGATGGTTATGAAACATTCGCTGTTATTGGGCGTGGTTTAGCCGATTCTTTGGGTGCTGAAGGCATTCCCGTGCGCGTCGGGGAGAAGCTTCGTATTGACGACTATCTTTTTGTTATCGTTGGCATACTGGAAAACACCGTCAGAAATCCTTTGATTCCTGTAGATTTCAACCAGTCTGTCATGATCCCTCTTAAGGCGACAAGACGCGCCCTCACATCAGATGGAAAAATCTCCAGTGTGCTGATCAAAATTTCCGAGCGGGCTGATCCGATTGGCACCGCAGTTGAGGTGTCCGAATACTTTAAGACGAAGGGAAGCGGGATTCAGGTTCAAAGCGCTAGCCAGCTAATCGAAACCTTGCGGAAGCAGAGTCAACTTTTTACATTTTTGCTTGCCGGTATCGGTGCTATTTCACTCATTGTTGGCGGCATTGGTGTTATGAATGTAATGCTGGCGGGTATTGCGGAGCGACGTCGTGAAATAGGTGTTCGAATGGCTATAGGGGCGTTGCAGCAAGACGTGTTGACAATGATTATGCTTGAAGCTTCGGCCCTATCCATTATTGGTGGATGCCTGGGAAGCCTCTTGGGTTTGATGACGGCCTACCTTTTCGCTAATTTTTCAGGGTGGGAGTTTTCGTTTTTCCTTCTTTCCTTTCTGGCAGGTTTGGGTATGTCTCTACTTGTTGGCTTGTTCTTCGGTATCTATCCAGCATTTAAAGCTTCCCAGATGGTCCCCGTTGAAGCGCTCAGAGCGGATTAAAGCATTCCGGCCATCTATATTTGCTTCCACATCGCAAGAGTGAGTTAAGTACCACCTATTTTAAAGGACGGTCCTGAAAACTGAACTGCCTTGGTTTTGACAGAGGCCGTCGAACATTAGCTGTGGCCGAAAACGGACTGGTACCGCAAGCTGGTGTCGGCCCAGGCCTTCATCCTGTTCCCCATCATCGTCGACAAGAAGCCCATCGGCATGTTCTACGGCGACAAGGACGCCCTGGGGGAACTCACCATCCAGGCCAAGGAATTGAGCCTGC
>Ga0068711_1001982_pt1 | contig 10811 bp, 9 predicted proteins | sample MTBAKMMethaMetaG_FD_62224 | JGI IMG/M metagenome (GOLD analysis project Ga0068711, IMG submission 62224) | Enrichment culture microbial communities from Arthur Kill intertidal strait, New Jersey, USA, that are MTBE-degrading - MTBE-AKM (Arthur... | ecosystem: Environmental > Aquatic > Marine >...
TGAGCAGGAGGGCATTTTCATCCGCGGTGCCGCCGGCCAGGCTGCCCGGCGGGTAGCGCTTCAGCCCCACTTCTTCCGGGCACAACTGGTATTTTTCGATGTTTTCCTTACTCACTTCGACTATTACGTTGGTCGAGCAAACGGTGAGTTCATCCAGCCCGTCCTTGCCGTGAACCACCATGGCGGTTTGGCTGCCCAGTTCTCTGAGCACGCGGGCGATTTTGACGGCCACCCTCTCATCCGTCACTCCTACTACCTGACAGTTGGCATGAGCGGGGTTGGCCAGCGGGCCCAGCAGGTTGAAAACGGTGCGTATCCCCAGTTCCTGGCGCGGCCCGGCAGCATATTTCATTGCCGGGTGGAATACCGGGGCAAAAAGGAAGGCCATGCCGACCTGTTCCAGGCAGGCGTTGATCGCTTCCGGCGAGAGATTTATTATTACCCCCAGCGCTTCCAGCACGTCAGCGCTGCCGCACCGGCTGGAGACCGCCCGGTTGCCGTGTTTGGCGACTTTCAAGCCGGCGGCAGCCACCACAAAGGCAGTCGTAGTCGAAATGTTGAAGGTGCCGGCGGAATCCCCGCCCATCCCACAGGTATCTATTACCGGCCACGGGGTGATGAGCGGTACGGCTTTTTGGCGCATGGTGCGGGCAAAGCCGGTGATTTCTTCTTCGGTTTCCCCCTTGATGCGCAGAGCGGTAACCAGGCAGCCGAACTGAGCCCCGGTAACCTTGCCCTCCATAATTTCAGCCATAACTTGGGAGGCCTCCTCCGCGTTAAGAGACTGGCGTTCGACAAGCCGGCGCAGCGCTTCTTTTATCATTTGTTTTTACCCCCTGATTTACAAAGTTACTTATAAGTTCAAGCCCGTGACGGGTCATGAATGATTCCGGGTGGAACTGGACACCGGAGACCGGATAGGTTACATGCTGGATACCCATTATAGTGCCGTCTTCGCACCAGGCGGTTATTTTGAGGCAGGGCGGAAGCCCGTCTTCGGCCACCGCCAGTGAATGGTAGCGAATAGCGGAAAACGGTGATGGCAGATTAGCAAAAACACCTTCCCGGCGGTGGTAAATCTGGGAAGGCTTGCCGTGGCGGACCTCCCGGGCTCTGACCACCCTGCCACCGTATGCATGCCCTATACACTGGTGGCCCAGGCACACCCCCAGGATGGGTATACGGCTGCCCATAGCCAGAATAACCTGGTTGGATATACCGGCATTCAGGGGATTGGAAGGGCCGGGGGAGATGATAATCCCCTCCGGGCCAAGTCGGTTTATCTCATCCAGGGTGATTTGGTCGTTACGCCGGATGAGTACTTCCCGGCCAAGCTGGCCCAGGTACTGGGAGAGGTTATAGGTAAAACTGTCGTAGTTATCGATAATCAGAATCATGGGTTTTGCCTCCATCGGATATTTGCTCTGCTTTTCTGACGGCTTCCAAAAGAACGCCCGCCTTGTTCAGCGTTTCCTCGTACTCCTTATCCGGCCGGGAATCGTGGACAATGCCCGCACCGGCTTGCACATATACTTTGCGGCGCTTGTACACTATGGTGCGTATGGCGATGGCCATATCCATATTGCCGCAGTAGGAAAAATAGCCCACCGCCCCGGCATAGGCGCCGCGCTTCTCCGGTTCTATTTCGGCAATCAGCTCCATTGCCCTGATTTTAGGGGCACCGGTAACGGTTCCTGCCGGAAAGCAGGCCTTGAGCCCGTCCATGGCTCCAAGTCCGGGCTGCAGTTTGCCGGTTACGTTGGTGACCAGGTGCATTACGTGGGAATAGCGCTCCACGTCCATCAGTTCGCTTACCACCACGCTTCCGGGCAGGCTGACCCTGCCTATGTCGTTGCGCCCCAGGTCGACCAGCATAATGTGTTCCGCCCGCTCCTTTTCATCGCTGGTCAGTTCTTTCTCCAGCAATTCGTCTTCGCTGGCTGTTTTGCCCCGTTTACGGGTGCCGGCCAGCGGCCTGGTAGTAATATTTTCACCCTCGACACTTACCAGGATTTCGGGAGAGGCACCTATAAGCTGAAAATCCACGAAGTCCACAAAAAACATGTAAGGCGAAGGGTTAATTGAACGCAGGGAACGGTAAATGTCGAACGGACGGGCCGGGGTTTCGGAGGTGAAACGCTGGGAGAGAACCACCTGAATGGCTTCACCGGAAGCGATATACTGCTTCAGCCGGTTGACTCCGGCTTCGAAATCAGGCCGGCTGAAGTTGGAAACAGGCCTGGATACGGTATTTATCCCACCCGTGCCGGGATTGCTTGCCGGTACCGGACCCTGGAGGCGCCGTACCAGTTCTTCTATTTTCCCGGTTGCCTGGAGGTAGCCGGTTTCGATATCTCCCTCAAGCGATATGTGGCTGAGGATTTTAATGGTGTGGGTTACATGGTCGAAAACCAGCACCTCGTCCGACAGCATCAACAGGAATTCGGGAATGTTAACCGGGTCTGCATCCGGAGAGGGTAAATTTTCGAACCTGTCTGCCAGTTCGTATGAAAGATAACCTACCGCACCGCCGCAAAAACGCGGCAGGCCCGGCAGTTTAATATAGCCCTGTGTATCAAGCCTTCTGCCGACCAGCTCGAGCGGGTCATTTTGAGTTTGCAAGCCCGGGCGGAGGATTTCCGCCGGTTCGGTGCCGATGAAGCTGTAGCGGCCTATGCGCTCGCCACCGGTAACGCTTTCCAGCAGAAATGAAGGACACCCCCGGTTGATTTTCAGGTAAGCCGAAACCGGGGTTTCCATGTCGGCGACGATTTCCCGGTAAACCGCTACCCGGGTGCCCTTGCCCTTTAGTTTGATCAGTTCTTCAATGCCTGGGTGGTACATTTATTACTCCGCATAAATAAATAAACCCTCTCGCCGTAGGGGCGAGAGGGTTTAATCTTCGCGGTGCCACCCTAGTTAGCTCGAAAAATACGAGCCGTCTCTTCTCAGGTACGGCTTCTGCAAGCGATACCCTGGGCTTCGATAACGGTGCCCTCTCCGGTAAAGCCTAATCAAGGCCAACGCCTCTTTCGGTTTACAGCTCCCGGGGCCATTCAGTTCCTGCGTCAAGCGCCGGCTCACACCTTACCCGGCTCTCTGAGCTCCGCCTTTGAACTTACTAATCCCGTTCACAGCTTTTAAAATATTAAGTTGTGGCCAAATTATAAAAGCAAGTCGCGCACTTGTCAAATAGGTTCAAAATCATATGAATATGCTTTCGACCGGTTACAGGAAAACCATCGCTATAATCATTTGCGGGTGTTCACGTGAACCCCCTTGGCAATATATAATGAATGCATCTCGTAAATACCCGGCTGCGAGAAGCAAAGCAAGGAGGATTTCTATGGACGAACTGCAAAAGAACGAAACAGGCAGCGAGCTGGTCAAGACCGGTGAAATGAGCCTCGAAGAAAAGCAAATGCTCCAGCAGATATATGCTGGAGCCGGCCTGGAACCGGTAGTCGATGCGGGTATCAGGGATTATGATGAAAAACTGCAAAAGGAAAACAAGCTTTTAAACAAAGTGCTGGGTACCCGCGGCAGCGACATTAGGGGTTACGGGGAAGCGGTAGCCAAGCGGGTAGCCTTTGCTGTTTACCAGATGCTCAACAAGCAGTATGGCGGCAAGGTCGGCGATTTGAGAGCCCATATAATGGCCTTGCAGGACGAACGGGACAAGGCGAGGGATAAGTACGATGATCTGATGGGAAGAGTTGTAGGCGTCCTTGGAGAGGAGTATCGTGAACTGCGCACCGATTCCAGGGTATTTATGGAAAAACTTACCGCTACATTGGGCGAGGACCTTAAAGAATCGAAAATCGATCGGAAAGCGCTTGCCGAAACTCTGGCCGATATCGACGGACTCAGGCAAAAAATTACCGGCCTGGAAAAAGAAAAGGCAGAGCTTATTCAAAAATACGAGGCTCAGATAAACCAGCTTGAGGGTAGATACGATACTGAAACCGAAAAACTTAACAGCAATGCTGCAGTACTCAAGGATGAAATTGAGGCTTTGCAACAGGAAAACGCTTTAGTTACGGGGCAGCTTGACCGGCAGAAAGAAAATTATGCCAGGCTGAAGGATTCTATAGAAAGTCTGCCGGACAGGGTTGCCGGCGAAGACATCAGCCAGCAATTATCCGAAGAAATGCATGAATATGTCATGAAGGATTCCAAGGTTCCCCACGTGGTACTGGAAGGGGTGGGCAAGTTTATCGATTTTAAAAAATACTTAAAAACCGCTGCCAGACGGGGGGCCGAGGAAGCCATCAGCCAGGCTCAAATCAGGCTGAAGTCAGAAACCGCCGAATAAAGTTTTTCGGGATTTGTGTATTACCCCGGGGTAATTACTTAGTCTGTATGAATTGACAGCAGCCAGAGGCGGTTGTATAATTCGATGTATGTCGAAATATCGTAATGAAGATATATCAAACTGCGCCGGAATGCTGAAAGCTCTTTCCAATCCGAACCGGCTGAAGATATTCCTGCGCCTTTTGACATGTTGTGCGGCCGACACTGTATGCGATATCACTTCTGTGCATGGCGAATGCGTGGGTGAACTCGGCAAAGACCTTGACATTTCTGCCTCCACCGTGTCACACCACATCAAGGAATTAAGCCATGCCGGCCTGATAATTCTGGAGCGAAAAGGCAAGTTTGTAACCTGCCGGGCAAATACTGGAGCTCTGGTCCGGCTGAACATACTTTTTGAACGTAATACTTAATAACGAGGAGAATGACCATGGAAAAAGACATCATTAAAGATTCAGTAAAACAGACCTATTCTCGCATCGCGGCCAGCCAGCAGCAGAGTTGCTGTTCTTCTGGCTGCTGCGGAACGGCCAGCCCCAGGGATATTGCTATTTCTGTCGGTTACCGGCCCGAGGACCTCGAAAAAATCCCTGCAGAGGCATCTCTCGGGCTGGGCTGCGGCAACCCGGTAGGGCACGCCGGCCTTAAAACCGGAGAAACGGTGGTTGACCTGGGTTCCGGAGCCGGGATGGATGTATTCCTGGCAGCTTCCATCGTGGGGCCGGAGGGCAAAGCGGTAGGGATCGATATGACCGAGGAAATGGTTATCAAAGCTGCCGCTACCGCCAGAAGCAGGGGTATTACAAATGTCGCTTTCTTTCGCGCCGAAATAGAAAAATTACCCTTGACGGACGGTTTTGCCGATGCGGTAATAAGCAACTGTGTCATCAACCTCAGCGTTGACAAGGAACAGGTATTCAGGGAAGTTTACAGGGTTTTGAAACCAGGCGGCCGGATCACGGTCTCCGACATCGTTTCGGATGGGCCGATACCTCAACAGGCCCGGGACAACCTTGCCCTGTGGGCAGGATGTATAGCCGGTGCAGTAGAGCAGGACCGGTACCTCGAAATGATCGGGGATGCCGGGTTTTCCGGCATTGAGGTAACAGCAGCGGGAAGCTACCGGTTTAACAACCTGGAAGGCGCCGGCATGCCGGAACTGAAAAGCATTACCGTAAAAGCCATCAAACCGTGAAAATACCCCGCGCTTTTTAAGCCATTTCATCGGCCTGAATATATAACAGTTTATAAACTGTTATAACCAACCGGTACCTGTGACGGCTGTTCAACTAATTGAATAGTAGAAAAATACTATCTGTATTTAATTCTTAGAGTACTATTAGACTATTGATAGCTGGCCTGAAGCAACCTAAAGTATATATTAGTTTAGTAAATGTTAATTCTGATGAGGTTGCTAAATGGTAAAACTGAAAATGGTCGACATTTTACAAGAAGCCGTCAGTCTCAAAGCTTCGGATGTGCATCTTAAAACTCCCGGCCCTCCGGTGTTTCGAATAGACGGCCAACTCAGGTACATGGACGAAATGCCGGCTCTGACTGCCGAATACATTGAAGAATTGTATGAGGAAGTAACCACCGAGTTTCAGCGGGACCGTTTCGAGCATGATTTCGAACTCGATTTCGCTTACAGTATCTCCGGTATGGCCCGTTTCAGGGTAAATGTCGAACGGCAGCGTGGCAGTATCAGTATAGTATTTCGTATCATCGATTTCTGCCCGCCGACAATGGAACAGCTCGAACTGCCCAAAATTCTCGGCAGCCTGGCATTAAAACCGAAGGGTTTTATCCTGGTCACGGGCCCTACAGGTTCGGGCAAGTCCACAACGCTGGCCGGAATGATCGATCATCTAAACTCCAGAGAAAGCCGGAGCGTAATCACCATCGAGGACCCCATCGAATACCTTTACAGGGATAAGAAATGCATCATAACCCAGCGTGAACTGGGTCAGGACACCAGGAGTTTTTCACTGGCTTTGCGCTCCGCCCTGCGCCATGACCCCGATGTAATAGTGGTAGGTGAAATGCGGGATGCTGAAACCATGGCTACCGCCCTGGCGGCAGCCGAAACAGGCCACCTCGTGCTGGGCACATTGCATACAGTCGATGCGGCTCAGACGATAGACAGGATCATAGACATGTTTCCTTCAAGCCAGCAGCGCCAGATACGGTTCCAGCTGTCCATGGTAGTCGAGGCGATACTCAGCCAGACCCTCCTGCCCCGCGCCACCGGCTCAGGCCGCATCGCCGCTTTTGAAATCATGCTGGCCGACCCTGCCATCAAAAACCTGATTCGCGATGATAAAACCCACGAACTTGAAAATATGATTCAGCTCAACACCAGTAAAGGTATGCAGCTGCTGGACCAGCATCTGGCAGACCTGGTCAACAGAAAACTGATATACCCGGTGGATGCCTATCGAAAAAGCATGCACGTGGACCGGTTAACAAGGTTGATCGAAACCAATTTCCGGCTGAATCAACGCGTGGAAAACGAATTTCCCTGCGAGCGAAAGCCGGTCTCAAGGCCCGCCCCGGCATACGCATGAAAAGCTGATTAAAGGGCAACATGAGAGCGCCCGGTTTACCGGGCGCTCTGTTTAACAAGCTGCGGGGATTGACCCCGGGATTATAGTTATTCCCTGCCGAAAGTAACGATACCTGTCAGCAGCAAACCTGAACCGATAATGATGGTTACAATACCGCTGTTCTTTGCAAATTCAACTACCCCGATATTGGATTTGGCCAGGCCCAAAGATGTTTTTTGCATGGTTAACTGCTGCACTTGAGCCGGCTCGGTGGCGGCTTTCAAGGCTGCGCTTACCTGGTCATAGGTCCCGCTTACCTGGGATATCGCGAGCGGTTGGATTTCCTCGGCTATTTCCGCTTTGGAACTGCTTGCCTGCATTATAAACAGGATGCCGAAAACTATGCAGGCGATGCCTGTGATAGAAACCAGTATTGACAGTATGTTCTTCACTTGTTTTGATTTCTCTCTTTAATTTATATTTCCCATTAAGGCCTTACCATTACTTTTCGCAATTTACGCGTCTGGATGCCTGGTATCTTAATCCAAAGTGATATTAATCTTGCTGTGTCCTCACCTCCTGTTTTACCGAATGAAAGTGAGAGATATTATCCCAGGCGCCTGGCGGTTGTCAATTTGCTACGAAGCGGATGGAGATGATTGAAAATGCCGGTATTTAGAACAGAAGTTATTATGAGGAGGCCAAAGCTGAGCAAGTGGAGCGGGAGACGAGATTCGAACTCGCGACTTCCTGCTTGGGAAGCAGACATTCTACCGCTGAATTACTCCCGCACTTGAAACAGGGCTATTTTATCCCAAATTCAAGCCAGTGTAAAGCTCAAAGGGAATATACCCGCAGGGCGAAACAATCAACTACGGACTGGCTTTGCCATTAAATTTTGTCTTAATTTCGAGCTAAACCCATTGACTGGCACCCATGCCTAAAATTATAATCCCTGCAATGTTGTTGGGACCGAAATCGACGGCATAACAGCATAAAAGAAGGAGGGAATATTTTATGAACTGGTGGGACATCGCAATCCTTTTGGCCACGGGGCTGGTGGCGCTCTACCTGCTGTGGCGCTTCTTCCAGCACTACACCGGAGCCCCGGGCAGCCGTAAATTCGATATCTACTATATGATATCGTTTGCGGTTCTTCTGGTAGCCGGGTTACTGCTTATTTTCTTCACCTATGACGTATTGGGCAACGAGCTGGTTGTCATTGCGGCGGCCTTGATTCCCCTCGGGCTTTCGGTGGGGTTGATCAGCGAGTTTTATCCGAAGTACGGACCGGGATATCTCGCTTTTGCACTGGTAGGTTTCCTGGCAATAGCCATCACCCGCTATACCGGCCCGGCGACCATGGCAACGGTAATTCTGGCGGTAGTTCACGGCATTGCCGGACTGATAATCTTTCTACTGCCCATTTATGTTGCCGTAAAAGGCAAAACGGTCACCAGCTTCATATGGGTAGGCATCGGCGGGGCATTGATAGGGCTCGGCGGTATTGCTCTGGCATACCTCAAGAGCGGTTCACAGCTTTTGTTTTTCAGCGCCGACCTGGTGTTTGATATACTGGCGCCTTTGCTGCTGGTAATGACGCTGGCATATGCTTACGGTTTTGTAAAGAAGATGCTGTCTTAACAGGACAGGTAATCAGGATTAAACTGATAGTGATAGAATGGTATGGTGCAGGCGCGGGCTTGCACCATACTGATAAGCCGGATCCGGCTGTAACCGCAAGGAAAGGGAATGCAGGCTATTATAGAACGCTTTAAATATTTATTCTGTTCAACAAAAGGGCTGGTACTGGTAGCTATCGCCCTGGTATCCGGGGTTACGCTTCTCTTCGGTACACTTTCGGCCAATATGGACGCTCTCGGTATAAAAGATATCGCTGTAGACTTTTTTAATATGGACCTGGTGGAGGCAGAACGGGAAGGGCGCATCATAATTCTTTACCATTCAATTGCCGTTGCCGTTGTGGCTATTGAAACCTATATTATCACCCACATACTGCCGGTAAAAAAGGGCCTGCGCGCTTCGATCAACGCCACCATTACAGCCGGCTATATCTTCGCCCTGGTATTCGGGCTTATTTTTGCCTACTTCGGACACAATTACATTTTTCACGGGCTGTATATTTTCGGGTTGTCGCTGGTCTTTTTTGCCGGTCTTATGCTGGCGGCAGCCCTTTGGCCCTGGCAGAGGGAGTACCGTCAGAACGATCCGCAGTATTCCCGTACCAGGGGAGGCCTGGACCTGGAACGCACCGCTTTCTTCGTAGCTGCGGTTGCCACTCTCGGTTCTGCCCTGTATGGAGCGATAGCCGGCTCTTATTACGGCAACGGGTTCGAGACATTTCTGGCAGAGGACGCAGTAAGGGAAGTGCACCGTTCCTCTTTGCAACTGGCGGTAATCGGGCACCTGCACATCATGCTTACCCTTATTGCCATAATGCTGGCTCTTATCGTGGGACGCTGGCTTGATTTTAAGGGCGTTCTGCACAAGTTTGCCATGCCGTTGATGATACTGGGAACCTTAATCGTAACCTTTGGGGCGTGGGCGGTAGTTCCCTGGGAGCATATCGCTCACTCTATTATATCGCCGGGTTCGATGCCGGCGGCAATAGCTGCGTTACTGCTGGTTATATTCGGGTTCCGCAAGCTCATCCGGGAGCGTATCAAGGAGCAGGCAATCAAGCAGGCCGGTTTCCGGCAAAAACTTAAAGCGCTGGTCCACGACCCGCTCAAATTCGGTGCTTTATGGCAGATGGTTTTTATGAATTTGGTGGTTACTATCCCTGGAATATTCATTGCCATCAGGCTGGATGAAATATTCCGGATGTGGCCTTTCCGCGAGGAACGTATTATTATAACCGGCCACTGGCATGCCCTGGCCGGTATCATTGCGACTATAATACTGCTTTATTATGCTGATATGGCCGGCCTGAAAGGCAGAGCCCGCCGCTGGTTCGGCTGGCTGGTAATACTGGGTTCGAATCTTGCCTTCGGAGCCGTTACCGTGTATTCGCTAAAAAGGCTGGTGGTAAGCGAAACTGCCCAGCAGCCGCTGGTAGACTGGACGATGCTGCTTGCCGATATCGGCATGATGACGGTCATGCTGGTGCTGGGAATTATTCTCGTCTGGCGCATGGTGGACCTTTTTGCCCGAAAAGGGCGCTGGGTTGAAGAAAGCGAGCAGGCCGGCAGGGACGGTGAATGCGGATGAGACTGTTGAAAGAGCTCTCCCTGGTACTGGCAACGGGCTTGATTCTCGGCAGCTGTAGCAACGGCCCGGTAGACATTGCTGTACCTGTATATGATACCGGCATCGATCCGGAAGGTTGGGTAACGATACCGGCAGGACCTTTTAAAATGGGCCAGTTCGAGCACGAAACGCTTGTCCCTTATGATTACGAGATATCAATTACACCCGTAACCAACGGGCAGTATGCCGGATTTCTTAACGAGGCGCTCTCAGCCGGTTTAATCAGTATTTCAGGCAATGTCGTCAGAGGTTATTATCCCGGGGATGAGTTTCACGGAGGCCGCCACGAGGTGGAAATTGTACCCGGGGACTATATCTATTTCATACTGGATGAGGTGGACTCGAGAATCACATATCTTAACCAGCAGTTCCAGGTGAAATCCGGTTACCAAAACCACCCGGCGACCATGCTAAGCTGGTTTGGCGCCTGGGCTTATGCCGATTTCTACGGTTACCGTTTGCCTGCCGAAATCGAGTGGGAAAAAGCCGCCAGGGGCCTGGACGGACGGCCGTATCCCTGGGGCAGCGGCATAACCGGCGGCAATGCCAATTACTATGCCAGCGGAGATCCGTTCGAAGAAAGCGCCGGCGCTATCGGAAATACCACGCCGGTGGGGTTTTTTAACGGCAGAGTTTATGACGGGTTCGTTACACTGGATTCTGCCAGCCCATACGGGGCAT
>Ga0068711_1001988_pt1 | contig 10794 bp, 9 predicted proteins | sample MTBAKMMethaMetaG_FD_62224 | JGI IMG/M metagenome (GOLD analysis project Ga0068711, IMG submission 62224) | Enrichment culture microbial communities from Arthur Kill intertidal strait, New Jersey, USA, that are MTBE-degrading - MTBE-AKM (Arthur... | ecosystem: Environmental > Aquatic > Marine >...
AAGGCCGTTGCGAGGGCAGCATACACACCAGGCTTGACGGCACCAACCATTTTGGCTATGACCCGGTATTTTTTATACCTCATTTATGTAAAACTATGGCCCAGCTTACTTTTGCAGAAAAAAACCTTTTCAGCCATCGCCGCAGAGCGGCCGACCAAATCAGAGAACTGCTCATATCCCAATACCAAAGCAGCAAATAGAGCCGGCTGGTCACTCGCGTATATTGAGATTGGCTGTTCGGATGATGTATACTACACGGTTACAGATATTTAGAGGTGTGAGATGAAGCTATCTTGTCTTCAGGAAAACTTGAACAAAGGTCTTAATCTGGTCGGCAGAGCAGCTGCGGCCCGTACTACTTTGCCGATTACCAATAACGTGCTTATATCGACAGACGGTGGCAGGCTCAAACTGGTCGCTACCAATCTCGAAATGGCCATCAGCTGCTGGATTGGCGCCAAGGTCGAAGAAGAAGGCGCTATAACTATTCCCGCCAGAATACTCAGCGAATTCGTGGCATCTCTGCCTAACGATAAAGTCGAGATGAGCCTGTCATCCAAGACACGTGTGCTTGAAATGAAATGCGCCCGGTTCGAAGCCAAAATGAGCGGTGTCGATGCCAAGGATTTCCCCCCGATCCCTCATATTGACGATGGTGTAAGCACTACCGTTGAAGCCGGCGAGCTTAAACGCGCTATTCGGAAGGTTGCTTTTGCAGCCGCCGTGGACGACTCCCGGCCGGTTTTAACAGGGGTGAATGCCGAATTTGACAACCAGACCCTGACGCTTGCAGCCGCCGATGGTTTTCGCCTGGCCGTTTACAAAATGCCTCTGGCAACAGGTATCAATCAGAAAATTACCGCCATCATCCCGTCGCGTACTTTGTTCGAGCTCCAGAAGCTTTCAGCCGATCAGGAAGAAGCCATAACCATCGTATTGAATCCATCCCGCAGCCAGATAATCTTCAGGCTAAAGGATATCGAGCTTGTTTCTCAGCTTATCCAGGGTACGTTCCCTCAATATTCCCAGCTTATCCCCCAGAGTTATGGTACCAGGGTCGTCGCCGATGTGAAACAGTTCTCCCAGGCAAATAAAACTGCGTCAATCTTTGCCCGCGACGGCAGCGGAATCGTGCGCCTGGTGGTCACTCCCGGCGAAAGCGAAGTCACTCCGGGTAAAATGACCGTTTCCGCGCGTGCCGAAGAACTTGGCGAAGATACCGGCGAGATAGACGTAACCGTTCAGGGAGAAGCGTCGAAGATAGCTTTCAACACCCGGTACCTTAAGGAAGTTCTGGAAGCCATAACCGAAAGCCAGTCGGATACCGAAAAACAGGTAGCTCTTGAAATAACCAACCCTTCCAGCCCTGGCGTTTTCAAACCCATCGGCGAGGATAACTACCTGCACGTGATAATGCCGATGTTTGTCAGCTGGTAACAATGTCTTGAAAAGCATGCGCCAGGATTTGTATCGGAAGCCGCTATGAGACTAAGTCGGTTCATGGCTTTATGCCTCACTCTGGTTGCCGGCATAAATCTGTTATCGTGTGCCGCATGCACCGGTGGCCCGGCACAATCTGAAACTGGCCCCGCATCCGTACCGGAACTGACAAATTATAATTCCACCGGTACCGTTTCGGTTGTTGAAGCTTTCAACTTGCTGAACATCCATTCGAATGATTCTGATTTTGTAATTCTGGATCTTCGAACACCGGCAGAGCGGGCTTTAGTCGCAATCAGGGGTTCTATTCTGCTTGACTGGTACAGCGGCTACTCTCAACAGATACTCAGCCTTCTGGATAAAACCAGGACATATTTAATCTACTGAAAAAGCGGCTGGCGGAGTTCTTCCGCTTTGGAATTAATGAAATCTCTCGGTTTTACCAGGGTTTATGATTTACAAGGAGGTATTGTTGCCTGGGAAGAAGCAGGTTTGCCCGTTTTTAATCCGGCTGGTTCAAACGATACCAATGCCCCCGGCGCCAATCAAACCGTCATCACTACCGCACCTTCGTTTACCAGGGGTGAAAAACCGGCGACTTTCGTCGTCTCCAATCTACGCACAGATCCCCCTGTTCCTGTACCCCCCAGTGCCCTGTTTTCTTTTCTGGTCACTGTGACCAATCAAAGTGATATCGAAAATTACTATGAAGCCACTGTTGAAGTGGTTGAAGTTATCGGGGAGATAAGACTGGAGGTCGGGAGCGTGTCGGAACGCATATCAGTTCCGCCGGGCCAGAGCAGAATCGTGACATTTGAACAAATTCACCTGACCCAGGGTATTTATGAGGCAACCATCGAAAAGGAGAATCTATTATTCGAATGTACCTGAGGCTGAGGTACCTGGTAGTGACTGCCGTTGGCAGTCCACAAGCTATGTCTGGCAGTGAAACCAACAAGAACAACGCGCTACTGCCATGATTTTGAGTTGAGGCCTTGTCCGGCTGCAAATATTCAAGGAGGGACACTACATGAGTTTTTTGAAAATCGTGGTCGTGTATTTTAGCGCGCTGGTAGCATTCTTTGCCATCGACATGTTATGGCTGGGGGTAATATCCAAAAAGTTCTATGCCCGTCAACTCGGCCACCTGTTGAGTTCCAGGATATCCTGGCTGCCGGCAATAATATTTTATCTGCTTTTTATCGCCGGTATACTTTTATTTGCCGTTCTGCCTGGAATAGATGCCGGCTCGCCGGCAAAAACCGCCTTACTGGCAGCGCTGTTCGGCTTATTCTGCTATGCAACATATGACCTTTCCAACCTGTCGACGCTAAAGGGCTGGCCCATCCTGGTTACCGTAGTTGACATCGTTTGGGGCATCACTATTTCAACCAGCGTTGCCGTAATAAGTTATTTCATCGGCCGGGCCATCCTGTAAAAGAGGTGCAGGTGCCGGTAACTGGTGTTTCATTGCCTTAATGCTTTTGCTTCCAGTCAGAGGCTTTGAGCGACAGTTCCCTGGCAACTTCTACAGATTTTTCAGAATGCTGCCTGGGTGAGATCATGGCAGCCAGTTCTTCTATACGTTCCGTTTCATCCAACGCGTGGATGGTGGTTGTATTACGGTGGTCCCGAGAGGTTTTAACAACCCTGTAATGTGAATCGGCATAAGCCGCAATCTGGGGCAGATGTGTTATGCATATTACCTGATGATGCCGCCCCAGCGACCAGAGTTTTCTGCCCAGTACTTCGGCGCTTCTGCCGCCGACACCGATATCAATTTCATCAAATATCATCGTCGGTACTGCATCCGCTCCTGCCAGAGCGTTTTTTAACGCCATCGTAAACCGTGATATTTCTCCGGTCGATGCAATGCCGGCAACGGGCTTGAGTGGTTCTCCCGGATTGGTCGACACGAGAAACTCTACAGCGTCAACGCCTTCCTTGCCGAATCGGTACTCTTTCCCTGACACCGGCAAACCGCCGGTTTGTTCTTTCTGCTCGACGGAAACCTTGAATAAGACCTCAGACATATTAAGTTCGGCGAGTTCACTCGCTATTTTCTGCTCCAGTTCCCGCGCTGCCCCGGTTCTTAAACCGGTCAACCGGCCGGCCAGATCCGCCAGCTTGCCCATAAGTTCCGCTGCCTCGGTTTTCATCCTTTCCTGATCAGATTCTACGTTGTTGATTTCTTCCAGTTCCCGGCAAATGTCCTTTTGCTGCGATAACAGGCTGTCAATCGAACCGCCGTATTTGCGTTTTAAACGTCCAATGAGTTCCAGCCGGCCGCTCTTCTCCTCGATTATTTCAGAGCTGCTTTCCATTTCTTCGGCGTAACGGCGGATTTCACATCCCAGTTCTTCAATCTTGTCGCTAGCTTCCTGCAATGATTGAAACCGGGAGATCAGATGTGGATCAATCTCTACCAGGTGAGAAAATTTTTCAAGTGCCTGGTTAAGGCAATCGTATGCCGAGTTTTGTCCCGTGGCACTGTCTCCCAGCAAGGACTGGTAAATATTCCATGAATGTTCCTTAATGGTGGCCAGACTGGTCAGTTTATTCAATTCATTTTCCAATTCCAGGTCTTCTCCGGGTTTGACATCAGCCTGCTGGAGCTCCTGCAGTTGGAAGTTAAGGAAATCCCGCCGTTTTTCAACGTCATCATTGAAACGATCCAGGCGAGCTTGTTCGTGCTGCAACTGCTGCAGCTGCGAAAACACCCGGTAGTAATCATCACGTGTCTCAACCGAGGAACCAAACCTGTCAAGCAGCTTCAGATGAGTCGACCTGTCATACAATGATAGATGCTGTGTCTGGCCGTGTATATCAAAGAGCAGCCGCCCGACATCTTCAAGCAGGTTTTTGGGCACCGGATTTGAATTGATTCTAAAAACATTGCGTCCGTTCTTTTTTAAATGAGCCGTAACCATCATTTCACCGGAACCTGAATCAAGTTTCTTTTCATCGAGCAGTTCCAGCAAAGCCCCCGGTGTTTGGCCGTCAAGGTCGAAATATGCCTCGATTGTGGCTGTATCGCTGCCGTATCTTATATCCGAATCACACCCGGAACCGAAAAACAGTATTTCCAGGGCTTCAATTATAAGAGATTTACCGGAGCCGGTTTCTCCGGATATTATGTTAAGACCCGGTTTGATTTCCCAGTTGAGTTCTTCTATGATTCCCAGCGAAGTGATTCTTAGTTCATTAAGCATGCGTCTTGTCCAATATAGTATTATAAAAATGCCGGCATTGAAAAGTCCGTGTTTCCAGCCACTGAAAATTCAGGTTGACTAAATAGGCAATAGTCATTAAACTTTTAATGAAATTTGTGTAATTTGCATGTACTTTGAAATATATCATTCTACCCCGAAAAAAGGGAGGAGCTAAGTGAAATTATTAGTTGTAGGTTGCGGGCAGGCCGGGGGACGCATTTCTGACGAATTCGCCCTGCTGAATAAAAAAGCACGCGCTGAACGCGGTTTTGATATTATGACAAATATCCTGGCGGTAAATACCGATGTGGCCGATTTAAGTGGATTATGTCATATAAAAGCCGATTTCCACCACCGCATATTGATCGGCAGCGGCAAAACTCACGGGCACGGTGTTGGCAAAATGAACGAAGTCGGCGCTGCCATTGCCCGAGAGGACGGCGACAAAGTCCTGGATAAAATACGAGATACCAAAAACCTTCCGGAAACCGATGCGTTCATGGTCATCGGCAGCGCTGCCGGGGGTACCGGATCCGGTTCGGTTCCGGTAATTACTCAGATTATCAAAGAGCATTTTCCGGAAAAACCCGTATACAACCTGATTGCACTACCCTTCAAATTCGAAGAGGTAACCGAAGAACGCTCCGTATACAACGTCGGCACGTGCCTAAAGTCCGCTTACCTGGTTGCCGATGCCATATTCCTTGTAGACAACCAGCGCTATATCACCAAAAACGCTTCGATGCGCCAGAATTTAGCCAAGATAAACCATGACATCGTCAAACCTTTTTACAACCTGTTGTGTGCCGGCGAAGAAACCGATGTAAAATATATCGGCTCCAAGGTTGTTGACGGCGGTGATATTATCCAGACTCTGTCAGGCTGGACGACCATCGGTTACGGCAGAACCAAGACTTCGGTGATGAAACTGCCTTTCAATAAAACAGTCGACTTTCGAAGCAAGAACACGGAAGCCATGCCGGGAACTCAGGCTATGAATGAAGCTCTCGGCGAATTATCCTTGAAATGCGAGCCCAACGATGCCCGGAAAGCTCTGTATATTATCAATGCCCCGCCCGATGTAATGAGCATGGACCTTATCAAGGACCTTTCTGCCGCGTTAAGGGAAATGGCCCCCCAGGCGATTATCCGCAGCGGAGACTACCCGAGAGGCAAGGGCTCAGTCGATGTAACCATACTGCTTTCTGAACTGGTTAATTCCCGCAAGGTTATGAGTTACTTCACCAAAACCATCAGTTATATGTCCCACATACGCACCGAAAGGGGCTATATTGAAGAACAGGAAAGGGGCCTGGCGGGCGCTTTCCAGGATATTCCTTCACTTCTTTCTTAATAAAATACGGGGGCGGGCTATGAAACCCGCCCCCGTATTTATCTAAATTTATTATCTATTCGTCATCCAAATCACTTTTCCTGGTATTGCTTTTTTGTTCAAGTTCGCTAAACATCTGCTCTAACTCTTCCAGTCTTGATTTTTTCATTTCCTGAGTCTCGGCCTGTTCCCCGTCTATTGGTGCCGGCTTTTCATCGGTTTCCGGAAGATCAATATCACCGGTATCTTCGACCGTTTTTGCATCGCGATATAAAACCGGATTTTCATTTTGCACGTTTGTATCGATTCTTGTTATTTTCGGAACCTGTTTTTCAATCTTTTTCAAATCCCTTTTCAGATCTTTGGACACCTGCCCGGCAACCTTGTTTATTTCCCCGGTACCGGCAATCATGCGTTCGATTACCGGCAATGACATTCCAACAGCCTCCTGAAGAGCCAGCTTGGCGGCATTTATCGCTTCCTCGGCCGCCTGTATGGCCCGGTTTGCGGTCAGCTCTGCTTCCCGTGAAACACCGGTTGCATTTTCAAGGGCTTTCCGGGATTGTTCGAGGGCTACACCAGCCTCTTTCCGGGCTTTTTCAGCCGTTTCCTCGGCACGTGAAATGGGTACCCGAGATGATTTTACCCAGTTCGATATGTCTTCAACTGCTTTCGCGCTGATTTGCTGTGCTTTCTCAACGGCTTTTTGAGAAGAATTGATAGCCTGTTCCGCCGTATGTTTAGCCACGTTGCCCAGGCCTATGGCCTTGTTGGAACTGTCTAAAGCTTCCTGCCTGGCCTGTTCAACCGAAAGTTCGGCCTGGTGCATGGTTTCCTCGATTGCCGCAACCGTTTCCTTTATTACCACAACCGCTTGACTGGCATTCTCACTGGCCTGAAGCGAACTCTGTTCAATCCGGAAAATCGATTCTTTGGATACCTTCAGGGCTTCATCTGCCGTGTTTTTAGCCCACTGGCTGGAATCATTGGCCATTTTTATCGCCCTCTCGAAATTCCTTGAGTAGCCTGCGGCGGTTTCCTGGGCTGTCGCCGCAGCTCTTTCAGCCCGTTTTACGGCATCTTCGCTTAACCTGGCAGATGCATCGGCTACTTTTCGGGAAGCCCGGCTCACTTCGTCAGCCCTAGCGATGGCCTCGTTGGAAATCCGGGCAGCTTCAGCCGCCGATTCCCGCGTCACCCTTCCCATTTCCTCTACTTTCTCGATTGCCTGCTGCCCGAGCAATACAGCATTCTGAGCTTCATCCTTAGCTTCATTTGCCATCTTCTCAGAGTTCTTGAGAGTGTCCTGTGATTGCCTTACGGAAGCTTTTATTTCGTCAAGTGTCTCTCTGGCCATTTTTTCCAAACGCGCAACGGTATCTTCGAAGGAGCGGGAAAGCTCCCTTGAAGCCCGGTTGGATTTTTCGACACTTTCTTCAGCCTGCCTGGCAGCCTGCCTGAAGGCGGCTTCGGCTTCCTCAGCCCTGGCTTTGGCCTGAGCATAATCGCCAGCCGCTCTGGATGCCCCTTCTTCAGCTTTCAATACCGCTTCTTCAGCCCGTCTTACCGCATTTTCTGAAGCTTTTTGAGCTTCGTAGGAATCTTTCTGGGCCTGCTTCACGATATCTTTAGCACTGTTAAGCGCTTCTTTGCTTATTTTTATGGATTCCTTAGCTTCTTCTTTGGCCTGGTTGGATAAATTTACAGCCTCGGTAACCTCTTTTCTTAAGGCCTCGGTCTCTTTTGCCATGCTCTTTAGATCTCCTGCTGAAAAATTGTTGCCGTTATCGTTCAATGGTTCGTCCTCCGCTGCCAGTAATTCTATAACAGCAATACCTCTAACGCAAACCTGTAACTTATCCGGCCTGAACCAGGCTCTTGTTTAGTCATGCTATACGGGGTAGAATTGCACCGGCAAACCGTTGCCTATCAATGATTTCAGGGAGTATTTGGATATGAAACATTATGATATCATCGTTATCGGTTCGGGCTGCGGCCTCGTAATCGTTGAGGCGTCTGCGGCGTCGGGAAACAAAACGGCCCTTATAGAAATGGGTAAAATGGGAGGCACCTGCCTTAACGTCGGTTGTATACCTTCAAAAATGCTTATTTATCCGGCGGATGTGATACACCAGATTGATAATGCCGGTAGCCTGGGTATTGACGCTTCGGTTTCCAGGGTGGATTTTACCGGCATTATCGAACGTACCCGCAAAACCATAAATGGCTACCGGAACAAGCTGCACCGCCAGGTCCATCGCCTTAAAGGTGTCGATATCTATGAAGCCAGGGCCAGGTTTGTGGATCAGCACGTTCTTGACGTTGATGGCGAGCAGTTAACGGCTCCTCTGATATTCATCGCCGCGGGTACCCGTCCTTTTGTCCCGGAAGCGGAATTGTCAGGCAGGCCCGGCATCATCACCAACGATAATTTGCTCGAAGTGGACGCTTTGCCCGAAACCATAACTATTGCCGGTGGAGGTTATGTAGCCTGCGAGTACGCTCACTTTTTTGCCGCTATGGGCACCCGGGTAACCATGCTCGAAATGGCCGACCGCCTGCTGTCGGGAGAGGAACCGGACATATCCCGGCTGGTCGAAAAAACTCTCAGGCGGCATATTACCGTTCACACAGCGACAATGCTGGAAACGGTGAGTCAATCGGGCTCAGGGTGGGACATCCAATGTGTCAATACAAAAGATAAATCCAGGAGTACCGTTTCCTCCGGTCATGTTCTTTTTGCCATGGGCAGAATCCCCAATACCGACCTGCTCGGCTCGAAAGAAGTTGGAATCGACCAGGACGCCAGGGGTTATATAAAAGTTAACGATTATTTGCAAACAAATATCGAAGGCATATATGCCATAGGTGACGTGAACGGGCAGTACATGTTCCGCCACGCTGCCAATTATGAGGCCGAGCTTGCCTGGCACAACAGCCTGCATTCCCGGGCCGGCTATGCACACCTTACCCCGGTTGATTACCATGCCATGCCGCACGCTGTATTCACCCGCCCCCAGGTCGCTTCTGTTGGTTTAACCGAGGCAGAAGCCCGCAAGAAGCATGATATTGACGTAGGAAAAGTAAGCTATTTTGAGACAGCCAAAGGCGAAGCCATGCAGGAAAAAGATGGTTTTGCCAAAGCCATAATCGATAAAGACAGCGGCAGCATACTGGGATTCCACATCGCCGGGCCGTATGCGGCAATTTTGATCCAGGAAGTTGTCAATGCCATGTCCGGCCAGGGCGGGCCAGGCAGTGTTGAACAGGGTATTCATATTCACCCGTCCATCACCGAGCTTGTACCCTTGACCATATCCAGCGCAAGATGAGGTTGATAAATCATTATTAACAAGCCATGGTGTAAAATAATATCTGTGAGCAAAATTGCCCAAACCTATTGACATTGAGTGATATTGCTGATACTTTAAATTATTATTATTTCATAAACGAACTTCGCGGAAACTGACCGGGCAAAACCGGAATCAACAAAAAATTTATAGAAGGAGAAATGTTGATGAAACCCAGAACACTCGGCAAGTTCGCGGTTGCAGCACTTGTGCTGATACTTGTTGCAACCGTATTACCGGCTTGCCAAACGGAGGAAAAACCCGAAATCAAGAATCCGGACACCTTTATAGTTGCTACCATTGGTGGGCCGGAAACACTCGACCCGGCGGCTGCCTATGACAGTGCCAGTGGCGAGGTACTGCAGATGGTTTACGAACCCCTCATCTATTACAAGGGCGAAAGCACCGATGAATATGAGGGTGTTCTGGCTGACGAATGGGAAGTTTCAGCTGACGGGAAAACCTACCGCTTTCATATTCGTGATGGCGTGTACTTCCACAACGGCAACGAAATGACACCTGAAGATGTCGAATACACCTTCGAGCGTTCCCTGGTTCAGGACTACGTGGGCGCACCTACCTGGATGTTTTACGAACCCCTGCTGGGTATCGGTACCAACTCCCATCAGGAGGACGGTTCCCTGCGCCCGTTAAGCGAACTCACCAGCGTAGTTGAAGTTGTTGACGATAACTGGGTAGAGTTCTACCTGGCCACCCCCTACGAGCCTTTTATTCAGATCCTTTGCGGCTGGTGGGGCGGTATCGTCGATAAAGAATGGTGTATCGAAAACGGCGACTGGGATGGAACCCAGGCTTCTTATGAAGCGTTGAACAATCCGGAATCCAACGCCTGGCCTCTGGACCTCATAACCAATGGTACAGGACCGTTCAAACTTGAGTACTGGGAAAAAGCGGTCGAGGTGTCCTTGATCAAGAACGATAACTACTGGCAGGACGAAGCTCCGTTCGAAAGACTGCTTATCAAGGATGTCCCTGAATGGACGACCCGCAAACTCATGCTGGAGAACGGTGACTGCGATTATGCGTATGTTCCGACCCTTAACTATGAAGAGATGGAAGGGGCTGCCAATATAACCGCTTACAAGAATCTGCCGCTCGTTCAGTGCGAAGGCTTTTTCTTTAACTATGAAATAAGTTCGGAAAGCACCTTCATCGGCAGCGGCCAGCTTGACGGCAACGGTATTCCCGGTAACTTTTTCACCGACGAAGATGTGCGCAAAGGTTTCACTTATTCTTTTGACTGGGAAGCATACATCGAGGATGCCATGATGGGCTACGGCATCCAGCCGGCATCACCGGTGGTTAAAGGCCTTGCCTACTACAATCCGGACCTCGATACCTTTTATTCATATGACCCGGCTAAAGCCGAGGAGCATTTCAGGGCAGCTTTCGGCGGCCAGGTATGGGAAAATGGGTTCAAGATGACGTTGGCCTATAA
>Ga0068711_1001993_pt1 | contig 10787 bp, 20 predicted proteins | sample MTBAKMMethaMetaG_FD_62224 | JGI IMG/M metagenome (GOLD analysis project Ga0068711, IMG submission 62224) | Enrichment culture microbial communities from Arthur Kill intertidal strait, New Jersey, USA, that are MTBE-degrading - MTBE-AKM (Arthur... | ecosystem: Environmental > Aquatic > Marine >...
GGACGCACCTCGAGCAGGTACGCCACCTTGTTCACCATGCCGCGGATCACGGGGGTGTCCTCGTGCACCACGGTATGCCGAATGCGCTTCAGCCCGAGCGCGCGCAGGGTACCGCGCGCCCCAGGGCGGCGGCCGATCGCGCTCTTCACTTGCGTGATCTCGAGATACTGGGCCATGCGATCAGGCCTCCTTGGCGGACGCGCTCGCCACGTCGTCGACCGGCGCGGATTCGCTCTCCAGGCCGAGAACCTTGGCGACGGAAATGCCGCGCAGGCGCGCGACGCTCTCCGGAGTCTTCAGGGACTGCAGCCCCTCCACCGTCGCGCGCACCAGGTTGATCGGGTTCGTCGTGCCGAGCGACTTGGTGAGGATATCGCGCACGCCGGCCAGCTCGAGGACGGCGCGCACGCCGCCTGCCGCGATCACGCCGGTACCCGGCGCGGCCGGCTTGAGCAGCACGCGAGCCGCGCCGAAGCGGCCGATGACCTGATGAGTCGTCGTCGTGCCATTGTAGCGCGGCACGGTGAAGAGGTTCTTCTTCGCGTCTTCAATCGCCTTCTGGATGGCAAGCGGCACCTCGCGGGCCTTGCCATAGCCGGCACCGACGTGGCCGTTCTCATCGCCGACCACGACCAGCGCCGTGAAGGAGAAGCGCCGGCCGCCCTTGACGACCTTGGCGACACGGTTGATGTGGACGACGCGCTCTTTGAGCTCGCTGCCCTCTTGGAATGATGCTCTAGCCACGGGGTCCTTTACTCCTTCTCAGAAAACCAGGCCACCCTCACGGGCGCCCTCAGCGAGGGCCTTCACACGGCCGTGATACAGGTAACCGGAGCGATCGAAGACGACTTGCTCGATACCCTTGTCCTTGGCCCTCTGGGCCAGAAGCGTGCCGACCATCTTGGCGACGGCGGTCTTCTCGAGGCCCGCCGCGTCAACCTCTCCGGACCTGGCTGCGACCACGGTAGCCCCGGCGAGATCGTCCACGATCTGCGCGTAGATAGCCTTGTTGGAGCGGAACACCGCCACACGCGGACGATTCGGCGTTCCCTCAATGCGACCGCGAATGCGCTTCTTGCGCCGTGCGCGGGCTTCTCTGGTGTTAAGTGCGCTCATCTCTCCGACGTTCCTCTTCTCTTGGGCAGCGTGCTAGGCGCGCTTACCGACCTTCCGCTGCACGACCTCATCTGCGTACCTGATGCCCTTGCCCTTGTAGGGCTCGGGCGGACGAATCGAGCGCACCTTCGCGGCGACTTCGCCGACAACCTGCTTGTCGATGCCCCTCACGACCACGGCGGTCGTCTGGGGCGTCTCGAAGGAGACATGCGCCGGCGGCTCGATCAGGACGGGATGGCTGTAGCCGACCAGGAGCTCGAGGGCATCGCCCTTGACGCTCGCGCGGTAGCCGACGCCCACAATCTCCAGCCGCTTCTCGAAGCCGGTGGTGACACCGGTCACCATGTTGGCGATCAGGGTGCGCGTGAGGCCGTGCAGCGAACGATGAGGCCCGCTGTCGGTCGGCCGCTTGACCTGAATAACTCCGTCGCCGACCTCGACGATCATCTCGCGCGGTACGCGCTGGGTGAGCTCGCCCTTGGGCCCCTTCACCGTCACGACGGCGTTGTCGTAGGTGAACTCGACGCCGTCCGGCAGGGGGATTGGGGCTTTACCGATCCTCGACATGTGCCGTCCTTACCAAATGAAGCAGATCACCTCGCCGCCCAGACCTTGCTTGCGCGCATCCGCGCTCGTCAGCAGTCCGCGCGACGTGGAGATGATCGCCGTCCCGAGCCCTCCGAGCACCTTGGGCAACGTCTCCTTGTTGGCGTACACACGACGCCCGGGCTTGGAGACGCGCTTGATGCCGGAGATGACCCGCTCTCTGTTCTTGCCGTACTTCAACTCGATCACGATGACGTCGCTGTGTTCGCCGCGCTTGGTCTCATAGCCGGCGACGTAGCCGAGATCCGTCATGAGACGGGCGATCTCGAGCTTCATCTTCGACGACGGCACCTCGACGCTCGCGTGCCGAGCCGCGCTGCCGTTGCGAATGCGCGTGAGCATGTCGGCGATGGGGTCTGTCATCGACATTGTCCTCGCCTCCTTACCAGCTCGACTTGGTCAGGCCGGGGATGACGCCCTGATGCGCGACCTCGCGCAGGCAGATGCGGCAGAGCCCGAACTTGCGGTAGTACGCGCGCGGACGGCCGCACCTATTGCAGCGATTGTACTCACGCGACTGATAGCGCTGCTTGCGCCCCGCCTTCACCACAAGGGATGTCTTCGCCATGCTTCAGATGCTCCTAGTTCGACCGGAAGGGCATGCCGAGCTTGGTCAGCAGCGCGCGCCCTTCCTCGTCCGTCTTCGCGGTGGTCGTAATCACGATGTTGAGCCCGCGCGATTGCTCAACCGAGTCGTAGTCGATCTCTGGGAAGATGGTCTGCTCCCGAACGCCCATGGCGAAGTTGCCGCGCCCATCGAACTGATCGGGCGAGATACCACGGAAGTCGCGGATGCGCGGCAGGGCGATCGAGACCAGCCGGTCCATCATCTCGTACATGCGCTCGCCGCGCAGGGTTACGCGACAACCGATCGACATGCCCTCGCGCACCTTGAAGCTCGCGATGGACTTGCGCGCCTTGGTGATCGCCGGACGCTGACCGGCGATGAGCGCCAACTCTTCCACGGCGTCGTCGAGCAGCTTGGCGTTCGTCTTGGCTTCCCCAACGCCCATGTTAAGCGTCACCTTGGTAACCCGCGGCACTTCCATGACGTTGCGGTAACCGAACTCCTGCATGAGCTCGGGGATGATCTCTTTACGATACTTGTCTTTCAGCCTGGCCATACTCACGCCTTACGATTTGTCGATGTCTCTGCCGCAGGCCGTGCGCCGGCACTTGCGCACCTTGCCGCCACCCTCGAGAAGGCGAAAGCCGACTCGGGTGGGCTTCCCGCACGAGGGGCACACGAGCATGACATTGGAGACGTCAAGCGGCGCCTCCTGCTCGATCACTCCACCCTGCGGGTTCTTCTTCGGGTTGGGCTTCGTGTGCTTCTTGACCATGTTGAGCCGCTCGAGCACGACACGTCGCGACTCGCCGTCGACCCGCATGACCGTTCCGCTCTTGCCCGCTTCCTTGCCGGCGATGACCTTGACCTGGTCACCCTTCTTTATCTTCATCTTGCTCATCGTTGCTGCGACTCCTCGCCTACGCGGCCCTCAGAGGACCTCAGGGGCGAGCGACACGATCTTCATGAAGTTGTTCTCGCGCAGCTCGCGGGCCACGGGCCCGAAAATGCGGGTCCCGCGCGGATTGTTCTGGTTGTCGATCAGCACGGCGGCGTTCTCGTCGAACGCGATGTAGGTGCCGTCCTTGCGACCGAACTCCTTCTTCGTACGCACAACCACTGCGCGCACGACGTCGCCCTTCTTCACGCTGCCGCCGGGCGCCGCGGCTTTCACCGTGCCGACGATCACATCGCCGACGCTGCCGTAGCGACGCTTCGAGCCGCCGCGGATGCGAATACACAGGATCTCGCGCGCGCCGGTGTTGTCGGCGACCCGCAATCTCGTCTCAACCTGGATCATCTGAGTACCCCTGCCGTCTCTTCTCTCACTTCGCCTTCTCGAGGATCTCGAGAAGCCGCCACCGCTTCGTGGCGCTGAGCGGACGGGTCTCGACGACACGCACCAGGTCGCCCTTGCCCGCGGCGTTCTGCTCGTCGTGAACGTGCAGCTTCGTGGAACGCCGCACGACCTTGCCGTACAGCTGATGCTTCTGCGTCACGTCGATACGGACCACGATCGTCTTGTCCATGGCGTCGCTGACGACCACGCCGCGACGCTCCTTGCGACCCGGAACCTTGACGGGCACCGCATGGGCTGCCTTGGCCTTGGCCCTGGCCGCCGAGATGCTCTTGCCCGAAGGGGCGACGGCCGTCTCGACGGCGGTCTTCTTGGCGGCGGGCTTCCTCGCCGCCGGCTTCTTGGCGGCGGTCTTGCCGCTCTCCGTCTTCTTCGTCGTTGCCATCAGGCCTCACCACCGGGCGACATGCGAGCACGATCGCGCTCCGCCTGCACGGTGAGCAGCCGGGCGATCTCGCGTCGCGTCAGATTGAGATTCTGCGGGTTTTCGAGCTGCCCCGTGGCATGCTGAAAGCGGAGATTGAAGAGCTCCTTGCGCGTGTCCTTGAGGCGCGCGCGGAGCTCGTCATCGGAGAGCTCGCGCAGCTTACTGGCCTTCAAAGAGACTCCCCTCCCTGGTCACGAACTTACACTTCACGGGCAGTTTGTGCATCGCGAGTCGAATAGCCTCACGGGCCACCGGCTCACTCACACCCGACACCTCGAACAGCACTTTGCCGGGCTTCACGACGGCCACCCACGCCTCGGGCGAACCCTTACCGCCGCCCATACGCGTCTCGGCCGCTTTGCGGGTAATCGGCTTGTGCGGGAACACGTTGATCCACACCTTGCCGCCGCGCTTCATATGGCGCGTCATGGCAATACGGGCCGACTCGATCTGGCGATTGGTGATCCAGCCGCACTGCAGGGCCTTCAGGCCGTAGTCGCCAAACTCGACCGACGTGCCGCCCTTCGAGGCGCCGCTCATGCGACCGCGCTGGACCTTTCTATGCTTGACTCTCTTCGGCAGGAGCATTCGTCTACGTCCTCTCTAGCTCAGCTGCTCTGCTCGGGCTCGGCCGGAGCCGGCTCGGCCGCAGGAGCGGCCTGCTTCGGGGCGGGCGCCTGACGGCCGGTCGGCGCCTGACGGCCGATCGGCGCCTGACGGCCGGTCGGCGCCGTGCGCGTGCGCGGACCCGCCGACCCGCGACCGCCCGCCTGTGGGCGACCCTCGCGGCGCCCGCCACCGGCGGGACGCCGGTCGCGCGGCCCGCGCTCGTCGCGGCGCCGCTCATCGCGCTCCTGACGCGCCTTCGACTCGTCCTTCGGGTAGCCCTCGGGCAGGATCTCGCCCTTGTTGATCCACACCTTCACGCCGATGCGGCCGAACGTGGTGCGCGCTTCGCGCAGCCCGTAGTCGATATCCGCGCGGATGGTGTGCAGAGGGACGCGGCCCTCGCTGTAGTGCTCCGTGCGCGCCATCTCGCCGCCGCCCAGACGGCCGCCGCAACGCACGCGCATGCCGGCGGCGCCCGAACGCATGGCGCTCGTCAGGGCGCGCTTCATGGCGCGACGGAAGCTGACGCGGTTCTCGAGCTGCTCGGCGATTGACTGGGCGACCAGCACCGCGTCCAGCTCGGGACGCTTCACCTCGACGATGTTGACCTGCACATTCTTGTGCGTCATGGCGTGGATCTCTTTGCGCAGCGCGTCGACCTCGGCGCCGCTCTTCCCGATCACGATGCCGGGACGCGCGGTGTGGATGTCGATCGTGATGTTGTTCTGATCCTTACGGATCGCAATGCGCGACAGACCCGCGTGGGCGAGCTTGCGCGAAATGTGATCGCGCACCCGCTCATCCTCGTTGAGGAACTGCTTGAACTCTTTCTCCGTATACCAGTGCGACTTCCAGTCGTGGATGATGCCAACGCGGAAGCCGCCCGGATGCACCTTCTGGCCCACTAGGAACGGACCCCCTTCTGCTCCACGGCGATGGTGACATGGCTGCTGCGCTTGTGGATGCGGTTCACACGGCCCATGGAGCGGAAGCTGTACCGCTTCAGGGTCGGGCCCTCATCCACGCGAGCCTCCTTGACATACAGCTCGTCGGCCGACAGCGCGTTGTTGTGCTCCGCGTTGGCCACCGCCGAGTTGAGGACCTTCTCGATGACACGAGCCGCGCTGCGATTCGTGAAGAACAGCGTCGAGCGCGCCTCGGCCACGGACTTGCCGCGAATGACGTCGATGGCCTCGCGCATCTTCTGCGGCCCCAGCGGGATGTACTTCGCTTCTGCTCTGACTGCCATGATCCGTTACCTTCTTGCCGAGCGATCGGCCTTGATGTGACCGCGGAACGTCCGCGTGAGGGCGAACTCGCCCAGCTTATGCCCGACCATGGACTCGCTGACGAACACCGGAATGTGCTTGCGACCGTCGTGTACGGCGATCGTGTGACCGACCATGTCGGGGAAGATCGTCGAGGCCCGCGACCAGGTCTTGATCATCTTCTTCTGGCCGGCGTCGTTCATCTCCGTGATGCGCTTCATGAGGCGCTCGTCGACGAACGGACCCTTCTTAGCTGATCTGCTCAAGAGGTGCCTCCTACCTTACCCGCGCTTGCCACGCTTGCGGCCGCGAATAATGAGTTTGTCCGACTGCTTGTGGTTCGCCCGCGTGCGGTAACCAAGCGTCGGCACGCCCCACGGCGTGACCGGGTGACGACCGGCGGTCGTCTTGCCCTCGCCGCCGCCGTGCGGGTGGTCCACGGGGTTCATCGCGGTGCCGCGGACGGTCGGCCGAACGCCACGCCAGCGCGTGCGCCCGGCCTTGCCGCCGGCGATGTTCGAGTGATCCGAGTTGCCGATCTCGCCCACCGTGGCGCGGCAGGTGAGACGGATGCGCCGCAGCTCGCCGGAAGGCAGGCGCACGACGCCGTAGCCCTTCTCCTTGGCCTGAAGCTGAGCGCTGGCGCCGGCACTGCGCACCAACTGGCCGCCGCGCCCCGGCTGAAGCTCGATGTTGTGGATCGTCGTACCGGCCGGGATGTTCTCCAGCGGCAGCGCGTTACCCGGCTTGATGTCGGCCGCGGGGCCAGACTCGATCACGTCGCCGACCTTGCAGCCCTGGGGCGCAAGGATGTAACGCTTCTCGCCGTCGGCGTAGTGCAACAGGGCGATGCGCGCCGAGCGGTTCGGGTCGTACTCGATGTGCGCGACCTTCGCCGGCACGGCGTCCTTGTCCCGCTTGAAGTCGATGATCCGGTAGCGGCGCTTGTGGCCGCCGCCCTGATGCCGGGTCGTGATGCGACCGTAGCTGTTGCGCCCGCCGGACTTCTTGAGCGGCGCGACCAGCGAGCGCTCCGGCTCGCTGCGCGTGATGTCCTCGAACGTTTCGACCGTCATGAAGCGACGGCCGGGCGAGGTCGGCCTGAATCTCTTGATGCCCATTACCTGCCCTCGAAGAATTCGATCTTGTCGCCGGGCGCGAGCTGCACGACGGCCTTCTTGAAGGCCGGAGTGTTGCCCCGCGAGATGCCGCGGCGCTTGGGTTTGGACGGCATGTTGGCCGTCGAGACGGCAACCACGGTCACGTTGAAGAGCTGCTTGATCGCCTGGGCGATCATCGTCTTGTGCGCATCCGGGTGTACCACGAACGTGTAGCGACCGTGATCGATCTGAGCGTAACTCTTCTCAGAGATGATCGGCCGAAGGATGATCTTTTCCGCTTCTACCATTGCACTAGGCCTGATTCAGGGCGGCGAACGCCTTCTCGGTGAGGACCAACGAGCGAGCGCGCAGAACGCGCTCCGTGGAGAGCGCGCCGACCTCCGCTACCTCAGCGTACGAGAGGTTGCGGACCGATTTGCTCACCGCCGGCTCGTCGTGGGTGACGACAAGCACGGGAGCGGCGAGGTCGAGGTTCACCAGGAACTCGTGAACGGTCTTCGTACTCGGCTCGTCGAGATTGAGATCGGCGGCGACGTACACTCTGCCGTTCTCCGCGCGATTGCTCAGGGCCATGGCCAGAGCCTGGCGCACGACCTTGCGATTGACCTTGATGTCGTAGCTGCGCGGGTGCGGGCCGAAGGCGATGCCGCCGCCGACGCGAACCGGCGACTTCACGCTTCCTGCACGGGCGCGGCCGGTGCCCTTTTGGCGGAAGAGCTTCGCCGTGGAGCCGGAAACGTCGCCGCGCGTCTTGGTGGACGCCGTCCCGCGACGGCGAGCAGCCTGCTCGGCGCGCACCACGAGGTGCAGCGTATTCACGTTCGCGGCCACGCCGAAGCGGGCGGCCGCGAGCTCACGCGTCTCGACCGTCGCCCCGGAAGCGTTGACCACGTTCGCCTTGCCGGCAGTGCCCGCCATGCCGCCGGAGGCGGCCTCGGTGTTCACCGCAGCTGCGGTTGTCTCGTCGACAGTCATGCTCACCTACCCTCGATGACGACGACGGAGTTCTTCGCGCCGGGCACCGAGCCCTTGATCAACAAGAGGTTGTTCTCGACGTCGCGGCGCACGATGCGCAGACCGCGCTGCGTGACTTGCTCCGCGCCCATGTGACCGCCCATTCGCATGCCCTTATACACACGGCTCGGGTATGCGCTGGCGCCGATGGAGCCCGGGGCGCGGACGTTGTGTGAACCGTGGGTCTCGGGACCGCGACCGAAGTGGTGGCGCCGCACCGTTCCCTGGAAGCCCTTGCCCTTGCTCACGCCGGCGACCGACACGGGCTGGCCGTCCTCGAAAGACTCGACCGTCACCGTGTCGCCGACCTTGAGATCCGCGAACCTGCCGAACTCGGCCAAATGGCGCATCCCGTGCTTGAGGCCGGCCTTCTTGAGGTGCCCCAGCTCAGGCTTGGTGACGTGCTTGTCTTTGCACTCGTCGAACGCGAGCTGGACCGCTTCGTAGCCGTCCGTGGCCACCGTCTTGACCTGCGTGACCGGGCACGGCCCCGCCTCGATGACCGTCACCGCGATGACGTTGCCCTCGTCGTCGAAGAGCTGCGTCATACCTACTTTTCTTCCTATGATGCCTGTCATCGTCATTACAGCTTGATTTCGATGTGAACGCCGGCCGGCAGATCGAGCCGCATCAGCTGGTCGACCGTCTTGGGCGTCGGCTGATGGATGTCGATGAGCCGCTTGTGAGTGCGGATCTCGAAGTGCTCGCGCGAATCCTTGTCCTTGAAGGGACTCTTGATCACACAGTACACGTTCTTCTCCGTCGGCAGCGGCACTGGACCCGAGATCGTCGCGCCGCTGCGCTGCGCCGTCTCCACGATGGACTGCGCGCTCCGCTCGATCAACTCGTGATCGTAGGACTTCAACCTGATGCGTATCTTCTGCTGAGCCACTCTGGTGCCTTCTCTGTCCTGTTCACGTAACCGGGTGTGTCGCTCTGACGGGCGTGTCTCCACGCCCTACCCTCGTTACTCTGGCGATCTACTCGAGGATCTTGGTGATCGCGCCGGCGCCGACGGTGCGGCCACCCTCACGAATCGCGAAGCGCAGACCCTCTTCCATGGCGATCGGGGTAATGAGCTTGACTTCCATCACCGTGTTGTCGCCCGGCATGACCATCTCCACGCCCTCTTCAAGGGTGATGACGCCGGTCACGTCGGTGGTGCGGAAGTAGAACTGCGGACGATAGCCGTTGAAGAACGGCGTATGACGACCGCCTTCGTCCTTCGACAGGACGTACACCTGGGTCAGGAAATGAGTGTGCCCGGTGATGCTCTTCGGCTTGGCGCACACCATGCCGCGCTGCACCTCTTCGCGCTTGGTGCCGCGCAGGAGGAGACCAATGTTGTCGCCCGCCTGGCCCTCATCGAGCAGCTTGCGGAACATCTCGACACCGGTGACCGTGGTCTTCTGGACCTTGTCGCTCATGCCGATGATCTCGACTTCCTCGCCGACCTTGATGATGCCGCGCTCGACGCGCCCGGTGGCGACGGTGCCGCGGCCGGTGATCGTGAAGACGTCTTCAACGGGCATCAGGAACGGCTTGTCGATGTCGCGCTCGGGCTGCGGGAGGTAGGTGTCGAGCGCGTTCGTCAGGTCGACGATCGGCTGGCAGTTCGGGCAACCGTCGTTGCCGCAGCCGCACTCGAGCGCCTTGAGCGCCGAACCCTTGATGACCGGCAGGTCGTCCCCGGGGAACTCGTACTCGGTGAGCAGCTCGCGAATCTCCATCTCGACGAGCTCGATGAGCTCGGGGTCGTCGACGAGATCGGTCTTGTTCATGAAGACGATGATGTTGGGCACGTTTACCTGGTGGGCGAGCAGGATGTGCTCACGCGTCTGAGGCATCGGGCCGTCGTCGGCGCCCACGACCAGGATGGCGGCGTCCATCTGAGCGGCGCCGGTGATCATGTTCTTGATGTAGTCGGCGTGCCCGGGGCAGTCGACGTGCGCGTAGTGGCGATTGGGGGTCTCGTACTCAACGTGAGCGGTCGCGATGGTGATGCCGCGCTCGCGCTCTTCCGGAGCCTTGTCGATCTGATCGAAGGGCGTGTACTCGGTACCGCCCCCGCGGTTGTGTAGGCACAGCGTGATCGCAGCGGTGAGCGTCGTCTTACCGTGGTCGACGTGACCGATGGTCCCCACGTTCATGTGGGGCTTACTGCGGTCAAACTTCTCCTTCGCCATCTTCCTTACTCCTTTTCCTGAAACCCGGAGGTCGAGCGCACACAAAAAGCGGCACGGCGAGGCGCCGTACCAAAGGTCCGCAGTATACATGAAGCCGGCCCAGGCGGGCAAATGAGCGTCTGTGCCGGCGTATCAGCCACCGCGCGCCCTCGTGATGATCTCGGTGGCGATGGACGCCGGTACTTCGGCGTAGTTCTTGAACTGCATCGTGTACGTGGCGCGGCCCTGCGTCATCGAGCGCACGTCCGTGGCATACCCGAACATCGTCGAGAGCGGGACGGTGGCGGTGATCACCTGTGCGTTGCCGCGCGGCTCCATGCCGTCGATGTGGCCGCGCCGCGAGCTGAGGTCGCCCATCACATCGCCCATGAACTCGGACGGCGTGACGACCTCGACGGCCATCATCGGCTCGAGCAGCACGGGCTTGGCCTTCTGGGCGGCGTTCTTGAAGGCCAGCGAGCCGGCGATCTTGAAGGCCATGTCGGAGGAGTCGACCTCGTGGTAGCTGCCGTCGA
>Ga0068711_1002013_pt1 | contig 10716 bp, 9 predicted proteins | sample MTBAKMMethaMetaG_FD_62224 | JGI IMG/M metagenome (GOLD analysis project Ga0068711, IMG submission 62224) | Enrichment culture microbial communities from Arthur Kill intertidal strait, New Jersey, USA, that are MTBE-degrading - MTBE-AKM (Arthur... | ecosystem: Environmental > Aquatic > Marine >...
GGCGTCGGAGATGTACTTGAGGAAGATGAGGCCGAGCGCCACGTGCTTGTACTCGGCCGGGTCCATGTGGCCGCGCATCTTGTCGGCCGCCGCCCAGAGCTTCTGCTCGAAGCCGAGCGGCTCCCCATTGCGCTTCTTCGTGCGCTTCGCCGCCAACGCCCCCTCCTGACGCCGATCGGCGGCGGCCGAGCGGCCACCGTCACATCATTCTAGCGGCCCCGGCGACGGAACGATGCACCTATGGACGCCGAGGCTCGCCGAGTCCGTCTGTCAGCTTGCAGCCAGCGTCGGTCCCTCCCCCCGGAGGCGGCCTGCGCCCGCCGCGCTCCCCAGCCGCTGCCGCGCTCCGCTCCCCGGCCGCTGCCGCGCTTCGCCGGCGACCACGAGTGGCTGCGCGGCCAGGATGACGGTGTGTGACGGCGCCCCCGAGTAGGCTAAGCTGCCCGCGACCAGGCACGGGCGACGGAGCGGGCGCCCGGGCCGATCGACGAGTCCGCGACAGGGAGGCCGCTGACGATGGCAGCGAAGCGCAAGAAGGGGTCAGGCAAGCGCAAGCGCGGCACCGCGAAGCGCGCCGCCGGCTTCCCGTCCCTCGACGGACTCCTGCGCGATGTGATGAAGGACGCCGACGAACTGCTCGGCCTTGACGACCCTCTCGAGGCCGAGGAGTGGGCGAGCAGCCTGCTCGGCATCTTCTACAAGCCCGACCTGCCCCTCGATCTCGCCGAGGAGATCGAGCGCTCGCTGGCCCCGACGCTGGTCAAGAGGGCCGAGGCCCGCCGCGACGCGGCGGGCCTCGCGGCACTCTACGCGCTGACAGCCGTGCTCGGCGACGACGATGCCGGCGCCCGTCTCGCCGCGGCACGCATGGCGTCCCGCGGCGTGGCGCGGCCGCCCTGGGCCGACGTCATCGGCCGCCCGGAGTGCCTCAGGGTGGTCACCGTCACCGACGTCTTCGACGACCAGACCAGCTTCCACTTCACCTTCGCGTACCCCGGCCGGGCGCCCCATCTCATCCTCGCGCTGTACGACGAGAACCTCGGGGGCATCATCAAGGACGTCCTCGTGGGCACACCGCCAGAAGACGTGGACCCGCTGACCCGATTCGCCGACGAGCCCGGCATCGTGACCCGGGAGGTCGATGCAGCCGAGGCCGCGGGGCGCGTGCTCGCCGCCCTCGACACCGGCGACCTGTTCATCGACAACGACTGGAGCCACGACTTCAGGTACGGGCGCGCCCTGCTGCGCGCTCGCGCGCTCCTCCTGCTCGCGGACGACGCGGGAGACCTGCTCGACGGCGAGCACGAGGAGCCCCTGGGCGACGACGCCCGTGACGCGCTGATCGAGGAGTTCCTGACCTCCCCATTCTCCCCCGGGGTCCCGCAGGCCGCCGCGATCGTGGACCACTGCCTGGTCGCGCGCTGCGACTTCGGCGACGGCGACCCCCTGCGCTGGAGCCCGACCGTGGTCGAGCTCTTCATGCTCGACTTTGTGCCGCGCAAGGTCTCCCTGCGCCCGGACGAGATCGAGGCGCTGCCCGAGGTCCTGGCCGCGTGGGTGCGCTTCGCACTCACCAAGCGCGGCCTCGAGGAGCAGTTCGTCGCCGAGGCCGTGCAGGCCGTGAGCGACTGCGCCGACGAGTTCCGCGACGTCATCGAGGACGAAGGCAACTTCGGCCCCGCGAAGTCCCTCCTGCTGGCGCTGCAGGCTGACGGCGTCGACGTCACGGACCAGAAGGCCGTCGACGCCTGGCTCGCGGACTTCAACGCCCGCCCCGTCGAGCAACGCCCGGGCTTCCTTGGCCCGCTCGGAGGCGAGTAGGCCCCCTCGGAGGCGAGCAGGCCCGCCCGGAGGCGAGCAGGCCCGACGGCGTCAGCGCCGCAGCGAAGAAGCTCAAGGTGCGGTACTGACAGGAGACCCGACGGCGGCGGCGAACAGCGCGACGGAGGGCACGGTCCGGGATCGCGGGTCGAGGTTGGGAGAGACCATGGACGACGCCGGCGGCGACCGCCGCGAAGCCAGTACGCTGAACGACGCGCACATCCAGGTGGCCGACGGTGAAGGCGGTCTCGGCGCCCCGGTCGCCGCCACGCTGGCGAGCCTCGCCGAGCGCCTCGCCGTCGCGCTCGACTGCTCCGAGTGCTGCTTCTACGAGTATCTGGCCGATTGCGACACCATCCTGCCGCAGGCCATGTGGAAGATCGAGCTCACCGACGACGACCGCGCCTGGGTCGGCGTCGAGAACCACCTCAACCGGCAGCGACGCATCGCCGCCGTCTTTCACGAGCATCGCATCGTGGTCACCCAGGCCGACGAGGAGGAGCTGGACGCCGGCGAGCGCGAGAGCATGGCTTACTGGGGCGAGCACACCGCACTGTACGCACCGATCGTGAGCGGCGGCGAGCTGCTCGGCGTCGTCGAGCTCGTCGAACACCGCCGGCGGCGCGACTTCGGCGAGACCGAGCTGCGCCTCGTCACCGCCCTCGCCGACATGGCGGGGCTGGCGATCGAGAACGCGCGCGTCTCCCACCGGCTCGAGGAGCAGGCCACCACCGACGGGCTGACCGGACTCTTCAACCACCGTTACTTCTACGAGCGCCTGAACGCCGAGATCGCCCGCGCCCGGCGTTACGAGCTGCAGCTGTCGTTGCTCATGCTCGACCTCGACGACTTCAAGCACTTCAACGACCTCTTCGGGCACCAAGCCGGCGACCGCGTGCTGGCCGAGGTCGGGCGCATCATGCGCGCACAGCTGCGCAACGGCGTCGACATCCCGTGCCGCTACGGGGGCGAAGAGTTCGCCGTCATCCTCCCCCACACCCCGGCGCCGGGCGCCGCGGTCGTCGGTCGACGCCTGAGCGAGCAGGTCAGCGCGCTCGTCGGCGCGAACGTCGCCGTCGACCCCGCCCGCCTCGCCGGCGAGCGCCTGCGGCGGACGATCGCCGACGCCTCGTTCCCGGGGCGCCGCCCCGACGAGACCGCCCACGTCACGGTCAGCGTAGGCATCGCCGACTACCCGAGACAGGCCGACGCGGCCGACGCGCTGGTGGGCTGCGCCGACAAGGCGCTGTACATCGCCAAGCGCCGCGGCAAGGACCGCGTCGAGGTCTACGAGTAGCGACCGCCGGCCGCCGAGACGCCCCCCCTGCGGCCCGGCGATCGGCCGAGATCCGCCTCAGCGAGCCGTCCCGATACCTCGTGCTCCTGTAGGATGACCGGGCACCGTCAAGGAGGAGAGATGGCACGCCCCGACCCGAAGACCAGCACGACCGACCTCGACCTGCTGCGCGAGCTCTGCGCCGCCCCGTCGCCGACAGGCTTCGAGGGGCCGGTGCAGGCCGTCGTGCGACGGCGTCTCTCCGCTACGGTCGAGACCGCCGGCGACCCCCTGGGCAACGTCTGGGCCGACGTCGTGCCCGACGGGGCCCCCCACGTGCTGGTGACCGGGCACTGCGACCAGATCGGCCTGATCGTCACCTACGTCGACGACCACGGCTACGTGAGCTTCGACGCCGTCGGCGGCGTCGACCGGCAACTGCTGCCGGGCCGGCACCTCGTGATCCACGGCCCCAAGGGGCCGGTCGACGGCGTCGTCGGCCGCAAGGCCACCCACGTGATCCCCAAGGACGAGCGCGGCAAGGCGCCCGAGCTGCACGAGCAGTGGATCGACATCGGGGCGAGCAGCCGCGACGAGGCGCTCGCCGCCGTCGCCATCGGCGACCCCATCACCTTCCAGGCCGAGTTCCTCGCGCTCGCCAACGGGCGTTACGCCTCGCCGGCCTGCGACGACCGGGCCGGCGTGTACGTCGCCGTGCGCGCCCTCGAGCACTACGCGGCCGCGCCCGCCGCGGCCCGCCTCACGGCCCTCTCGACGGTCCACGAGGAGACGACGTTCATGGGCGCCAAGGCCGCCGCCCTGCGCTGGCGCCCCGACGTCGTCATCGTCGTCGACGTCGACTTCGCGAGCGACGACCCCGGCGGCGACCCGAAGAAGCTCGGCGGTGAGGTCAAGCTCGGCGGTGGCCCGGTGATCCATCGCGGCGCCGGCAGCAACCAGCGGCTCCTCCAGCTCGCCCTCGAGGTCGCCGACGCCGAGGGCCTCCCTTACCAGGTCAAGGCGCTCCCGGGGGCGACGCAGACCGACGCCGAGGAGCTCATGGCGGCGGTGCAGGCGGCGACGCTGTCGTTCAGCCTGCCGGTGCGCTACATGCACTCGGCGCTCGAGGTCATGGACCCCGACGACGCCGAAGCCGGTGCGCTGCTCGCCGCAGCCCTGACGCGCCGGTTGGCGCAGGAGTGGACGCCGGAGCGCTTCGTGCTCGGGGGCTGACCGAGACGTGACCCGGATCGCCTCCCCACCGAGGCGAGGCGACCCGAAGACGGCCGGGGCGGCCGCCGGCACAGCCGGCGGCCGCCCCGGGCCGTCACTCGCCCAGGCTCGCCCTCACGCCGTCACTCGCCCAGGCTCGCCCTCACGCCGTCGATCAGCTCCTGCCGCTCGGCCGCGGAGAGCTGTGCCTCCGGGTGCACGAGGCGGTACTGGCGCGGCGGCATCTCGCCGTCGCGGACCACCTCTTCGATGGCGACGGCGACCAGCGCCGCCTCCTCGGGGGAGAAGCTCCACTCGCTGAAGTTCATGACCTCGCGACCCTCTTCGACGTCGCGCGTGAGCAGCCACGACGCCGGCGCGATGCGGGCGTACCACGGCCAGCGCGTCTCGTTGCTGTGGCAGTCGTAGCAGGCGGCGCGTACCAGATCCTCGGTACGCGGGCCGTCCCAGGCCGGCTCGGCCGTGACCGGCGGGTTCTCGTGGGCCCGTCCGTACGGCACGAGTTGGATGGCGGCGAAGACGACGACACCGGCCACGACCAGCCACAGCACGACCTTGAGCAGACGACTCACGGCCCCACCCCCTCCCCGCCGGCCGCGGCCGGCGATCGCTCGGCTTCGACCTCACGCCAGGCGCTGAGCCCGCCGAGGATCACGGCGACGTCCTCCCGGCCGCCGGAGCGCACCACACTGGCCGCCGTCATCGAGCGCAGGCCGCCGGGGCACAGCGGGACGATGCGCCGGTCGGACGGGACCTCCTCGAGCCTCGCGGGCAGCTCGCCGAGCGGGATGTGCAGGGCACCCTCGACGGGCGCGTCGGCGACCTCGGTGGCCGTGCGCACGTCGAGCACCACGCCGCCTTCGCCGCGAGCCGCCCGACGGACGTGCTCGGCCGCGGTCAGAGTCGCGATCGAGGCGCTCTCCAGGCCCGCCGTATGCCACGCCGACATGCCGCCGGCGAGGAAGCCCTCGACGTGATCGTAGCCCAGGCGCACCAGCCGGCGGACCGCCTCGGACGGGTCGTCCCCGTCGACCACGAGCAGCAGGGGGCGGTCGTACGGCAGGAGCCAGCCGGCGTAGAGCGGCAGGCCCTCGAGCCAGAGCGACAGGGCCCCGGGCACGTGGCCGGCGGCGAAGGCCGTCTCCCAGCGCGTGTCGACGACCACCGCACTCCGGGCCGCCGCGGCGAACTCCTGCGGGCCGAGCGGCGGCGGGGCCGGCAGCGCGCCGAGCAGCGGCGCACCCTCGACGTTCAGGACCTCCATGCGGCGGAAGTAGGGCGGCCTCTCGCGCACACCCCCCGCCGCCTCCACGAACGCGTCCCGGTCGGTCAGGCCCAGCAGCGGGTCGAGGCGCCGCTCCAGGCCGATGGTGGTCCAGGGACGGTTCGCGATCGCGGCGCCGCACACCGACCCCGCACCATGCCCCGGAGCGACGATGACCTCGTCGCCGAGCGGCAGGAGCACGTCGAAGAGGCTGCCGTGCAGCAGGGCGGCCATCTCGCGGCTGCGCGCCGCGTCGACGAGGTCGGTGCGGCCCACGTCGCCGGCGAAGAGCGTGTCGCCGGTGAAGACGATCCACGGCGCCCCGCCGGCCTCACGCAGCAGGTAGCTGAGGCCGCCGGGCGTGTGGCCCGGCGTGGCCAGGGCCTCGAGCGTGAGGCGGCCGACGGCCCACGTCTGGCCGGGCTGCGCCGGCGCCCCGTAGCGGTACGGCAGCTGCGCGTCGGCGTGCCAGATCGAGGCGCCGGTGCGCTCGGCGAGCTCGACCGAGCCGATCACGTAGTCCTCGTTGCGGTGGGTCTCGACGATGTCGGTGATACGGCAGCCGGCGGCAGTCGCCCTCTCGACGTAGACCTCGGCGTCGCGACGCGGGTCGACGACGACCGCTGTGCCCCCATCGCCGATGAGGTAGGAGATGTGGGCGATGCCCGGCGCCTCGATGCGCTCGAGCAGCATCGTGCGGCTCCCTTCGGTCGGCTGTGGTGGTGCTTCCCGCGAGTGTTGCCGGGGCGGCCCCGCCCCTAAACAGCGGCGCCGTGCCGAGACCCGGGGCTCAGCCCCAGATGCCGAGCCACTCCAGGGGGCCCTTAACGCAGGCGTAGACGATCTTGGCGGCGTGACGGAAGGTGTGGGTCGAGACGAAGGCGTAGCCGAGCGCCACGTAGAGGAAGGTGACGACGTAACCGGCCGGGGCGATGAAGCGCTCGTACCAGGCGGCGGCCGGCTGGCCCGCCTTGCGCCGCCGCTTCTTGCGCGCCTTCTTGTACCGCTCCCAGCGGGCGACGATCACGAGCCCGGTACCGTGGTAGAGGCCCCAGAAGGTCCAGTTGAGGTTGACGTAGTGCCAGAGCCCCATGGTCAGCATGCTGAGGTAGAGACCGAGCCACGGCTTGCGGGTCAGCCCGTAGACCGGGAAGTAGACGTTGTTGCGCACCCAGCTCGAGAGCGAGATGTGCCAGCGGCGCCAGAAGTCGCCGAGGTTCTTGCTGAGGAACGGCAGGTTGAAGTTCTCCATGATCCTGAAGCCGAAGAGGGCCGAGAAACCGATCGCCATGTCGGTGTACGCGGAGAGGTCGAAGTACGCGCGCACGAAGACGACGACGACGTAGACCCAGCCGGCGAAGGCGCCCAGCTCGTCGAGGTCGAAGCCCGGGCGCCCCATCGTGTGCAGTAGCTCCCCAAAGGCGATGGCGAAGAGGAAGTCGACGATGAAGACCTTCTTGAAGTAGCCCACGGCGATGCGGCGGAGGCCGACGTAGAAGAGCTGGCGGTCGAAGGCCGCACTGCGCTTGCCGTAGAAGCCCTGGTAGGTCTCGAGGGGCCCGGCCGGGAAGGTCGGGACGAACATCATGAACGCCGCCAGGCGCAGGAACGAGTTGTCGGTGACGACCCCGCGCATGTGGTCGAAGACATACTGCATGAGGCGGAAGACGAAGTAGCTGATGCCCAGGGGCATGAGCAGGCGCGCGGTGATCCACTCGTCACCGCCCCACATCGCGACCGCGGCGGAACGTCCGTACTTGCCGACGGCCAGGGTCACCACGGCGATGAGGACGGCGATCAACACGGCGCGCCCGCCCGAGAGACGGCCGGCCGCATGCGCGGCGACGACCTGCTGGGTCACGAGGAGCAGCCCGACGGCGACCACGGCGAACGCCGGGTGCAGAAGGGCGAGGATCGCGACCGAGAGCCCGACCACCAGCCAGAGGCGCCGGCGGTCGTCGCGCAGGACGAGCCAGAAGAGCGCCAGCGCCACGATGACGACAGGGATCAGGTAGAGGGAGAAGTAGATCTTCACGGGGTGTCCCCGGACTCGTCGGCGCTCTCGGTCCCGGCAGCGCCCTGTTGCTCGTAGATGGCCGCGAGCTCCTCGGCCAGGCGCTGCTCCCAGAGCTCGCGGCCCGGCTCGACGAGGTGCGAGAGGTCGTGGAAGTCATCGTTGCCGAGCCCGAGCTCCTGGGAGAAGTCGACGTACGGCACACCGAAGCGCCCGGCGAGCTCGCGCACCCGCGGCTGGTACAGGGCGAGCGCCCAGTCGAAGCGCCCGGCGACGATCTCCTCGTTGCGCGGCAGCTCCACCAGCACCACATCGACCCCGCGCTGCCGCGAGCGCTCGAGGAGCTGCTCGAGCATGCCGAGGTTGAACTCGAGGTTCTTCTCGAAGACCGGCGCGCGCCGCTTGTTCCACTTGCGCACCATGGCCTCCTTCTCGGCGACGGGGTGCAGGTGCCGCTGGTTGTACCGGTGCTGGCCGTAGCTGCGCCCCGGGAGCCGGCCGGCGAGGAGCCCCCGCACGTGCTGGTCGGCGTAGCTGGTGAGGAAGCTGAAGACGCCCGGCAGGATGCTGAAGTCGTCGCGGTACTGCGGGGCGATCCCTTTGACGTGGTCGCGGAGATACTCGCTCTCGAGCAGCAGCTACTTGCCGACGGCCTGCTGTTGGTTCGCGCCCTTCGACGGCGTGAAGCGGCCGAGGTTGACGCCGACGACGAGCAGCGCCGGCAGCGGCACGTTGTCGGCGACGGCGAGGCTCTGGGCGAAGTTCTGGTTCGGCGAGCCGAGGTCGTAGGCGACGACCGGCGGGCCGCCGGCCTCCTCGACGCGCCGGGCCAGCGACTCGCCGCCCACGATGCTCTCGCGCGCCGACGAGCCGCCGAGGACGTAGATGCCGGGCACGCCGGGCGGATCCTGGCGGTTCCGGGCGACGGTCCACGACACGTACACGTAATCGTCGCTGGACTTGCGCAGCCAGTACTCCAGCGGCACGCCCGACCACGCGCCGCTCACGAAGAGGGCCTCGAGCCCGAGGACCGCCGGTACCAGCAGCAGGGCGGCGACGACCATGGCCAGGGGGCTGACACTGGCGAGACCGCGCAGGAAGCCGGCGCGGCGCGGGCCGCGCGGGCGCGACTCGTCGACCTGAGGGAAGCGGCCCACGCCCATCAGCCCGCCGCCTCGAGCAGCGCCCGGAGCTCGGCGCGGACCGCCTTGCCGGAGCCGGTGCGCGGGATCTCACGCACGGCGACGATACGGCTCGGCAGCGACGACGACGGCAGCAGGTCGCGCAGCTCGCGCAGGACGCGCGTCGCCTTGAAGCCCTCGGGCTCGAGCGGCACGACGAAGGCGACCGGCACGTGCCCGAGGATCTCGTCGGGCGCCGCGATCACGGCAACGTCGGCGAAGCGCTCCAACGCCATGAGAGCCTGCTGGACGTGGACGGTCGAGACCTTCTCGCCGCCGCGCTTGATGATGTCGTCCTTGCGCCCCGCGATCCAGACGTAGCCGTCGGCGTCGACGTGGCCGAAGTCGCCGCTGCGCAGCCCGTGCGCGGTGAGCGTGCGCGCGGTGATCTCGGGCTCGTCGAGGTAGCCCTGCATGAGCAGCGAGCCGGTCACGTAGAGCTCCCCGGTCTCGCCGGGCGGCAGGTCGCGGCCCTCGGCGTCGAGGGCGCGCACGCACATGTCGCCGATGGGGCGGCCGACGGAGCCGGCACGCGCGTCGAGCTCGTCGGGCGGCAGCACGCAGAGCCGGCCGCTGACCTCGGTGAGCCCGTACATGTTGAAGAGGCCCACGCCGGGGAGAAGACGGCGGAAGCGCTCGATCACCGGCAGCGGCAGGTGGTCGCCGGAGCTGACCCAGAAACGCAGCGCCGTGTCGCGCGGGCCCTCGAGCGGCTCGACCACGCGCACGAGGTGAGCGGGGGCGCCGCCGAAGCCGGTGCAGCCCAGCCGCTCCATCTCGTCGAGGAGGCTCGAGCCGAAGTAGAAGCCCAACTGCCCTGCCGTGCCGCCGCCGTGCGCCATCAGGGTGAGGAAGTGGCAGATGCCGCTGGTGAAGTAGGGCGGCGTGTTGATGAAGATGCGGTCGTCGGCGCGCAAGCCGAGCACCTGGGCGACGTAGCCCGGGTTGCTGGAGAGAGCGCGCAACGTCTGGCACACCGCCTTGGGCACACCGGTGGTGCCCGACGTGAACATCAGCATGGCGAGCTCGTCGGCGGCGACCGGCGGCGGCGCGCCGTCGAGCCCTGCCGCCGAGGACGCCGCGGCGTCGAGCCCGGCCGTCGATGCGGCCACGCCTGCGAGCCCCCCGGCGGGTGAGGCGCTCCCGGCAGCCTCGAGCCCGTCGACGAGGCCGGCGGCGTCGGCGTGGACGACCAGGCGAGGCAGGCCTGCGTCGGCCAGCGTGGCCTCGTCGGGCACGATCACGAGGTCGGGCGAGGATTTGGCGAGGAGCCCGTCGACGTCGCGACGCGGCAGGCTGGTGTTGAGGGGCACGACCACGCCGCCGGCCAGCCAGACGCCGAACATGGTCACGAAGAACTGGTCGTACTCCTCGAGGAACAGGGCCGCGCGGCGGGCCGGCGCCAGACCGGCGTCGCGGAGCCCCGCCGCCACGGCGTGGGCCCGCCGCGCGAACTCGGCGTAGCCGTACTCACGCCCCCGCGTGGTCAGCAGGAGGGAGTCGGGCCGGCGCTCGGCGTGCTCGGCCAGACGCGCTACGGCGTCGGTCATCAAGGCGGGCATGGCGACCATCGGCTGGGTCGGGCGGCCGGGTCAGAACCCCACGTAGCGGAACTCGGTGAGCTCGCCCCCCACGGCGACCGCGACCACTATGGCAATGAACAGGAGGAACCAGAGCAGCGTCTGCACGCCGACACCGAGGGCGTAGAAGACACGATGCGGCTCCGGAGCCTCGCCGGTCGCGGACAGGGACGCAGCTGAGCCGGTCGACGCGCCGTCGCCCGCTGCCGCATCGGCCCGCGGGGTGCGCGGTGCGTCGCCCGCCGTCGGGCCGGCCGCGGCGGCGGCCGGCGTGCCCTTGGCCGCCTCAGCCATCGGCAGCCCTCTTGCGCTCGATGTAGGCCAGCATGTGGTTCACGGTGTCGAGG
>Ga0068711_1002018_pt1 | contig 10685 bp, 11 predicted proteins | sample MTBAKMMethaMetaG_FD_62224 | JGI IMG/M metagenome (GOLD analysis project Ga0068711, IMG submission 62224) | Enrichment culture microbial communities from Arthur Kill intertidal strait, New Jersey, USA, that are MTBE-degrading - MTBE-AKM (Arthur... | ecosystem: Environmental > Aquatic > Marine >...
AAAGTTGGTGCGGGGGAAGGGATTCGAACCCTTGAACCACTAAGGACAGAATCTTAAGTCCTGCGCCGTTGGCCAAGCTTGGCTACCCCCGCGCAACTCGGCCATGGCAGATATACCATAATAAATTTGTCGAAGAGGGACCTTTCTTAGATCTCGGACCTCACTTGATGAACGTCCCAGACTTCAGCTCGCTGAACGCCAGGTCCAGCTCCTCCCTGGTGTTCATCACGATCGGCCCGCCCCAGGCTATAGGCTCCTTCAGCGGCTTCGCGGTGGCCAGTATGTACTTGGCCGCCCTCCTGCCGGTGCCTAACTTGTACATATCGCCAGGACCGAAAACGGCGACGCTCCCCGCCGGAACGGTCGTAGGATTCTTGTCCCCGATGATCAGCTCCCCTTCGTAGACCATCACGAAACCGTTCCTCTCCGCCGTCATCTCGTGTTCCAGGAACGTTCGGGGGCCGAGCGACATGTCCAGGTACTTGACGTCCACGACGAGGTCCTCGACCGGTCCGACCAGACCCTGGGACTCGCCAGCGATGACCTTTATCTTAGAACCGTTTCCAAGATCGAACACCGGGATGTCCTCCTTCTTTATCTCCCGGTATCGGGGAGGCATCATCTTGTTCGCTTTGGGCAAATTCACCCAGAGTTGGATCCCCTGCATCCAGCCCTTGGCCTTCTGCGGCATCTCCTCGTGCAATATCCCGCTCCCGGCGGTCATCCATTGCACGTCCCCGGGACCAATGGTGCCGTGATTTCCCAAGGAATCCTTATGATCAACGCGACCGTCGAGCATGTAGGTGACGGTCTCGATGCCCCGGTGGGGGTGCATCGGAAAACCGGCGAGGTAATCCTCCGGACGGTCAGAACCGAAATGGTCCAACATCAGGAAGGGGTCCAGTAGCTCAGCCTCGTCCCGGCTGAACATCCTGGTCAGCTTCACACCGGCCCCGTCGCGAGCGGGCTGGCCATGAATGACCTTGGCCACCTCTCTGATAGATGCCATAGGCCCCAATATCGTTTCAGGTGGGATATGAATAAATCGATTGTTTACCATATCTTGCACGATACATGCCCAGGGAGAAGCGCAGGATAATCTGGCATTGCGCAGCCGGACACGATTTCGAGGTGGAGGACGAGCTCAAACGTACCAATTGCCCGGTCTGCGGGGGCAACGACGTCGAAAGGGTGCTGAAGGACAAGGAGAAGGACCGACCTCGCCGAGGCACGCTTAGGTCTTGGTTCTGGCGGTGAGGGATGAGCGAGAAAGACGATCGCAAGGATGTTGAATTCTTATCGTTCTCATCGGTCAAGGAATGGAATGACTGGCTCGACAAGAACCATGACATATCCCCCGGGATCCGCATCAGGTTCTTCAACAAAGGCTCCGGAAGGGAAGGGCTGGGGCGGCGGGAAGCGCTGGAAACGGCGTTGATGTTCGGATGGATCGACAGCGTCCTGAACAATTACGACCAGGAGAGCTACCTGCTCAGATTTACGCCACGGAAGAACGGCAGCCATTGGTCACGGGTTAACCTGGAGATCGTTGAGAGGTTGATCTCCGAGGGAAGGATGACCGAGGCGGGAATGCGCGCGCTTGGCGATCTGGAAAAGAGATACGAGTCCTTGAAGGACGAGGACACGATCGACCGCGATCTGGATGGCCTCTTTAAGAATGACCCGGAAACGCTGGCGGCCTTCAATTCCTTACCGAAGTCGCACCGCAAGACCTATGGCAGGTACATCCTGTCAGCCAAACAGCAAGAGACCCGCCTGAGAAGGATGGAGCGCGTGGCGCCCATGATCCGGGAGCGGAAGCCGCCTGTTCTGTGAAATGGGTCGAGATCGAGGCTTGAGACATTCGGAATTTCAGTATGAAAGATAGCTCACATCACCTTGCAGGAGTCGCCGTGGCAGGCGAAGAGCACCGGGCCCAGCTTCTCGTCGAGAATGTCCTCGAGCGTCGGTCGGCCTATTTCCGCAAGCTCGTAGTGGACGCGGACGATCGGTTTGTTGACGTTCATGACCCGACGAAGATCGACAGGCGTTCCGGCGACGACCACGTCGCAGTCCGCCTTGTTTATCGTCTCCTCCATGTCCTTGATCTGCTCGTCGGTGTAGCCCATGGCCGGCAGGATCGGCCCAAGGTGGCGGTACTTTTCGTAAAGCTCCTTGATCGAGCCGACCGCGTACGGCCTTGGGTCCACGATGTCCAGAGCCCCGTTGTCCTCCGCGGCGATAGTTCCCGCGCCGAATGCCATCTCCCCGTGCGTTAACGTCGGTCCATCCTCCACGACCAACACGCGCTTCCCCTTGACCAGGGACGGGTCGTCGATCTTGATCGGCGAGGCCGCCTCGATGACGATGGCCTTCGGATTGTACTTCAGAACGTTCTCCTTGACCTTCAGGATGTTGCGGCGGTCGGCGGTCTGCACCTTGTTGATGATGACGACGTCAGCCAGGCGCAGGTTCACCTCGCCCGGGTGATAGGATATCTCGTGCCCGGCGCGGTGCGGGTCGGCGATGACTATGTGCAGGTTGCTTTCGAAGAACGGCAGGTCGTTATTTCCGCCGTCCCAGACGATGACGTCGGCCTCCTTCTCTGCCTCCCTCAGGATACGCTCATAATCCACTCCGGCGTAGACGACTATGCCGTTGTCAAGCAGCGGCTCGTACTCCTCCCTCTCCTCGATGGTGCAGTCGTGCTTGTCCAGGTCGGCGTACTCCCCGAAACGCTGCACGGCCTGTTTGGTCAGGTCCCCGTAGGGCATGGGGTGGCGGACGGCAACGACCTTCAATCCGCGGTCGTGCAGTATGCGGCAGAGCTTCCTGGTGGTCTGTGATTTTCCAGCACCGGTGCGTACTGCGCAGACGGTTATCACCGGCTTGTTGCTCCGGAGCGTGATGGCCGCGTTGCCCATGAGGCGGAAGTCCGCCCCCAAGGACAGGATCCAGGACGCCTTGTGCATCAGCTCCGTGTGAGATATGTCGCTGTAGGCGAAGATCACCTGGTCGACCTTGTTCTTGCGGATGATGGACGGAAGATCGTCCTCGGCCAGGATCGGGATCCCCGTGGGATATAGCGAGCCTGCCAACGAGGCGGGATAGCATCTCCCCTCGATGTTCGGGATCTGGGCGGCGGTGAAGGCCACCACATGGTACTTCTCATTGTTACGGAAGTAAGTGTTGAAGTTGTGAAAATCGCGCCCCGCGGCGCCCATGATGACGACCTTGCTCTTCTTCATGTCCTGACCTTCTACCGCAATCGGGACCGGTGGTAATACAATTTTCTGCCCTGAGTTAGGATGTGGCGAACATGACCGCCCTAGAACAGATTGGTAGGAGGATTTTTCAGACCGTATTAAAGAACGGTTAAGGTCATTCACGCCTGATGCCTGGCATGAGGATCCTGTGAAAGATCGACTTTTATGCCCAAATTGCGGCAGCAGACGGCTGAAACGGATGTGCTTCGGGTACATCATGTTCCCATGGTCCGTCAAGAAGGATAGCCATGGACGGGATAGGGTCAAAATGGATGACGTCCATCATATCTTGGACCGCACCAGTCATGGTGGCTGCTGTATTGATTTTCAGGATACGTTCGAGTGCGCCAGATGCCTGTGCCACATCACCTTGCAGCTGGAATTTGGATCTGATTTTACGACGGTCCCTAAACTATCGGTCTACTGGAACCCGGATACCCAAGACGGTCCTTAGGAAAGTATTGAGTATTCACCTTCCGATTCATTCCGGATGGCCTACCGCATACCCTCGGTCAAGGTACTAGAGGACTCCATCAGACGGGTGATCCGGGAGCAGCAGAGCATTCCCTCCCAGCGTCGCTTCACCGAGCTGGTGCTGGAGGACCTTCGCAAGAAGAACCCCGAGTACAAGGTGGGCGAGGTACGTTTGCGGCGCATGGCCCTGCACCGCAATCTGGCCAAGGTCACCATCTCTTATCGCGAAACGAAAGAGCCCAGCCGCAAGGGCCGCTGCCCGGTGTGCTGCTCCCCGACCGAAGAGCTGCACAACCAGACGCTGGACGACAAGATGGTCGAGCTGGGCGTCAAGTGCACCAAGTGCCCGTACTGGACCGGACCGCGCAGACGGGTGCCGGTGCGCTACAACTTCACCATGTTCGGGGCGATCGTTCCGGCGACCAAGAAGAAGGGCAAGTACGCCCAGTGGAAGTTCGCCTAGGCACCGTATTTATCCTGCGATATCGTTCACATAAGCATGTGCCGCTCGACGGTCTACATGTCCACCGCGGAAGGCGTTCTGGAACTGGTCAACAACGCAGTACGGCTGAACCTGGAGGACGATCTCCTGATCATCATCGACGACGCCGGAGAACGCCTTGAGCTTCAGAACGTCCGTGTAAAAGAGGTCAACCTCATCAGCAACAACATCGTGCTTGAAAAGGGCGAATGATCACTCATGCAGAAGTGCCTGGAGCTGCCGATCGCTGATGCGCAATGTTCCATTTACCACTAGTCGCGGCACCATGACCCTCCAATTGGGGTTCTTTTTGAACGCCTTCCTGAAAAGCGGGATGGAGTCATCGAAACGCTCGTTGTTGGCCAAACCGACAGCGTGCCAGAAGACCATCTCCTCGTTCCTGGGGAAGAGCTTCTCCGCGTTCGAGTAGGACCTCAAGGCCGCAGACATCTCACCCTTCTCCAGGGCCGCGTCCCCGGCGTCCATGCTCTCGTAGGCCCGGTGGACCTTCAGCAGCCTGGCCAGTTCCTTCATCGGATCGCGGTGGTCATCGACGCGCAGATCGATCAGGCGGTCCTTCCAGACCTCGCTGGTGCCTTTACCTTTGACGACTACCAGAGCCGCGCTCTGCCTTCCCCGGGCGTCCCCGCCCTCGGCCTCGGCCGCCTGCATCGCTGCCACGATCCGATCGGCCAGGGGACCGTCCGTACTTTCGAAGGCTTCGGCCATTGCCGGCCAGACGGTGTCCTTGAGCATCATGTTAGCTTGAACGGAAAAGTTCTTTCCGCTGATGTGCCCGGCTTCGGCCACGCACTTTCGGCCGGTGTGGGCGAACGAACGGCCCTGGGAATCGATGACCGCCAGCTGCCGGAAGTCGCGCCCTTCGTCCTTGGATACCATTTCCTCCACGGCCTTATTGGGGGTCGTTCCCTCGGAGAGGAGTCTTAATCCCTCGGGGCCGAAGGATGGGTTGGTGAAGGATTGCGTGACCACCGCCCCCACGCCTGCCAGTGCCCATGGGACCACGGTGCCTACGGAGAACCAGTGTGATTGCACGCCAGCACCGATCTCTCCGGTCCTCTCGTCCCTGGCCACTATGGAATAGGTGTGGGCGAACGGTCCTTTCACGACATAATCCGGAACGAGCATGGATGCCACGGTCCAGCTGATGGGGATGAGGAAAAATAAAGGTTGGTAAGGGGTTTGAAGATCGTTTCGAACGCCTCAATCGCAGTTCTCGAACTGGCTGTTGTACAGGTCGCTGTAGAAGCCACCCTGCTCCAGCAGCTCATCGTGCGTGCCGCTCTCGACGATGCTTCCCTCCTTCATCACCAATATCGTATCGGCGTCCTTGATGGTGGACAGCCGATGCGCTATGATGAAGGACGTGCGTCCGACCGTCAGGTCCTGCATGGCCTTCTGAATGATCTTCTCCGTTCTGGTATCGACGGAGCTGGTCGCCTCGTCCAAGATCAGCAGGGGAGCGTTCTGCACCACCGCCCGGGCGATGGTCATCTGCTGCCTCTGCCCCATGGATATCTTCGATTCGTCGTCCAGCTTGGTGTCGTAGCCGTCCGGCAGCGTGGCAATGAAGTGGTGTATACCGACCGCCTTGCACGCTTCCTCGATCATCTCGTCGGTGACGTTCTCCTTGCGGTAAACGATATTCTCCCGAATGGTCCCTTCGAACAGCCAGGTGTCTTGGAGCACCATGCAGAACATGTCGTGCACGTTCTCCCTGGTGAGCTCCTTGGTGGATATCCCGTCTATCAGGATGTCCCCGGAGTTCACCTCGTAGAAACGCATCAGCAGGTTGACGATGGTCGTCTTGCCGGCGCCGGTCGGTCCGACTATAGCCACCTTCTGCCCGGGCCGCACGTGGAAGGAGAAATGATGGATGACCTCCCGTTCCGGCGAATAGCCGAACGATACGTCGCGGAACTCCACGTCCCCGTTCACTTCGGTGTGGACCAGCTTCTTGTGGTCCTCGTTCTCCATCTCCGGTTCCTCGAGGAACTCGAACACCCGTTCTGAGGCGGCCGCCACGGACTGCAGGCTGGTCATGGCCTGAGCCAATTGCGTCAGCGGCTGGGTGAAGAGGCGGACGTACAGCATGAAGGCCACGATGACCCCGATGGATATGGCGCCGTTCAGGACCTGGACCGCGCCGACGATGCACACCGCCACGTAACCGAAGTTGCCGATGAAGCCCATCAGGGGCATCATCAGTCCGGACAGGAACAGGGACTTGAAGGCGCTGTCGAACAGCTCGTCGTTGATCGAATCGAACTCCTTCTGGGAGGCCTTCTCGCCGTTGTACGCTTTGACGATGACGTGACCGGAGTACATCTCCTCCACGTGACCGTTCAAACGTCCCAGGTGCTTCTGCTGGCGCTCGAAGTACTTCTGCGACTTGACCATGATGAAGGCCATGAGCATGAACCCGGCCACGGCGGAACCGACGGCGGCGGCCGTCATGATCAGGTCCGTGTAGATCATCATCACCAGCGAACCGATGAGCAGCGCGGCGGAGCTCATCAGCATGCCCACGCTCTGGTTCATGGACATGCCGACGGTGTCCACGTCGTTCGTGACCCGGCTCAGCACATCACCGTAGCTGGTCTTGTCGAAGTACTTCAGCGGCAGGCGGTTTATCTTCTCGGAAATGTCCGTTCGCAGACGCTTCGACAGCTTCTGCACGATGGTGGCGACGATGAACCCCTGGCCGTACGTCAGAACGGCCGAGAGCAGGTAGATGATCGCCAGGAACGTTCCGATTTCAGCCACGCCGTCCAGGTCGATCGTTCCGGTGAACATGCCCTGCGCTATCAGGTCCGTCAGATCGCTCAGCCGGTCCGGACCTATGACGGTGAACACCGTCCCGATTATCACCAGTATGGACGCTACAATGAGCGCCGGTATGTACTGGCGCATGTAGCCCAGCATCTTCTTCCAGGCCGTCTTGAAGCTCTTAGGTTTGCCGGCCATCATCGGGCCGTGCCCGGGACCGAACCCGGCTGGACCTCTCGGCCTTGGTTTGCTATCGTCGGCGCTCATCGTCTCATGTCCTCCTCGGTGAGCTGGGATTCAACTATCTCCCGGTACACCGGACAGGTGTCCAGGAGCTCGCGGTGCTTTCCGATCCCGGCAACCGAGCCGTTGTCAAGGACCACGATCTTGTCGGCGTCCATTATCGTCCCCACCCTCTGCGCCACGATGATGCTGGTGACGTCGGCCGTCTCCTTCTTCAGGGCGCTCCTGAGACAACGGTCCGTACGGTAATCCAGAGCAGAGAACGAATCGTCGAAGATGTAGATCTCCGGCCGGCGGCACACCGCTCTGGCGATCGACAGGCGCTGCTTCTGACCGCCGGATACGTTCGTACCCCCTTGAGCTATGGAGGCGTTGTAGCCGCCGTCCATGCCCTCCACGAACTCCGCGCCCTGGGCTATGGTGACCGCGGTACGGACGTCCTCTTCCGTCCGCTCCGAGGACATGTCGCCGTAAGCGACGTTGGAGAACACCGTTCCTGAGAAGAGGGTCGCCTTCTGCGGCACGTATCCCATCTTCTGGTGCAATGCCTCCTGAGTGTAATCCCGTACGTCCAAGCCGTCCACCAGGACCTTGCCGTCCGTGACGTCGTACGATCGTAACAACAGGTTAACGATGGTGCTCTTCCCGCTGCCGGTGGAGCCGATGAAAGCTACCGTTTCACCCTTGTCCGCCTTGAAACTGATGTCCCTGAGCACGTAATCCGCCGCGCCAGGGTACTTGAAGCTGACCCTGTCGAACTCGATCTCGCCGTTGCCCGGTCGGGCGTCAACGGTGCCGTCCTTTATCGACGGCTCGGTATCGATGATCTCCTCGATGCGCCTCGCGGAGACCATGGCGCGGGGAAGGATGAAGAACACGATGACCAGCATCATGAAGCCCATCACCACCTGCATAGCGTAAGCGAGGTAAACGATCATATCCGAGAACAGCGCGATCTGCGCCGGTATCCCGGTGGCGGCGTCGATGAGGTATGCCCCTATCCAGTAGATGGACAGCGATAACAGGCCGATCACCGACGACATCACGGGCATCATCAGGGCCATCGCCCGGCCGGTGAACAGGTTGTTCGCCGTCAGTTCCTCGTTGGCCTTCTCGAACTTGTTCTCCTGGTACTTTTCAGCGTTGTACGCTCTGATGACCCGGATGCCCTTCAGGTTCTCCCGCATGTTGCGGTTGACATCATCCGTCAGCCACTGGATCTTCTTGAAGCGGGGGATGACGAAGTACATCAATATCCCGATCAGGGTGAGCATCACGATGATCGCGACAGCGGTGGCGGAGGTCCACTGCCAGCTCTTGCCGGAGATCTTTATGATCGCCCAGCCGGCCATTATCGGCGCTTTCACGATCACCTGCAGGCCGATGGCCACGGCCATCTGCACCTGGGTGACGTCGTTCGTAGCCCTCGTAATTAGGCTGGCCGTGGAGAACTTGTTGATCTCGTTCGCCGAGAACGACTGAACCTTCTCGAATTGCATGGAGCGTATGCGTTTCGAGAGCGACGTGGCCACGTACGCCGCGATGTAGCCGATGACCAGCGCCGTGCCCAGGCTGGTCAAGGCCAGACCGAGCATCGGCCAGCCCTCGCCCATCACCTGCTCTACCGTCCCGCCGGTCTGCAGGTGCTTGGTTATCTCGTACATGTAATCGGGGATCTCCAGATCGATCCAGACCTGCAGGACGATGAACGCCGTGCAGGCCACGATGAGAGCCCATTCCTTCGCCTTGAGATGCTTGAGGATCATTGATTCACCTCCTTCTCCAGCTCGGCTATGTACAGCTCGAGCATCCGGAGGTTGTTCTGAACCCCTTCCTTGACCACCATGAGGTGCTTGAGCCGCTCCTCGGGGGACCGCTCGTCCAGGGGGATGAAGTTCTCCACCTCCCCCTTCCGGGCGAGGTACGCCCTTCCCATAACTTCCATGGTCCGGCTCATGAAGAGTATTCCAGAGGACATGGTGGCCAGCGTCTCGTCCAACCAGGCCTCCCCTTCCGGGGTCAGCGTATAATTGTCCTTGCCCTCCTTGTTCTCCACTGACAGAAGCCCGTGCTCCTGCAGGCGGCGGAGAGCGGGATACACCGCACCGGTCTGCGGGTCCCAGACCCCCTGGTAGTCCTCGCGCAACGCTTTCAACAGCTCGTAGCCGTACATGGGCCGGTCCACCAGCTTGATCAGCATTATCAGCTGCGAGGGGCTGATGCGGTTGCCCTTGTACATGTGCGGTTTCCCCATCATGATCGTGAACCTCTTAGGTAGATATCTACTAGGTAGCGCGGTACTACGTAACCCCTATTTCAAGACATCGGACGGTACCGCGGGATTAGTTTAAATCGCCGGAGCCTTTCGGTAAGAACATGGACCTGACCTACGAGGAGATCCCGGAGGACCTGTGGGAGGACTGGGTCTGGCTGGTGTCTCCTCCGGGGCTGATGCGTTCCGTGGAAGAGGAAACGCAGCCGCTGCTCAACAGCCCTTACCAGCTCACCTCCACCTACACTGCCAATTTTCCTAAGATCGTCCTCTTCCACATGTCCTGGAGCTGCACGGTCGACGTGGACGCCGAGGGCGAGTTCGGTTCGGACAATCTGCACGTCCCGGTGCACATGGATACGGACGTCGCTCTCCGAGGCCTGCTCTTCCTGCTGAGGAATTACCCGCTGGTCCTCCACTGGAAGCTGGACCCCGATCAACGGGCGTCCCTGACCCCCAACCTCTGGGACGACGTGCAGGAGCCTCCGGAGCTGCTTTGGCACATACCGCAGGAGCTGGAAGGTCGAACGTTGGACCTGGAGAGCATCGCCATCGAGTTCTTCAATCCCTTCGTGCCCGCCCTGCGCATATTGGGCATGCACCGTTCCGTCATAGGCGTCATCTCGCCGGTCCGGAGCCTGGACATGGCCATATCGTCGCTCATCCCCGGGGTGGAGAGCGATTGGCGGGAGGCGATGAACGCGGCCATATGCGAGCTGGAGCGCCGCGGCCTCATCGAACCGACCAGTGACGGAAGGCGTCGCTTCACGGAGCGGGGGAAGCGCATGGTGGTCACCGAGCCGCTCTCCGACTGCCTCGGCTGCCGCTGCCGCATCGAGGAGGTCATGGAGTACGAGATGGGCGGGGACGAGGACTGAGCGGCGTTCTGCTGTCGTTCCTTTATTTCGCATGGCACATTGCCAATAAATCAGGCCTATGGGTTCACAATCATTGGGAATATTTTGATTCCCGGGGCGATTCGCATGCCAAGCTTTATCAGGGGATAGAATATTTGCCGGATGGGTCAGCAGATGAAGCTCTGGGATTTCGGCAGGGTCAAGAACGGCAAGGTCAAGATAGGCGAGAAGATCTCCAGGCGTTTGGGCCTGGAGGACGGAAGCCAGGTCTATTCCACCCTCTTCCGCTACGAGCAGAACGG
>Ga0068711_1002028_pt1 | contig 10644 bp, 13 predicted proteins | sample MTBAKMMethaMetaG_FD_62224 | JGI IMG/M metagenome (GOLD analysis project Ga0068711, IMG submission 62224) | Enrichment culture microbial communities from Arthur Kill intertidal strait, New Jersey, USA, that are MTBE-degrading - MTBE-AKM (Arthur... | ecosystem: Environmental > Aquatic > Marine >...
TTCTTAACGTTGCCCCTTTGGGTTGGGAAATAGCCTTCAATCTTTCTGTATTGTTCAGGTGTTATCTCCATACACCCATTATATCACCAAATCACTGTTAGTGTGAACACGCCCTAAATGGGGCAGAAAAATTGGGCATATCATCGCTGCGCAATATCCAGGGTTAGCATTGACAAGAATCCTACTGCCCTGTGAATTTCCCTTGGCGTTTTTGTAGGAACGCAGCGATGCCTTCACGCGCGTCGGCAGTATTCCCCGCCACAGATATAGCCTGGCTCTCATGCTCCATCTGGCTTTCCAGAGTCTGATTCCAGCTATCGAGTATCAGCTTCTTGGTTGCGGCAAAAGCTCCAGTCGGGCCCGAAGCCAGTTGTACCGCAAGTTCACGCGCCCGGGGAATCAGTTCCGCGTCCGGTACCACCCTGCTGACGATTCCCCATTCTAGGGCCTCTTGTGCGGAAACGACACGGTTGGTCAGCACGAGCTCCATCGTCCGCTTAGCACCCATGATGCGGGGTAAAAAGTACGTCGAAGAGCCGTCCGGCGTGAGGCCAGCGCGGGTATATGCCATAGTGAACCGGGCTGACTCGGAGGCGACCACAATATCGCAAGCACATGCCAGGGACATGCCTGCTCCAGCGGCGAAGCCATGCACCGCTGCAATTACCGGTACAGGCATACGCGCGAGGAGTGAAACAGCGGCGTGAAGATAGGTGGTGATTTTCCTCAGGTGACAAGACAGGTTGTCTCCCTGCGCTTCAAACTCTCTCAGGTCACCGCCGCTACAGAAAATATTGCCCGAGCTGCTAATTAAGACCGCCCTGACCTCTGGCGCTTTGCTGCACTCCATGAAGACATCCATGAGGTCAGTGGCCATCGACAAGCTAAGCGAATTCGCTGCCTCAGTCCGATTAAGTGTAACCTGGGTCACGTTGTCGTAAGTGTCGACATGAAGGGTTTTGTATTCCATGAGATTACTCCCGATTCCATGAAAAAGGATTTTGAAACGATAAGTTGATACTATTACCCGAGAATTAATGCCTCATCTTTTGCCCATGTCCCACAAACCTGGAAACCTAGATTGGTAGCCCTCCTACACTATCGGCTTGGTTAGTGTCTTCTGGCTTTTTGCCCCCTCTTCAAGGTCTGGAGTGCCCTTCTTTCCTCAATTCCAGCGGATCTTGTCCCCGCTCTAGGATGTCTGTCCGCTACGCCATAGCTTCAACAGGGTTGTCCCCATGAGAGCCGAGTCAGTCTGGACAGCCTGTAGTCCCCGTCTCATAAACCGTCGGCAGCCTTCTCCTTCCCTCACCTGTCCCAACACTGGTTTTATCGTGATGCCCCGTAGCGATCTGGACGTCATCCTCTTTGGGTGAGCAGCCTGCGTTCCATACGTTCACACGAGTCCAAGTCTCTGAGCATGCACCTTCCGGGGCATCCTCTTTCCCGCGCCGCCTTGCGTTTTTTCCAGTCTTTCGTGATGGTGATGAGTAACTCCGGACCCTTTGGACATGAACAGGCTTTGAGTTGGCCTCGCTCCAACTACCTGCGTCGGCCAGTACTACCCGGGGACGATCCTTTATGCCAGCTGCTTCTAGAGTAAGCTCTAGAGTCTCCAGCATCACATCTTGGCCTCTTGGGTCACCCCCCTTCATGATCCGACCATTAGGGTCGGTAAGGTTGGCCTTGACCTCCAAAGTCTGAGAGGGTTCTATCACTTAAGGCTTGCGTCCTCGATTCTTCTTGCCACTGGCCGTTCCATCTGCCTCTGCTTCAGGTGATCCTGCTTTGGCTGTGTCATCGGCCTCCTTCTCCAGACGGGACTTGGCTTCTTGCAGGCGCCGCTCCGTGCGTCGTTCCGCCCCCTCAGGTAGCCCATCACCCTGGTGCTCAAAGCCAAAGAGGGCATCTTCCTCCGCATCTATCTTTTTAGCCTCCGTCAGTATTCGCACCACCTCTTGTTGGCCTCCGCACTCCCTAAACCGGAGAATATCCTTAAAGTCCACAACCGATCTCTGTCGCCATCATGGTGACACCATCTTGTGAAAGTATATTTGCCGGGTGCGTCAATTTGTGTATCGAAATCTAGGTCACGTACATACTCTGGAGTGTATAAACGTTCGATTTCGAGATCAGAAATTCTACTACGCGAATTTTGTGCACCGTTTTTTCATCTTTAGCCCTTGCCATTGAGTTCATTTCTGCTTGGTTACTCGAGGTTAGAGACTCTCAACCCAGTCAGTCTCGAAGGTAAGATAGTTATGTGTGATATTGTTTTTTATTCTATGCTGAAGGGCTAAACTCAACCTCGTACCTATTTTGATATCGGTTGGTTTCTTCGTTTCGACTCCATCAATCCGAGCGCTAATCCTAGGTCCTTCATCAAGCTCAACAATACCGGAACAATAAGGATTTAGCCTGTCAAATCCCTCGAATACCATTATTGTTGGGCCTACTGAGATAGCTGTGAATGCAATTAATTTCCCATTACCCTTGAATTGAAACCATTTCATCTTAAAAGAATGACACTTATTACAAAGTGGACGAGGAGGCAGGAATATGGCTCCACATTGGCTACATCTGCTCCCCATTAACTTACCTTCATTAAGGTAATCATTATAGGAAGCCGCCGTAAATTCCTTCTGGATCATACCGGTTACCCCCTCTGATAAATGTGCACAACGCATGTTCCGCCAGTAGCACCCACATTGTGAGTTAAGGCCAATGACACGTCGTTTGCTATCTGCCTATTGCCAGCAACGCCACCCATCTGCTCCCATACTTCTACTACTTGCCCAATGCCAGAAGCACCGATGGGGTGGCCTTTAGATTTTAATCCTCCGGATGTATTTATCGGTTTTGAACCATCTCGTGCCGTGGCTCCTTCGTCGACTGCTTTAATACCTTGTCCAGGCTCGAAGAAGCCAAGATCTTCGATTGCGATAATCTCGGCTATAGTGAAACAATCATGGACTTCAGCGAACTTAATGTCGTCAGGTTTGATTCCAGCCATTTGGTAAGCCTCTTGACTTGCCAGTCGGGCAGCTGTAATGGTGGTAAGCTCCGATCGGCCGTGCAATGGATAATCACTTGCTTGGCCAGACCCGATAATATGGACAGGATTGTCGCTATATCTCTTAGCTAGCTCTTCAGCTACCAAAAGAACGCAAGCGGCACCGTCGGTAATAGGAGAACAGTCGAAGAGCCTCATCGGCCAGGCTATTATAGGATTAGCCTCGGAGTCATGAAGGAAATCAAATTCATCTTTCCAAGTTGGCACAGTTTGACCTTTTTGCTTTATCTTATCAATTCGCCTTTTCATAATATCAGTTATTGTGGCTCCAAACTGAGCTTTGTCATTAAGGGCGCCATTACTGTGGTTTTTAATTCCCACTTTCATGAAATGTTCAACATTAGCACCATATTTAGCCATATACGCTGTAGCCATAGCCGCGTAAAAACCGGGAAAGGTAAAACCTGCCGGGGCTTCATATAGGATATCAGACGCAGCAGCCAATGTGTCAGTAACACGGTCCGTAGATAGATTCGACATTTTTTCAACGCCACCGACCAAAACAATATCATAAATTCCCGATGCTATAGCTATGACTGCTTCTCTTAAGGCTACACCACCACTAGCGCAGGCATCTTCGATACGAGTCGCTGGTCTGGGAGTAAGGCCTATCCAGTCTGCCATAATCGGTGCTAAATGGCATTGACCCTCAAAAAGATCACTGGAAAAGTTGGCTACATATATAGCTTCAATATTATTAGGATCGAAGCCTTTGTTTATCGAGCCGCTCATCTCGAAAAAAGCTTCTACAAAGAGGTCTCGTGTCGTCTTGCTGGGAAATACGCCGAATTTGCTCATTCCCGCACCGATGATAGCTACACCACGCCCTAACTTTCTAGAATTACGTATGGGTCTATTGCTTTCTCTGGTTATCTCCATTCCTGTCCTTTGTTCAGATCTCACAGTCTTTCCAATCTCATCGTTAGGAAAACGTCACACGGTCTAGTTTTGAGGTTTTGTTGATATTACACTACCTCATCCTCTCCTTTTGACTTTTACTCTCTGAGGACCCGACATAAGATCCGAGTAATATAGGATTAAAGTCGGCTTCAGCGATAAATCAAGAACGAGCGCTCCTTAAGAATTATCCGCCTTTCAGTAGACAATGCCAAAATGGGTATTGCTTGAGAAAACCTTCTAAGTTCACTCTTGCGCACCCAATCCCAAGATTCTATGTCCTCGTCCCATTTTATTTTTGCGCGGAAGCACAATGGCCGCATTGATTAGCGTAGTCTCGCCGTATGTTGATTTTTCATACCAGCTCCCAATAACGCAAATCCTAGACCATATACTTGCCTTAAGGATGAGGGCCACTTCAATCTACTCTGTAATTTCTCTTTAAACTGCCCTCCATGAGCTTCATATTATCATAAAGTCTGCTAAGATAACCTGTAAATTCGCTGTTTTCAGTTTATCACGCCGTATCATTTTCTTATTATTTCGCTGATTATTATTGATTCAAAACTGAAATCTATGGGGTTAGTTCCGGTCTTCGATGGCCAGTGAAGTTAGGTTCTCTCTTCTCCACAAATGCCTTACCACCCTCAAAATAATCTTCGCTCAGCTCTGATGCTGTTCTTGAATAAGTAATGTACTCTAATGTCTGCTCAAGGTCAGCACTAAGTCCAGTCCATATGCCATTTTTCAAAAATTGTACGGCAACCGGTGACAGATTAGCAAGTTCCTTAGCTAAAATTTTTGTCTCCGATATTAGCTCATCATCAGGGACTATTTTATATACCAATTCCCATTCATGGGCTTGTTGCGCACTAAAGGGGTGCCCTAACAGTAATATTTTGTTTGCCACTGCCATACCGACCATCCTAGGTAAGAGCCATACGCCGGCACTTGGAATTTGACCTAGCCTTACATAGGCTTCTGAGAAACTTGCTTTTTCAGTGGCCACTCTAAAGTCACACATAAGGGCGAGATCGCAGCCCATACCTATTGCTGGGCCATTCATCGCTGCGATGGTAGGTTTATAGAATCTGCGTAGTGCCCATTCAAAACCACCAGCCCAGTTTTGTAGGACTGCACCCTTAGGTGGCATAGTCACACCTTCACCTCTTGACCGTTCTGCCAGATCAACACCGCCGCAAAAGACCGTCCCAGCCGCAGTCAATATGAGGACTTTAACTTCTATATCATTTTTGGCTAGGTTAATTCCCTCCCGTATTTCCTTAGCTAGTTGCCTGGTGATAGCATTTCGCTTATCCGGTCGATTAAGGGTGATCGTTGCTATGCCGTCCTCCAACTCATATTTGATTTGCTCAAACTCCATTATCTTCTCCTTATAAGTGATTTTCTCATTTCAGGTGCTATCTGAAATGCTACTCAATAGCTCCTTCGTCTATAAGGTATTCGTAGTTCTCTTGGCTTAGGCCAAGAATTTCTCGGCATACGTATTCATTGTGCTCTCCGAAGCATGGCCCGGGTCTCTTGGGTATTACTGGAGTTTTTGATAATTTAAACGAGGTTGTTTCCACTGGGATTATCCCGACCTCCGGGTGTTTTAAATATAAGAAATGGTTACGAAAAGCTAACTGTGGATCTTCAAGAAGATCTTTTCCGTTGCTTACTATTCCCGCTGGTACACCAGCGTTTTGAAGAGCTATCATAAGTTCATTAACCTCTTGTTCGGAAGTCCAGGTTTCAATAAGCAAGTCTAGCTCATCCTCGTTTTCCTTGCGAGTTTTCAAGGTGGCAAATCTTGATTCCGAAGTCCAAGCTAACTTGGATACTTGACAGAAAGCTTGCCATTCCGTTTCATTGAAAATAGATATAGCACACCATCTATCATGACCACGACATTTATAAGCTCCATGAGGCGCGGCTTCGATACTACGGTTCCCGCTACGAGTAGCCACTCTTGAATTTGCCATATAATCAAGAAAAGATGGGCCCAAGAAAGAAACACCAGCTTCAAGTTGCGAAAAATCAATACATTGACCCTCTCCTGTCTTATCACGGTGATGCAAAGCAAAGATTGCTGCGATTACTGTATACCAGGGAGCTATAAAATCCGTATAGGGTTGTGATCCTCCAACCGGAGGACGGTCAGGCCAACCGAGTAGATAAGAGATACCAGTCACTCCCTGAATCATTAGACCTAAGCCAGGTATTTGGGAATACGGACCATTTTGGCCTTGTGCACTTGATCTAATCATTACGATGTCTGATTTGATTTTTTTAAGTTCGTCATATCCAAGACCGAGCCTTTCTATAACTCCAGGCCTATAGTTTTCGGTGACTATATCAGAAATACTCACTAATTTCCTTGCAAGATTCAAGCCAGCTGGGTTGTTGAGATTTATATTGATGCTATATTTATTGGAGTTATGAATAGCGAATGACAGGTTTCTGTTTATCCCCGGTTTATTACGAGCATATGGACCATGCATCCTCATATTATCAATTCTGTATTCAGATTCGACCTTGATAACTTTAGCCCCGGAATCAGCAAGGCATCTGGTAGCTAATGGTAGAGCCATAACCCAAGAAAAATCTGTTACTGTTATTCCTTCCAAGCAATTTGCTTTTAACACGTCAAGTTTCTCTCTTTATTCAAACTACTCCGGAGCTCCTAAGTTCCTGAATATATGTTGAGGAGAATCCTAGTACGCTACTAAATATCTCCTCATTATGTTCGCCGAGTCGAGGAGGCCGCTCCGTTCTCTTCACAAGAGGGATTGAAGACTTGAAGGGCAATCCCTGGCAAAGCAGTGTTTTGTCAATGCTAGCGTCATTAACCTTTACCCAATACTCTCTTGCTAGTAATTGTTCACTTTCAAGCACTTCATTGACCGTATATTGAGGGTATAGTAAAAAATTCCTCTCACAAGCCACTCGGTATAGTTCCTTCTTCGTCTTCGTGAGAAAGAACTTGCTAAAAACTTCCTCCCATTCATCCAGCTGTTCTTGAGACAAACTATCGTAATCTACCGTAGTCCAATCTATTTCAGATAGATTTCCCGCCATATTATTTTCTTCCATCCAATGAACGAGGGTAGATGTCCAGCGTCCTCTAAATCCTGTCCATAGCCGCCAAAATATCTCACCGTCTTGGCACTGATAAACTGCCTTGGTCACCAAAGGATCTCTCCTAACACGCTCTCCCGCCCTCATTAACATTTTCTTTTGGTTATACCAGAGCGGAATCAAGTCATAATGAGATAGAGATACAGCCTCCTGAATAGAAACATCAATGGCTTGTCCTTGCCCCGTTTTTTCTGCCCAATAATAAGCTAACATAGTACCAGCGGCACCTTGAATTCCGCCATGGTAGTAAGCTTGGTCTATGCTGAAACGAAGCGGTGCTCTATCACTATAGCCATTAATATACATGAGCCCCCCAGACGCCATCAAAACTAGGTCGGAATCCTTAAAATGACTATAAGGTCCTTCTTGTCCAAAAGGCGTAATCGATGTATATACCAGACAGGGATTTAATTGACTTAAATTATTATAATCCAACCCGAGACTTCTCATGTATCCAGGTGGAAATGATTCCACTATAATGTTGCTTTTAGCCACTAGTTTACGTAGTATTTCGGCACCGTCGCTTTGTTCAATGTTAAGAGTGATACTTTTCATGTTACGACACATTAATAGATAGTAAAGACTTGTAACAGAATTTCGTTCATCATGATAGAAGGGGGTTTTATTCCTCAAACTGGAACCATTGAGGCTCTCAACCCTTATAACCTCAGCGCCTAAATCTGCAAGCGCATTGGTGCAAAAGATGCCCTTTTCATCGGTCAGGTCTAGTACCCTGCACTCGTTAAACATCATCAATACATTTTAGGGCGGAATTATGCTTGGAATTGGCTGTCGCCTATATTTTTTACAACTACCTTTTTCTTAGAAACAGCACATTCCATTGCTGTTTGGTTTTCTCCCACTCCAAGACCGTTTAAGGCAAATTTGAAAATGAAGGCAGCAATTTCATCAGGGGATAATCTACCTTCTGGTGAAAACCATAGTCTGGTTCGGATAATTATGGAGGCTATAGCATAGGAAGCCATCTTCACATCCAGTCGAGCGAAATCACCTCTGTCCACACCTTCCTGTATAATATTGAGTAATATTCTGTCATAAACATCCCGTATTTCGATAATATCTATTCGGTGGGCGGGGTTTAGATGTCGCAGTTCTGTCTCCAGGGCCAGAAAAGATGTAGGGCGATTAAGCGTAAGTTCGATATGGGTCTTAATTAGTTTCCATAACCGCTCAACTGGAGAGATATTTTCCTCTCGTTCCACCATTTGAACTGCAGAAACTAACTGGCTATTTGTCTGTTTAAGCAGCTCAAAAAGCAAATGCTCTTTAGAAGGAAAGTAGCTGTAAATATTACTCTGATTGATGCCACAAGCACGAGCTATGTCTCGCGTACTGGCGTTGCCGTATCCCTTATCCAGGATGAGCCTTCGTGCATTATTTAATATAAGCTCTTTTATATGCATACTCATCTTTCCTGCTAAATTGGAAGGCTGACATTAAGTGATAAACGAACGATTGTTCAACATGATAACACCAAAATGTGATTTTGTCAATAAGTGGGGTCGGAGGTAAAGTACAATCGTTGACCTAACTTAGGCACTACTACCACTCTCCTTTTCTATCGGGGTTAAGGTGGCATCCATAAAAGGCTTTCCCTTCTTAACCGATTTCCTGCGGGATAACCTAACCGGATAACGATTATCCGGTGCGCCTTCTGGTATGACTACATCGTTCCAGACTATAATCGGGACTAGCTTGCTGGCAGCCTGCGCAGGGTCTTGTCTGAACTGCTGCTGGATAGCATCAAGCGACATACCACCATAATACAATCCACTAGCGGAAGCGATTAACGCTGAAGGTGTTTTCATTTTGGAGGATGTTAGCGGTATCCCTGATTGGAGTGTCCTGTTCCTGTGGTACTACTGCCGCAGAAGTTGCTAATACCCCATTAGAAACACCAGACAGGGAAGGGCGCAAGGTAGATTTTCCAATGTATCTAATTACATTTTGCCTTACCTTATTACCCTCGTGTATGGTCTTTACTTCGATTTGCAATCAGTATATACCCTTAGTCACTACTTTAGTGTAGTTTGCCATTCCGTGCCTGATTTGACAAGGTTTCCGGGATTTGAAACAACGATATTAAAGGGACTTCTAAGGGCTTTCCGACTTTTCTCCCAATGGACAATAATAAAAGGGACAAGATTATTTTTGAAATCGGAAAAACAATATGCGCAGAAGAGCATATTCGCTCCTGTGTTTCCCCAGTCGAAGCCGGAGCCCCCGCCACCGCCGGGCCAGAGGGAAGTCCTGCGCCTGCCTTGGCGCAATTTTTACACGCGCTTCTATAACGTTCTCTTTGTCCTCCTGGGCATCGCCATCGCACTGACCGCGATAATCTTGTACGACCTCTCCCAGCCCCCGACCCGCACCTCACCCAGTGCGACATCGACACGGCTGTCAGGCATTCCATGGAATCGGTCCCGCCCGGCCGCTCATACGAATCTCAGGTATTTGAAATCATCCGTCCTTCTCTTGTGCGTGTCCATGCCGCGGTTCCGAGCCTCGAGGACGAGCCGAGAAGCACCATGGGCATCGGCTTTGTGATGGACGACCGGGGCATTATCCTGACCAGCCTGCACATCGTTCGGGACGCGCTCCAGGTGAGCGTCATCTTTGCTGACGGCTTTGAATCGGAGGCGGAAGTCATCGGCAGCGTGCCGGAACATGAGCTCGTCGTCCTGCGTGCCCTGATTGTCCGGACCATCTCCTCCCGGCAACTCTGACCGATTCTTCCAAGCTGCGTGTCGGTGATGAGTAGTCGCTGTGGAAAACCCCTTCGGAATCAGAACTTGCTTTCGTCCGGCGTTGTCTCCGGACCGGGTCACAGCTATGAATAGACGCGGACCGGAGGCATCCTGACCAACCTGATTCGATTCGACGCGGAACTTTCAGGAGTGTGAAAGCCCTTGTCGAGAAGATCGAACAGTTCGTCGCTCAATACAATCCTACCTCACACCTTTTGTTTGGACGGCGACCCCGATTCAATCCTCGAGAGAGTCAGACGACTTTGTCAACGAATTTCCGAGACAGGACACTAGAATAGCAGTGCGTCTATAATACTATCCGCCCACATCAGGCCCTAGGTTACATGACTCCACAGAATTTCCTGGAACAGAATAAAAGTACAATTCCTGCAAAAGTTCAGAAACATATTGGACTCCGAGGGAGGTGATATAAGGGAGTCCAGGTGAGACAGCTCTATGTAGCTCATTGCCATCAAAAAGCATATATTCATTTCTGGAATACGTGGCTGACTACATGGACCATCCCCGGAAGGCAATCATTGAGGAAAGGCTGGAAATACTCAAGTTCTCTGACGAATTCGGTCCGGAGGCAACCAGAAAGGCCTTTCACAAGAGCCGTTCCACCATCTTTCTCTGGAAGCAGAAACTGACCAATGCTGGCGGCAGATTATCCGCCCTGGCTCCGGGAAACCGCTGTCCCATTCATCGGCGTAAGCGGGTCATTAATCCCTTCATTGCCGGGTTTATTGTTGACTACCGGACCAG
>Ga0068711_1002048_pt1 | contig 10574 bp, 6 predicted proteins | sample MTBAKMMethaMetaG_FD_62224 | JGI IMG/M metagenome (GOLD analysis project Ga0068711, IMG submission 62224) | Enrichment culture microbial communities from Arthur Kill intertidal strait, New Jersey, USA, that are MTBE-degrading - MTBE-AKM (Arthur... | ecosystem: Environmental > Aquatic > Marine >...
CCGCCGTTTTCCGTCTGCCACCAGGTATCGCAGACGGCCGCCTCCCCCTTGCCGACGGTGTGGTAATACCACTTCCACACCTCCGGTTCGATCGGCTCCCCGACCGTCGTCATATGCTTGAAGTGGTAGTCGTATTTCCGCGGCTCGTCGGGACCCTGCTTTCTCAGGGCGCGGATGGACGTGGGGGCGGTATGGAAGATGTTCACGCCCAGCTCCTGCGCGATCCTCCAGGGTCTTCCGGCGTCGGGATGCGTGGGAACGCCTTCATAAACGACGGAGGACGCGCCAAGCGCGAGCGGGCCGTACACGATATAGGAATGGCCGGTGATCCACCCGATGTCCGCCAGACACCAGTAGACGTCCTCGGGATGAATGTCCTGGATATATTTCGACGTTCCGGTCACATAGGCGAGGTATCCGCCGGTGCTGTGCTGCGCGCCCTTCGGCTTGCCCGTGGTGCCGCTGGTGTACATGAGAAAGAGCGGGGCTTCCGCGGGCATCGACACGGGTTCGATCCTGGCCCCGTAATACCGTTTCAGCAGGTCGTTGACGAAGAAATCGCGGCCCTCGACCATCGGGGTCTGCGAGGAATATCTGCCGGGATAACGCTGCCACACCAGGACCCTGTCGACCTTCTGCTTCTCCTTCGCCGCCTCGGCGACGGCGACGTCCGCCTTTTCCTTGTGGTCGATCAGCTGCCCGCTTCTGTAATAGGCGTCCATGGTGACGAGAACATTGCTTCCCGAATCGATGATTCGATCCGCGCAGGCCTTCCCGCTGAATCCGCCGAATACCTGGGAATGGATGACGCCGAGCCGCGCGCAGGCCAGCATGGTGATGGGAAGCTCCGCCACCATGGGCATGTGGAGCGTCACCGTGTCCCCGGCCTTGAGACCGCAGAAGTCCCGCAGGATCGCCGCAAACTCGTTGACCCGCACATGGAGTTCCTGGTACGTGACGTGCTCGATCTTTTCACCCTCGGGCTCCGGCACGAAGTGAACGGCGGTTTTGTTCCGGTTCTTTGCGAGATGCCTGTCGACGCAATTGTAGCTCGCATTGATCCTGCCGCCGACGAACCACTTGAAACACGGGGCGTCGCTCGTGTCCAGCGTCGTGTGCCAGTATTCGTACCACGTCAGAAGATCCGCGTATTCCTTGAAGCAATTCGGGAAATGTTCCAGGCTGAAACGCTCGAGAATCCCTGGATCCGTCATGTTTGCCTGGGCAATGAACTGCGGGGACGGATGGAAGAATTCCTCTTCTCCCCAGTGCACCGCGATTTCGGCTTCCGAGGTTTCCGTTACTTCTTTCACGCTCATGGACCCTCTCCTTTCAGATTTCAGGTTTGACGAAATCGTAAAAAGACCAAATCAACGCTTTTTCGAACGGCAAAGTAAAAAGCTCCACAGGCAAGGCGCCCGAGTCCCGAGTAATGGAGGCGTACGGATGGTACGCCGCAGGGACAAGGGATGAAGGGCAACACAGCATATGGACTTTTTACGAGGCCGTCAGGTTTGATGGCCTCGCAAAAAGCCGAATCAACGCATCTTCGAACGGCAAAGGAAGAAGTGCTGACAGGCATCTTTACGAGCTCGTCAAGGCTGCGCAACGAAAAGGAACCGCGGAGAACCTGTCCCTCGTCGGAATCTCAATCGTCGCATGGACCTGTCTGCGAGGCGAGATCTGAAAATTATTTTCTGGCAGGCAACGGGCGAATCAAATGAAGCGCATCATGGGGACACAACGGATGCGGCTTGCGGCAAAAATCACGGCCTTTGATGGAAAGACGGGGCGGGATGCAGTCATTGGCGGGAAAAACAAATGAGAATCGGGGGCCTTGATCTTTGAAAGAACATGGAAATCTGTTTCATCATGGCACAGGAGGACGAATATGGCAAGGCCCGCCGATGACGCATCGATTTTTCATTGCAGGAAGACGGGAAGGATTTCCGACCCAGCTTCCTGCGGGTTTCGCCGTCGTCGCCGGGAGGAAAGGCATGGTGCGCCCGTCGCAGGCTTCGTCTCATGACGATGCCTTTCACCGGAAATAGGAGATCGCTCCGACAAGATCCTGCGGCCTGAAACGGCGGATGATCTCCACGCTCTTCCTTCTCATGTCCCGCAGCCGGTTCCCGGACTCGAGAACGGACCTCAGGGCGCCGCCCAGGGCATCCGGGTTTCCGCCCTCGAACACGAGGCCGTTTCCCGAAACGAGGTCCCGGGAGGACCCGCACCGGTCCGACACGACCACGGCACAGCCGCAGGCCATGGCCTCATTGACGACGAGTCCCCAGGGTTCCTCGATGGACGGGAGAACAAGAGCGTCGCTGATTCCGTAAAGCCTCGGGATCTCGTTCACATCACAATGCCCGAGAAAGCGGATGCGGGCGTTACCCCGGGCCAGCCGCTTCAACCGGGCCTCCTCGGGCCCGTAACCGGCAATCAGGAGATGCACGTTCTCCTTCTCCCTCTGCAGGGCGTGGAACGCGTCGATGAGCATGTCGACCTTCTTGATGGAAACCAGCCTTCCGGAAAAAATCAGGACCCCGGAGGCGGGATCGAGCCCGAGACGGAGCCGCTCCTTTTTTCTTTCCGGCTCGGACAGCAATCCGCGTTTCATGAAGTGATCCACGTCGACGGTGTTGTAGAAGGGCTCGATATTCCCCCTGGCACCCAGGTCCCTCAGATACTCCGTCGCGGCCGTCCCGCCGCTGAGAAAGCCGTCGAAAAACCGGACCAGGATCCGGACATAGGGTTTGAAGATCCTCCGCCGATAACTTTTTTCATGAACGGTGCTGTCGGAATACAGGATGATTTCCTTTCCCCGTCTCTTGCAGTACAGAATCGCGGCCAGCGTCGCCGGGCTGTCCCACCCGGTGACGATCACCCGATCGGGATCGCACTTCTCCAGCTCCGAGAAAACGTTGTAATTGATGTTCAGCGAAAAGGCCTGATCGGGGCGAAGAGGGATGCGCACATGCTTCAGGAAGACCTGCCGGTAGCGGTCTTCCTTTTCCTCCGCCCGCCACCGTCGATAGGCATTGCCGGTGGTCTGGTAAAAAACGTGCAGGTTCCAGCCCGGACACTCCGACGCAATGGAAGAGAACCTTGCATGGTTGTAAGGGGTCCACATGACCTGGATAAACAGGAGTTTTTTCACCGATTCCCCCATCGTCGTCGATGTGCCGGCCGTCCCTGAAGCGCCTTTTCCATGCGCCCCCCGGCGGATCTCCCCCTTCCGTCAATGCGCCCGCTTCGGGAGGATCCTCCGGAGGGGCGGACCCCGTGCACCCTCCCGCACGCTACCCGTCATCGATCATCGGGCGTTTGCATCCGAAATCTTTTTCCCGCCCGGTTGCCCTGTATGGAAATGACCTTTTTTTCAGATTCTCGGCATACGTGACACAGGCGCCCATTTCCGAAACGGGATATCTCAGAGCGTAATACAGCCTTCTCTTGAGCGGCATCACGCGTGGATTCGCGAATTGGATCACGCCCACCGCCGCGGCCCCGAATAGCCGGAAAATCCGCATGAGAAGACCGTATCCCCGATTCACGGTCCTGTCGTACGTCCTGCCGTTTTCATAAAAGGATCGAAGATTCCACCACAGCGACATCTTATGCTTCTGGATCAGGTGGTCCACTTTGAGATCATGAACGTACCAGATGGAATGACCGGCATGCTGCAACGCAAGAAGCAGGTTCGTTTCCTCGCCGTATCCGATTCCCGCGCCGGACATGCCGAGATCCGCGTCGAAGCCTCCGAACGACTCGAGAACATCCCTGCGAAACACCATGTTGCAACCCGTGTATCTTTCCCCGGGAAACCGGATGATCCTCTCGCGGCCTCTCGCCGGGTCCAGTTCCGTCCACATGTATTCCGGAGGCAGCCACCCGGGGCGATCGGAGTGGGCATACCCGTAATCCGGCCCCCCGAATGCGCTCACGCCGGGGTTTCGCCGGATAAAATCCGTCATGACCGATACCCAGTCCGGACGGGCCCTGGCATCGTCGTCGATATAGGCGACGTATCGACCCGCAGCTTCCCGGTATCCCCTGTTCCGCGCCCTGCTGAGACCGATTTCCGTCTCCACGGTCACACGGAAATTCGCGTTCGCTTTCACGTATCGCCCGGCCACGCAGCCGGTGTCGTCCGTGGACCCGTTGTCCACGATGACGACCTCCCACAGTTTCCCGTTCGCCTTCTGCGCCGCCAGGGATTCGAGACAGACGTCCAGCAGGGCGCTCCGGTTGAACGTGCAGACCACCACGGAAACGAGCAGTTCTTCTTGGCCATCCATATCCATTTCCCCCGTGTCGCCATCCCGCGAGAGGACCGTTCAATCCCGCTTCCCCGGCAGCGTGAGCAGATAGCGAAACCGTCTCATGAAATACAGGAACATCCTTCTTGACGGGCGATTCTCCCCGGGGACCAGGATTCTTTGCGGAACGCCTTCATCGCCGCCGGCCTCCCACTCGGAGATAAAACGGCACATGAAAGGAAAGAATTGATATTTTTCCAGAATCAGCTGCCTCGCATGGGAGATGGCCTCAAAATTCCTCTTCCACGCATTCCGGGCAACCGCTTCGCGGATGATCTCCGCAGCCCCGCGAGGATCCGAAACATCAATCCGGATGAACGATTCCTCCGGAAAATAATCGGACAGATTCCTGCAGCCGTAATATACGGGCATCGTCCAGGCCAGAAAGCAATCCGCCAGCTTTTCCGTCCAGTAGTGGGGGGACGAGAAATTTTCCACGGCGATCGAGTAGCGATAGGACGCAATCCCGTCCCACTTGTCCCTCAGGGGCAGGATCCCGTGTCCGAAACAGTCGATCGGAAGATCTCCGGGTATCCGCCGGACAAAGTCGAGCCTCCTGCGATGGCCCCTGAAATGGGTCTTGCTGCTGGTGATCAGGGATATTTCCCGGCTTTTCTCCGGCGGCGACGCGCTTTTCAGCTCGTCATAACTCCGATCCACGTGCCATGACAAGGCCCCGTGGGTGTGGACGTATCTGGGTCCCTTCAGCCCCGTGTCGGTTGTATATACCCTGGAATAAACGGACGGCGTATAGGAATGGCAAACGCCGAAGTATTCGTTGTGCGGTTCCTGGTGCAGGCACCAGACATTCCGGGGGCGGCAGACAACCTCCTCGTCGACGGCGGAAAGATTCAGAACGATGAGATAGTCGCATTCCCTGATTCGGTCCCCCGTGAAAAAAACGCCGTTCCACAGCCCCTTTGACAGGGGCGTCTGTCTCATCAGGTCGGGGTATTCCAAGTTTTTGATGATGCGAACGGTCTTCATGGGTGCGTCGAACCGGCACTGGAAACGCCGCCGTGACGGCTTCTTGAAAAAGTCCGCAGCGGCGCCGCCCTTCATCCTTCCGCATTGCGGCGTCCTCTCCGCATGCATGCGCTTCCGGGATCAGGCGCCGTGCCTCAGGGTTTTTCCTTTGCTTCTCCGTAACATCCCTCTTATGTCTTTTTTCGCACATTCGTCAACTGCGATTCGTCATCGCGCGGGCAACGGCGATACGTTTTTTCACGGCATGGAAATCATGGAAGGAGGTATCCTGTAGACAAAGCGGCGGGTCATTTTTCCGGGAGGCGACATTCCGGAATCGATCGATTCACGGTTTCCCGTGCCGCGGAAAAGGCGGCCATGCGCCTCCGGGATGGCGGATTGTCATCCTCCGGTCACGCTTCGCCGGGCACCGATGATTGAAGCCCAGGTCACTGCAATCAGAATGACGGAGCCTCCGATTATCGTGTTCATTCCGGGATTTTCGCCCACCACGAGAAAAACCCACAGGGGATTCAGAAGGGGCTCGATGACGGCAATGAGGTTCGCCGATATCGCGGAGATCCGTTTGATTGCATAGGCGATCAGGATTGCGGGAACTCCGATCTGAGCGACGCCGAGCACCAGTATCGCCGCAACGGATTTCTCCGTGAATTGCGGCGCAGGCAGAAACAGGGACACCGTCAGGCACGTCCCCGCGGCGAACCAGTGTGACAGAAGGTTCGACTCCAGCGGCGACCCGTCCTTCTGCATTCTCATGAACACGAAGTAAAGACTGAACGTCACCGCCGACACCAGGGCGACGGCATCGCCGAAGATCCGTCCGCCTCCCAGCCTGTTCGCGAACATGATCGCCATCCCCGCCATGACGAAAAGAATGGATATCCAGTGTTCGGCTCGTATCTTCTCCTTCAGCAGCGGGGCGCCGATGAACGCCGTGAAAATGATCGCCATGTACTGGAGCAGGATCGCGTTCGCCGCCGTCGTGGTTTTGTTGGCCACCACAAAGAGGAGCATCGTGAGCGCGTTGGCCACGGCCGCCCCGACCTGGGGAAAGGACATGTTGATCTTCGGCTTCCGGAGAAACGCCAGTATGACCAGCGATGCGATGACGCTTCTGATTCCCGCGATGGCGAACGGATTCCAGTCGATCACCTTGATGAACAGGCCGCCCAGGCTCCACAGCGAAGCGGTCGCGATCATCGTCACCATGCCCGCGATTTTGTCATTCCGACCCATGTCAGGGACCGCAATTCCTTGTTTTCGCAAAACCTGTTCCGGCGCTTCTCCTCTGCGGAAAAGCCATGCCCGTCATGACACGGCTCAAGCGGCTTTCATAGCTCCGATATCAAAAAAATTCAACTTGCCGCGGACGGATTACCGGCCGGTTCTCACGATTCCGGAACCGCGGACGGGAAACGGAGCCTCAAAGAATGGGAAACCCGGGAAACGCTTCCATGGCGGGGATGCGGACAAGGATGACAAAAAGGGGGCCCTCCCCGGAAACGCCGGGCATGGATACCCCCTTGCAACTTGAACCCGCGGTACCCGGGGCGGGAATCCCGGGGAGCATTCCTGCTTCCGGTTCCCCTCGCGGCCGTCCGAACAGGCCTACGGGACCATCTCCCTCGAAACGCTTCTCATGCCCCCCGTCCTTTCAGATAACGGATCAGGGGATCGGTGACCAGGGGAACCACGTCGCCGATCATGTGGGGCATCAGGTTGTCCATGACCTTCGGCATGAGATCGGGCATCTGCTCCCGCATGTAATCGGGCATGGGAACGCGCTCGGCGACCCGTTCCAGCATGACCGGCATGACCTTGGGCATCATCATGGGAAGAAGCCTCGGGAAGAGGACGGGAAACAGGGGCTTCATGGCCGCAAGGGCCCCCGGGACCTTCCCCATGAAACGCATCATGGGCCCCATGCCGAAGGGCATGGCCGCGACGAGTTCGGGAAACATGGTCGCCATGAGATCGGCGAAGCCTTTCGGCGTCATGATGTCGATCATGGCCTCGAAAACCGCCCACTGGCGAAGGACCTCCGGGTTGGGGTCGGGAAAGTCATATCCCAGGGCGGACGAGGCGAACCGGGCGAGATCGACGATCTCGACGGGCATCTTCTTTTTGTCCCTGGCGACGCGGAGCTGGACCTCGCAGCAGGGGCACAGGGCCAGGACCTTGCCGGCTCCGGCCTCTAGGGCCTCGTTCAGCCGGGTCTCGCCGATGTCCGCCGCCACGGGCGGCTCCTTGATCAGGGTCAGGACGCTCGCGCAGCAGTGGGCCGCTTCATGGTGGTGGCTCATCTCCACGAAATCGACATGGGGTATGGCCTTGATCAGCTCGCGGGGGGGCTCGTAAACCCCCGAAACACGGCCGATGTGACAGGAATCGTGCCATGTGACCGTTTCTCTCTCCCTTCCCGTGTCGGGAAAGGAAAACTCCCCGGACCGGATCTTGTCCGCAACGACCTCGCTGTAATGGCGGGCCCGAATCCCGAAAGGAATTTTCAATTTCTCCGCCCATCGGGGATAGACCTGACGCCACATCATGTCGCAGGCGGGACAGGAGGAAACCACGGTCGTCGCCCCCGCCTTCCGGACGGACGCGATGTTCTGTCTCATGATATCCTCGAAGACGTCCCAGAGACCGGCGACCAGCATGGGAGTGCCGCAGCAGTTCTCCACGTTGCCGAGAATGGTGAAATCCACTCCGGCCTCGTCGAGGAGGCGGACGGCCGCCATGGCGATGTCGTGTTCCACATAGCTCGCGGTGCATCCCGCGAAGTACACCGTGTCCGAAGTCCTTCCGGGGCCATGCTTTTCCCTGAGGTCGGCGGGCATCCAGTCGGTCCGGTTTTTCCGGTACCCCACCCAGATGTCCCCCTCTTTGCGGAGGGCCTCCGCCATCATTTCGAAGGGGGGAAAGGTCATCTTCTTCTCTTCATGGATCAGCTGTCCCCGGAGCTTCATCCACGAGGGCTCGATGGGCAGGGCCGCGGAACAGCGGAGATTGCACAGCTCGCAGGTCGTGCAGACGAGGATCGTGTCCACCATGAACTGCGTCCATTCCTCACGGCCTTTCATGTATTGCCGGAGCCAGTACCACTTGCCCCGGGGGCTCTGGCTTTCCCACCCCCTTCCGTAGAACTGGTCGCATTCCTCGACGCAGTAACCGCACTGGGAACAGCTGTAGGCGTACCAGGCCACGTCGGCGGGAATTCCCCGGACGGGCTCCCTGGGCCGTTCCCCGATGCGGGTGATGATGTAATTGCCGAAAGGACGGACGACCGGCTCGAGGAACTGCCCGATGCCGATCGCCGTGCCCATGAGGCCGTCGGCGATGACTTTGCCGGGATTGAGGAGATTCCCGGGATCGATCTCCTTCTTGAAGGCCTTCAAGCGGGTCACCCGGGTCGCGCCGAGAACGTCGCGGGATTTCCGGGCGAAATAAAGTCCCGTGGCGTAAGCCCTTCCCCCGTGTTTCTCGGCGATTTTCATGATGGTCAGGGTAAGGCCGAAGACGAAGTTGTAGCTGAATCTTCTCTCGTCGCTGGGGATGAAGCCCAGAATGACCACCTCCGGCCTGCCGTTCCTTCCGTTCCGGATGATGACCCCTTCCTTGACCACGGGCTGGTGAACGGTGCGTTCAATGTCTTCGAGAACGTCCCCCATCCGGGCCAGGGGGACGATGACCTCCGCGGGGACGAGGCTCGGGCCGAGGCGCTTCACCACCATGAGCTTGAACCGGTGTTTCCATTCGTGCCTGGCGATCCGGTCCTCGAGGATCTCCGCCTCGCACAGCCTGATGATCCGGGAAAGACCCTCCATGACGGCGGACCGGTCCTTGGCGCGGAACGTGAGGGTGGTGATGTATGAAGCCGGAAGAAGAATCCGTTCCTCCACGGGGTGGCCCAGATGTTCCTGCAGGGGGGCCCGGTTCTTCAGTTCCGCCATCCGGGGATTGATGAACATGAGGGACCAGATGGGCAGGTTTTCGACGATCATGGCCTCGAACATCCTCTGGAGTTCGCGGGCGTCGGGACAGCCGATGGAAACGACGTCCATCTCCTCCAACGGCTGGACGCGGAGGGTGATTTCCGTGATGAGGCCGGTGATCCCCTCGGCATCGCTGACCATGTCCAGGTCGGGCCCGGAAAACACCCGGACGGCGCCGTTCGGGAGAACGACCCGGGCGCTCACGACGGTGTCCCGGAACCAGCCGGCCTCGTAGGATCCGAGGCCCGCTCCTCCCTGGGCGAGCCACCCGCCGACGGTCGATCCCGGGTAGCTTGTGGGATAGGTCATCAGGGTCAGCCCCTGTTTCGCCAGGGCCCGGTCAAGCTTTTCCCAGACGATTCCGGGCTGGACCGTGGCCGTCCGTTCCCCCGGGTCGATCTTCACAATCCGGTTCATGCGGAAGAAATCCACGGTGAGACCTTTTTTAACGGGAAGCACCCCGCCGTAACCGGAGGTCGCCTTCGCGCGGGGCGTGAGAGGAACGCCGCCGGCCACGGACCATCGGACGAGCTTGACGATTTCCTCCTCCGATTCGGGCTGAACGACGGCATCGGGCGTCGTGTTGCCGATGAGGGGCCGGATGAGCCCCGGGACGGCGGCGATGTCATGTCCGTACAGCTTCCGTTCCGTCCGGTCGAAATTGACCCGGCCGCCGAACAGGTCGTTGAGAAAGGCCTTTTTCCCCTTGTCCAATTTGCCCATGAGAACCCCCTTCCCGGCCGGTTGGAAAACATCCGCAATTTGAAAATCATGCGTGGCCGTCGATCGTTCTTAAATGACGACCGCGACGACGCCAGGACATGGAAACGGATCAATCATCATGGATAATACTGCGATGCAGGGGAAATTGCCACCCCGTTTCACGGGGGGACCGGATCCGCCGGATATGATTCCCCGGCGGCGGGAGGAAGCAAAAGAGGGCGGGGGCCGGGTTTCCGGTCGATCAACATAAGGATGGCCGGGCTGCAAACCCGGCCATCTTTTTTTCCGTTGGAATGTCCGAAGGTAAAACCGTGTGAATGCGGAACGTTATCTTTTGCGTCCCTTCGAAAGGATGATTCTCATGCTCGCCATGTTCCTCCTCAGCAGAAGCGCGACGAACAGGATCCCGATACCGAGAAGGATCAGTGTGGACGGCTCGGGAACCGTCGTCACCGTGTCGGGAACAACGGCCCATCCGATGAGGTTCGGGTTATCGGTGACGGGAGTTTCATTCGGATTGCCGAATTCCGTGTTGTACGCATAACCG
>Ga0068711_1002051_pt1 | contig 10563 bp, 4 predicted proteins | sample MTBAKMMethaMetaG_FD_62224 | JGI IMG/M metagenome (GOLD analysis project Ga0068711, IMG submission 62224) | Enrichment culture microbial communities from Arthur Kill intertidal strait, New Jersey, USA, that are MTBE-degrading - MTBE-AKM (Arthur... | ecosystem: Environmental > Aquatic > Marine >...
AGTCAATTTGGCACACAACATGGTCCTCCCCTGCCGTCCAGCCTGAGATTTCCTGTCCCTGAGAAATGTGGAGATTTCCCCCAAGGTATTGCGGTTGTGTCAGATGCTTTTTCCGTACAGCGAATAATCCTACCCCATGAGGCTGGATGATTTGAGCAATGCTTCCGGAAGAGCTTACAATCTTATTATCCCAAAAGGAAGTCAGCCAAAACTCCTTCAGGTCAACACCATAATCATTGGGGTCGAACACCAACTCTTTTTCTTTATCTGCCCAGTTAAATAAAGCCAACAAGTGCCAATCGCCGATAGAACCGCTCATATCCAGGCGCAGCCTTTGGGGGGACTCTCGCTCAAACCAATCCACGACCATGGCTCTCTTTCCGATCAAAGGAAGCAATTTCTGCACAATCTTGATCCGGTCTTCAGGCAGCTCCGGCAAACTATCAGAAAGCAGTAAAGAACCACCCGTAAGCGCGATTGCTGTGGCAAGAGATTGTATTTCTGCTAAAGTTAAATTTGTGTTTGTCCGCACCAATAAACAATCCGGATCATTAATCCACCAGTTATTGTGCAGCATTGCCCGGGTAAAAACATTCTGAATGGAGTTTTTGGCGGATGGGATGTGTGGCTCTTTTTTGAAAACAGGCTTCACCCCCATATAGTTTGGATACCAGTTGCCACTGACATCTGCGCCTATGCGCATTGCGTCAACAATCCCAATCCCCGAACCCAAAGGCATCCCACACCCCAACAGGAACGTCTCCTGACCTACTGCTTTACGCAGCACCTTCAATCCATTTCGAAGCACCTGCGCCCGTGTTTTTGTCGGGTCTTTATGATGCCCCGGAAGCGCCGCCGCGTACAGGAAATCCAGCTTCAGATAGGTAAAACCCCACTCTTTCACAGCCTTTTCTACCACACACCACGCGTAATCCATCGCTCCGGGGTGTGTTAAATCCAGGGCTGTCGTAAAAACATTCCAGACAAACCCTGCGTTAACAGGACGTCCATTTCGGTTCCTGAGAATATAATCCGGATGTTCTTTAATCAGCTTGGATTTCGGATGCACAATGAAAGGCGCTAACCACAAACCGGGTTCAAGACCGCTTTGCCGGATTTCTGCGGCTAAACTTGCTACCCCATTTGGAAAAGTATTTCTGAAAGTAAACCAGTCGCCAATCTGGCTTTCAAACCCATCATCTATTTGAACAAGACTCAAAGGAATTTGCTTCTTATAGTCAGATATGGTCTTTAGATTTTGTCTGATATCATCAGCCGATACTTTTTGGTAATACTGGTACCAGGAGCACCATCCCACCGGAATCTCACTTCGCAATTCCACCCCATTCAATTTGGCTGCAGCATCAAGATAATCCGCGAGAGGTTCTGGATCCCTGAGCGAAACCGCCTGGATCACTGCCCAATCTGTTTCAACAACCTCGCCAGGATCCAATCTTGTGCCATCACCATTTGCCCACAAAGCGGCGGAAAGCGATTTTTTAAGCCACGCTTCTATTGAGCCAAAATGCTGCTCTTGAGATAAAAATCCAAGCAATATGCCGTTTCCGCTGACTCGGTCACCAATCACGCCAAACATGTTCCCCGAAAAATGGCTCGCGTTACGAGGCTGAGCTGTGCCAAAATTGTCATTAATCACCGTTTGTATGGGGCCTAACCTGGTTGAACGCTGTGTTTCAGATTCCCCATACGCAGCAGAATAAGACCAGGATTGCCATCCATTCGAGAAGAAAGCGCTTTCAACCTCACCACCCATTGTACCCAGATCCATCTGTCCCGTTGAAGGGCCCATTTTGGATTGCGCCTTCTCACCAACCCGCAGCATATCAATTTGATCTATCCATACAGATTGCTTTCCACTGTTTCGAATCAAGATTTTCCAAATCAGGAATGGGTATTTTTCAGGGAGCGCAAAAGTAAGCTGGTAAGAAATTCCATGTTCATCAGGATCTACCAGAACGCTGTATTGGTGAAGCTTTCCCAGATGTTCATCCTTGCTTTCAAACTGATCTTCAAGACACACTTTCCAATGATCATATAAATTTCGATAGGTTCGCCCGCGGTACCGGTAACGCACTCCAAGGCAGGCGTTTTCTAAAATCACAGTTGATCCCCCAGCCAAAATCTCAATCGAAAAGCGCCCATCCTCTGGGGCAATAGATGTTCCGATAATCGGGTTAGAGAAATGGATCATGATTTACTCCGGTTTGTTTGGATCATCAGTCCAGTCAAAAATTTTCTAAAATAGTTTTTCTGATTTATGAGATCTGAATCCTGAAACTTAATGGTTTCCAGGTACTCTATCTCGCCAGTACTTGTGACACAAGTGCTGCTTAAAAACGGTTACGATACTCAATTTTATAACATATTCCGGATGGTATAATCAATCCCATGCACTCTATCGTAGCTTTAGACTTGGAAACAACCGGATTAGATCCCTCATCAGACACAATCATTGAAATTGGTGCGGTTCGCTTTAATGGAAATCGTGTTGAAGAAGAGTGGTCAACATTGGTCAATCCAAACAGGCCTATTTCTTCTTTTATAACCCAATTAACCGGTATTAGTAACGATATGGTGCGAAACGCGCCTCCGATACAGGCCATTATTCAGGAATTTGCCGATTTTGTTGGGGATGCGCCTATCCTGGGACAAAACATCGCTTTTGATCTTTCTTTCTTGAATCGACATCATATTCTCCTGGACAACGACTTCATCGACACGTATGAATTGGCTTCTGTTTTACTCCCATCAGCAGGAAGATATAATCTCAGCGCATTAGGGCAATCCCTGGGAATTATTCTGCCGGGAAACGCGCACCGCGCGCTTTACGATGCCCAATTAACTCGGGCTGTGTTTTTAAGTCTTTTTGAGAAAGCGCTTGATCTGCCCACAGAACTTCTGGCTGAATTCGTGCGGTTGAGTGACCCGTTCCCTTGGGGTGCTTCATGGACTTTCCGCCTGGCCCTGGAAACGCATCTCAAAGATAAAATCCGATCCCGCCAGACGAAAACAGTGTTCAACGGACCACTTTTCGCCGATCAGGACCGATCTTTTCCGCTTTTATCTCCAAGAGATCCAGTACTTCCTCTCAATATCGATGAAATTGCCTCCATCATTGAATACGGAGGTCCCTTTTCAAAATATTTTAGCGGCTTTGAGCAGCGCCCCGAACAGATTGAAATGATTCGGGCAATTGCCTCCGCGATCAGCGATAGCCAACATTTGATGGTTGAGGCAGGAACCGGCACGGGAAAATCTTTTGCCTACTTGATCCCTGCCGCCATCTGGGCAATGCAGAACGAACTCCGGGTGGTTATTTCCACGAATACCATAAACTTGCAGGACCAACTGATCAACAAAGATGTCCCCGATCTGAATGAAGCGCTGGGAATCAACCTGAGGGCGACGGTGCTTAAGGGCCGTTCAAATTACTTATGCCCGCACCGGCTGGAGCTTTTACGGCATCGCGGTGTTGAAAATTCTGAGGAGATGCGTGTCCTCGCGAAAGTTCTGGTATGGCTTTACCAGGGTGGAATTGGTGATCGCAATGAAATCAACCTGAATGGCCCGGTAGAAAACGACATCTGGCGCCGCCTCTCCGCGGAAAATGAAGGCTGCAAGGGCGAGATTTGTTACACAAAGATGGGAGGGATTTGCCCCTTTTACCAGGCTAAAGAATCTGCGCAGAGCTCCCATATTCTCATTGTAAACCATGCTCTTCTACTGGCAGATGTAGCAACAGGAAACCGGGTGCTGCCCGATTACGATTACTTGATCGTAGATGAAGCGCATCATCTGGAATCTGCCACAACGAATTCGTTAAGTTATCGTGCAACCCAAAATGATCTCGCAAGAATGCTGCGCGAACTCGGAGGACTTTCGAGCGGCGTTCTTGGACATCAATTAAGACTGCTTCATGACATACTCTCGCCCTCTGACTACGCAGCCTACCACCAGGCTGTAAGCAGGGCCACAGATCTTGCCTTTCGGTTGGAACATGACTTCAGGAATTTCTTCTCCGTTCTGAGCGCTTTCCTCGAAGAACAGCGCGAAGGCCGGCCCGTCAGCGCGTACGGACAACAGGAAAGAATTCTGCCGGCCACAAGGACCCAACCAGCGTGGACTGATGTTGAAATCAATTGGGATTCGGTCAGTGACACGCTCAGACTATTATTAAACCTGATTCAGGAAATTTACAAATCGGTTGCAAATTTAGATGGAATCTACTCCGAAGAACTTGAAGACGCGCAGGGGAATCTCAGCAATCTATTCCGAAGGTTTTCTGAAGTCGAAACGAACCTCACTTCATTTGTTACCGATCCCAACCCTGACAGCATTTATTGGGTTGAGATCCGGCCAAATGGCTACCAATTAGCATTGTATATTGCGCCCCTGCATATTGGTCCTTTGATGGAAAAATATCTCTGGCACGAAAAATCAAGTGTCATCCTCACTTCTGCCACGCTGACGGCCAACGGCGAATTTGATTATCTCAGGAATCGACTTTTTGCTGTGGACGCCGAGGAACTTGCTTTAGGCTCACCTTTCGATTATGAAACGTCAACTTTACTGTATATTCCAAACAATATGCCAGAACCCAATGCGGGGGCAAACTACCAGCGCGCGGTCGAGAATACCATTATTCGCTTGAGCAAAGCCACTGGTGGGAAGACACTGGCCCTGTTTACGTCTTATTCACAGCTTAAGAAGACATCTCAGGCAATTTCCCCTGATCTGGCCGATCAGGGGATTACAGTCTATGAACAGGGGGAAGGCGCTTCTCCCAACACACTGTTGGAGATTTTTCGTGAATCAGAAAGAGCGGTGCTGCTGGGCACCAGGTCCTTCTGGGAAGGTGTAGATATCCCCGGAGAAGCCCTTTCCGTCCTGGTAATCGTCAAACTGCCTTTCGATGTCCCATCCGATCCGATTGTCGCGGCAAGGTCAGAAACTTTTGAAGATCCTTTCAGTGAATACAACTTGCCTGAAGCCATTCTTCGTTTCAGGCAAGGGTTTGGACGGTTGATCCGCACTCAAAATGATCGGGGAATCGTCGCTGTACTGGACCGAAGGGTGCTCACAAAAAGGTATGGGCGGGCATTTCTCGAATCGCTCCCCCAATGTACTGTAAAAATAAAAGGAGTTGAAGATCTCCCGCGAGAAGCAGCAAGATGGCTGAACTTGTAAAATTATCGCGCTTCTCAACTATCTTCTGTATATTATTCAACCCACCAGCCCGATTCCGAAGGGTTTTCTCTTTTCTGAAGCACCTCAACTTTGTCCGGTTCCAACCACAATACTGCCGGCCTGGCAGCCATGTTGTAATTAGATGACATACTTAATTGATACGCGCCAGCGCTGGGCATGGCTATCAGATCCCCGCGCGCAACTTCCGGTAGTTCAACTTCTGGAATTAACACATCACCCGATTCGCAATATTTCCCTACCAGGCTCACTTTTTGAACAGGTTCTTCAAACGGGCGGTCCACAACCAGCGCGCAGTAATTCGCGTGATACATCGCAGGGCGGGGATTATCTGCCATCCCTCCATTAACAGCGACAACATGCATACCTTCCCTGGATTTCTTCTGAAAACCAACTTGATAAACAGCCAGACCTGCCTGCGCGGTAAGCCATCTTCCAGGCTCCAAAACTAGCAGAGGCAGCGGCCAGCCCAAAGCATCACACTCCTGGTGTAAAGCGTCCGCGACCGCTCTAACCCAGTCTCGCGCGTCCACCACACTGTCCTCCATGCAATAGGGAACACCCCACCCACCACCCGTGCTGATTTGTTGGGGAATAAAATCAGCTTCTACGGCAATCTCATACAGCATTTGTACAGCTCGCCGGTAAGGTTCTGCATCGGATATTTGAGATCCAATATGGGTATGCAAACCGATCAAATCAAACCATTTACTAGCCCTGGCAAACTGAATAGCCCTGACAGCCTGACCATCTATCATCGGAAGTCCAAATTTACTGGCGGTATGCCCGGTCTGAAGATAGGGGTGTGTATCCACATCCACACCCGGGCTGATTCTCAACCAAATCCGCAATTTTTTTTCTCTTCGAGCAGCCAACTCCTCAAGAAATTCCAATTCTTCCAGACTATCCACCACAATACTGAAAACTCCCCATTCGAGAGCATATTCAAGCTCTTCTTCTGATTTATTATTGCCGTGTAAATGTACCCGCTCCGGAGAAAAACCCGCTTTTTTTGCGATTTTCATTTCACCCAGGCTAACCACATCAACCCCCACCCCCGAACGAGCCAGATGCTTTGCGAACCCTAACGAAAGATATGCTTTTGAAGCATAGGTAATATCAAACTTTCCTTTGTACTCATCGAAACCCAATCGATGCAAGTAATCAATTTTATCGAGGATAGTTTTTCCGTCATAAATATACAAAGGCGTTCCCCATTTTTCCGCCAGTTGTCTAATGCTATGACCTGAGATTTCCAGCTGTCCAGTATCTCCCACAGAACATGTACTGGGGAGCAGTTTTTTATATCTCTCCATTTAAGATTCCCTGATCCTTATAATATTCTTAGAGCCAATTGACACAATGCGCAAATGATCCAATCAACAATAATTTCTCTTCGCTGCTCAAATAAAAAGAATTCTACCCTACCACAAGTATTTCATGGAATGAAAATCGTCCCAATACCCCATCATCAAATTTTGCTTAAAAATCATAGCTGTCTCCATTTCGAAGACAGCTATGACCATGGTTTATTCTAAACGTTCAATCAGGACAATCCAACCACTTCTCCGGTTTCCGGGTCTATATCAATCTCATAGAATCCAGGCTTTGTGGGTAAACCTGGCATTGTGCTCATCGTTCCAAGAAGGGGGTACAAAAAGCCTGCCCCAACTGAAGCGCGAATATCCCGGATAGGCACCCTAAACCCCGTTGGAACGCCTTTTAGTGCAGGGTCATGGCTTAAGCTGAGGTGAGTCTTGGCCATACAAATGGGTAATTTGTCAAATCCCAGGCGGGTGTACTCATTGATCTGAGACTCTGCTTCCGGCAGATAATCAACACCATCAGCGCCATATACTTCTCGCGCAATGGTTTCAATTTTTTCTTTTATAGATATATCCAACGGATACAGAAACTTAAAATCAGATGGTTGGTTGGCAGCCTTAACTACCGCTTCAGCAAGATCTAATGCTCCTTCACCGCCCAATTCCCAATGGTTACAGATTACCGCGTCAAAAGCGCCACCCTCTTTAATCGCTGCCTTTCGCACCAGTTCCAACTCCGCGTCTGTATCCGTATAGAATTTATTTACCGCTACAACAACAGGGACACCAAATTTTCTGGCGACTTTAATGTGATGCAGCAGATTGGGTAAGCCGGCGCGCAACAACGCCAGGTTTTCATCTGTATATGCCGGGTCTAACTGCTGGCCAGCGACCACCTTTGGACCGCCCCCATGCATTTTTAAAGCGCGGACTGTCGCGACCATCACAACCGCATCTGGTTTCTGTTTTGAATACCTGCATTTGATATTGAAGAACTTTTCCATCCCCATATCTGCACCGAAGCCCGATTCGGTTACAACGTAGTCCGCGAGTTTCAAGCCAATCAGGTCTGCTAAAATCGAACTGTTGCCATGAGCAATATTGGCAAAAGGCCCGGCATGCACAAAAACCGGCGTTCCTTCCAGTGTCTGCATGAGCGTTGGTTTGATCGCGTCTTTCATCAGAACCGTCATCGCTCCAGCCACACCCAGATCATCCGCGGTGATGGGCTCACCACTTTTACTGACGCCAATCACGATCTTGCCAAATCTTTCCCGCATATCTACCAGACTGGTAGTTAGCGCAAGAATTGCCATAACCTCGGAGGCCACGGTGATATCAAAACCAGTTTCACGAGTTTTGCCTTTTTCCTGTGGTCCCTGCCCAATCGTGATACCGCGCAACATGCGGTCACTGGTATCAATTCCACGCCGCCAGGTGATTGAATCCGGGTCAATATCAAGGCGGAACATCTTGCCTCGCTCTTCAGGCGTCAGATCATCCGGATCAGTTTTGTCAATCCCAAGCTTCTCCAGCCGGAACTTCATTTCCCGTGCAAATTTTCGCTTTCCATTTTTATCGGGCGGACAAAAATTCTCAAACAAACGTTCATCCGTCATATTGGATTCGTGAAACATACGAACATCAATCGCTGCGGCAAGCAGATTATTTGCGGCAGTGATGGCGTGAATGTCTCCGGTAAGATGAAGATTAAAATCTTCCATTGGGATCACCTGGCTGTAACCACCCCCGGCGGCACCGCCTTTAATCCCAAAGGTGGGCCCCTGACTTGGTTGGCGGATACAGGTGATCACACGCTTTCCCAACAATGCTCCTAATGCCTGGCTCAAGCCCACAGTCGTGGTTGTTTTACCTTCTCCTAAGGGGGTTGGGTTGATCGCCGTAACATCAATATATTTGCCGTTTGGAGCATCTTTCAGACGATTTAAAACCTCAAGTTTTACTTTGGCCTTATAGTTCCCATACAATTCGAATTCTTCCGGTAAAAGCCCCAACTCCTCAGCCACCTGCACAATCGGTTTCAATTCGGCTTCCTGTGCGATTTCAATATCTGATGGGACAGGATTGCGTCTTTTTAATGCAGTGGGAGTAAATCTCCGCGGTTCAGCCATCATTGTTTTCGGCTCCTTTCTTGTTTGGCTAGTTTTAAGATCAATTCAATGTTTAATATATTTTTACTCTTGACAACTTAATTTGCAAGTCCAAATGTCTGACATATATAAAGTATAACTTAAAATGAGTACAATATTGCACAATCAATGATGCTTCAAACGCGATTCACAGTTTATAAATTAAAAAAGACCTGTTGAAATTCCATCATTTCAAACAGGTCAAAAAATAAATTGCTTCACGAAAACCTACCATCAGGTAGGGCGGGTGGGACTTGAACCCACAAGAGGTCACCCTCGGCGGATTTTAAGTCCGCTGCGTCTGCCTATTCCGCCACCGCCCCACTTTATGCACTTATTGTATCTTAAGTTTGAATATCGTCAAGGCCGCCAATCATGATTTAAAACGCTCAAAAACCCTTTGATTTAGAGATTTATACCAGACTGCATATCTTGAAGCCAGATGGATAAAAGGTGAAGATAATTCTCCTTGGATAGTCCCCCCTTTAATTGCGCTCCGCAATTGATTGGCGTCACCAAATTCAGAGAGAATAACCCTTGCTCGGCCTGCTTCCCGGATCGTATGCGCATCTGACCCGGCGGTACCTGGCAGATCAAAGCGCTGTGCAAACAATTCAGCTTGCTGGTTGAAAAATGAGTTCGTGACCCTAGAGTTAAATACCTCTATCGCATCGACCGCAATCGCAAGCTCCTGTAATACATCCAATCGCCAGCCTTTTCTTTGAAAATCAAATGGATGCGATAAACTGATAAAAGCACCTTGTTCTTTCAAACGGCTAATAACTTCCTGATATGGAATAAAACCGGGAACCTCATCTTTCACAAAAACCGCCAGCACCTCTCCACCATCACTGGTTTCGATTTCTTCTCCAACAATAATATATTCTGGTTCCAATTCTTTAGCGAGCAACGCCCCGCGGATTGTATTGTGATCGGTAATCACCAGGCGATCTATACCATTTTTTTTGCTCGCCTCGATCAATCTTGTTACATCATTCAAACTATCAGGAGAGTATATTGTGTGACAATGAAAATCAACAGCTATTTTCTTTTCTACCATGTATATAATGAGCCTTTCATTCAGATAATGGTTATTTATACATCATATTTTATAACTTCACTACCCAGGAATTATTTTTCTAGTTTTCCTCCTGCGACCATCCTGAATGAGTATTTTCTGTTTTTACAACTTCACCGCCCTTCTTTTATGGTATAAATGCCATTGCAATCAGTAACACTCACAACCGTAATAGAAAGTCGGTAGATACCTATGTCTTTCCAAGACGATTTCCATGCTTCAGAAAATCATGTACTTGTAATAGGCGCATCGGGCCTGGATATTGTAGGGCGTTCTAGCACAATCCCCGAACCGGGCACTTCTACTCCCGCCCAGGTCAGACCCTCTTTTGGAGGAGTAGCCCGTAATGTTGCCGAAAATCTCGCAAAGCTCGGCCTCCCCGTAAGTTTGATTACAGTCGTGGGTCAGGGCGAATTTGGAAAGCACCTGCTGGATTATACAAAAGCACAGGGTGTCAATATCAGCCCATGCTTACGAACTGCCGAATTCAATACATCTTCCTATCTGGCTGTTCTAACAAACAAGGGAGAACTACAATTCGCGCTGGATGATATGCGCGCTATATCTGCCCTGAAACCAGAATATATTCGCAAATACGCTCAATTGTTTAAACAATCAGATTTTGTTTTTGTTGATTCAAACATCCCCGCACCTACATTAAAAACCGTATTCCATCAGGCCCGTTTGGCCAAGACTCCAGTTTGCGCCGATGCCACATCAAACAAACTTGCCAGCCGTCTGATCCCATTTCTGGATAAAATTTCTTTGCTCACTGCCAACGCTG
>Ga0068711_1002064_pt1 | contig 10508 bp, 7 predicted proteins | sample MTBAKMMethaMetaG_FD_62224 | JGI IMG/M metagenome (GOLD analysis project Ga0068711, IMG submission 62224) | Enrichment culture microbial communities from Arthur Kill intertidal strait, New Jersey, USA, that are MTBE-degrading - MTBE-AKM (Arthur... | ecosystem: Environmental > Aquatic > Marine >...
CTGGTGGATTTCGAAAACGGGGAGGAAACGGGCCGATGAACCGCGATGAAATCCTCCTGCTCCGGGAACGGGGCGGGTTCGATTTCCTGGACGTCCACTTCGCCTTTCTCATGGAGCGCCTTTCCGGCGGGGACTCGCGGGAGGTGTTTCTCGCGGCTGCCCTGGCGAGCCGGGCGACCCGCCTGGGGAACGTCTGCTTTCCCCTGGCGGCGGCGGCGGGGAAACCCCTCGCCGGGGACGGAAACGGGACGACCTGTCCCGCCCTGGAGCCCTGGGTTTCCCGGCTGCGGTCGGCCTCCGTGGTGGCGGCTCCCGGAGAGGTGGCCCCCCTCGTTCTCGACGGGCGGGGGCGCCTGTATCTTTACCGTTACTGGGCCTCCGAACGGGACCTCGCCCGGGCCATTCTCGACCGGATCGCCCGAAGAGAGGGGGGCGAAGAGGCGTTCCGGCGCCTGCGGGAGGGGATCGCCCGGCTGTTTCCGACCCTGCCCGGCGAGGTTGTGGACTGGCAGAAGGTGGCGGCCTTCGCCGCCGCCACGGGCGGGTTCACCGTTCTGTCCGGGGGGCCGGGGACGGGCAAGACCACCGTCGTCGCGAAAATCCTCGTCCTCCTCCAGGAATCCGGCGAGGGGCGGCTTCGGATCGCCCTCACGGCGCCCACGGGGAAGGGGGCGGCCCGGCTTCAGGATGCGGTCCACCGTTCCCTGGAGAAACTCGACCTCCCTTCGGATCTGAAAGAGACCCTTCCCCGGCAGGCCGCCACGATCCACCGGCTCCTGGGGATCTCCCGGGAATCTCAGCGATTCCTCCGCCACGAGGGGAACCGCCTCCCCTTCGACGTCGTGGTCGTGGACGAGGCCTCCATGGCCGCCCTTCCCCTCCTCGCCGGCCTGGTCCGGGCGCTCCGTCCCGAGGCGCGGCTCCTGCTGCTGGGGGACAAGGACCAGCTCGCGTCGGTGGACGCGGGGGCGGTTTTGGGGGATATCTGCGACACCGGCCGGGTCCACGGGTATCCCGCCGATTTCCGCGCTGCCGCCGGGGCCGTCGCGGGGTGTCCCCCCGAATCCCTTCCCGGGGAAGCGGACCCGCCGGCCATGGCCCGGTCGGTGGTGGAACTCCGGAAAAGCTGGCGGTTCGGGGAAACGAGCGGGATCGGCGCCGTAAGCCGGGCCGTCCGCGAGGGCGACGGCGGGGGGGCCGTTGCCCTGTTCCGCGGCGGGGAGCATCCCGATCTTCTGTGGCGGGAGGTCTCCCGCCCCGGCGAACTGCGGTCCGTCCTGGCCCCGCTTGTCCTCGCCCGTTACGGCGGGCTCGGAAGCTGCCGGGACGCCGGGGAGATGTTCGGGATTCTCGATTCCTTCCGCATTCTGTGCGTCCTGCGGGAGGGGCCTTTCGGGGTCGTTTCCGTGAACGGGCTCGTGGAGGGGATTCTCCGGGAGGAGGGGGCCGTTTCGGGGAGCGGCCGATGGTACGAGGGACGGCCGGTCATGATTTCCGTGAACGACTACCGGATCGGGCTCTACAACGGGGACACGGGGGTCGTCCGGGCCGACGGCCCCGGACGCACGGCGGTCTGCTTTCCTCTTCCCGGCGGCGCCGTCCGGAAGATCAACCCCCTCCGGCTGCCGGAACACGAGACCGTTTACGCCACCACCGTCCACAAGAGCCAGGGGTCGGAATTCGACGAGGTCGTTCTCGCTCTTCCCGACCGCCCCCTGCCGCTCATGACCCGGGAGCTTCTCTACACGGCCGTCACCCGCGCGAAAAAACGAGTCGTTCTCTGCGGGACCGAACCGGTCTTCCGGGATGCGGCCGCCCGGCGCACGGAACGGGTCTCCGGGCTCCGGGACCTCCTCTGGGGGGAATCGTAGGCTTCGGTTCCCCGGCCTTCCCTGCTTTTCTTCCGGGAAACGACTCAGCTTCCCTGTGCGGTGACTTCGACGGTCACATCCACCGCGGTCGGCGTGTTCTCCGCGAACCGGACGTCGGGCGGGAGGATGAGTTTCGGTCTCACCGTGGTGGTGGCCCTGATCTCCGCGAGATTGACCGGTTCCGTCAGGACCCGCACCGATTTCTTGCCGTTCACGGGGGCGAGGACGGTGAGGGTTTCCGGGCGTGCGGTAACCTGCTTCAGCACGAGACCGGCCGGAAGATCGCCGCTGGTCTGCACCTTGACGACCCCTTCCATGGGGCCGAGCTTCTTCGCCGCAAGCGGGATCCGGCGGGGCTCGAACCGGACGAGGGAGAGGTTGGAGGGAAGCCGGATCTGATTTTCCTGAAGGACCACGTACTGCTTTCCTTCCCGGATGTCGGACATGTCCAGGATGATTTTCAGGGATTCGGGATTGATCAGGGAGAATGCCTGGGCGCCGCCTTCCAGGGTGACCCTCGATTCCTTGGGGATGGGTTCCTCCAGGATCCAGTCTGCGGGCAGGTTCCGGTACACCAGGGGAACGTCGAAATCTTTCCGGATGCTTTCGCCGGGCGTGGCGAAAACGATCCACAGGCCGAGGGCCAGAAGGGTGGCCATGACTTTCTGCCAGGTGTTCTCCCGGATCCATCGCCGGAACGACCAGCCCTCCTTTTCCGGGGAGGGTCTCCGGTAGAACTGGCGGACGGCGTCCCGGAGCTGGTCCATGTTGTCCAGAGTCCGCAGGACGCCCTCCTGGGCGATGGACACCGATCCCCTTTCCTCCGATACGACGATGCACATGGCGTCGGAACGCTCGGTGAGACCGATGGCCGCCGTGTGCCTCAAGCCGTAAGTCCCGATCTTTTCCCCGTCCAGGGAGAGGGGAAGGTGGCATCCGAACTTGGAGATCCGGCCGTCCTCGATGATCACCGCGCCGTCATGGCCGTCCGAATGGGGATCGAAGAGGCTTTCCAGGAGGGGCATGCTCAGTTTCCCGTCCACGGGGGTTCCCCCCTTCAGATGCCGCTCCAGGTGATCGTTGCCCCGGAGGACGACCAGCGCGCCGTAGTGCCTTTTGACCAGGGCCGGGATGGTCTGGCTGAGGACGTCCGTGACCTGGTAGGCGTGGACGGCCTGTTTCCTTTTTTTCATGAAGCCCCACGTGGCGAGTCTCTCGAAGAAAAGGCGGACGTCTTCCTGGAAGATGACCACCAGGGCGATCAGGAGAATGGCGAAGAATCCCTGGAGAAGATACACGGTGAGGTAGAGCTGCAACTGGCGCGCAACGATGTAGACCAGCCCGAGAATGATGACGCCGGTGAAAACGAATCGGGAGGTGGTTTTCCAGAACCAGATGAGGACGGTGTACATGAAAACCGAAATAATGATGACGTCGATGAGATCGCGGATTCCGAAACTGGACAGAATGTGGAATACTTGGAAATTCTGAATCGGATCGATGAAAAGATTCATATCGGGTTTCCTGGTTCGTTTTCGGGCTTCCGCCCGCCCAAATGGTTCGGCGACTTACAGCAGTGTAGTTTACCTAACACACCGACGTAAAACTTACCATCCCAAGGTTCAATAAGGCCCGAAAATTCCTTGACGATCGAAGAGGTGATTCTTGACAGGCAGCCGTTTCATTCGGTATGGTGTGTCACTCCACCCCCATGAAAAGGACGGCAGGGCCCCATGAACACCTTTGAATCCATGAAGAACGATCTTCTCCTTTTGAGCCGGGACATATCCAAGCTATTTTTAAATGCAAAAACAGTGCCCGGGATGCCGGCTTCCCCGTTCGGGGATTGGGACCGGATCGGCGGCGCCATGGAGGAACAGATCCGGGAGGATGTCCTCCGCGTGGCCGTCGTCGGTTCGATCAAGTCGGGGAAGAGCACCTTCGTGAACGCCTTCCTGGGGGGGGACTACCTGAAGCGGGGGGCGGGGGTGATCACCTCCATCGTCACCCGCGTCAGAAAAGGGAACGATCTCGAGGCCCGGCTCGATTTCAAGTCTTTCAGGGAAATCAACGGGGAGATCCAGGAAGCCCTCGTGCTGTTCCCCTCCGCGCCCGGCCGGGACCAGGAGGAATTCGACATCCGCCGGGAGAAGGACCGGGACGACCTGAAGGCCCTTCTGGCGACGCTGAGTTCCGAACAGTTCCTCGACGGCGACGGCCCGGACGCCAATGCGGTCCTCCTTTCTTCCTATCTCAAGGGGTACGACCGGGTGAAGGAGATCCTGGAGTGGGAGGGAAAAAGCCAGGCATTCGGGGGCGACACCTTCGAGAAGCACCGGGAGTTCGTGGGAGACGACGCCCTGTCGGTCTATCTGCGGGACGTGGAGCTTCACATCCCCATGCCGGGAAACCTGGACGACAACGTGGAACTTGCCGATTGCCAGGGAAGCGATTCGACCAATCCCCTACACCTCCTCATGATCCAGGACTACCTGCTCAAGACCCACCTGATCCTGTACGTCGTGAGCAGCAGGACGGGGATCCGCCAGGCCGATCTCAAGTTTCTTTCCATGATCAAGAAGATGGGTCTCCTGGAAAACATCTGTTTCGTCGTGAACGTCGATTTCAGCGAGCACGACACCCTGGCGGACATGAAAAGGCTGGCCGGCCGGGTTCGGGACGAACTGAAAATGGTCCGGGAGGATCCGGAAGTGTTCGCGTTTTCGACCCTTTACGATCTCCTTCGGAAGGAGAAGGACCTTCTTTCAGGGAAAGACCTGGCCCGCCTCGGGCAATGGGAGGAGGACAGGGACATGGTCGCCTGGTCCGAGGAGGAGCGGGTCCGTTTCGAATCCCTTTTCCGGGAAAAACTGACCCGGGACCGGGTTCTCCTCCTGCTGAAAAATCACGTGGAACGGTTCGGCGTGGCCGTAACGGGACTGCATGACTGGGCCCGCGTCACGAAAGACCTGCTTGCGTCGAACCGGGGGGATGTCCGCGGCATGGTGGACAGGATCCGGAAGGAGCAGGAACGGGTGGCCGGCGTGAAGGCCCTGATCCGGGACACCCTGGACGGGGCCGTTCAGAAAATCCGGGGCGAGGTCCAGAAGGATATCGACGGGTTTCTCGATCCCCATTTCGGCGAGATCGTGAAGGGGATCCAGGAATTCATCCGGAAGGAGACCCCGGTCTTCGGGGAGGCGGACGAGGACCTCGAGGGGATGGGATTTTCCGCCACCCTGTACAAGACGTTCCAGCAGTTCAAGCGCTCCCTCGACCTCTACCTGGCGGAAACGGTCAATCCCCGGCTGGTTCAGTACATCCGCCGGGAGGAGCGGAAAGCGGCCGACCGGCTGGCGGAAATCTCTGAGCCCTATCAGTCCATGGTCCGGGACACCCTGGAACGGTACGAGGAAGCCCTGAGGAAAATGGGGCTCACCCCGGGCACCCTGCAGGAGGAGGAACCCCTCTCCCTCAATATCGACGGCGTCCGCCGGCAGGCAGGCCTCACCGTCCCGCCCCTCGCGGCGGCCCTGCACTACACTGCGGGGATCCGGACGGAAGGCGTGGTCCGCCTGGGGATGTACAATCTGGTGAACACCGTGAAACGGTGGCTTCGGAGGGAAGAGAAACCGGACGGCGCGCCGGGGGCGCGCCGGGCCCTGGAGGACAGCCTGAGGCGGATCCGGAGGGAGACGGAACGTTCCGTCGTGTTTCACATGAGCGACTACCGGGAAAACCTCAAGTACCAGTACATGTTCAAACTCCTCGACCTGGCGGCGGACGTTCTGTACGGCCGGATCCTGGACCGTTTCCGGATGCTGACGGCGGATCTCTCGGATATCGAGAAGCTCGTGGACCAGGAGGAGGAAGTGAAGGGGAAATCCCTGGAATCGCTTGCCTCCCTGGAAAGGGAGGCGGGAGACATCCTCCTGCGCCTCCAGGGGATCCGCGCCCGGATGTCTCCGTGAACGGAGGCGCCGCCCGCCGTCCCCGGGGACATGCGCGTCTCTCATCCGTTCCTGCAGGGGAACCCCCGGGATGCCCGGATGAGGATGAGAATCCAGGTGAGAAGAAGCGACACGAGGATCGCCGCGGCCACGTAAATCGATTGGAATCCCCAGGTTTCCTTCAGCCATCCCGTCACGTAGACCGACAGGGACCCCACGCCGAATACGAGGATGAACTTGATCCCGTAGCTGGTGCTCCGCCAGCGGGACGGCGTGAACCGGGCGATGAGGCTGTTTTCGATGGGCTGCATCCCCAGGGCGAAAAGAAGATAGAGGGATGTGACGACGACGAGGGGAAGATCGGAAAGGACGCTCATGAGCAGGACGAAGGGCAGGCTCAGGGCATGGAAGGCGAAATAAAGCCAGCGAAGGTCGTATCGGTCCGCCAGCCTTCCCCCGGCGAGCTGTCCGACGATCCCGATGAGATACACGAAGGACGCGAGAAGGGTGGCCGCCAGGGTTTTCACGCTGGCCGGGTTTCCGAAGGAAAAATGCCGTAGCAGTTCCCAGAGGAAGCCCGCCCGGTATTCCAGGTAGGCGGGGAGGACGACGCTGTTGGCGCGATAGACGAATCCGGAGAGGGTCATGACCACGCACAGGATGAGAAAGTATCGGATGAGCCGGGCCTGCGGCGGACCCTCGGGCGTGCTTCCGCCTTCGCCGGACCGGACCGGGGTTTCGTCGATGGGGACCATGGCGAGAAACATTCCCCAGAGCAGGCAGGCGCCGCCGGCAAGGAGAAAGGCGGCCCTCCAGCCGAAGAGCCAGTTGAGAAGGCCCGCCGTGAACGGAGCGCTCACCATTCCCAGGTTGCCGAAGGCCCCGTTGATGCCGAGCGCCGTACCCAGGTTCCGCATGCCCTTGGAGAGCATCCCGATCCCGGCGGCGTGGTAGATGCTGTTGAAAAGGCCGATGGCCCCGAGGGAGATGAGGAGGCCGTTTTCAGAGGGGGAGGCCGCCGCGGCCAGGGACCCCGCCCCGCAGCCGAGGAAAAAGACGAGAATGCTCTTCCGGTTTCCGAAGCGGTCCGCCGCCATTCCCCAGGGGAGGGCGGCGAGACCGAAAAGGAGGTACATGGGAAAGCTCAGTTTCAGGATCTCGGGAAGGCTCCTGTGAAAGTGGTCCATCAGGGGGAGGACCAGAGCCGGGAAGAGAAGCTCGAAGAAATGGGAAAAGAAATGGGCGGCGCAACTGAACAGAAGGATCCTTTTTTCGTTGGTCATGACGTTTCCGTAACCCGGCTTTCCCGCTCTCCGGGCCCGTCCCGGAAAGGGGGATCACATCGGGGAAATTTCGTAGCGGAACCGGGCGACGACGTAGAGCCGGGACAGGCGGAACGCCAGGGGCAGGGGCTGGAAAGGGGCGGCTGCCTGGACCACCCGGAGGGCTTCCCGATCCAGGACGGATTCACCGGACGGTTCGAGGACCCGGGTGCCCGCGAGCGCCCCCGTCGCGGCGATGGCGAACTCGAGGACCACCGTTCCCACCGCTCCCCTGTCCAGGGCCTCGCCGGGATAGCCCCATTGATGCTCGATTTTCCGCTTGACCGCCACGAGGTAGTCCCGGTACGGGGAGTTCCCTTCCGTAAGGGAGACCCGATCCTCCCGGAAGGAGGCGGCATCGTCCTTTTTCCCGGTGACGGGTTCCTCGGGCCGGTCCTTCTTCGCAGCCTCGGGGGCGGGGCTTTTTTCATCGAGGTACAGGGTCAGGATCTCCCCGTCCCCGCCGGGCCCCCGGAAGGCCATAAAGCCGGATACGCCGAGGAACAGAAGATGGCCGGCCAGGGACAGGGCCACGGCCGTAAAAAGAAATTTCCGCGTCATCATGATCCCAGGCGTCTTTTTGGAGCCTATCATAGCGGCATCGGACGGATTTGTACAGCGGAGAACCCCAGGGGAAAAGGCATTTTCGGAATAGGAGGCGTTTCATGAATCGGGAGAAGGAAACGGACGAGCGGTTCATGCGGATGGCCCTCGAGGAGGCCCGGAAGGCCGGGAAGGAGGGCGAGGTCCCCGTGGGGGCCGTCCTGGTTTCGGGGGAGGATGTCCTGGCGAGGGCGGGAAACGGTCCCATCGCCCTGAACGACCCCACCGCCCACGCGGAAATCCGGGCGATCCGGTCCGCCGCGGCGCAAATGGGCAACTACCGGCTTCCGGGAACGACCCTCTACGCGACCCTCGAGCCGTGCATCATGTGCGCCGGAGCCATTCTCCACGCCCGGATCGGCCGGGTCGTCTTCGGGTGCCGGGATCCCCGGGGCGGGGCCGTGGAATCCCTGTACCGGCTTCTCCGGGATGAGCGTCTGAACCATTGCGCTTCCTGGACGGGCGGTATCCTGGAGGGCGAATGCAGCGAAATTTTGAGTGGATTTTTTCGTCAAAAGAGGATAATGTGACCCTCTCTTCCGGGAGAGATGCGGAGAGGTACCGAAGTGGTCGTAACGGGGTCGACTCGAAATCGACTTGGGGGCCAAAAGCCCTCACGCGGGTTCGAATCCCGCCCTCTCCGCCATTGATACGAATACGGTCCGTTGGCCGTCCAGATGTATTGAAGGATTAAAGATTACGGAGGGATGTCCGAGCTGGCTGAAGGAGCACGATTGGAAATCGTGTGTACACCCCTAAAAGGTGTACCGGGGGTTCGAATCCCCCTCTCTCCGCCATGAATGCAGCATGTCTTGCGGATGGATAGCCGGGTCCCGTGCAACAGAGGATTGTGAACCCCGTCAGGTCCGGGAGGAAGCAGCGGTAGCAAACCCCTCTGTGTGCTGCGGATAAGCCTGGCTATCTTTATATTCACAGGGAAAATCCCGAAGACCGCTCCCGTGTTCACGGGCCGCCCCGGCGCCCGGATGCCTCGCCCGCGGGGAACCGTTCTCGAATCGTTTCGGATCATGGAATATCTCGTGCTTGCCCGGAAATGGAGGCCCCAGGTCTTTGAAGACGTGGTCGGACAGGACCATGCCGTCCGGACCCTGAAGAATTCCATCCGGTTCGAAAGGATCGGCCACGCCTATCTCTTCAGCGGCCCCAGGGGCATCGGAAAGACGTCGGTCGCCCGGATCCTGGCCAAGGCGGTGAACTGCGTCCGGGGACCCTCCGAGATTCCCTGCAACGAGTGCGTGAATTGCCGCGAAATCCGGGACGGCGTTTCCATGGACGTCCGGGAGATCGACGGGGCTTCGAACCGGGGGATCGACGAGATCCGGGAACTGCGGGAGAACATCAAGTTCGCCCCCGTGTCCTCCCGGTACAAGGTATATATCATCGACGAGGTCCACATGCTGACCAAGGAGGCCTTCAACGCCCTCCTGAAAACCCTGGAAGAGCCCCCGGCCCATGTCCTTTTCGTCTTTGCGACCACGGAAAACCACAAGATCCCCGCGACCATCCTGTCCCGATGCCAGCATTTCGATTTCCGGAGGGTGTCCATCCAGCAGATGGCAGGCCAGTTGAGGAAAATCGCGGCGGCCGAAGAGATCTCCGTCAGCGACCGGGCGCTCGTCTGGATCGCCCGGGCGGGGGAAGGGAGCATGCGGGACGCCCTCAGCATCTTCGACCAGGTGATTTCCTACAGCGGATCCGCCATCTCCGACGAGGACGTGGAGGCCATCCTTCACCTCCAGGACCGGCGGTTCTTGATGCGCCTGATGGGGGCCGTCCTCGACCGGAAGGCCGACGAAGCCCTGAAGGCCGTTCAGGAGGCCTATTACTCCGGCGTGGACATGCGGCATTTCTACCAGCTTCTCCTCGAGGCGTTCATGCATGTCCTCCGGGTGAAGGTCACCGGGGGAGGGGAATCCCTCGATCTTCCGGAGGACGAGGTGAAGGACCTCGTGGCCCTGGCGGAAAAGACCGCGAGAACCGATCTCCAGCGGCGGATCGACGCCCTTCTCGACGAGGAGGAGGGGATGCGAAAAGCCATGGACCCCCGGCTCAACTTCGAGTGCGCGGTGGTCCGCCTCGCCTATCTGGCCCCCCTGGTCCCCATCGACGAACTCCTGAGGAAGGTGGAAACCCTGGAGGGCCGTCTCGCCGCGCCGGCCGGAAAGGGGGCCGTTCCTTCCTCTCCGAGGGAGGAGCCCGCGCCCCTGAACAACGACGCCGCGCCCGTATGCCGGGAAGAACCGGAGAAGTGGAACCGGGAGGGGAAGGAGGCCTGGGACGCGTTCAAGACGCACGTGAAGCGGTTCAGCCAGCCCCTCTGGTGCCGGATCGAACCGGGGGAGTTCCTGGGCTTCGAGGGGAGCGTCTTCCGGATCGGGTTTCCCGGGAATTACGTGTTTTTCGATGATCTGTCGGCCGAGGAGAACCGGGTGCGCCTCGAACAGCTTGGACGGGAATGTCTCGGGAAGGATGTGACCATCCGGGCGGAACGGCTTTCCAACGGGCCCGGGGGCCGGAACGACGTTTCCCCCAACGGGCAGGCCAGGGGCAAGCGCAACCATGAAATCCGGACGGAAGCCCTGAACCACCCGAACGTCCAGAAGGTCATCGACGTTTTCGAAGGCGCCGAAATTTGCGAAGTCATTCCGAAAAACGGAAGCTGAAGAGGAGGTACATCCCTTGACGAACTTTGGAAAGATCATGAAACAGGCCCAGCAGGTCCAGGCCAGGATGATGAAGCT
>Ga0068711_1002067_pt1 | contig 10496 bp, 10 predicted proteins | sample MTBAKMMethaMetaG_FD_62224 | JGI IMG/M metagenome (GOLD analysis project Ga0068711, IMG submission 62224) | Enrichment culture microbial communities from Arthur Kill intertidal strait, New Jersey, USA, that are MTBE-degrading - MTBE-AKM (Arthur... | ecosystem: Environmental > Aquatic > Marine >...
CAATGTTTGGTTAAAAAATTGTTTGAATGATTTACAATAAACTTAAGTATTACCCGTGTGCCTTCACTGGACAGAAGATTCTTAATCGAAATTTTCGCGTATGATATTTCGTTTTCCGGCAACGGGACTATAAGAAAATTAAATGTGCATGTCAATGAATTTCTTTGAAAAAATGTCAAATAAAATAAAAAATCCGGTGGTTGATAACGCGTTAAAATATTATTTCTTCTTCAGTTTAAGTTGACATACAAAACCGGCTTTTTTATACTCCGCAGAAACAGAATATTCTGAAACTGGGAGATAAAGGAAAACCATCAAAAACATTATCGAACATATCGAAGAAAATTTTTTTGCCGTCTGCCGGTATTGGGGAACTTTAAATTGTTCATTGAAAAAAGTCGATCTCATAACGGCAATGAGTACCGGTATCCCTGTTTCCGACATCAATTGGGTATTCAATGAAAGCCCTTTAAACAATGTTTGTGCAGAACATGTTGATGAAATAAAAAAATATTATGAAACATTAAAACTTCGCTTCTGGTGGTGGGTATATCCCCGTGGGCAATCGCCTGAAAACAACAAGACGTTGCAGGATGCAAACCTGAGGTTATTTAAAAAAGTTCCCTGTATGGCTACGACGTTAAACGATTCATTGCTTGATTATAGCCTGACGGATGAAGTCAGGGTATTACAGGTCAAGAGTAAAAAGGATTTGCTTATATGGAGAGATGTCTCCTTCGAGGGATTTGAAATGCCGGATCGTGCAAAAGCGCCATATAGCTTTTTTGTTTCATCCTTTGATCTTGACAAAGACTCTCCTCAAAAACTTTTTATCGCGTATCGCGATGAAAAGCCTGTGGCAACATCACTTCTTTTTACTCACCAGAATACGGCGGGAATTTATTACGTATCAACTCTTCCCGCCTACAGAAACAAAGGATGCGGTCTGAAGATTACGCAGGCCGCGATGCAATCGGCAAAAAAGGCAGGTTTTGAAAATGTTATTTTACAGGCCACTCCCATGGGAAAAAGAATATACAAAAAAGTCGGGTTTCAGGAATACTGTGAGGCTGAAATATATAAATTAAGACAATAATTGCAACTGTACAAACCGCTAACATTCAGCATCATCGGATGGCCATAAGCAGGCTACCATTGCCATCCGATGATGCTGTCAATAAAAGGATTGATCCCTTTGCAAGTTATTTCCGCTCTTTCAGCAAATCACGTATTTCGACCAGTAATTTTTCCTGCGATGAAGGTTCTGCCGGAGCTTCTTTCTCTTTTCGTTTCATTGAATTAATGGCTTTGATAACGAGAAAAATAGCGAAAGCAATGATTGCGAAATCGATGAGAGTTTGAATGAACTTTCCATAACCGATAACGACAGCTGGGACTTCTCCCTCCGATTCTTTGATTATGAAAGCCAAATTGGAAAAATCCACGCCTCCCAGAAGCACTCCGATTGGAGGCATAATCACGTTACCCACGAAGGATGAAACAATTTTCCCGAAAGCGGCGCCGATAATAATACCGACGGCCATATCGACAACATTACCTTTTACTGCAAATTCCTTGAATTCTTTCATCATGCCCATAATAATGACCTCCTAATTAAATTATTAAATGTAAATGCGCCGGATTAATTTGACATATAGACATCATCTTATATCTTTGTAGCATATATTAAGCTGGCGTTCAGCCTTTTTTGATTATTGCCGATTGAAAAGTTTAAAATGCGTGAATATTAATGATTTCTATCTTAATATAAAAAAATTCTTTATGAGTTTAGCTGTAAAATTTCAGCGGCAGTATCTCCTGTTTTAAATCTATTTTAGCCATTTGCAGGTTTCCAGATTACACGCTTTTTTAGCGTCACGGCAACCCTATTCTTTATCGCTTTGGAAAAAATAAATAATGCTATTGTTCTAGTAGGTTATGGCTTCATCTGATTTCTTTATATTAGTGTTGTCTAAATTCGAGTAGGAACAAAGAAAAGTTAAACCGATAATGAAATATTTTTATACATAACGTTTCTTCCTATCAATGAATATTTGCCCAACGTTATTTTCGATACGTTACTTTTTTTGATCTTTTTTTAGTTTTAATCCTTTTTTTATGCTTTTTCGCGGACGTTGGGGTTACACAAATTTTGTTGTATGTAGCCTCTAAAGTACTGTTGGGGATAATGGTTTCCCATTCACTATTGGTAAATGTCTCTTCATACAGGACATTTTCTTTATCGTCATAATTTACTAGCTTTTGTATTTTGCTTAGTCTCTTCTTGCAATTAATTTTTAACAACATCTTTTGATGGTGGAGGGCTTGGTATTTTATTGACTTTCCCGGATCAGATTCCCTAAAATAATCAGTCAGAAAGTTTCTTTCGTCAGCGGTAATCATTCTATAAGTCCGGACCGTTACAATGTTGGATGATTTGATCAAGTTTGTTTTGTTATAAAAAAAATGATCATTTAAAGATTCCCAGGATTGACTGTCTGGTACACGAACTGACGGAGCTGATGGCGCCGGTGCTTCTGCCCAGACAGACTTTATGCCAGTCAGAGATTTTACCGTTTCCGAATAACAATTCGCTGGATTTATCATTAAGAAGAAAGTGAGGAACAATAACGTAATAACTGAATTAATCTTTTTCACAACCTCTCCCGACGATTAATGTTTATTGCAGATTGAGAGAAAGTATTTTTAAGGAAGTATTTTGTATTCAACAATATTCACTCTATTCCCATTTTTCTTTTTAAACACGACCATATTTATCTTCAAATCGTTCTATGTCTTCATCGCCGCAATATTCACCGGTCTGGACTTCGATAAAGATCAGTTTTTCGTCTGAGGAATTTTGGATACGATGTTTTGCTTTTTTAGGAATATCCATTGCATTCCCTGTTTTTAGAGATTTTTTTTTGCCGTCAACCGTAGCAACGCCTTTACCGGAAACGACAAACCAGTGTTCGGAACGGAAAAGGTGACGCTGCAAACTCAAACACCCTCCGGGTTCCACAATAATTCTTTTGACCTTGTGACCGGTTGTTTCCGATAAAACTTCAAAACTGCCCCACGGGCATTTGGTGATTTGTCCCATTTCGACCACCTGTAAATTTTGCTGTTTAACTAACACAAATTCTGAGCGGAGAAAAGCTCTCTTTTGGATTTTCCATACTCGCTTTAGAATTTAAATTATGATAATCACCTATCACGTATCGATAAAGTTGACGGAAAGTAATGGACATTGATGAACATAACCTATACGGTTAAACGAAGCCGGAAAAGAAAAAAAACAATGTCGTTGCAGGTTTGCGGCGACGCCAAAATAATCGTATCCGCTCCTTACTTTACACCAGCCGATGACATCAGACGTTTTGTGGAGCAAAAAAGAGGCTGGCTGGCTAAAATACTGGCGAGACAGAAGCGGGAGACCGCGCAACTCAAAGATAAAGCATACGAAACCGGCGAACACCTTTTTTATCTCGGACAGCTTTTTCCGCTGGAAGTCTTCTTTGAACCTTTTGAGAAGGAAGGGATTGTTTTCCGGAATAATCGCTTTTATCTTAACTGCCGCGGCGACAAAGCGTTAAGAAAACATTATTTTATTTCATGGTATAAGCAAAAAGCGGACGAGTTTATTCGTCGTCGTGTTGATTTTTTCAGTAGGATACTTCAATTGCCTTATGAAAAGATCAGTATAACATCCGCCGAAAGCCGCTGGGGGTCCTGTTCGGAAAATAACAACATTTCTTTCAGTTATCGGCTGATCATGGCGCCGCCGGATGTCGTTGACTACGTGATTGTCCATGAGTTGACGCACATCCGGGAAAAGAATCATTCGTCGAGATTCTGGAAAAAGGTGGAGAAAGTTATTCCTTCGTTCAGAGAACAACGCCGCTGGCTTAACCATAACCATCGAAACTTTGCGCTTTGAGAGGACGAAGGAAAGGAAAGGAATTGTAACGTATCGACATGGAACACATTGAAACCATTGATCTGAAACACCGTGATGGTCTGGCGGAGCGCTTCAAAAAAATGAATCTGCAGATTTCCGATTATACCTTTGCCAATGTCTATCTTTTTCGCAACATCAGCCACTACGAATTTGTGACGAAGGAATGCGGTTTGTTCATTTCCGGCCGGAATAAACAAAAACAGACATACGTAATGCCTCTGAATGATCCACGAGGCTGTGATTTAAAAACGTTCAATGAAATTCTGGGGGAGAGAGATTTTTTCTTTCCCATTCCCGAAGAGTGGCTTGTTTACTTTCCGAAGAACCAATTTAGCGTTCATTTCGACGAAAGCGAATCCGACTATCTGTACCGTACAGAAAACATGGCCGATTTTAAGGGAAAACAATACTTGCGCCATCGCAATCATTTAAAACAATTTCTTGCTTCGTACATTGCCGAGGGAGTTCCCGTATCCGGTCATAATTTCAGCGACGCGTTGACGGTCTTACAGGAATGGCAGGACGATTTCCACATGTCATCCGATAAAACGGACTTTGACCAATGCCGCGAAGCCCTGCAAAATTTTTCCGGCCTTGCGCTCTGGGGAATAATATATTACATTGCCGGCAAGCCGGCCGGTTTTATCATCGGGGAAGCGCTGACGGGTGATACGTTCTGTCTGCATTTCGCCAAGGCATCGAAACGGTACCACGGAATTTGTGAATATATGTTTAATGACGCGGCTAAAAGACTGAAGTCGGAATATAAGTATCTTAATCTGGAAGAGGACATGGGCAATAAGAATTTACGCCGGACAAAAAAATCCTATGGTCCGGAGTTTCTGCTGAAGAAATATCGTGTCGGCATTAAGTAATCTGGAAAGTTTATATCGATGAACGATTTGGTGAACATAACATTACTGCATGAAGGTGATCAGGGTGTCATTCATTCCATTGACGGCGGCTCGGCTATTACCAGCCGCTTTGCCGGTATGGGGATCGTTGCCAACGCCAGATTCCGTATCGCGCAGATCAGCGGCGGCTTGATCGTGCTTCAGGTTGCCAATACCCGTATCGCACTGGGACGGGGCGAAGCTTCAAAAATAACGGTTTCCACAATTACTCCGGCGACGGAAATCTGTCTGCCCCCCATTGATAAGGAAATTTCCGTGGCGCTGGTCGGTCAGCCCAATGTGGGCAAATCGACTATTTTTAATATTCTGACCGGTTTATCCCAGCATGTCGGCAATTGGCCGGGAAAAACAGTGGAGAAGAAAGAAGGATCTCATCGTGCGGATAATATTTTAATAAGAATAGTTGATTTGCCGGGAACCTATAGCCTGACAGCTTTCTCTGAAGAAGAAAGAATTACCCGTGATTTCATCATCAAAGAAAAGCCAGAACTGGTTGTGCTGGTCTTGAACGCAACGGCTCTGGAACGGGGGCTTTATCTTTTGGCCGAGTTGCTTTTGCTCAATCGGCCGGTCATCGTGGCTCTGAATATGCTTGACGTTGCCTCCGATCAAAACATCGAAATCAACACCCGCGCATTGGAAGACTCTCTGGGAATTCGGGTTATTCCCATGGTGGCCAAACGCAACAGCGGCATCAGGGAACTGGTCTCTCAAATATCTATGATCGCTTCCTGCGAATACAGATTTAACCCGGCAATGCCTCAGGTATCCGCCGATCATCAGCAGATCTATCAGGAGATTCTGATACTGGTTAGACCGTATATTCATCAGCCTTACACACCGGAATGGGTGGCGGTGAAGCTGATGGAAGGCGATCCGGAAGTTACCAATCTTGTTGAAAAGCAGGTTCAGAAAACTGCACGCGATTACATAGAACAATTGCTCATCAAACATGAAGACGCCCTGCATGCCGTGGTCAACGGCCGTTATGACTGGATTGAAGCAATCACCCGCTCCGCCGTTTCCCGCTTTAAGATGGGACAAGTGGTATTGACCGACAGAATTGATCATATCCTGACGCGTCCGGTTTTCGGGATCCCCATACTACTCACGGTGATGGCGCTGGTTTTCTTTCTTACCTATAGGGTTGGCGTGCCGCTTCAGGAATGGCTCAGCGATCGAATTCAGCAATTTATCGGTTTTGCAGAACCCTTCACGGCCGCCTGGCCTCCGTGGCTGAGCGGATTGCTGCTCAATGGTGTTGTTGGCGGCGTCGGTTCGGTGCTGACATTTGTGCCGGTGCTGTTGATCTTTTTTGCCATCATGGCTTTTCTGGAGGATGTCGGTTATATGGCGCGTGCCGCGTTTATAATGGACAAGATCATGCATCTTGTCGGATTGCACGGGAAAAGTTTTATTCCGATGTGTCTGGGATTCGGCTGCAATGTGCCCGCCATTCTGGGTGCGCGTATCATTGAGACACAGAAAGCAAGGATGATAACCCTGCTTTTAATTCCTTTTGTCCCCTGTACCGCCCGGTTGGCCGTACTTACCCTGGTTTCCGCCGCCATCTTTGGCTCCAGCGCTGCTTATGTGGCCTGGAGTATTGTGGCCTTGAACATTGCCGTATTGGGCATTGCAGGGATATTTGTTGGCAAAATTCTCTGGAAACAAGATGCTCCCTTCATCATGGAGTTACCCATTTATCATACGCCCGATGTCAAAACGATTTTAATGGTTATTTGGACTAGGACATTATCGTTCATCCGCAAGGCGGGAACCGTAATTCTTGTCGTATCCCTTGTGATCTGGTTTTTGTCCTATTTTCCCAGGGGAGAAGTGGAAGAAAGTTTTCTGGCATCGTTCGGGAAATTATTGCAACCATTGGGTGTGCCGCTCGGACTGGACTGGAAGATGCTGACTGCACTTTTAACCGGTCTGGTTGCCAAAGAAAATGTAGTCGCCACGCTGGGAGTGCTTTATACGGTGGGCAGAGATGGTCTGTCCAATATACTGCCAACTGTTATGAGTCCGGAGTCAGCCGTCGCTTTTCTTGTCGTGATGATGCTCTTTATCCCCTGTGCAGCGACGGTGGCCGTTCTGAAAAAAGAAATGAACAACAATAAATGGTTTTACGCCTCCATCATCATGACCCTGCTTGTTTCCTATTTGGGGGGAGTTGCAGCTTACAATTTTGTCAAATGGCTTATGATGTAAAGCTATTTATTCAATGTTCGTAACTTACTTCTCTCACGACCGGGCGATAAAGAAAAAGATTCCGGCGGAGGAAACTGTCCTGCTTCTGCATATCTTCTGACGAGTTACAGACGTAAGTTACAACAAACTTTTTATTCCGTGAAAATTCGATGTGTTCTTTCCCGGCGTAACAAAAATTGCCCTTATCAAACTTTGGGCTTTGTGAATCAACTTCTGGGATTTTTTCTCCCAAAGGCTTGGGTGCACTCCAGGGGCCTTCAAGCTTATCAGCGGTTTGATAGAAAAGCTGATCCCCTTTGTTTTCTATGGACAAAAAAACGGCAATCCATTTTTTATCGGCGGGATGATATCTGACGCTCAACTCGGAAGCAAAGGCTGCCAGAACAATTTTAACCTTTCGGGGATTCAAGGTGTTCTGCCATGTTCCGTCTTGATTAAAATATTCAACGGCTCCCACAGGATGATCAATCCTGTTTATAGGAATACGGGAAAGAATATTTCCAAAGATGTTTAAATTATCTTTGGCATAAACGTAGAAAGGATAAAAATACACATAATCATTATAGACCACTGACGTTGCGGCAAAAGCTGATATCTCTTTTGGAAGCACCGGCGTCAAATCAATGAAGTCGTACTTCCATTGGCGGGGGTCGGCGGCGGAAAAATCTTTTACACGGACAAATTTGTGACCGGCTACTATAAAATTAAATACCTCTTCTTTTTTGTCACCCGGAGCGATGGATAGGAGCGGAATGTATAAAATATTGTTGACAATAAAGGGATCCTGCGGCCAGACCCATTCATTTTCACAAAATGATGAGACAAACTTGCCTTCTTGATGACTCAGGTAATATTGAATTTTAAACTCGTTATTTTTTGAACAGGATGAAATACCCATGGTTGTTCCCAGGATAACGTTCATATCAACGCGGTCTCTTCTGCATCCTCCGCAAGCAACAAAGGTGTCTCCAAAAAGCCATAATATTCTGTTTTTTTCCAGTTGAATGGAGTAAGCACCATCTCCGCCATACCAGCCGTCTTTATCGGGGAAAACAGGCAGACAATGACCTTGTGAAACCTCTTCGTAATATTTCCCGGAAATGAAAGACGAACAGGAAAATAAGAAAAGGCTTAAAAATATTATAAAAAAGCTTCCCAGAACTTTGCTTATATGAATCCGGTTTTTCATAATAATTTACACCGAGTGATCAATAAGGATTTTTACGCCGATGGCAATCAGAACCAGACCGCCGAATATTTCAACTTTTTTGCCGAAGAGTTTGGCCAGCACCTTGCCGAAGATCATACCGGTTACCGTCATTAAAAAACAGACAATGCCAATCATGACTGCCGGCAGTAAAATCGGATTTTTCAAAACGGAAAAGCTGAATCCCACCGCCAGAGCATCAATGCTGGTGGCAACAGAAAGCATCAAGAGCGACCAACCCCGTGTCTGATCTTCACGCTCCTGAGCACTTTCTTTTTCGAGTCCCTCCCGAATCATTTTCCCACCGACCAGAGCCAGAAGCCCGAAGGCAATCCAGTGGTCGAATGACTCTATTATTTCCACGACTGTCAGACCGGCCAACCAACCGATAATCGGCATAATAAACTGAAACAGTCCGAAGGCTATCGCCAGCCGTAATGCCGGGCCCCATGATTTTTTATTGTTGACTGCGCCAATACCGATAGCCACCGAAAAAGCATCAATTCCGAGTCCGACAGCTACCAGAAAAACAGTGATTAAACTCATGTCAGATAATTATTACCTAATCTTGGTTCTTAAAGCATTATAAATTTTTTCTGCTATCGACTTACCAATTCCCGGCACTTTTTGCAATTCGTCAATGGACGCCTCCTGTATATGTTTGGCGGATCCGAAATGTGTTAATAATATTTTCTTTCGTGTCTTGCCGATATCATCGATGCCATCCAAAACGGAGTGCATATCGTCTTTTTGTTTTCTTTGATGATGGTAGTGCAAAGCAAACCGATGGGCTTCATCACGCGCCTGTTGGAGGATATGCAGAGCCTGCGGCCAGGCGGACAAATAAACTGCGTCCTTGCGCCCCGGCAGATAAACACGGTCTTCCGATTTTGCCGCTTTTTTCTTTACGATGTCTCTACCGGAGAAAAAAGAGCGCTCCTCCTTAGCCAGACCAATCACATCCATTCTGATTTTAAGATCCTTCATCACCGAAAGCGCAATATTAAGCTGTCCCTTCCCCCCGTCAACCACAACCAGGTCAGGAAGATTTTCTGCATGAGAAAATCTACGGGACAAAATTTCATACATCATTCCGTAATCATCCGGTTCCTCCAACGTCTTTATCCTGTAACGCCTGTAACTTGATTTAGCCGGTTCACCGTCTTGAAAGACAACCATGGAACCGACAGCATTTTTGCCGCCGGTGTTGGAAATGTCATAGCACTCAATACGTCCGGGCAATTTTGAGAGCGTTAATTTATCCTGAAGAATCTGCAAAGCATATTCTTTCTCTTCTCGGTTTTTGTGCGCGGCGTTCCAGAGATTGCGGGCGTTTTCATTGGCTATTTCCAGCAAAGCGTTTTTGGTTCCGATGGAGGGTACGGTTAAAACAACTTTTTTAGATCTCTTCTCTATCAACCATTCGATGATGACATCTTCATCAGGCAAGCGGCAGGGGATGATAATTTCATCCGGGATATTGGCCTCATCATCATAATACTGAGTCAGGCAGGAAGAAATAATTTCGGTCACGTCCGTCCTGGATTTGACGGGGGCGAACGATTTACTGCCCAATAGTTTCCCTCCACGAATAAACAAAATGCAAAACTGATAACGATTATCCTGCTCGTAGAGACCGACCACATCCTGATCTTTGTCGCTGCCCCAGTCGACATTTTGTTTTTCCAGCGCGTGCTCCAGCGCGGCAATGCGGTCACGCAGGCGCGCCGCTTCCTCAAAATTGAGTTCCTGTGAAGCTTCGTTCATCTGTTTTTTGAGATCGGAAATCAACTCGCGGCGCTTTCCCTGCAGAAAGGACACAGCGTTTTGTACCAGTTTCCCATAGGCCTTCTCTTCAATCAGGCCTTTGCACGGCGCCAGACATTTTCCGATTTGATATTCCAGGCACGGACGCGGACGCAACTGGAAATCCCTGTTGCGGCAGGTACGCAGCGGAAATATCTGCTGAACAAAACGTAGCGTTTCCTTGGCCGCCAGTCCCGAAGGATAAGGACCAAAATACAGTGCAGCGTTATTCAGTTTTTTGCGAACAAGCTGAAGCCGGGGAAATTTTTCCGTGGGATCCAGCGATAGATGATAATAGGTTTTGTCGTCGCGCAGCGTGACATTGTAACGCGGACGATGACGTTTGATTAAATTATTTTCCAGAATCAGAGCTTCTTTGGGCGTGGCGGTA
>Ga0068711_1002088_pt1 | contig 10414 bp, 10 predicted proteins | sample MTBAKMMethaMetaG_FD_62224 | JGI IMG/M metagenome (GOLD analysis project Ga0068711, IMG submission 62224) | Enrichment culture microbial communities from Arthur Kill intertidal strait, New Jersey, USA, that are MTBE-degrading - MTBE-AKM (Arthur... | ecosystem: Environmental > Aquatic > Marine >...
GCGCTACAACTTTTCACAATTTCCTCCTCCTGGCAAGAAAAATCCATCCGTCGCCCCATGCCCGCCTCCCCGCTTCACTTCCTCTTTCATGTTGACTTGCCCCGTCAAAGTTGATAGTAGTTTTTCGTTTAACATCACTCTTCAGGAGGACCCCCATGAAAGGCGAAAAGCATGTCCTGTGGTTTGACGAAATCGAACTCGACGATATCCCCGAAGTGGGAGGGAAAAACGCATCCCTTGGTGAGATGAAAAGGGAGTTGACCGCCAAGGGGGTGACTATTCCCGACGGCTTCGCCGTGACGGCCCATGCCTATCGATATCTTCTCAAATCTTCGGGCATCGAGAAGGAAATAGAAAAGACCCTCTCCGGCCTTGACACCCATGATATGCAGAACCTGAGCGAGCGGGGAGCGAAAATACGCTCCTTGATATACAACGCCGCCATTCCCGACGATCTCCGGGACGCCATCTCAAAAGCCTATAAGAAACTCTGCGACGAATACGGTGAAAATACGGACGTGGCCGTGAGAAGCTCCGCCACGGCGGAAGACCTTCCAGACGCCAGTTTCGCCGGGCAGCAGGAGACCTTCCTGAATATCCAGGGCACCGACGGGGTCATCGAGGCCTGCAAGAAGTGTTTCGCCTCTCTCTTCACGAACCGCGCCATTTCCTACCGGGAGGACAAGGGTTTCGACCACATGTCCGTTTATCTTTCCATCGGGGTCCAGAAGATGGTCCGGTCGGACATCGGCGCCTCGGGGGTCATTTTTTCCATCGACACGGAGTCGGGGTTCAAGGACGCCATCCTGGTCACCGCTTCCTACGGGTTAGGAGAAATGGTCGTCCAGGGCACGGTCAATCCCGACGAGTTTTTCGTGTTCAAGCCGACCCTCCGCAAGGGCTTCAGACCCATCATCCAGAAGAAGCTCGGTTCGAAGGAAGTCAAGATGGTCTATGCCCATGAGGGGGACAAATCCACGGCGATCATTCCCGTCCCCCGGGAAGACCGGCAGAGATTCTGCGTCGTCGACGACGACATCCTGACCCTGGCCCGATGGACCATGATCATCGAGGACCACTACTCGGAAAAAGCGGGGTATTTCAAGCCCATGGACATTGAATGGGGCAAGGACGGGAAGACCGGGGAACTCTTCATCCTCCAGGCCCGCCCGGAAACGGTCCAGTCCCAGAAAGATATGACGGTCCTCGAAACCTATATCCTCAAGGAAGCGAAAAAGCCTCTCGTCACGGGAACGGCGGTGGGTTCCAAGATCGGCGCGGGCCCCGTGAATAACATCGAGACCGCGGCCAATATCAAGAAATTCAAAAAAGGGGAGGTCCTCGTCACGGACATGACGGACCCCGACTGGGAGCCCATCATGAAAATCGCCGCGGCCATCGTGACGAATAAAGGCGGCAGGACCTGCCATGCCGCCATCGTGAGCCGCGAACTCGGGGTGCCCTGCATCGTCGGGACAGGGGATGGGACGGAAAAACTGAAAAACGTGAAGGAAGCCACCGTATCCTGCGCCGAGGGGGAAATCGGAAACGTTTACGACGGCATCCTGAAATATGACATCGACCGGGTCAACCTGAAGGACATGAAACGGCCGAGGACCGCCATCATGATGAACGTGGGAAACCCGGAAAACGCCTTCGATATCGCCGCCATTCCCAGCGACGGCGTCGGTCTTGCCCGGCTCGAATTCATCATCAACAACTTCATCCGGATCCATCCCATGGCACTCGTACACTTCGAAAAGGTCACCGATCCGGACATCCGGAAGGAAATCGAGGAGCTCACCCGGGGATACGCCAACAAGACGGACTTCTTCGTGGACAAGCTCGCCCAGGGGGTGGCCAAGATCGGGGCGGCCTTCTATCCCAACGACGTCATCGTCCGGATGAGCGATTTCAAGAGCAACGAATACAAGAACCTCATCGGCGGCATCTATTTCGAGGAAGACGAGGAGAATCCCATGATCGGCTTCCGGGGCGCCTCCCGGTACTATGACGACCGTTACAGGGAAGGCTTCGAACTGGAGTGCCGGGCCATGAAGATCGTCCGGAACGACATGGGTCTTTCCAACGTGAAGCTCATGATCCCCTTCTGCCGGACCGTGGAGGAGGGAAAGCGGGTGGTCAAGGTCATGGCGGATAACGGCATCGTCCAGGGGGAAAACGGCCTGGAACTTTACATGATGGTGGAAATCCCGAGCAACGTGGTCCTCATTGAAGAGTTCGGCAAGGTGTTCGACGGATTTTCCATCGGTTCCAACGACCTCACCCAGCTCACCCTGGGGCTCGACCGCGACTCCGCCATGGTGTCCCACATCTTCGACGAGCGGAACGGCGCCGTCATGGATCTCGTCAGGGTCGCCATATCGAAGGCCAACAAGATGGGAAAGAAAATCGGGATCTGCGGGCAGGCCCCGAGCGATTATCCCGAGTTCGCCCGGTTCCTCGTGGAGTGCGGCATCAACAGCATGTCCCTCAACTCGGACACGGTCATCAAGACCACCCTGGACATCCTGGAGACGGAAAAAAGCCTGGGCATCAAGGCCTGAGACGGTTCATCGGTAAAAAAAAGGCGCCCCCGGGGCGCCTTTTTTATTGACGATTCGCCTTCCCACAACCCTTCGGCGACCCGTTGCACCGGGGAAAGGTCAGAGAGGGACAGAGATCGGTCTATTGTTGATGTTACTCCTGATTGCAATCCGGGGCTTCAACCCTCCTTCGCAAGATACAGACCGGAAGGGCAATAATGATCCGGGTGTCCGGAGACGGTCTTCAGGGAATTCAGGGAGTGCCGAGGGTCTCCAGTTCCACTCCGGAATAATAATGTTTCAGGATCGCTTCGTGGGTGTATCCTTTTTCCGCCATCCCCCGGGCGCCCCACTGGCTCATGCCGACGCCATGGCCGTACCCTTTTCCCTCAAATCGGACTTTCCTCCCGGTTTCCTCCATGGAAAAGAGGGTACTCTTGATGTCCCGGGGGAAGGTCTTCACCCGGAAATGGTTCCCCGTGAGGACGGTCTCACCGCCGTCGTGAACAATCCGGATCTTCCGGACCCGCCCCGACAGGCTCTTTTCGGCCGGTTCAAGCTTCCGGATCCGTCCCACCTTCTCTCCCTTTTCTTTCAGAGTGCCGGCCAGGTCCTCCAGGGACACCGTGGCGGCCCACTGGTAACTGGGGCCGATGCCGCTGAAATCATCCCGGACCCCTTTCAGGTAAGGCACCTCGGCGGTCCAGACCTCTTTTGCGTCTTCCGTTCTCCCGCCGCTGTTGGAATGGAAGTAGGCGAGCACGAGTTCACCATGATGGAAAAGCACCCTGCCGGCCGTTTCGGCCACGGCCCGGTCGGTCTCGGCCTTCTCCACGCCGGCGCCCCCGTACACCTGGGAACTCGTCGTGCCGTATACATCGTATTCCTTGTCTCCGCTCCGGGACTTCTGATAGAGGGCGTAGGTCCTCGCGGCCACCGCCTGGGCCTTGAGGGCTTCGGGGGGCCAGCTCCAGGACATTTCTTTGGGCAGGACGCCGCGAAGGTAGGCTTCCAGGCCGACTACATTGATGACATTGATTTTGCTTCCCGAGACGGCGATGACGATCTTTCCCCGGTATCGCGTTCCGTTGACGGCGATGGGCGATGATCCCGACGGAACCAGGACGGCCCGATTCTCCGAAAAACGCTTCCCGGCGACGGTGAGACCTCCTCCCGCCGCCGTTACGGGGTAGCCGACCTCTTCCCGGAAGGTGGAGAGGGTCGTTTTCTCCGAGGCATCTTTCATGACGAAGGCGCCGGGGGATCGGACTTCGACCTCCGGCGCTTCCTCGACAAGAAGCACCCGGATCGATGGGTCGGCGGGCATCGCCTTTTCCGGCGGATTATCCGCCTTCACCGGCACCACCGGAGGATTCAGGCAGGACTCGATCATAAATTCCGCCGTGAAGCGGCGGTCCGAAGAGGGGTAAAGGGACACGAACTGTCTGAAAAGGGACAGGGCTTCGGAAAACCGGTTCTTTTCGAAAAGAATCATTCCCGAATTGAAAAGGGCGTTGGCCGCCCAGGGAGTTTCGCCGTAACGTTCCCGGACTTCCCCGTATTTCACCAGGGCGGGGTCGGGCTCATTGAGGAATATACTGTATATATCGCCTATTCTGAGCAGGGACCGGGCGACATTTTCCCGGTCCTTCGACTGGTCGGCGCTTTCCTGGTAGGCCCCGATGGCCTCCAGGTACATTCCCTTCCGGAGGTAGTCATCGCCGGCCGATAAGGGCCGTTCCTCCCCCGTCAGGGCGGCAAGGGGCAGGAAGAAGGGAAAGAACAGGAGGAACAGGGGAAAGGCCAGGATTCCGGCCCGCCTTTTCATGGACACCCTCCTTTGAAAACAGGATGGGGAAACAAGATTGGATTTTCCGAGGGAACGCGCCTCACCGGAGACGGTCTGTAAGCCGAGTTTTGTTCTCCTGAGAAGGAGCGGTGATCATTCCTCTGGGACGGCAGTTGCCTGCCGCCTCAAGCGACACTACCCGAGAACTTCAGGCGGGCCACCTTCAAACGTTCTCCTATTTGGTCTTGCTCCGGATGGGGTTTACCAAGCTTTTCCGGTCACCCGGAAAACTGGTGAGCTCTTACCTCACCGTTTCACCCTTACCCCGGCCGGAAAACCGGTCGAGGCGGTTTATTTTCTGTGGCACTTTCCTTAGGGTCACCCCCAGTCGCCGTTAGCGACCATCCTGCCCTGCGGAGCTCGGACTTTCCTCCCCTCCGCCTTTGCGGAAGAGCGACCACCCGACCGACTCCGATGCGGCGCTTCCCTTCTTTCAAGACTACCTGATTGAGAGCCCCCCGTCAATGGCTTCGTTGACCAGGCGGTCCGCCTCCCGGTTCTCGTCGCGGGCCACGTGGGTGATCGTCCAGGATTCAAGGCCGTCAAGAAGGGTGGTCACCCGGGAATAAAGCTTCTTCAGTCGCTCGTTTTTCACCCGGTAAAGTCCCGCCACCTGGCGGACGACAAGCTCCGAGTCCAGGCAGATGGAGAGGTTACGGAAACCCTCCCTGAGGCTTTCCGTAAGCCCCAGTATAAGGCCCTGGTACTCCGCTTCGTTATTCGTCGCAATGCCTAAATAAATTTTCCATTCGTGAAGGATTTTCCCGTCCCGGCCGTAAAGGACCGCGCCGGCCCCCGCAGGCCCGGGGTTTCCGCGGCTTCCGCCATCGGCATGGAGCCGGGCCCCTTCACGTCCCTTCGTCATTTCGATTCTCCCAGTAAATGATCCGGTTGCAATGGGGACAGAGAATGAGATCTTCGTATTTCTGCAGGTTGTTGTACAACTGGGGGGGGATATTCATGTGGCAGCCGCCGCATACTTCCTTCCAGACGGCAACGACGGCTTTCCCGTTCCGTTTCTGACGGATGAGGTCGTACCGGCGGATCAGGTCGGCCCGGATCCTTTCCCTGGCTTCAATGTACTTTTCCTGAATATCCTCGAGGATGCGGTCGATCATCGCTATTTCCTTTTCGATCTGCCCGATTTCCCCTTCATGCTTCCGCTGACGGGCCTCATATTCCCTTTTCGCCTCATCCAGGGATTTGAGGGACCCGTCGACCTGATCGTAATACTGGAGAATCTTATCCTCAACGGCGTCGCTGGCCTCCGTGATGGCATCCATTTCCTTCAGCATGGCCTGATATTCCTTGTTCGTCTTAACCTCGAACAGACGGCCCTTCACCTTGCCGAGCGTGTCGCCCAATCTCTTCAATTCATTTTCATTTTCCTTGAGGCTCCTCTGAAGGGATTCGGCCAGGCTTTTTTTCTCCTCCACCATGACTTCGTGAAAACGGATCTCCTCCTTCAGCTTTTCGATCCGCTCGGGCAGCTCCGTCTTCTTCACCGTTTCCCGGCGGATATCGTCATCCAGCTTCTGGAGTTCAATTAATAGTGAAACCTGCTCTTTCAAAACCATTCCCTCTGTTGAATTAAAAAAAAATGCACCAGAATCTGGTGCATTTGTAGTTTCCCGTCCACCGACGAACATCCGGTCTTGCCAATTTTCGATTTATGACTCATAATAGGGAACCGGTCCAAACAGTTTTTCTGGTGGGCCCACCTGGGTTCGAACCAGGGACCTACCGGTTATGAGCCGGTGGCTCTTCCAGCTGAGCTATGGGCCCGAGAAAAATACTTATCCAAGCACGATACCGCTCTTCGCGACATATGTCAAGATGATTGTAGGATGGATCAAATAATTAAAATGAAGGAAAAATAAAAATCTTTGTTGACAAAAGCATTTTTATTTTTATAATAGCGGTTTCAATTTTACTGAAAAAAGGATCGAATTATGTTTGCAGTCATTAAAACAGGTGGGAAACAGTACCGGGTCGCACCGGGGCAGATCGTCCAGGTTGAAAAAATCGAAGCGGACAAAGGCACCACGGTCTCCTTCGACCAGGTGCTCATGATCGGGAAGGACGAGGGCGTTGAAATCGGACGGCCGACCCTTACGGCTGCCACGGTGACGGGGGAAGTCCTGGGGCAGATCCGGGGACCGAAGCTCATCGTCTTCAAGAAGAAGAGACGAAAAGGATACCGGAAAAAAACAGGCCACCGGCAGTCTCTCACCGTAATCAGAATCAAGGAAATCGCCTCATAACGGAGGATATCATGGCACACAAGAAAGGACAGGGGAGTTCCCGGAACGGACGGGACAGCCAGGGCCAGCGAAGAGGCGTCAAGGTCTTCGGCGGCCAGGCCATATCCGCGGGAACCATTATCGTTCGCCAGCTTGGAACGAAAATCCATCCCGGGAAAAATGTCGGGCTGGGGAAGGACTTCACCATCTTCTCGAAAATCGACGGGGTCGTCAAATTCGAGCGGTTCGATAAAACGCGGAAGAAAGTAAGCGTCTACCCCAACTGATTCCATCGGGAATTTTTCCTAACAGAACCGTCAGGAAAAAATGAAGGTGTTTGCAGGCTCGAAGCCCGTCAAACACCTTTTTTCTTGCCGGGACGGCGGAAGACCCCTAAAATAAACCATGAATTTCGTTGACGAAGCAAAAATCTACATCAAGGCCGGTGACGGCGGGAAGGGGTGCGTCAGTTTCCGGCGGGAAAAATATGTGCCCCGGGGCGGCCCCGATGGCGGCGACGGCGGCAAGGGAGGCGACGTCATCCTTCGGGTCTCCCCGAGCCTCCGGACCCTTCTCGATTTCAAGTACCAGCAGCACCATGTAGCGGAAAGAGGGGGGCACGGGGAAGGGAGCAAACGGACGGGCAGAAACGGCCAGGACAGGGAAATCCTCGTCCCCGTCGGAACGGTCGTCCACGACGGCGAAACGGGCGAGATCCTGGCGGACCTGAAAGAAGAGGGGGATTTTTTTATCATCGCCCGGGGAGGAAAGGGCGGCCGTGGAAACGCCCGGTTCGCGACCCCGACCCGGCAGGCTCCCCGGTATGCCCAGGACGGCATCCCCGGTGACGAAAGGTGGGTCCGGCTGGAGCTTAAGCTGTTGGCCGACGTCGGCATCATCGGGCTTCCCAACGTGGGTAAATCGACACTTATTTCAAGAATCTCAGCGGCACGGCCGAAAATCGCCGACTATCCTTTCACCACCCTGATCCCGAACCTGGGAGTCGTCCGGTACGGTGAAGGAGAAACATTCGTCGTTGCCGACATCCCCGGCCTCATCGAGGGGGCCCACGAGGGGGCCGGCCTGGGTATCAAGTTCCTCCGCCACGTGGAGCGGACCACGGTGCTTCTCCACGTTCTCGACATTTCCCGGGACCCCCTGACGGATCCCTGGCGGGACTATGAACTGATCAACGGGGAACTTGCCCGATTCAATGCCGCTATGATAGAAAAACCGCAAGTCGTTGCCGTCAACAAGCTCGATCTCCCTGTGACCCGGGAACGGCTGAAGGCGTTGATTCCCCGCTTCAAGGACCGGGGCGTTGCCGTCTTTCCCGTGTCGGCGGCCACGGGAGAGGGGCTCAGGGAGCTTCTCGGAGAAATCGTCCGAAAACTGAAGACTCCGTAAGAACTCCCTTTTCAGTTTTCTGCGAGTTCATCAGAATGGAACAAGATATTGATCGAGAGAGGGATAAGAAAACCAACATGTCGGGAGAACGAAAGGAAATTCTGAGAAACGTCAAGCGGGTCCTTGTCAAGGTGGGAACGGGCACTCTCACGGGAACGGACGGGCTGGACCTCAATATCATCGAGCAGCTGGTGGATGAAATAGCCGACTTCGAGAAAAAGGGCCTGCAGTTCGTCATCGTCTCCTCCGGGGCCATCGCCTCGGGCAAGCACAGGATGGGCCTCAAGGGAAAGCTGAAAAGCCTGCCGGAGAAACAGGCCGCCGCCGCCATCGGCCAAGGAAGACTCATGCGGGTCTACTCCAATGCCTTCGGGAAACATGATCTTTACGTGGCCCAGATCCTCCTCACCATGAACGACCTCACCGACCGGACCCGTTTTCTCAACACCCGGAACACCCTGACGGTCCTCATGGAATGGAGGGTCATCCCCATCATCAACGAGAACGACACCGTTTCCGTTGACGAAATCAAGTTCGGAGACAACGACAACCTGGCGGCCATGATGGCCAATATCATGGAAGCGGACCTTCTCATCAATCTCACCAACACGGACGGGCTCTTCGACCGGAACCCCAAAGGGGGAACCAAAGCCCGGCTCATTCAGACGGTGCCGGACATTACCGACGAGATCGAGGCTTTCGCCACCTCCGAGGCCGACCCCGTGGGCATGGGGGGCATGAAAAGCAAGGTCATCGCCGCCCGGAAAGTGACAGCCTTCGGCATTCCCTTCATCATCGCCCATGGAAAGAAGGAGGGCATCCTCCATGAAATCCTAGGGGGCAACGAAGTCGGGACCCTTTTTCTCCCCGCCAGAACAGCCCTGAAAAGCCGGCAGCACTGGATCGCCTACACCCTCCGGTCCAGAGGAAAGGTCTTCGTGGACGACGGCGCCCGGGATGCCATCCTCCTCAAGGGGAAAAGCCTTCTTCCTTCGGGGATTGTCGGAGTGGAGGGGGAATTCGCCCTGGGGGACCCCGTCACCTGTCTCGACAGCGCGGGCGTTCTTTTCGCCAAGGGACTGGTGAATTACAGCGCGGCCGACATCGACCGGATCAAGGGGCTCCGAACCTCGCGGATTGAACAGGTCCTGGGCAGTAAACCGTACGACGAAATCATCCACCGGGACAACATGGCGGTCACGAAGAATTATCCCCGCAAACCCTGACGGATCCGTCAAAAGCTCCGGATGCCGCATCGCCCCTCCTCCCCCGTCACTGCGGCGTATGGGCATATACGCCCCGGTCATCGGGATCCGGGCGCCTTTCTCCGGGTCAGGACCCGAAGCCGATCTCCCGGAGAACCCGAAGCGTGTTCGGCGATACCGGAAGGTTCTGGATCTCCTTCCAGGCCAGCCACTTCGCATCCGCGGCATCATCGGCGGCCCTCACGTCCCCATCCAGGTACCGGGCCACGAGGTCCACGATCACATAATGAAAACGGATGTTCCCCCCTCCGTCCTTCTCGATGAAATCAAAGGTATAGACGGGACGGCCCGCCTCTATCCGGACACCCGTCTCCTCCAGGATCTCCCGTTCCGCCGCCTCCTTCAGGGTTTCGCCGATTTCGACACTGCCGCCGGGAATGGCCCACAGGCCACGGCTGGGCGCAATCCCCCGGCGGACCAGGAGGACCTTGTCCTTCTCGATGACGATGGCCCCCACCCCCACTCTCGGATAATCAGGGTACTCCCGCTTCCCCGGTTTTGTTTTATCGGGGGGATTCATCCCTTCCCTCCTCGAATTGTAAAATCGAACCGCCTTTCTTCGAAGGCATCAGGACCGCTTTGAAAAGACCGCTCGATGAAGGTCGCCTTCCCGTCGTTATGAAGAATCAGGATGGTGGAGGAGCGGGTCCCGTAGACAGGGCTTTGAATAAATATGGACGAAAGGACGCGTTCCCATTCCATCCCGATTCCCGTGTCCGGCAGGAGAACATCGTCGAAACGGGTCCTGTCGGCGAGCATCCGGAACAGAGCCTCGGGATCCGGTCCCGAGCGGTCTGCCAGGATCTCCCCCAGGACTTTTTTCCCTCGGGTTACTTTCGGCCAGGGGGTGTCGAGCAGATGGTTGCTCAGTCCATGGATCCCGGGGGTCACGGAAATCCAGTCTTCCCCGAAATTGGAATAGCAGCCCATATCCCCGGCATTCATCGCCAGAAGATTGAATCCGTTATAGAGGGATCCCTGGTCGCGGACCCGCTGCCGGAACGACGGGAAGTCCTCCCTGCCGGTCAGAAAGGATTTTATGAGATCGCCCCGGGAGGGGGTGCCTGTTTTTATGAATCGGGGAGCCCGGTAATTGGTGATGGC
>Ga0068711_1002093_pt1 | contig 10404 bp, 13 predicted proteins | sample MTBAKMMethaMetaG_FD_62224 | JGI IMG/M metagenome (GOLD analysis project Ga0068711, IMG submission 62224) | Enrichment culture microbial communities from Arthur Kill intertidal strait, New Jersey, USA, that are MTBE-degrading - MTBE-AKM (Arthur... | ecosystem: Environmental > Aquatic > Marine >...
ATCGTGCAGGAACAGGCGACGGGGTTTTGGTCACGTTATCCGGATCGAGGAAGGCGACAACCTGTCCCTTCTGGCGGTTCTGCCAGAAGGCGATGACGACCACGATGATCCATCGGGAGAGAATATATCAATTTTCGGACTGATTCAGGGCATCTCATCAGGTTACATCGGTCGCCATGTCCACCTTTCCGGTGTCCCGATGACTCTGCCGAGGCCGGGAAAGGGGAAGTGAAACCCGATCACGAATGCGTCCTGATCCATGGCAAATTTGAGAAGCCGATATCGTGTGGCAACGGTTTTCTCAGGAATAACATCGATCGTAGCGTACCAGTCCGGCTCTTCAACATGAATCGGATGGAGCATCCCATCAGCGAGGCACAGCAGGTGTTCCCCTCCTGATGCAATGGAGATCGCCATGTGCCCGGGGGTGTGTCCGGGCGCAGGGATGGCAGAGATACCGGGAACGATCTCTCTCTCGCGATCGATGAGGTCCAGCCGGTCTTGAATCGGGGGAAGATTCCTGCGGGCAACCTGCAGGAGGATCTTTTTTACATGTTCATCGCCGTGCAATTCGGTCAGTTCTCCGTTCCAGAAATTCCACTCATCTTCCCACATCACAAAACGCGCCTTCGGGAATACTACCCGGCCTCGCTGATCGGTATTTCCCCCGATGTGATCCGGATGTCCATGGGTAAGGACAACGGTATCAATGTCGGCCGGTGCAAATCCTATCGCCCGTAAATTTGCAGGGAGCTTTCCCGTTTCCGGGCCGAGCTGGCCTGCGCCTGTGTCGATCAACACCTTCTGCTTGCCGGTATCGATCATGACACAGGTATAGGCACTGGTCCATTCAGTCAACTGTTCTGGTTGAATAGTATGTTCTTTCAGTTTCTGTTCAAGCCGATCTCCTGGCGCATTCGGGAAAAGGAAGTGCAAAGGCGGAGGAAATTGCGGTGGGGCATAGGTAAAAGTACCGTCGCTGACAGCGAAGCACCTGAATTCTCCGATCCTGAAACCGTAGTATCGATTGTTCATCGGTTCTCACCTGCGAATGGAGCCCAATGATACGAATAGTAGCAATGATGTTTGATATTCTTTCTCCCTGCGCTTCGGTGCAGTAAGGAGACCCGTATTGAACCTAATCCCGTGATCAAACCATATTCAGTATCATAATCAATTCGGGACCGGGATGAGTACGAATCACCGGGTATATCGGAATCTCTCTCGCGGTTTTCCCCCTGCTGGGACTCCTTTTCTGTTATACCGCTACCGACAGAGGAGACTAACCAGACCATACCTGCCACTTTTATCCCCTCCTCCAACGACGTTCTTTCATGAACGTCCTTATTATCTACAAATCCTACCACCGGATGAACACCGAGAAGGTCGCGAAAGCGATGGCCGAGGCCATGAATGCGACGGTAAAGAAGGTCGAGGAGGTCGGGCCGGAGGACCTTGCCGGGTATGACATGGTCGGGATCGGGTCGGGCATCTACGGTGGCAAATACCACCGGCAGGTGGTCAAGGTGGTCGAGAAGGTCCCACGGCTGGAGAAAGATGTGTTCCTCTTCCACACGGCTGGTAGGCCAGATGAGAAGTATGACCAGCCCATGAAAGAGATCCTCGTCGCGAAGGGTGCCCGGGTCGTCGGCGAATTCCGGTGCCCTGGTCAGGCAGGCTTCCTGGGATTCATAGCTACAAACAAGGGGCATCCGGATGAGCAGGACCTGGAGAATGCCCGGGAGTTCGCAAAGGGGCTGATGTCCGGGCAGGTAACAGAGGTGAAAGGACAGATATTGAAAGATATGGGTCAAAATACCTGATTTCAAGAGAAATTTACCTTTTACTCGAGCTCGCATACTGCCCCAATCGCACTGATGGGGCTGGGCCGGGATAGGATCCCTGGTCGTCACCGCCGGTTGTGAGATAATACTATATACTACTAATTTGGAAGGATCGTGTGCTGCCGAGCGTATCGGCAATGAACTGTAGGAGGAATGTAATGAAAAAACTCATATACGTGATTATCGCAGCCGTACTCCTGACCGGGTACGCCATGGCCGACCACGGCATCCCCCCTGTCCCGGAGACGCAGGGGATCGTCACTTCGACCTCGGTGAACCTGTTCGGCAACTTCGCCTCTGCTTCCGAGCTCCAGTGGAGGATCACCGATGATTTCGGCGGATTGCCGGAAATTCCGCCGCTGGGCCTGTTCGAAGCAACCATCTATGAATCAACCTACACCGAGGACACCCAGACCCACGGCGTCGGTCTCATGATGTACGACAAAGAGCTCGATATCGAGACCTCCGGCCAGATCAGCGGCCAGTGGAATATCGAGGCCACCAAGCAGATATCCTTTGCCGGCGGCAGCGGCTATGTCGTCTCGAGCGACAACATCATGGTTGATGGCGCAGCGAGTCCGTATAGAACAGAAAATGTTGTGATCTGTCCGTTTGCTGGTATTGATTATTCGGTCTTCCCGGCATACTGCAACCGGGCCGAGGCGGGGAGCACCATCGACATGACCATCGCCAACGTCCGGACCACAACAACCGACCGCTTCGTCATGCCGTCCGGCGACCACCCGGTCGAGCTGAACCATGACATCCGCGTCACCGAGATCGTCAGTGATGTGCCCTCCGTCGGGATGGCATCTGCCTATATGGAAGTCCTGATCCAGGAAGGCAGGGGTGATTGGATTTTAGAGGACAGTGGTCTATTTACCAGTCTCGACCCGCTCATGGAGAGGATTGAGTTCTTCGAAGAGACCACCGCTGACGGTGCAATTACGAACTTCGTGAAACTCATGCACTACGAGTCGGTCCTGACCAGCCCCGGCGGAGATGGCGGGCCAATCCCGGTTGATGTGATAACCTAAGAAAAACAGAATCCCGGGGAATTTCCCCGGTTATTTCATTTATTTTTCACTCCAATGAATTATTCACCATACCCGCGAAAGGAAAACCTCCATATTACCTTTATGACGATTCTTCCGGACTGGTAATCTACATTAGCAGGAGGCTTGGAATCCTTTGTCGATGGGGCAGACAACCGGTTGATTGCTCGGGTCACTTCCTCAATGTCAAGGTATATTTTTTCTCAAGGGCGATAGCGTCAAGAACCGAATGAAGTATCTTTGATTTTCCTTTCACATCCAATCCTTCGGATTCTTTTTTCGCCCGGGCTACTGCTTCCCTGAGTTCTTCAAGGTCGAAAACCGTTGCAGCAATGCAGTAGTAGTTTTTTGAACGGCCTTCATTGAAATCCTGTAACATCTCGTGGAGGAACTGCTCTCGTTGTCTCTGTATTTTCTCAAATTCATCAATGCCCTTTTTGTCTATGAACGAAATGTCCTCCTCAAGGGTCTGGTAACATTTGAATGAATCATGGTGTTTTCCAGCCGCCCTGTGGTTCTTCCATTTATCACAGTCCGTATGTTCTTCGCACTCCCAGCAAAATTCAATTCCTTTTTTCCTGACAGCACAGGTGATGAACGGGCAGCCAACCGTCATCCTGGCCGGGCTCTTGCATCCCCGGCATTTGCTCGCAGCAGTGGTTGCAGACATGGGACAGAGTCGGCAGGAAAGCCCACAGATGCCAATCCCGGGAAACCTGATATGCATGATGATCATGCCCTACCCGTTTTACGATGGTGAATCTCAAAAAAGATTCAGATTACCCCCCTGCACACGGTGCACCATCGGGATAGAGACGACAGTAGATCTCCGTATCGACATGATCGCCCTGAACCCCAACCCCAGGATTAGAATAGAGCCGTTCCCCGTTGCCGGTGATCCTGACCTTCGTCTGAAAGTATTTCCAAATCCTTTTTCCTTCTGTCGCACATGGGTTACTGTAACATTCATTCTCCCATCAAGGAACCAGTTTCATGCAGAACAGTCAGGCCGGAGAACTACCAACGCTCGTAAAGATGCCCCTGGAGAAGGGAAGGTGGGTGCTCGTTGTTGTAGGTCTGATTATCAACCTCTGCCTCGGTGCTGTCTACTCGTGGAGCGTGTTCGTCAACCCCCTCACCGATTATTTTTCCCTGCAGCTCGGCCAGACCGTCACCGCGAATGATGTGCTCCTGCCATACTCGGTAATCCTCGCCGTCTTTGCAGTCACGATGGCCCTGACCGGAAAATTTGTTGAGACCCATGGGCCACGGAACGTCACCATCGTCGGGTGCATCCTGACCGGCCTCGGCTGGCTGTTCGCATCGACGGTCTCATCCACAACCATGCTTTCCGTCATGTACGGGGTGATCGGGGGCATTGGTATCGGGATCGCCTATGGCGCAACGGTCGCCGTTGGGGCCCGCTGGTTCCCTGACCGGCGGGGGCTTGCCATCGGACTGACCGTATTCGGAGTCGGGTTCTCGGCATTCATCACCGCAAACCTTGCCGGGTACTTCATTGCCACATTCGGCGTCATGAACACATTCCGTATCTTCGGGATCGGGATCATCATCCTCACCGTCCCCCTGGCACTCCCGCTCGCCTTCCCTCCGGAGGGGTGGAAACCTGCCGGCTGGAACCCTCCATTGCCACGAGAGGGGGAGCACATGACCTGCGAGTGCAACCGGAGAGAGATGGTCAGGACCCCTGCCTTCTACGGTCTCTGGATGTGTTACTTCATCGGGTGTATCGCGGGGCTGATGGCAGTGTCCATCTCGAAACCGGTCGGAACCGAATTGCTGCATATCGAGACAGGCATTGCGACAGCCCTCGTAGGATTCTTTGCCATCTTTAACGGGAGTGGAAGGCTGGTTCTCGGGGTCCTCACCGACCGGCTCAACCCGGGGAACACCGCCATGCTGTCGTTTGTCCTGATAGCCCTGGCCTCCCTGGCAATGTGGCAGGTTCCGGTACCCGGGGTGTACATCATTGCCTTTGCCGTGCTCTGGGGATGTCTCGGCGGCTGGCTCGCTATTGCGCCGACTGCCACGGCGAGCTATTTCGGGACCTGCGATTATCCCAGGTGTTACGGCGTGGTCTTCCTCGCATTCGGTGCGGGGGCGATCGCCGGCCCGCAGCTTGCCGGGTTCATCAGGACCACGACGGGGAACTACGTTGGCGTGTTTCCCTGGGTATTCATCCTGGCCATCATCGGTTTTCTCATCGCATTCATCCTGATGAAGCAACCAAAAAATAAACAGTGAGCTGGCCGCGATCGAGAAGATTTTCCATCCCGCCCGCTTCAAAGCAAACGGCCTTGCTCTCACCATATTTCCAAATGCCCCCGCACACCACAGTCACCTTTAAACCCTCCATCGAAGACGTAAAACCATGAATGTGCCGATCATCTGCAAATCCTATCACCGGATGAATACCGGGAAGGTTGCAAAGGTGATGGCTGAAAAATATGAACGCGACGCTGAAGGAGGTCAGGCCGGAAGAGCTCGCTTGGTTACGACCCGATCGGGTTTGGATCCGGTATCTACGGATACAAACACCATGAAACCCTTTTCAACCTGATCGAGAGGATGCCCCCGATGGAGAAGAACGTATTCGTGTTTTCGACGTCGGGCACCTTCAGGGAGCGGCATCATCAGCCGCTCAAAGAGAAACTAGCCGGAAAAGGCTGTAACGTCGTGAGCGAGTTCTGGTGCCCAGGCGAGTACAGCCCCCTGGGGTTCAACCTGGACCTGAAGGGGTCGTTCGCAGTGATCGGGGGGAGGAATAAGGGACACCCGGACGAGAAAGACCTGGAGACCGCCCGTATATTTGCTAAAGGGCTTATTTCCGGGTAATTATTATCAATGGGGGAAGTACCTTGTTCATTTCCTCAATTTTAAGGAATATTTTTTCTTCAAAGCGATGGCATCTAAAATCGAATGAAGAATCTTTGATTTATCTTTCATGGTCATGCCCTCAGATTCTTTTTTGGCCTTTGTCAAAGCTTCCTCAAGTTCTTCAGGTTTTAAAACGGTTGCAGCAATACAGTAATAGGTTTTTGAGCGACCTTCGTTAAAGTCCTGTAACATCTCTCTGAGGAACTGCTCTCGTTGTTGCTGTATTTTTTCAAATTCATGAATACCATGCTCTTCTATAAACGAAATATCCTCCTCAAGTGTCTGGTAACATTTGAAAGAATCATGTCGTTTACCTGTGTCCCTGTGGTTCTTCCATTTTTCACAGGTATTGCATTCTTTGCACTCCCAGCAAAATTCAATGCCTTTTTTCTTTACAGCACAGGTGATAAACGGGCAGCCAACCGCCATTCTGGCTGGGCTTTTGCATCCTGAGCATCTGCTCTCTGCACTGGTATTGTACATGGGGCACAGTCGACAGGAAAGTCCGCAGATTCCAATCTCAGGGTATATGGGCATAATTGTCTTTCTGGTGTATAGAAATTCACGACATAAAAAAATAATGAGTGCAGAGGGAAGGGATTTGCATACCCGGTTACCCGCATGATAATGATGTAAAAGGCGATGACCTTTCATGCAGAGCGGGAAAGGTCAGACCCTGGTAATCGACGACAACCACGCCCGCGAACCCTCCGGCCTTGTATGACTCTCAAAGACTGCGTCCCGGATCTCATTGATTCTCCACCCGTCTGAAAAGGCAGCCTGTATCTCCTGTTTTGTGATCCTTCGGGGGCCGTATCCCCCCGGCTCAAACTCGCTGAAAGCGAGCATGAAATAGGTCCCTCCCGGTTTCAGGACCTCAGACAGGTTCCAGATAAAAATGGGGCGCTCAGGGTCAGAGAGGGTATGGAACAGGCCGGAATCAATGACGGTGTCGAAGGTCCTGCCGATCTCGTGCAGTCTGAGAGTATCCTGTACCAGGAACGTTGCAGCAAGGCCCCGTTCTTCCGCCTTCCTCCGGGCGATCCCGATCGCGGCCGGGGCCGAGTCCACACCCCACACCTCGTGTCCGCGGCTGACCAGAAAAAGGGCATTTTCCCCGGTCCCGCACCCCACATCCAGCACATCGCCGGAGATCTTCCCCGATTCCTCAAGGCGTACGAACTCCCGCTGCGACCTCCCGATATCCCACGGCGGTTTTCCGTGGTAGGCCTTCTCAAAAAAATCCATACTGGTTGGGTGATTGCCTGCCTGGGATGAAGACTTTTTCGATGCCTTTCCCTCAAATCCCCCTCAACTTTCAATCCCGCATCATCCCGCCCGTCCCGGTGCAAACGACCGTATCCACCCCGTAATTCCGAACGGCAAATCTCTCCACGGGCCGTTCATCAGGTGATGTGCTGACCGGGAACCCCGGTCCGGTCGCTGTGCAGGTCCGGGTATTTACCCATCAAACCATCGATATAATTACATTTTGGTATATTCGGTGCTCAAGATTCATAGAAAAATATTTAAAGTGAAAAATATATCACCAATCTTGACCATCATTCAAGGTGGCTCCATGAAATGGGAATTGGCGGTATCACGGACCCTCATATGACAAAAACATCAACTTCTTTTTCCCATTTCATGTAACTTGACTTCACGCAGGGGTAATTTTCTCTCTGTCCAGGAATTCGATAACCACTTACTCTCCCGCCCGACCCAGCGTAAAAGCGCATCTCCGCGCCGGATTTCCGAACGGCCCATCTTCCCACAACTGCCAGGTCCGCATGTATCCGTGTTCACCCACCCTTTTGTCGGATAGGACCGGCCCTCATCGAAGCCCTGATTGTCACCCGTTTTTGTATAATGCGGGGACAGCAAGATTATGCGGAACATACTATGACTCATGGAGCAGGCGTGGTGAAATTGGAAATAAAGGAATTATTGAATCACCGCTGCAGTGGAAATATGAGCCTTTCCTGGCCCATGTTTGAATATCGACCATCTTTATAATTTTTATATGAGAACTGTTTACTTCGCAACGGTATTCATGACGGAGTATGTTAAACTCATAGTAATTGCCCTGGCAGCATTCGCGATACTGATACTTCCGTCATCAGCATTTGAAGAATGCAATTGTTCATGCGAAGATTTTGATTGGGGTGGTTTTTCATCGGTCCCCGATGCCCAGTCATGTTATGAGTCCTGCAAATCTCCCGTCGCATATGACAGCAATGTGACGATGGGCGAGAACACCGTTGGTGAAATTACCCTCCATGCAACCGATCCTGACGGCGATACGATGACCTACAGTATCAGTTCAGGTCCTTCGAACGGAACACTTGGGATAATCACCGGAGATACGGTTGTTTATACTCCTTACCAAAACTTCACCGGTGGTGACTCGTTCAGCTTCAAAGCTCATGATGGAAACTGGGATTCCAACACCGCCACAGTTACCATTACCATCGAGCCAGACAGTTCACCCTGCCTCTCGCACGCCTTCTATGGTACTGTGACCATCGATGGCGAACCTGCTCCGGAATATACGATTATACTGGCGGTAGGACCCGGTGTCCGCTCGGACACTGCAGAGAACCCCGTGGCCACGCAGCCGGATGGTTCCTATGGTTCTGCCATGCTCACCGCTCAAAACCTGGTAGTCCAGGGTTGCATTGAGAATGGCACTCCTCTTGCGTTCTATGCTGACGGGATTCGGGCAGAAGTCTGTGATGTCAATATCAGCGGCCCATGGCAGTCTACTTACCAGTTCAGAGCCGGTGAGGTGACCCACCTCAGCATCCGGGTAACTCCACCAATTCCTCCGCCCGATGAAGTATACATCAATGCCCTGAGTATGACCATCTCCAATTCTACTTTTAAGTTTTCGACGGATTTAAAATTAGAAGGAGATCCATGGATGGAAGCCAGGGTAACAAGAGGTATGTTTGCCATACAGATTTCCGCAACAGGTGTTCATAGATTTAGTTTCCTGCCAGAGCTACGCCGGGATGCCACCTTAGGTATTTATGAGAACGGCAAACCTGTATCGACAGAAAAAAATGTCTGGTTTGGATGGGATGTCGTGAATTATGAATATGTTGCGAATGAGACGAGAACTTTTGATATTCTTATATATGTGAATGAAAGACCCGAAATTTATGATGTAAAGCATATTACCATTTATACGACACCCCCCCAAGGGGGTTATAGGATATCGTCCACGGCAATTTCATCCCTTTCCATCTTATGAAATAGTTAAAATTTCTTACAGAGCATCCACTACCCAAAAATTGCGAAAGGTGGTTAAAAATTTGGAAGCGGATTCAGACGGACTTTGCCGCTAAATAAACATCCTCTTCCTTGATCGTCTTTCGTCCTGCATGCATTGCAAGCTTGTTGGCCTCTTTGGTCAGTTTTGCAATGTAGCGTTCTGCATCTTCCAAGAGAGCTGCAGCGGCATCGCTACCAACTCTCTGTGCTCCACTCTTCTTAGCAATTCTAACAACTGCCGCAATAGGTAAATCTGCCACCTTGATTACCTCATTATAGCAAAGAATTTCGAGATATTTATATATTTTCCTGAAATAGGCCATTGTACCTCAGGATATGGGAACAATTCGGGCACCTTTTTCAGAAAAGCAAGATAACCTGATCCAGGAGTGATCCCGGCAGGTTCAGAAGGTTAGAGTGACAATTTTGCTCTATGAGAAATTGAAGTATGAAACCCCGTCTGAAGCGGCGCTCCATCCGACAGGTCAGGAGGAACCGGAAATATCCATTCGGGACTTCTGGACTCTATCGCACAGGTTAATTCCCTGTTTGCCAAATTCTGATTGGATTGCCGCTTCAGACCACGACAGGAGAAAAATATCGCAAGGGTATCTGAACCGACGCAGGGTTTCAGGGAAGGTTCAAACCGTATCCGGTATATACGTAAGGTATATGGATCGATATGCATGTACACAATGCCACGAGGAATTCTATATGAATACCGGATGCAGCTGCTGCGCCCCACCCCCGGGACCACACTTCTGCCCGGAATGCGGCGGGAGGCTCCAGCGGATTGCCACATCGTACGTGTGTTCCGGCTATTTTGATGAGGAATAAAGGAGTACCCTATAGTTGAGCTATCAGGGCCTTTTTTTCGTGCCTGAATCGGGATTAATGGAGAGAATACTCACCTGGATCGATTGACGAAGGGAAAATTCCTTAAATCCCTGCCTGTCAGAGAGGGAATACTTCCGCTCCGGACGGAACTCCCCCGGTATACTCTTCCAGATATCCGGCACACACATCGTATGCCTCAACCACCTTATTCCTGTCAATTCCAGGCACGCCGCAGGTCACAATGTGGATATTTCTCGTAGCGGGTATCACTTTCGTGGAATCGGAATCGCGGTAGGGATAGATGGCGATTACCTGTTCCGAGTCGGTGAGGATGATCTGGTTCTTCTTGAGCACCACCGTCTTTTCCATTCCAATACCGAGGAAGGGTTCTCCGTCCCTGGCGAACTGCATCGTCAGACCTCCCGTCAGGGTATCGGCATCGAAGGCTGCAATGGGTATGCCGGTGACGGCCGAGGCCAGGTTGTAGGCATCAA
>Ga0068711_1002095_pt1 | contig 10401 bp, 7 predicted proteins | sample MTBAKMMethaMetaG_FD_62224 | JGI IMG/M metagenome (GOLD analysis project Ga0068711, IMG submission 62224) | Enrichment culture microbial communities from Arthur Kill intertidal strait, New Jersey, USA, that are MTBE-degrading - MTBE-AKM (Arthur... | ecosystem: Environmental > Aquatic > Marine >...
GCGCGGATCACGCGGATGGCGATCTCGCCGCGGTTGGCGATGAGGACCTTGTCGAACGTGGTACGACCTCGGGGACGGGTGGCGCGCAGTATAGCAGCAGCGGCCGCGGCGGTGGGCTCCGGCGACCCGCCGGAGCCGTCGCGCGCGCCCGCCGCCCGCCGCCACCGAAGAGCGTTGCTCGGAGGGGCTACGCGTTGACGCCGCGCACCCTCATGGGGCCCCATCCCCTGCCGATACCAACCCTGAGACAAGGGGACAACTCACCGGGCACCCGCCCGGCATTCCGTATCCTCTCTCTCTGCCGGGCCGGTCTCCTTCGACAGACACCGGACAGCCCGCATCCGAGTGAAGGCCCCCGCCGGCCCGGCACACTCCCTCTCATCGCCGCACGTCGCGCGCGCTCGCCGCGCGGGTCGTCGCACGGGCCGTCGCGCGCGATGCCGCGCGCGATGCCGCACGTCATCGCCGCACGCATCGTCGACCCGCACCGCCGCGCGCAGGCGGCCATGGCATCGGGCATCTTCTATGATGTGACCGGCGACGAGAGAGGGGCAGCCGTGACGACCGACACCGTGAAGGTCCTCGCCGTGATCGAGGACGACGACACCCTGCGCGGCGAGATCGCCCGCCGGTTCGCCGACGCGTACGACGTCAAGACGTACGTCGGCGAGCCCGCGACGCTGACGGCGCTCAAGGAGTTGCGCCCGAGCGCGGTCCTCCTCGACCTCGAGCTCGACGTCATCGACGGCTTCGAGGTGTTGCGACAGCTGCGTAACGCCACCGAGCTACACGGCGTCCCCACGATCGCCCTCTCCACCCCGGCCCCGACCGCCACGGTCGACCGCGTGCGCCGGTTGGGCGCCACCGAGTTGCTCTTCAAGCCGCTGGCCCTCGACGAGGTGCGCACCACGGTCGACCATCTCGTCGCGGGTCGCGCCCACCGCGCCGCCGGTCGCCTCAGGCTCGGGGCCATGCTCGCCGCCAGCGGTCTCGTGGGGCGCGAGCAGCTCGAGCGCGCCCTCGAGCGCCAGCGGCGCGAGGGCGGTCGCCTCGGCGAGGTGCTCGTGCGCGAGGGCCTCGTCGGCGAGGACGACATCGTCGCCGCGCTCGCCGGCCAGATGCGCATCGGCGTCGTCGACCTCACGGCCACGGCGCCCGAGCCCGCCGCCATGGCGCTGCTCTCGCGCGACTTCATCGTCCGCCACCGGCTCATGCCTCTGCGCATCGACGACGGCGGCGCCCTCGTCCTCGCGATGACCAACCCCCTCGACGTCATCTCCATCGACGAGGTCGGCATGCGCACCAAGCGCCGCGTCGTGCCGGTCATCTGCAGCGAGAGCGCCTTCGACGACGCGCTCGCGGTCTACTTCAGCTCGCGCGGCAAGCTCCGCGAGGCCGGCCAAGAAGCGGGCGAGGAGCCGGTCGGCCCCGAAGCCGTCGACGCCTCGATCATCGAGATCGTCGACACCCTCCTCGCCGACGCGACCGGCATGTCCGCCTCCGACATCCACATCGAGCCACGCGAGGACAGCCTGCACGTACGTTGTCGCATCGACGGCGTGCTGCACGACCTGCGCACCCTGCCCAAGGAGACGCAGGCCGGCGTCATCAGCCGGCTCAAGATCATGGGCGGCATGAACATCGCCGAGCGCCGCCTGCCGCAGGACGGCCGCACAAGCTTCGAGCTGGTTGGCGGCGAGACCGCCGACCTGCGGCTGGCCAGCATCCCCAGCCTCTACGGGGAGCACCTGACGATCCGCATCCTCGAGGTGGCGCCCCTGCCGCCGACCCTCGGCGACCTCGGCCTCGCAGGGCCCAGCCTCGAGCGCTACGAGCAGGCGCTGAAGGCTCCCGAGGGCGGCATCGCCATCGTCGGCCCTACGGGCTGCGGCAAGTCGACGACGCTCTACACGACGCTCGAGCTCGTCAAGTCGACCGAGCGCAAGCTCTACACGGTCGAAGACCCGATCGAGCGCAAGGTCGAGGGCGTCGTGCAGACCGAGGTGCGGCCCGGCATCGGCCTGACCTTCGCGCAGGCGCTGCGCGCCCTCGTGCGCGCCGACCCCGACGTCATCATGGTCGGCGAGATCCGCGACCTCGAGACGGCCAAGATGGCGGCCGACGCGGCGATCACCGGGCACCAGGTCTTCAGCACGATGCACACCAACGACGCCAGCGCCGCGGTCCAGCGCCTCGTCGAGATGGGGGTGCCCCGCTACCTCGTCGCCGCCGCTTGGCGCTGCTTCGTGGCCCAGCGCCTGGTGCGCCGCCTCTGCCCTCACTGCCGCGGCGCGGTCACGATGAGCGAGCAGCAATGGGCCGAGCTCGGTCTCGGGCCGGCGCCCCAAAAGCGCCTGCACCTCTACACACCGGTGGGCTGCCCGCAGTGCTTCGGCACCGGCTACCGCGGCCGGCTCGGCCTGTACGAGGTCCTCGTGCTCGACGAGGAGCTGCGCGAGATGGTGGCCGCCGGCGGCAGCGCACTCGACATCCAACGTGCGGCGCGCGCCAAGGGCGTCACCTCGCTGCGCGACGACGGCGTCGAGAAGGTGCTGAGCGGCGTCACCAGCCACCTCGAGTTGCTGCGCGCCACGGTCTGAGCGACGGCCCTGGAGAGGCCGGCGCGGGCCGGCGACCGAACCTCGCGGGCTGTCTAGACTAGACTGGGAGCCCTGCAAACGCTCGCTGCTGAAGCCGATGAAACAGTCGGCTGCTCATCCGACCCCTCCTCCGCGTGGCCAGCGGTGCCGTGCGGAGGAGCCTCGCTTCCTGGGGGGTCAGTATTCAACCGTCACGAGAAGGTCAGTGTTGCATCGCCAGTGACAACCTGACCCCAACGCTCGCAATGGAATCCGACACCTGGTCAGGTTCGCAATCCTGCACGTTTTGTCTCTCCCGCAAAGACTAGTCTCGTAGCCTCCGCAACACGTCGTCCGATGATTCTGGCCGCCCTCAGCCCAGTCTCATCGGCACGTACCGCATCGCGCGCGTCTTCCTCAGTCTCGATGATGCCGCTCCAAGCCGAGCCCCCCAGGTAGCAGCCGGGGCGCTCGTCCGGCCCCGCGCCGACCACGGTCATATCGTGAATGAAGAAGAAGTGGTGGATTGCCTGGATCGTCGCCTCTTGGCCACCGCCGCGGTTCTGCCCAACTGCGATCGCGGCCCCGACCTTGTTGCGCATGGCGCACTTGAGAGGACCCGTGGAATAGCGGAGCAGGGGCTCAGTGCGGTCTATGAAGGTCTTCAGCTGGGCTGTGGGCCCTCCGAAGTAGACCGGAGTCGCCAAGATCAGTCCATGGCACTTCAGCAGCAGGTCGGTAATGCGGACCATCGAGTCGGAGTGGGCCGGACAGCCGTCACCCGCCTCTTTAGGATCTGAACAACGGAAGCAGCCAGTGCAATAGCCAATTTTCTCACGCCTGAGGAGAACGAGGTCGGTCGCGATGTCTCCGCAATCCCTCGCCGAAGCAAGGGCCTCCTCGATCAGTATCTCTGCTCCTCCCTTCCGAGGGCTGCCGCACACCCCCAGGATCCTCAACTCATCAGCCATGCTCTACTCCTCATCGTCGCTCACGGCAGCCAGCTGAACCGCAATGAAGTCTGAATCTGTCGTCTTCGAGGCCAAGTATGTCGCGACCATCTCGCGCCACAGGGCCAAGGCAGGCGAGGCCCGAAAGCCCTTTGGGTCCACGGTGTGCTGCAGGGCGAGCCCCTCGACTACCGCCTCTGATAGCGTCCCAAGTTCCAGCTTGGTGTCCTCATCGAGTGCGCTGTCAGAAGTGAGGCAGTCGCCATCGAACTGGCGGTAGGTCTCGTAGAGCTCGATTGCACGCTCACGAAGACTCCTGCTTCGCAGTACGTGTGGGAACAGCTCGTAGAAGAGTCGAGCAGAGCCGCAGTCGTTGATGATGCGGTCGAGCCACGCGAAGAGAGCCTCCACTCGCGCTGCTCCAGGCGGTGCCTCCAGCACCTCGTCACTGAAGCCGAAGCCGGGGTCTTCAAACAGAAGATCGACAAGCGCGGTGACGAGGCCGTCTTTGCCGCCAAAGTAGTAGTGTACGAGCCCCCTATTGAGGCCAGACTCACGCTCCAGGTTCTGCATGGTGAGGCCGGCGTAGCCGCGGCGCACCACGAGACGCCTCGCCGCCTTGATGATCTTTTCTGCCGTTGGAGGGTTGACGCGCGTCGGTCTGTCGACGGGCCCTCGCGGTCTGACCTTGCCACTCGAACGCGGCATGCTCACATGCCTCTCTGCGGGACAGGCATCTGCTGGGTGATGCAGTGAATGCCTCCGCCACCGTAGGACAGGACCGGAGTCGGTACACCCACCACCTTGCGGTCGGGGAAGACCTCGCGGACCCTCTCGAGCGCATACTCATCGAACGCCGAGCCGGCAGTCGGCACCACTAGACCGCCGTTCGCCTGATAGGAGTTCACGTAGGCGATGGTCAGGCGCCTCCCACCGATGTCGACGGTTGTGCGCCTGTCCATCTCCTCAACCTGGAAGGGTCTGCCCCGCGCATCGACAGTCTCGGCTAGGCGCCGTCTGTTCTCCTGGAAGTTGTCGTAGTCCACGTGGTCCCTTTCGCGGACCATGTGGAGGATCACCCGTCCGGGCTCGACGAACTGGCACACGCCATCGACGTGGCCGTCCGTATCGGTAGCCTCGGTGCGCCCTGCCTTCAGCCAGATCACCTTCTCGACCGACAGGTAGTCGCGGAGGACCTCCTCCTGCCGCTCGCGCTCCATGCCGGGATTCCGGCTGGGATGAAGCAGACAGCTCTCCGTAGTGATCAGCGTGCCCTCTCCATCTACGGTGAAGGCCCCACCCTCAAGCACCATGGGGGCTTCGTAGCAGGGAAGATCAAAGTGCTCGGCGAGCAGCGCGGTGACGGCCGCATCCTTGTGGTACGGAAGGTACTTCTCGCCCCATGAGTTGAAGACGAAGTCCGCGACCGCGCGAGAACCGTCAGGGCGCACCAGGAAGAAGGGACCGTTGTCGCGGACCCACGAGTCGTCGATCGGCATCTCCACGACGTCGATGTCCCCGCCGCAGTAGCTGTGGGCGTTGCCCCCTTCGCCTGGGGCTGCGATGACCAGGACGGGTTCGAAATGGGCGATCGCGCGGGCGACAGCAGCATGAGTCGCCTGCGCCAAGTGGTAGAACTCGCCCCAATAGGCGCGAGAGGCAGTCGGCCACTGCATCAGGCAGCGCTCGTGGGCCTCCCACTCCGCCGGGAATCGAAAGCCATCGGCGCGGGGGGAGTGCTGCTGCTCTTGCGTGCGATCCGCCTTCTGCAGGACGTCACTCATGGCCGCTCACTCCTCCGGCTCCTCGGCCTTCGACTCGACCCGCCGCAGTTCGAAGACGACCGGGTTGTCGCAGTCGCAGCAGGAGAACCACGCGACATCCTTGTCCTCCTCCCACAGGAGCTCTCCTCTACTTCGGACGGCGCCCAGGTAGAACTGCATGGAGGATATGGCCCAGAGGCAGAGACCCTCGGGAGCCTTGAAGGAGGTGATGAGCCAAGAGTCCCCCTTCTTGTACTCACACGGCGGCTCTGCGGTCCCCATGACGTCCATCACCGTCACGCGAACGTCGGGCAGGTTGTTCCACAGGCCGTTCTTCCACGTCGCCCATGCCATGCCTCAGACTCCTTCCTCGGCTCCTCCGCTCTTCACACCAGAGGATGTGCGACCGCGACTTCTCGCCACGAAAATCGTCGTCTCAGTGCGTCGCGTGATACCAGAACAGTACCTTCGTGTAGTTGGGGTTGAGCGCCATGTCGTCGAGTGTGAGGCTTGGCAGATAGCCGAACGCCAGCTGTGCGTCGAACAGGTACGCAGCTGGTGCCTCGTCGATGAGCAACTGCTGCGCCTCGCTGTACAGACGTGCTGCTTCCTCCCGATCCGTCGCCTCAGTGCTGTACGCCGTATCGATCAGCGTGTCGTACTTTTCATTGCTGTAGTAGGAGAGGTTGAAGACGACCTCAGCCTCACTGTGGAAGAGAGGGTAGAGGTTGTCAATGCCGTGCGGGTAACCCGGCCACCACATCATGATCCAGATGTCCTGGCGCCTGTCCTCTGACCCCTTCGCCTTCGCCCACCCCTGGTTGAACAGCAGTCCTTGCAGGTTGACCTCAACGCCGATCTCGGCGTACGCCTCCTTGATGTTGGCGACGAACTTGGGGGCAAAAGCGTCGTCGGTCGCATACGTGAGGTTCAGCTTGAATCCGTCCTCATAGCCCACCTCCGCGAGGAGCTGCCTCGCTCGTTCGAGATCGTGGCTGTACTGCGTCAGGGCGGCGTCGTTCGGCCACAGCCCAGCCGGCACCGGCCCCCTTGACTGCTTCGCGTAGCCGTTCGCCCCTACGGTGATGATCTCGTCATAGGGAACGGCGTAGGAGAGAGCCTGCCTCACCTTCGGATTGTCCAGAGGAGCGCGCTGCGTGTTGAACATCATGATGTCCGTGAGCACGCTGTCGATGATCGCGATCTTCACGTCGGGGTTGTTCTGCATGGCGGGAAGGGAGTCGTAGGAGAGCTGGTTGGCGCAGTCCACCTCACCCGCTTCGAGCATCTGGCGCTGCGTGTTCTGGTCCTGCACCATCTTGGTCACAACTTGCGTATACTGGTTGTCTTGCCACCCTCCCCAGTAGTCCGGGTAGCGAGTCAGCACCACTTCCTCCGCCGGCTGGTAGGACTCGAGCATCCATGGTCCAGTCCCGGCCTCATTCGGAGCGTTCCACCACGACTCGTCTTTGCCCTTCGTGTTTGGGCTGAAGATCCATGCGGCGTACATCGATGAGCAGCAGTAGTCCATGGGTGCTGGGTAGCTGCATACCAACTGCACGGTGAAGTCGTCGATGACCTTCACCTCCTCGACAGGGGCCCAGATGTATGAGGCGCCGAGACCCACCTCCTTCGTCGCATCGATCGAGTACTTCACCGCCTCGGCATTGAAGGGTGCGCCGTCGTGGAACGTCACTCCTTCGCGCAGGTGGAATGTCCACACAAGACCATCGTCGGAGACCTCCCAGCTCATTGCGAGGGCTGGCGAGAAGGGTTCAGCGCTGCCCGGAGGATTGGCCCACAGGAGCGGCTCATAGACATTCGCCAGCCACGTCACCTCGTCACCGTACGATCGCCGCGGATCCCACGTGTCGAGTTCATGGACCGCGGCCATACGGAGCACAGTGGGCTCGCTGCTCGCCTCTGTCGCTGAGTCCTCCCCGCAAGCTGACAGGACCATGAGCGCCATGGTCACGACCGCCAGCATGAGGACACTCAAGAAACGCCCCCACCTACTTCCTGATGCACTGCTCATGACATCTCCCTGATCGAAGTGCAGATTGGAGGTGACAGCTTCTTGGTCGGAACGCCGCCCGAGAGGTCAGCAGGACGATGACGTTTACTTACACGTATAATCAAAGTACAGCCCGCAGGACTCTGTCAACGTGTGTGGACAAGCGCGTAGCGCTCAGTCAAGGAAGTCGATCAGGGAGGGATCAGTGGACAGCGCCTTGACAATCACCGATCAGGTCAGAGCGGCTGCCGACGCCATCGTGGCGGCCTATGGAGCACACCGAACCGACGAGTACTTCCGCTGCTTCCATCGAGATGCAACGTTCGTCTTCTACACGTCACCAGAGCGGCTCGACTCGCGCGCAGCTTTCAGAGACGAGTGGGAGCGCTGGATGAAGGAGGACGGCTTCAACGTGCTCGACTGCACATCCTCGGATCAGATGGTGCAGGCGTTCGGCAACGTGGCTGTCTTCACTCACAAGATTAGGACCTTGACGAGATTCAACTCCGGTGAGGAGACGAGCTTGGAGCGCGAGACAATCGTGTTTCAACGGCAGGAGGATGGCTCATGGCTCGCCGTCCACGAGCACCTGTCGCCGGACTTCGTCGAGACCGAGGGGTGAAGGGCCAGCTGACGTCGGGGACTCATACGCCTGGTTGCCAACCCCTCCGTCGCTCGTGATTGGCTGGCTCAAGCCTCACGGCGCAGCGCCAGCCATGAGGCCGCGTCCGTAGCTCTCGTGGACCCGACGCCACACGCGGCTCGATGTGTTCCTGGTTGACCGCGAGCGCGCGATCCGCGCGATGCACGACGAGGTCGTCGAGATCCTCGACGGCGCCCGCGACGCCGACGACTTCCACACGAGCAAAGAGGTCGACGACGAGTTGGGCTTCTTCAACTACTTCGACCTCTTCGAGACCTACAAGCGCATCACCGTCAACGCGCCGGGGCTGAGTGCCGAGGAGCTCAAGCAGCAGCGCGTCAAGGTCGGCAAGCTGCGCGACGACTACACCGACCGCGGCCGCAAAGCGGTTGGGCAGGCCAAGGAGGAACTGGACCACCTCTGGACGGGGTACCAAGCGCCCACGAGCGAGGACCAGTTGATCGCGTGCAGGCTGTGCGGGCATACGGTTTCTGAAGGAAGTGTCTGCATCCGCTGCGGACGTGAACCACCTGCTCCCGCTGAGCGGGCTTGGGCGAACTGGCTCTCCACGACGGCGGCGAAGCGCCAGCGGATGTGACTCTCGAAAGGCTGTTGCGGCTGCTTGACGAACATGGCTCCTCCAACTGGCCCATTCTCCGGCTGCTGCTCCTAAGCACTCAGGCGATCTCGGGGTTGGGTCGTTCGAATCTCTTAGACGTCCGCGCTTACCGCGAACGAGGACGTTCACCGAGCCCGACGAGAGACTGCACGCCACTCCCGTCCCGCCGCACAGACGTCCTAAGACCATCAGCCGTGAGCGTCGTCGAGATGGGCTAGTTGAACGAGCGCAGCAGCAACCCCAAGAGCAGCAACTCGGTAAGCCGACTATGGGTTCGTTCTTCTGGCGAGGATGCAGATGTGCGGCAGACTCACGATGGGCACTCTAGCCTAGACGCCTGTCCTATGTGGTCTGCAGGAGCCCGGCCCGATACCTTCAATCGGGGAGACCACAAGAGGCAGAGAGAGAGAACGGAAGGTCCACAAGGTTGGCCGGCGGTGCGGAGCGGGGGCCCGCGCCGTCGGCCTTCGAACGTCCGACGCCGTGACCGCCCCGGCCTTTTGGCCGGGGCGGTCACGGCGTCTCGGCGAGGCACGCAGGGAGCGGGCGCGGGACGAGAGCAGCGGGCGCGGAGGACGCGCGAGGCGCGGCCGAGCGGTCAGCACGGCCGCTCTTCGATCACCCGCTGCGCTACCGCGGCCGCTCGTCGATCACCCGCCGCGCCTTGCCCTCGGTGCGCTCCAGCGTCCCCGGCTCGACGAGCTTCACCTTGGGCCGCACCAGCAGGGCCGAGCGCAGCTCCTCGGTCACGCGGCGCTCGAAGGCCCGCAGGTCGTCCATCCAGCCGTTGAAGAGCGCCTCGGTCACCTCGACCTGCACCTCGAAGGTGTCGAGGGCGCCCCGGCGTCCGAGCACGATCTGGTAGTGCGGCTCGATGCCCTCGATGGCGAAGAGCACGCGCTCGACGGCCGACGGGAAGATGTTGACGCCGCTGATGATGAACATATCGTCGGTGCGGCCGACGATGCGGCCCATGCGAGCCAGCGTGCGGCCGCAGTCGCAGCGCTCGGTGGTGACGCTGCAGAGGTCGCGAGTGCGGTAGCGCAGGACGGGCGAGCACTCGCGGGTGATCGAGGTGAAGACGAGCTCGCCGACCTCTCCCTCGGGGACCGGTTCGTCGGTCGCCGGGTCGACGACCTCGACGATGAAGTGGTCCTCGGCGACGTGCATGCCGGCGCGGCACTCGCACTCGCCTGCGACCCCCGGCCCCATCACCTCGGTGAGGCCGTAGTTGTCGGTGGCGCGGATCGGGATGCGGCTCTCGATCTGCCGCCGCATCTCCTCGCTGCACGCCTCGGCGCCGAAGAGCCCGAGGCGCAGCCGGAAAGCCTCGGGAGCGCCGAGCGCCTGGATCGACTCGGCGAGGTACAGCGCGTACGACGGCGTAGCGACCAGCACGGTGGTGCCGAAGTCCTGCATGAACTGCAGCTGCCGCGAGGTGTTGCCGGCCGACATCGGCAGCACGGTCGCGCCGGCGCGCTGCAGGCCGTAGTGGAGCCCGAAGCCACCGGTGAACATGCCGTAGCCGAAGGAGACCTGGGCGACGTCGCCAGCCTGCACGCCGGCCATCACGGCCACACGGCAGACGAGCTCGGCCCAGGTGTCGAGGTCGCGCCGCGTGAACCCGGCGACGACCGGCTTGCCTGTGGTGCCCGACGACGAGTGCACCTCGACGACGTCGGCCAGCGGGCTGGCGAAGAGCCCGTAGGGGTAGCGGTCGCGGAAGTCGGCCTTGGTCGTGAACGGCAGGCGGCGGAGGTCGTCGAGCGCGCGCACGTCGCCGGGCTCGGCGCCCAGCGCCCCGAGGCGCTCGCGGTAGTGCGGTACGCGCTC